>ERZ773042.886-NODE-886-length-18702-cov-9.224862_pt1 | contig 18702 bp, 18 predicted proteins | sample MGYA00511664_ERZ773042 | MGnify/ENA primary metagenome ERZ773042 (study PRJEB29015, sample SAMEA2737984) | human oral metagenome | biome: human oral; feature: human-associated habitat; material: dental | place: China | collected 2036 ... | reverse complement strand
TCGGCTCCGGACCACTCGAACACCCCGCCACCAACACCGCCAGAGCAGTGATAGTAATAAGCCAGGCTCTGATCATCTCATCACTCCTTTCAGGATTCCCTTAGTTTCTGATCTCATGCGCAAAACGACTAACAGAGGCCGGCACGGAGCCCGGGGTAAGCCAGCCCGGCTGGCGAGGCTGCGAACACCACCCAGGCCGCCACCACCGGCGCCAGACACTTCTTCAGAACGGACATGAATCCTCCACCTCTCCATTTGTGTGGAACAGTCGAAGCGAACCATCTGGATAATGCTTCAACAGCCGAACTGCTACATAAACCCGGCCAGGGTAATTCCTTTCCGGGGCATGCGCCATGGACCCACGGGAATCCGTGCAGGTTTTCAGCGCCACCTCTGACCCATCGATATGGGGATTCGGGATCACCTTCTCCGTCAGCCTCGGCCTTGGACCCGAAACGATAACCCCGTCCTGCTTCTGCCTCGCAAGAAGACGCTGAATACTTCCCTTCATTGGTTCGGCGAGATAGCCCTCCAGCTCCGGAGTCAAAGTCTCTGAACCACCAGCCCACACCAACCGCTGATAATCCCGATCGAAACTCGAATGAATCACCACAGCCTGCTTCTCCAGCTTCAGCCGCTCCTGATCCTTCTCCCAAGCCACCCGGTCACACTCATGCGGCGGCGGAGCAGTCTGCCCCAGCTCCACCGGACCTGGGGTACACATCAGCTGCGGGGTCGGCTCCGGGCCACTCGAACACCCCGCCACCAACACCGCCAGAGCAGTGATAGTGATAAGCCAGGTTCTGTTCATCTCATCCTCCTTTCAGGATGCTGGGTTTCTGGGTGGCTGGGGATACGAACGGCGGCCGAGGCTGGCGTCGTCCTAGGGTCAGCCTGCCCGGTGGTGCAGTAGTACGGCAGGGTCGGACGCGGGGTGCTGCTCGATGAGGGGCGGCCCACTATGGGTAGCGCCACGGCTGCCATGGGCGTGAACCTTGCCCTGCTCATCTGATCCTCCCTTCGGGGTCTTTGAGGACACGATCAGTTTTCCACTTCTGGCGCCGTCATGCAAGCTTTTCGAGGAAGTCGCCGAGATCTTTGAGAAGGCGCCTATCTGATTGTTGGTTTGATCGTTCAAATCCTGATTTAGGCAAGCTGAAATCACCATTCCACCCTCCTTTTGCCTCCTCTCGTGTCGTCTATGACCAGCGCCCGGGCCGCCGGGCCGTTGATTACCGGGGGCCGGCGCGGCTGGGTTCCCAGGCCACGGCCCGTCTCAGCGCAGCAGGGGGCGGCGTCGGCCGCGGGATCTGGCGCAGGCCCGCCCTCATCGCCTGGAGCAGGATCACCTCGGTCATCACATACCCCAGGCCAAGTCGTAGGGGGCAAGGTCGGCCAGGAACTCCGGATCGGGACGGAACTCATGCCCGGCGGGGGTCTTGCGGTAGACCAGATGGGTACTCGGACGGTCAGACTCCAGACCCCCAGTGAGCTGGCGGATCTCGGTGACCTCCCGCCGGCGCAGCCCGCCGCGCCAGGTGTCGTCGGTGAGTTGGATATGCACCAACAGATGCAGGTTGTGGGCGATCTGCCGGTAGGCCTCGGGCATCGACAACACCCGACCCTGCGCCACCCGGGCCGCCAACCGGTCCATGATCGACGACGCCGAATGGGCGTGGGTGGTGCTCATCGAGCCGGCGCCGGCCTGCATCGCCTCGAACATGGCGCCCGCCTCGACCCCCCGGACCTCCCCGACCACGATCCGGGCCAGGTTCTGCCGCAGCGCCTCGGGGATCAGGTCCGCCACCGTCACCGCGCCGATGACCTCACCATTGACCTGCTCACCCATCCCGGCCCGGGCCTGCAGCGCCACTACGTTCTCGCGGCCCGGCTGCAGGTGGGTCAGCAGTTCATAGTCAGTCTCAATCGTTCCGAACCGCTCATGGTGCGGGATCGCCGCGATCAACGCCCGCAAGAAGGTGGTCTTACCGGCTCCCTGATCGCCGGCGATCACGACCGACTTGTGGGCCAACACCGCAGCATGCAGAAAACGGGCCACCTCCTCGGGCAGCATCCCGCGGGCCACCAGATCCGGCAGGGTCACCGTGGTCAGAATGTGCTGGCGAATAGTGATACTGGGCCGATACGACAACCCGAAGCCGATCGCGTGCAGCCGGAACCGGTTCCCCAAAGCCAAGGTCATGGTCGGATGCGCCGCGTCAAACGGTCGCGACGGATTCGCCGCCTCCCCTAGGAACCGGATCGTTTCCACCAGCTCCTCGTCGCTGTCAGCGACCGGCGCATGCGGCAGGCGGCGGCCGTCGGCGTACTGCACCCGTACGTTCTCATGCCCGTTGATCTCGATGTTCTCCACATCGGGCATTTCGAACAGCGGCTGCATCCGCCCATAGCCGAAGACCGCGTTCTCGACAACATCCACATACTGCTGTTCCAGCTCAGGCGGCCACAACGCCTCGCCCTGGGCGGCGATCGCCTCGGCATGGGCCCTGACCACCCCCCGGATCACCGACCGGCCCATCAGCAGCCGATCCTCGCGCGTCAACGGCCCGGCGTCTTCGAGGCGGTTCTGCAGGGCGTCGCTGATCTGCGCCGCCGCCTCCCGCCGCAACCGGATTACCTGGGCCCAGTCCACCGAACCGTCATCAGGCGCCGGCGGCGCGACCGGCATCACAGCGACCGACGTGGCGGCGGCCGGCGGGACCGTAGCCGACAGCTGGACCGGCTCTCGGAACAGGGGAATGCCTGGCAGCGGCAGGTTCATGCCGCCCCCTCAATTCGCAGTTGCCGCTGCTGGATCCGATTCGTGATCACCGTCACTGCCTCCCGTAACGCCTGGACATAGGGATGGCTATCCGGGAAGTTTCGTGGCGGCGCGGCTCCCTCGGCCAGCACTGCCGCCGCCTCCGGGTCGTACGGCAGACTTATCCAGGCCGACAGCCCGAACATCTTCTCGATGTCGTCGATCGAGTACGAGCGGCCCGGCCCGATGACCAGCAGCCCCACCAGGGCAGTGCTCTGGGCGCGCTGAGCCACCTCCTGCAGGATCGGCAGATGGATCCGTAACCCCGCCAACGCCGGCAGATGGGCCCGGGTCACGACCAGCACCACATCAGCCGAGCCGATCAGCCCCGGCAGCGGCCCATCGGCGCCGATCCGACCGATGTCGACCATGATCGGGACCCCGTCCCGGGATCTCTCGACCAGGGCTTGCGCCAAACGCGGCCAGAGCGGAGCAAACACGGTGGCTGCGCCAGGGTTCGTGAAACCCGGCAGGAACTGGCAGCGGCCGTCCGTGGTCAGCGGCATGGTCGTCGTCGGCAGCAGCGGAGCCAGGGCCCGTCCCTCCCGCGCAGCCTGAGTCAGACCCTGCAGGCCCGTCGGGCTGGTATGGATGCCGTGCAAATAGCCAGCCAGGACCGCCTGGGTGGGATGTTGGTTAGCGTCGACCAGCAAGGCCCCGCCTGGCCATCCCATACACAGGCCGATCCCGGTCGCGGTGACCCCGGGAGAACCCGAGGCGCTGACCAGCAGGATGACCGGCATCACGGCACCCGGGTCATGTTGCCCTGCCGGACGGCGCCTGTCGTCAGCGCCAGTTGGGCAGTCAGCTGGCGTGGCCCGTTTACAACGGTTGACGACGATCCCCAAGCCAGGCATGGGCGGCGCCGGACCCGTACCTGGGTAGGCAGAGACGTCTTCGACATGCTGTTCCTCCTCGCGGGGGTGGGCTCAGGACAGCATCATGACGCATACGTCGGCTGATCCAAAAGGGCGGGGGTCACAGTTGTGGATAAGTGAGTCAATCAGAGAATCTATCCACAGATCTCGGGAGCGGACTTGCATCGGCCGCAATCATGTGATCTCCCCAGCCACACAGCGACTTCGCCTCGATAACGGCCCCCGGACCGGTCACCGCGAGGTCTCCACTCCGGGCTCTCAGATGGTGAGATCGCGGCCGCGCCGGAGCCGCTCGGGAAGGGACCGCCCGAGGCCGTCCGCCATGGCCTATCGACACTGATTCCGACTATCGACTCGGCGACGAGATCCGTTGAGGATGACGGGTCGCCAGTTTTGGATCGTTCAAATCCGGTCTTAGCCGGCATTACGGTGAGCTCGCTCGGCGCCCCGCTCAGGTCAGGACACGGTACGCAGGTATCGTCCGAAATGTGGAACAGTGAAGGCGATCCGGCCGCGCTCGGTGGCGTACACCAGTCCCTTCTTGAGCAGCGCATCCCGGGCCGGGGAGACTGACTGCGGGGTGCGCTCCAAGATCCGGGCCACCTCGGCAGTCGCCACCGATGACTCGTCAGCATCCGCCTCGGCCATCGCCCGCAGATAGTCCCGCTCAGCTGGGGTAGCCCGCTCGTACCGGGAACCGAAGAAACCGACGGCCAGCTCTGCCTCGGCCTCGGGCACCCCGACCCGGACATCGTCGGCCGTGATCGGGGAGGTGGGCGCCGCATCCCAGATCACCTTCCCGTACGCCTGCACGAAGTACGGATAGCCGCCGGTCACCTGGTACATCGCCTCTAGGGCCTCCGGTGCCCAGTCGACCCCCTCCTCGGCGGCGGGGGAGACCAGGGCCTGATCGGCGGCCTCCCGGCTCAGCCGGTCGATCCGGTGGTAGCGGAAGAGGCGCTCCGAATAAGACTTGGAGGCCGACAAAACAGCGGGCAGATGCGGCAGCCCGGCCCCCACCACGACCAACGGCAGGCTCATCTGCCCGATTTCGTGCACCGCAGCGCACAGCGCCGAGACATCCTGCGGGCCCAAGTCCTGCATCTCGTCGAGGAAGACCGCGATCCCGCGTTCCCGGTCCGCCGCCAGGCCCGCTAGGTCACTCAGCAGCTCCACCAGGTCGATCTCGATGTCGCCAGAATCAGCCCGTCCGCTCACCGTGGGCGCCAAGATTCCCGGCTGCCACCGGTCCGACGGTTTGGCCCCCCGGGGGGCGTCACGCTCCACGAAAGCCTTCAGTACCCCCAACACCTGGGTCGGGTCGGGGTGGCCCAGCTCTCGGACCGCCATATGCAGCGCGGCTCCCAGCGGACGGCGCAGCCCCTGCTCGGGGCGGGCCTCGAGCTTGCCGGTGCCCCAGCCGGCGCGGACCGCAGCCGAGCGCATCGCATTCAGTAGGACGGTTTTGCCGACCCCCCGCAGCCCGGTCAACACCAGCGACCGCTCCGGGCGGCCGCGGGCGATCCGCTCCAGCACGATGTCGAACTGTCGCAGCTGCTCATCACGCCCGGCCAGCTGCGGCGGGCGCTGCCCCGCTCCCGGGGCGTACGGGTTGATCACCGGGTCCACGCTGTGACCGTATCCAGATATCTACCGAATCCTTGAGAGCCCGGCAGACAGTCGTGGCGTGTCGCAGCTTGGCCAAGCCCGCTTGAGAAAAGCCTGAGAATCTGTAAGAATCGGTCTCAGACATACCCCCAAGGCAGACATCCAGAGTTCGCCTCGATCTCGGGTCCGGTGTTCATGCAGGCCCCCACGATGCACGTGGGATGAACCCGGACCCGCTGCGAGGGCGTCTCGATCCAGCACAGGAGCGACGTGTGACTGAGTCTCCAGAAGTTGAGTCCAGGCCCGGATCACGCCGGGGCCTATTCCGAGCCGCCGTGACCGTGGGCGCCGCCACCGTCGGCCTCGCCGCCTGCTCGTCGCAGTCGTCGGGCGCCGGGGCCCCACCGGTACGGACCAGCGGAGGGTCGACCGGTTCCGGTACGACCGGCCCGACCCTGCCGGGCTCGACCTCAGCCGCGACCGGTCCAGTGTCAAGTACCGCCTCCCCGGTGCCACAGCCCAGCCCCGGCGCCCTACGCCTGGTCCGCCCCCAAGACGGCGCCGACGCGGTCGACCGGGACGAAAGCGCCGCCCTGACCGGCCGTACCCAACAGCAGGCCCCGCAACCGCTCGAATACCGGGCCGCTGCGGCCAGTACCGCACCTGCAGCCCCTACCGGTACGGGTACCGCTGCTGCCAGCAGCGCGGCCACCACCGCCGGCAAGGCGTCCTCCACCGCCCAGGCTGCCGCCCGTACCGTGGCCACGGCTGCCAGCGCCACCGCGGCCACCTCGTCGGCCGCCGCCAGCGCAAGCCCGATCCCGTCAACCCCGGTCTCGTCGACCCCGGCCCCGGCGAGCGCAACCTTGACGACCGCGGCCCCAGCGACCGGGGCGCAGCCCCAGGCCCGTGACCAGGCGGCCTCCGCCGCCGCAGCCCGCGCCGTACAAAAGGCCACCGTCTTCGGCGCGGCCGGCAAACTCAGCGACGCGCAGGCCAAAGAACACCTGCTACGCCGGGCGACCTTCGGCCCGCGCCCCAGCGACCGGGCCGACCTGAACCGAGTCGGGATTGACGCCTGGCTCGAGGGGCAGCTGACCCAGGTCCCAGACCCCATGGGCGACGCGATCGCCGGACAATTCAACCGTGAAGGCACCTCCATCTCCCAGGTGCTCGGGGCGATCCCGCGGTACTCCTGGGACCGCCAGGTCGAGGTTGCCCAGATGGTCCTCGGCCGCTGGATCTTCTCCAGCCGGCAGCTGTACGAGATCGTGGTCGACGTCTTCGCCAACCTGCTCAACTGCACCACCCCCTCCGAAAGCCTGTGGGCCTGCGGCCCGGACTACCACCACCAGGTGATCCGCAAACACGCGTACGGGAAATACCGCGACATGCTGCTGGCGGCGCTGCGGCACCCGGCGATGCTGACGTACCTCAACAACGACCAGTCCACCCGGGAACACGTCAACGAGGACCTCGGCCGGGAACTACTGGAATTGCACACCGTCGGCGTCACCGGCGGCTACACCGAGCAGGACGTGGTGAACTCGGCCCGGATTCTGTCCGGGCGTGGCGTCGACCACACCCCGCAGACCTTCCAGTACAAACCCGACCGGCATTACGTCGGACAGGTCACCGTGATGGGCTTCACCGACCCCAACACCGCCGCCGACCAGGGCCTCGACATGGGCGACCGGTATCTTACGTACCTGGCGACGCTGCCGGCCACCGCCAAGACGGTGGCCCGTAAACTCGCCGTCCGATTCGTCTGCGACCAACCGCCGCAGGAACTGGTCGACCGGCTCGCCAAGACCTACCTGGACTCGGATACCGCGATCGTGCCGGTGCTGCGGGCCTTGTTCGCCGCCGACGAGTTCTGGGCCGCGGTCGGGCAGAAGACCCGCCGCCCGGTCGAGGATCTGGTGGCCAGCGCCCGCGCCCTCGACATCCCGCTGCCCGACCCGGCAGCCGCCCGGAAGGCGGTCATTTCCCTGTACTGGCGCAGTTGGGACGCCGGCAACGCCCCGCTGGGGTGGACTCCGCCGGACGGCTACCCCGACGTGGCGGCCGCCTGGGAGGCGGCCGGCCAGATGCTGCAACGCTGGTCCACCCACCGGGGCCTGGCCGAGGGCTGGTTTGACGGGATGAAACCACTGACCGCCGCCGAGGAGTTCAAGCCGAAGTCCGGGGAGACGATCGGCGCCTGGGTGGACCGGATCTGCACCTTCCTGCTCGGCGCCACGCTGCCCGCCGAACGCCGGGCCGCCCTGGTCGACTTCGTCGGCGGCTCTGACTCGTCCCCCACCACAGGGCAGGAGTGGAAGGCCTCCCAGATCGCCGCGCTGGTCCTCGACTCGCTCTACTTCCAGGCTCGCTGACCCGAAGGGACATCACCATGAACACCACCGGGTACAGCCCGATTACCTCGCTTCACCCCGACTGCCCGGACTGGCAACGCCTGGGCCCGACCACCGTAGACGCCGGGCTTCGCGCCATGGCCGAAGTCCAGCAGCAGCAGGCGGACGAACGTGACCAGCTCTGGTCGAAGGGCTTCACGCGGCGCCGGCTGCTGGCCGGCGGCATGGGGGTTGGGGTCGCGGCGATCGGCTCCCAGCTGGTAACCACCCGGGTCGCGTACGGCGCCGGCCTGTCGACCGGGACCCTGGTCGTGGTCTTCCTGCGCGGCGGGATGGACGGCCTGTCGATGGTCGTCCCGGTCGAGGATCAGACCCTGCTCAAGGCCCGCCCGACCGTCGCGATCCGGCAGGGCTCGCTGATCGGCTTCGACCGCGGCTTCGGCCTCCACCCGTCCCTGGCAGCACTCAAACCGCTAGTGGAGGCCGGCCGGCTGGCCGCGGTACCCGGGATCTCGACCCCGAACCTGACCCGGAGCCATTTCCAGGCCCAAGACTGCCTGGAACGCGGCGGCGCTTCGAACGTTGGCGGCCAGGCTGGCTGGCTGGACCGGCTGCTGACCGTACTCGGCCCGGGGACCACGTTCCGGGCGATCGGTGGTGGTACGGCCGCGCCGCGCTCGATGCTGGGTGACAACTCGCCGGTGATGATGCGCAGCCTGAAGAAATTCGCCATCGAGGGCAACGAGCAACTGGCTGGGCCCACCCGTAAGGCCCTAGAAAAGCTGTACACCGGGCTTGACCATCCGCTGTCGCGGGTGGCGTTGGTGGCGCTGGCCGCCAGTGATGTCACCGGGCGGCTGGCAGCGTCAGAGGCCGAGCCGAAGGCCCGCGGCTATGCCGACAATGCGTGGGGCCAGTCATTGGCGGCGCTTGCATCGCTGATCCGTACCGGGCAGGGGGTTCGGGTGGCGACCGTCGATCTGGGCGGCTGGGACATGCACACCCAGATGGGTACGGCCACCGAGGGCGACTTCATGAAGCTGACCCAAGGGCTAGCCGAAGGGCTGGCGACCTTCCTCAAGGACCTCGGTCCGGCGACGGACACCACCACCGTCCTGGTGATGAGCGAATTCGGACGCCGGGTGGAGCAGAACGCCTCAGGCGGTACCGACCATGGCCACGGCGGGGTCGCCATGGTGATGGGCGCCGGCGTCAAGGGTGGTCTCAAGGGCCGCTGGGAAGGCCTGGCCACCCTCGACCAGGGCGACGTGCCGGGTACCAACGACTACCGCGACCTGCTGGCCGAGGTCTGCATGAAACGTTTCGGTCTGTCTGAGGCCGAGATAGCGCCGGTCTTCCCAGGCTGGAAACCAACAGCGGTAGGCGCCATGGCCTGACCAGAGCTGCGCGCACTGGGCTTCGCACCCCCCCACGACGTACCAGCGCGGGCACCCGGGCGGGCAGTTGTCCCGCCCAACGCCAACGGGCGGTTCCCTTCGGGGTACCGCCCGTTGGTGTGTTTGAGCTCCTGGCTGGGGTCGTCGACTCTGGTCCTCTTCGTTGTGATCTGCGGTGCACAGGAGCGGGCATAACCTTCAGGGGCATCACTGTTCGGCCTTGGTTTTGGTTGGTGTGCCCGTTGGTGTGTTCGGGATCGGTCGTCGTGTCTGTGATTGTTCGGTGGACGCGTCCAGGTAGGAACTATCCGTGACGGGCCCGGGTCCGTACCCAGAGGAAGACCGCAACCGCAGAGATCACGATCAGGCCGGACGCTAACCCCGCCACCAGCGCCACCGGGATCGAACGGGGGCTGCGCAGCAGGCGCGCATATCCCAACCAGAGCAGTCCCCAGGCCAAGCCCAGCGCGGTGTACAACCGCCCCGGCAGATACCGGATCAGGGCCATCCCCGTCCCCAGCAGCCCGATCACGGCCAGCATCGCCCAGACGTCGGCGCTCATCCAGAAGGCCCTAGACCCCCACGTCGCCAGCAGCGAGCCGATACTGCTCAGGCAGACGATCATGGCCCAACCCAGCCCTACCGCGAATGGGGCCTGGGTGAGATGCCGAACCCCGAACGTTGACGGCAACGACCGCATCCTCGCCAGCCCCCAGGCCAGACAGACCACCAGCCCCACCGACAGCAGGGCACAGAGAAAGACCCCACCGGCCAGGGCCATCACAAACCACAGCCCGGCCAGGAACAGGGCCCCCGTCGCCGGATAGCAACTGGCCTGGGCCCGGGCCTGGTCCGACGCCACCGGCAGCCACTGCCAGGCCACGTACAGGGCGAACAGAACCCCCAGGACCACCCAGATCCGCAGCGCTGGGGCGGCCGGGGCCAGCAGGCTCGAGGTCTCCGTCAGATCCCCGTGCCGGCTGATCGGCTCACCCCCCAGCAGGCCGGCCGCCGTCAAGCCACCAACGAGAGCGACGACAGCGGCCGCGGTCAGCGCCCACCGCGGGAAATCCGGCCGGGCCATCACCTCCCGAAGGGTCGCTGGGATGATCTGCTTCGCCATACATGTCCCACCGTCGTTCTGCGTCCCCCAAGCCGGGACAGCCGCAGTCTATCGGCGACACCGCTGGGCCGCGGCTTCCCGGGGCCGTATCAGTCACGGCATCCGCTCTTGTCAAATCGCCCAAGATCGGCAACGATGCTCTTCAGGCCAGCAACGGAGGTGACCGTCCATGAGCAGATCTGTCGGGTGCTCTCGGCCTTGCTGGCCTGTCGATCCAAGAGACGGAGGTGACCGTCATGAAGAGATACGTCGTGTACGCCGGCCGCCCCTGGCCCGTCGATCAGGAAGCGGATGCGCTGCGTCTGGTTGGCCGTTTCGCCAGCCTGGACGAGGCCCTGGGGGCGTTCGTCCCGGTCGAATTCCAGTGTCTTCCGGCCCGGGATGGGCGGCTGCGCTGGCGCGGGTGGAGCCCCCAGGCCGGCCTGATCATTCAGATTGAACGCCCGGTGGTCGATTCTCTCCGCTTAGCCTGCTGAGGCCTGAAGAGGGTCGGGCCCGTCTTCTCGCCGTAAGCAGGCCTTTCACGAAGGTGACGACGATCAAGCCTAGCCCGCTCTCGCCAAAGCGAGGGCAGATCGGCACGATAGGGATCATGAGTCCACGTCCTGCTGCACGCCGCGATGATGCGACCGCTGAACAATTCCTGCGGGCCGGTGCCTATCTGCTGGATGCCGCCCTCAGCGAGAAAGGGGTGCCGTTGCCGCCTCGGCTACGGGCAATCAAGTTCCCCGCGGCGCTGGCCTGGCTCCGGCTCGAAGACGTGATCCGGATGGCGTACGAGGAGAGCGAGGTCAGCCGGACCTCCTTCCGGAACCGCTGGGTGACCCGCGACGACTTCGTACGGGATCTGGTGCTCTACTGCCTGGAATACCGCGACAGCCACGGGCTGTCCGCGCCGCAGGCGTACGCAGCCCGGCAGATTCTCCTGGATGAGCGGTACCCCGCCAGCGAACGGGTGCACCGGTTTGTGGCCCGACTGCTGCGGGAGCTGCTGGCTAACCCGCGCAGTCTTCTGCTGGCGCACATCGCGCCGATGATGAGTCACCATCCGAACCTGTACGAGGCGCTGGTGCATTTCAGCCGCGACGAGCACGAGCGGTGGAAACAGGTGTACGCCGAGGTGCTCGAGATGGTGGGCGTCCAATTGCGGCCGGGCTGGACCCTGGACAGCCTGGCCCTGGCCTTGCAGTGTCTCCTGGACGGTCTCGTGCTGCGGCATCGGATCGACAATGAGCATTCGCCGTCATCGGACTATGCCGGTCCGAACTTCGCCGCCGACGCGATCCTGGGGGTGGTGATGTCGGCGCTGGACCTTGATGGGACCGGGCTCACCACCGCACAGTGGGTCGATTCAGTCGTGGACCGCCAGACTAGGGATACCGAATAGTCGATGCTTCAGGCACTGGTGGTCGATGCGGCGAATGTGGTCGGGTCCGTTCCTAACGGCTGGTGGCGCGACCGGGCCGGCGCTGCCCGGCGGCTGGTGGACGACCTGTCGCGCGATCCCGGCCCCGGCGGACGGTGGGACCTGATCGTGGTGGTGTTGGAGGGCGCCGCCCGGGCCGGGGTGCCCGCATCCGGTCCGGGCACCGGGATCCAGGTGGTGCATGCCCCCGGCTGCGGCGATGACGAGCTGGTTGCCCGGTGCCGGGAGCTGGTCGCCGCCGGCTACGCGGTCACGCTCGGTACGGCGGACCGAGGCTTGCGGGCCCGGGTTCGCCCCCTGGGGGTGGCTGTAATCGGCCCGCGGTCCCTGCGCCCGGGCCAGTAGTTCCTAGGGCGGCGGCTTCGGCGTCAACCGAGGCCCGCGGTCCCTGCGCCCGGGCCAGTAGCATCGGTGGCGTGCAGGCGCCGGTCTTTCAGAGCGTGACCCGGTTGTGGCGTCATCCTCGGTTCCGGCGGCTACTGCTGCTGCGCGTGATCACCCAGGCCGCGGACGGCTGCCTCCAGGTGGGCCTCGCCTCGTACGTGTTGCTCTCGCCGTACCAGCAGCCGGACGGTTGGTCGATCGCGATGGTGCTAGCGATCACCCTGCTGCCGTTCTCGGTCCTCGGCCCGTTCGTCGGCATCGTCATCGACCGCTGGTCACGCCGGCAGATCCTGCTGGTCGGGGACCTGGTTCGGGTTGGGCTGGCCCTGACGATCTCAGCCCTGGTGGCGACCGGGGACCGATCTGGCCCGGTGCAGCTGGCAATCATGGCGGTGGCGCTGATCGCGCTTAGCCTGAATCGGTTCGTGATGGCGACGATCTCAGCGGCGCTGCCGCACACCATCGAGCCACAAGAATACCTGTCGGCGAATACGATCATGCCGCTGGTCGGGCCGCTGGGGGTGCTGATCGGCGGCGCGGTGGTGTTGGGGCTGCGCAGCAGCGTCGGCCAGGTCTGGCAGACGTACCAGGCCGACGCCCTCGGCTTCGTCGTCTCCGCCACCGGGTTCGCCGTCGCCTCGTTTTTGGCGAGCCGCTTCGCCCGGCCCGAACTGGGTCCCGATCACGAGCATCACCGCAGTGCCCGCGAGGTACTGGTCGGGCTGCAGGCCGCCGTACGGCACCTGGCGCATCGCCGCCCGGCCGGGATCGGGCTGGTCACGATCGGATTGCAGCGGGTGCTGTGGGGGATTGCGATGGTGGGGACGATCCTGATCTACCGCAACCACTTTCACGCCGTCGACCAGGTCGCGGCGGCGACCCGTGACCTGGCCTTGTGGGCCGGGGCGACCACGGCCGGTTTCTTGCTGGCTTCGGCGTTGACCCCGCCGATGGCGGCCCGTCACGGGGTCCGCCGCTGGATGGTGGTGCTCTGCCTGGCTGCGACGGTCTTCCAGGCCGTACCCGGCTCGATTCTGCGACCTGTGACCCTGGTGGCGGCCTCATTCCTGCTCGGGCTGGTGGCGCAGTCGTTCAAGATCTGCACCGACACCCTGGTCCAGGCGCATATCGAGGACACCTACAAAGGGCGGGTGTTCGTGTTGTACGACATGATCTTCAACGGCGCCCAGGTGGTGGCGGCGGTGATCGCAGCCGCGATCCTGCCCCCGGAGGGGGCGTCACTGGTGGTCTTTGTGGGCCTGGCTGTCGGGTACGGGGTGCTCGGGCTGTGGTTTGTTGCGACCAGCGGGCGGATCGGGACCGAACGGTTCGACCGCGGTACGGAATCGGCCCGGATCCGGGCCTAGGAACAGCTCCAGGGGGCTGCGGGCCGTCCCCAGCAACCCCCTGGGCTCTCTGGCCACAAGACGTGGTGCGACTCACCTTGCCACAGGCCACGGGGCTGCTGCGCCGCTCTTGGGGGCAAGACGGTTACGGTTGCGTAACTTTCGCGTGGATCGGGCCCAGGCGGGCTGCTGATGCGAGATGCTCTGCGAACCGCACAACAGCGGACGAACGAGGGGTGTGAGGCCTGCTTCAGCAGACTCGGGGAGTGTTCCGTCCGCTGTTGTGCGCATATGTCGTGTGACCCATCTGGGTCGTGGATGCAGAACAACAGGTTGGCCGCGAGCCCGATTCGGGCCGGGCCCGGCAGTCCCGGATGTGCGGGCCTCGGCCTCCTTCATGAGGGCTTCCACTAGGACCGGGTTCAGGTGAGCCCAGGTGCGCTAGCGTGGCCAGCGCTATGGAACCGACGCCTTCCGTGACGCCTGCCTCGCTGGCTCGGGGCGCGGTGGCGCTCGTACACGAGCGACGGGTGCTGGGTTCGGTCCTGACCGATCTCAAGGCCCGGTCCTACCGGATCGCCGCCTTCGACTGCCGCAAATGGCAGACCCCGTTAGACGCCGGGCCGGAACTGGCGCAGGGGTTGGCGATGCCGGTGTCACTGCCGCGCACCATGGACACGGTGGGAACCTGGCTGTCCGAGCTGGGGCGCTCTGACGCCCCGTACGGCGATGAGCGGCTGCGGATGGCACTAGTGCTCGGGGTGTACGACGACTTCATGTCTCGGCACCGTCCCGAGGCCTTGTCCTTTCTGGACCAGTTGGCGCAGGCGTCACGGATGGCGGTGATGTTCGAGCATCGGATCTTGGTGGTAGTCCAGTCTGACACCCCCGATCTCAAGCTGGAGGCGGTTCCGACCGAGGTGATCGCGAGCAAACAGGATTTTCGGATCGCTCTCTGGCCGCCGCCGGATGTCCCGCCAGCCGTAGTGGACAACACCTGACCACCCTGGGACAACATTCACCCCAACGCGACAGCACCTCCTGGGCAACCGACAGCACCCATCCCCGCTACGACAACAGTTCCGACAACACCTGATTGCTTTGCTCGATCCATGGAACGAGCACAGGGATGGCGATGATCCAGGACAGCCTGGTGGCCCACCTGACGACGGACTGGCGGGCGGTGGCGCAGCAGCGACTACAACGCGAACCGGTCACGGCCGAGGAGGCCCTGATTCGGGCCCGCGTCGAAGGGGACCCGTGGTTGGCCAGGCTGATCGGCGCAGCCCAGGCCGGCGATCATCTGGCCGGGCAGGTGGTGGTGATGTCGGTGCTGCGGCTGCTGCTGCGGATCAGCAGCGGCGACCGGCGCCTGCCGCTGGAGGCGCTCCTGGCCGCGTTATGGGTACGGATCCTGAGTTATCCGCTGGCTCGGCGCCCGGCCCGGGTAGTGGCCAATCTGGTGCTGGACGCCCGCAAGGATGTTCTGGCGGAGCAGACCCCGCTACGGCCGCTGAGTCGGGCCAGCCCGTCGGCTGTGCTGGGCGTACGGCGGCTGCTGATTGAGGCGGTCGACTTGGGGATCATCTCGGACCCGGTACGGCAGGCAATGGACGCGGTGTACGTGGTCGGACTGAGCAGCGCCGAGGCAGCGCGGGCATTGGGCCTGTCGGCGACTACCGTGAGGTGGCGGTGCTCGGCGGGAAGACGCCGGCTGGCCGGTCAACGAGACCTGCTGGCGGCCTAGACCCGTGGCACCGGCCTAGGAGCACATCGCGCGACTGGTCGAGGGGATCCTGCTTGCGGCACCAGAATGCGGGAACAGACCTGGGTTTTTCAGACCTGGAGCGGACCGCCTGAAGGCGGGCAAGGATGGGGGACAGGGCCCGGCGCGGGTGATGAGGGGAAGCACACCCGCGCCCCGGCCGACGTCGTACCGGGCTAGCGCCTAGGCCGACGCGGCCGGGCCCACCCGTGTCGCCCGGGGGAACGATCGGCCACCGAAAAGGGGAACTTGCAGGCCGAGGCGGCCCGGAACGTGGTTCAGGTGTAACGATCGGCCACCGAAAGGGGGCTGGCTGTTCTATTTCGCAGACGCCCCGGCCGACTGACTCCGCTACGGATGTGTGGTGCTCGCGGGTTCGCGTCTTGTGGTGTGGGTTGCCTTCAGCTGTGGTGAACGGGTTGACTCGGGTTGGCCCGCGTTTGGTGATGTGGACCGCCCCGGATCAGATGTCGAGATCCTCGATCTCGGGCTGGTCCTGATGAGCCCGTACCGCGGCTACCAGATCCTCAGGCACCTGCCCCGCCATCGACTCGATCGAGGCGAAGACTCGTAGCTCGCGGGCTCCCCGCTGCCACCACCGTCCGTTCCAGGCCGGGTCCTCCCAGACCGGATCGGCGTCGTCACCGCTCGAGACCGCCGACCAGTCAGGATCATCTCGGGTGTAGATGGCGTACTGTCCCCGGGCCGTGAGATAGACCCGGGCGCTGTAGACCCGCAGGCCCTCGGTTCGGCTCCACCGCAGGAGCTGACGGCCCTGGAAACGTTTGGTGACGGTCACGGGCCCCTGGTCGAGGTTAACGGTGATGGTTTTCATAGGGTGCTCCTGTCGATCCCGGTCGTGCTGGGCCAGATACAGCCGCAGACCCGCCGCCACGGCTGCCGAGAGCCCGCCGGCAAGCTCAGCGGCGCGGGAGAACATCGCCAGGTCCGCTTCGGCCACATAGATGTTCTTGCTGGGCATGCGCATAAGTATATGCATAGATAGGTTGGTCTGCTGGTCAACCTTGCAGCCGCAGCCCGCGCGGGGTGAGCCGGAAACCGGCCTGCTCGAGAGCCTTGCCCAGCAGGCCAGATTCGATCATCACCGACCGTCCATTGATGCGCTGAACGGTGAGCCGGCCCAGCCCGCCGCGGCGTACCATCTCCGCCAACGCCCGAGCCGCCGGGTCGAGGACCGAAGGGGAGTCGCTAAAGCTCAGCACGGTCTTCCCGCCGCGCTCCAGGTACAAGGCCAGGTCCCCGTCCACCATCACCACCACGGCCCCGGCCTTGCGGGCCGGCCGATGCCCGGTCTCGTCGCCGGGCTCCGGCCAGGCCAGCGCCGCACCGTACGGATTCGCCGGGTCACCAGCGGCCAAGACCACGGCCGTACCCGAACCGTTCTCGGGCAGTGGACGGGCCATCGCCCGGAGCCGGTCAACCGCCCCGGTACCACCGAACTGGGAGGCGCCCAGCCCCTCGACGAAATACCCGCGCCGGACCCGGCCGGCCTCCTCGGCGGCGGCCAATACCTGGTACACCGCGGCGAAACCACCGTCGATCTGCTCGGCGGCGACCGAGCCGCGGGTCACCACCCCGTACCGGTCCAGCAGCACCTCGGCGCGGGCCAGGCCGGCCGCAGTCCGCTCGGCCCCGCCAGGGTCCGCCAGTAGCGACCAGCGACCACTCCCGGTCGGGGGCAAGATCCCCGCCGGGCGGCCAAAACCCAGACGGATCCCGGTACGGGCGTACCGCGACCGGCGCGGCGGCGTCCGGGCGGCGTGAGTGGTCGTCGCGGACCCCATCCGAGCCCGCAGCGGCGCCCAACTAGCCGTCGTCACCCTGCCGGCCCAGACCAGCCGCCACAGGGCAGCGGTGACGGCGGCCGGGTCGCTGCCCACGGCAGCGGCCAGCGGGCCCACCAGGTACGCCCCGCCGTCGGCCATCGCCGCGAGCACCCTGTGGTCCAGCTCGTCGCTCACCTCCCGCGGCGCTGCTAGCAGCATCGGGGCCAGATCAGCCGGGTACAGCGACACCCAGCCATCCCCGCCGGCCACTTCACCATGCCCCTGCCACAGGACCTCCCCGGCGGCGAGCAATTCGTCCAGCAGCCCCGGCCGGTAGTCGGCCACCCGCGCCGGCAGGACCAGCGTCTCTACCGCCGACGCCGCCAGCACCACCCCGCACAGCTGATCCACCGCCCGCAGCACCCCGTCCACCCCCCGGGTCTGCCCGCCCACCCCCTGCCAGGCCGGCAGGAACCGGGCGAAGTCGGCCGCGGTGACCGGCTCTACTTCGGCCCGCAGCGCCGCTAGCGACCGCCGCCGGATCGTGGCCAGCACCTGTGGCTCGCAGAAGTGCGGCCCGGCGACCTCATCGAGCGGCGGCTGGTGAGCCTGGGACCGCCACCCGTCGGGGCGCAGATCGCCCTCGGTAAGCCGGCCGGCTGCGACCAGTCGGCGGGCTGCGTCCCGCGCGACCTGGACCCCGACCCCGAGCCAGGCGGCCATCTCGGCGGCGGTGAATGGCGCATGGCTACGGGCGAAACGGGCTACCAGGTCACCGAGCGGGTCCGTCACCGGGGCGGTGAAGACCTCCGGCAGCCCCGGCGGCAGCGCCGTCCCGATCGCGTCCCGCAGCCGCCCCGCGTCTTCGACCGCCGCCCACCGCGGCTCGCCGGCCACCGACACCCGGATCGCCCGGCGGGCCGTCGCCAACTGCGCCAGGAACCCGGCCAGGTCTGTGCCGCTACGCAGCCGCCGGGCCAATTCGGCCTCGCTCAACGGGCCGATGGTGCGCAGCAGATCAGCCAGGTCGTGGGCGTCGCGGGCCTGCCGCTCAGGCAGCAGGTGCTGCAGCTCAGCCTCGGTCCGGGTCAGGGCGTCAGGGTCCAGCAGGTCTGCCAAGGCCAACCCGTCCCCGGCGCCGAGCAGCTGCGCTAGCAGGGCCGGGTCTAGGCTCAACGCTGCCGCCCGCCGCTCGGCCAGCGGCGAATCCCCCTCGTACAGGAATTGCGCCACATACCCGAACAGCAGCGACGAGGCGTACGGCGACGGGGCCGGGGTCTCTACCTGCACCACCCGCACCTGACCGGAACGGATCCGGCGCAGCAGATCGACCAGAGCTGGTACGTCGAAGACGTCCTGCAGGCATTCCCGGACAGTCTCCAGCACGATCGGGAAGCTGGGATATCCCGACGCTACCTGCAGCAGCTGCGCCGCGCGTTGCCGCTGCTGCCACAGGGCCTGGCGTTTCCCGGGCCGGCGCCGCGGCAGCAGCAGCGCCCGGCCGGCGCATTCTCGGAACCGGGCCGCGAACAGCGCCGAACCGCCCAGCTGCTCGGTAACCAACCCGGTCACCTGGTCGGGGTCCAGCAGCAGCGCGTCCAACACCCCGGCCAGGTCGAAGACCGGCTCCGGCTCTGCCCATTCCTGCAGCTCGCCGGTCTGCGGCAGCCGCAGCACGATCCCGTCATCGGCCGGCATCGCCTGTACGTCGATCCCGTACCGTTGCCGTAGCTGCCCGGCCATCACCAGCGCCCACGGGGCGTGCACCGGCTGCCCGTACGGGGAATGCACCACCACCCGCCAGTCCCCG
>ERZ773042.876-NODE-876-length-18804-cov-13.458104_pt1 | contig 18804 bp, 12 predicted proteins | sample MGYA00511664_ERZ773042 | MGnify/ENA primary metagenome ERZ773042 (study PRJEB29015, sample SAMEA2737984) | human oral metagenome | biome: human oral; feature: human-associated habitat; material: dental | place: China | collected 2036 ... | reverse complement strand
CAAGCTTCACCACGCACCCCGAACGTCCGGCGGATTCGATGTCCGCCTTCGTTATTGAGCGAATGCCGTGGACGTGCACGTCGTCGATGCTCACACGGGTGTGGAAGGCGAGCGAGGCTAGAATCGCGCACTTGGCTGCGGCGTCGAGGCCGTCGACGTCGGCGGTGGGGTCGGCCTCCGCATAGCCCAGCTCCTGCGCTTTGGCGAGCGCTTCGTCAAAATCGAGGCCCTTTACGGTCATCTCGTCGAGAATGTAGTTCGTTGTGCCGTTGACGATGCCCAAGACGGCGGTGATCCTGTCGCCCGCAAGCGATTCGCGCAGTCCGTAGACGACGGGGACCGCGCCCGCCACCGCGGCCTCGTAGTAAAGGTCGACGTCGGCCTGCGCAGCGGCCTCGTAAAGTTCGGGGCCGTGGGCCGCGAGAAGCGCCTTGTTGCCCGTGACGACCGATGCACCCGCGGCGAACGCCCGAAGAATGTAGGCGCGCGCGGGTTCGATTCCGCCCATGAGCTCAATGACGACGTCGGCCTCGTCGATGATCGACTCGGGATCGTCCGTCAGAAGGGACCTGTCGACGGCGGGATCGCGAGGAGCTGAGACATCCCTCACAGCGATTCCCACGAGCTCGAGCTGAGCGCCCGATCTGGCGGCGAGGTCCTCCTTTTGCTCCGAAAGCAGGCGGGCGACCTGGGTTCCCACGGTTCCCGCTCCGAGAAGGGCGATTTTAACGACGGTCACTGTTCTCCTTTCGCTGGAAGTAGCTTACCGCCATCGGGCCGATGAGGCTCGTCTATCCACAGCTTCTCGCCAATCCGCAGCCTCTCGCCCGTCTGCAGCCTCTCTGCCCACTGGCGCCTCTCGCCCGTCTGCAGCCCCCTGTCCACTGGCCCCTCTCCTGTCTGCAGCCCCCCTGTCCACTGGCCCCTCTCCTGTCTGCAGCCCCCTGTCCACTGGCGCCTCGCCTGTCCAAAGCCTCTCTGCCCACAGGCCCCTCTCCTATCCGCAGCCTCTCGCCACGTGTCATCGAGGCGCAGCGGTCACCTGGGCGCACACAGCCCTTGCCTATGCGCGATGTTCGCGCCTTCGCGCGCCGCGCCGCCGCACAAGCCTTCTTGACGAAATTCTGGGAGAATCGAATCCCGGTTCAATCTGAGTCCGGGCGGATGCGAATCCCCGCGGATGCGAGTTCGGAGAATCCAAGTCTGAGAAACAGTCGAGAAAGGCGACGGCATGAGCAGCGGCAAAAAGACGGCGACCCTCGGCGGCGTCGTTCTCGGCGAAGGCCGGACGAAGGTCATCGTCCCCGTCACGGCGGAGACTTTCAACGAAATCTCCGAGCAAACCGCGAGCATCGCGAAGCTCGGCGGGCAAACCGCGAGCGGTGCGGAGAACGGCGTGGACGTCGTCGAATGGCGGATGGATTTCCTCGCCCCTTCGATTGACGTCCTCTCAGCCCTCGAAACGCTTGCGGGCTTCACCGATCTGCCCGTCTTGGCGACTTTCCGCACCGCGGACGAAGGAGGAAAGGCGATCGAGGCCTCCGCTTATCGGGACCTGCTCCTGGCCGTCGCCCGATCGGGAAAGGTCAGCGCGATCGACGTCGAAGCATTCCGCGACGAATCGACAGTGAGGGAAGTCATTGACGGCGCTCACGGGGCAAACGTGGCCGTCGTGGCCTCCTACCACGATTTTCACGCCACGCCAACGTCAGAGGAGATCATCTCGCGGCTCGGGGCCATGGACGCCGCCGGGGCGGACGTTCTCAAGCTCGCCTGCATGCCTAACTCCGTAGACGATCTGCTCGTTCTCCTAAGCGCGACGCATCAGGCCTCGCGTATTTTCGACCGTCCCCTCATCACGGTGGCGATGGGACCGATCGGGACGCTCTCGCGCATCGCGGGCGGCGTTTTCGGCTCATGCGCCACGTTCGCAGCCGTCGGCAAAGGCTCGGCGCCGGGCCAGATCCCGGTCTCGGACCTACGCCCGGCGCTTGACCTGCTGGATCCGGCGCAGTCGGCGACTTCTTAGCCTGCTGCGCCGCTTCTTATCCTGCTGCATCGCAGCCTCAGTCTTCGCCCCGGCCTCAGTCCTTGCCGCGGCCGCAATCCTCAATCCTCCCCTCAGCCTCAGTCCGCGTCGCGGCGGAGGTAGTCGGCGTCGAGGGCGAGGAGGTCTTCCACGGTCTCGCGGCGCACAATCCAGCGCGACGCACCGCCTCGAACGGCCACCACGCCCGGACGCGGCACATGATTGTAATTCGAGGCCATCGACCGTCCGTACGCACCGGTGGCGGGGACGGCCAGAATGTCGCCCGCCGCGAGATCTTCGGGCAGCGACACGTCGCGCACCACGATGTCCCCGCTCTCGCAATGCTTGCCGACGACCCTGCTTCTCACGCCGCCTTCCCCATTGCGAGACGCGAGGGCGGCCGTGTACGCGGCGTCGTACAAGGCAGGCCGAATATTGTCGCTCATCCCGCCGTCGACTGAAACATAGCGGCGCGGCCCGTCCTCCAATTCGACCGTTTTGACCGTCCCCACCGTGTAGAGAGTCACGCCCGCAGGGCCCACGATGTTGCGTCCCGGCTCGATCGAAACCCTCGGCGGCTCGATCCCCGACTCCGCGGAATGCGAAGCGACGACGGACGCGAGGGCCTTTGCCAACTGCGCGGGGCTCGGGGGAACGGAGTCGCCGCCCGTGTAGCGGATGCCATAACCTCCGCCGAAGTCGACCTCGTGAAGCTCCAATCCGATCTCGCGATGGACCCGGGCCCGCAAGTCGAGCACCGCGCGTGCGGCTTCCTCGAAGGCCTCGACGACCAGGATCTGCGAGCCGATGTGCGAATGCAGGCCGACGAGCCGCAAATTCGGCGCGTTCACCGTTTTCTCGACGGCCTGCCAAGCGGCGCCGCCCGCGATCGACAGACCGAATTTTTGATCCTCCACAGCGGTGGACATGTATTCGTGTCCGCCGGCGTGCACCCCGGTCGTCACCCTGAGCATGACGGAGGCGACGGCGCCCTCGTCCCGCGCGATCGAATCGACGAACTCCAACTCGGCCAGAGAATCGACGACGAAATGCCCGACTTCCGCCCGCAGAGCGAGCTCGACCTCTTCGCGCGACTTGTTGTTGCCGTGCATCCCGATGCGGCTGCCCGGAACGCCCGCGGCCAGCGCCGTGCGAAGCTCCCCCTCGGAACAGGCGTCCACGGCGAGCCCTTCGTGTGCGACGGCCTTGGCTACGGCGACGCACAAAAAAGCCTTGCCCGCGTAGTAGACGTCAGCCCCCCGGAGGCGGGCGAAGGCCTCGTCCATGGCCTCTTTCCAGGCGCGCGCCCGGGTGCGCAGCACGTCCTCGTCAAGAATGTAAAGCGGCGTGCCGTACTCCGCCGCCAACTCGCTCGCGCCGATGCCGCCGATTGCGATCTCGCCGCCGAAGCGGTGGGCCGACGACGGCCACGGCCCGTCCGACGAGCCGTCGGGCTCGGGCGCGGGAAGGTTTTCAAGATTCATATGAGCACTACATCCTCTCCGGAGCGCTGACGCCGAGCAGGCCCAGCCCGTTGGCAAGAACCACGCCTGCGGCGTCGTTCACCCACAAGCGCGTTCTATGAAGATCGGTGACCTCCTCTTCCGCGCGAGGCATGACCCGAGTCTTACCATACCATGCATGGTATGCAGCCGCAACCTCCTCGAGGTAGCGCGCAACGCGGTGGGGCTCGCGAAGAGTCGCCGACTGGGCCGCGACGTCGGGGAAGCGCGCAAGCGTGCCGAGAAGCTCGGAATCGACGGCGTCCAGCAGACCGGGTGCGAATCCGTCCTCGCGCCTGACGCCGTGGGAGGCGGCGTTCGACGCCACCGAGCACGTGCGCGCGTGGGCGTATTGGACGTAGTAGACGGGGTTGTCGTTCGTGCGGGAGGCGACAAGGTCGAGGTCGAGGTCGAGCGTCGTGTCCACGGATGCCCGGACGAGCGAATAACGGGCCGCGTCCACGCCGACGGCGTCGACGAGGTCCTCAAGCGTCACGACGGTTCCCGCCCTCTTGGACATGCGCACGGGGACGCCGCTGCGGACGAGGTTGACCAACTGGCCGATGAGGATCTCCATGTTCTCGCCCGGCCCGGCCGTATCGCCGTAGGCTCTGGCCATGGCGTACATGCGGCCGATGTACCCGTGATGGTCGGCGCCGAGCATGTAGACGCAGTTGTCCGCGCCGCGGGCGCGCTTGTCGAGATAATAGGCGAGGTCGCCCGCAAAATAGGCTGCTTCGCCGTCGGATTTGACGATCACCCTGTCCTTGTCGTCACCGAAGTCTGTCGTGCGAAGCCACAGGGCGCCTTCTTTTTCATAGACGACGCCGCGCTCGCGCAGACGCTCGATCGCCTTGGAGACCGCACCCGATTCGTGGAGCGAATCCTCATGGAAGAAGACGTCGAAATCGGAGCGGAAATCGTGGAGCGAAGACTTGATTTCTGCGAACATCAGCTCGACGCCTCGCGAACGGAAAGCCTCGTGGGCCTGCTCGTCGGGAAGCTCGCGCGGATCCGGTTCGCCGTCGGCAATCGAATCGGCGACGACCCTCTCGGCGATCTCCGTGACGTACTGACCGCCGTATCCGTCCTCGGGGACGTCCTCGCCACGCGCTCGCGCCAGGAGGGACGCGGCGAAACGGTCGATCTGATTGCCGTGGTCGTTGAAGTAATATTCCTTGACGACCTTCGCCCCCGAAAACTCGAGGATCCGAGCGAGCGAATCGCCGACGGCGGCCCAGCGCGCTCCGCCGATGTGGAGGGGGCCGGTGGGATTGGCCGAGACGTATTCGAGGTTGACCGTCTTGCCGGCGGCGCCTTCCGTGCGCCCGTAGGAGCCGCCCGCCTCGACGACGGCCCGGGCGAGCTCGCCGACCGATGCGGCGGAGAGCCGTATGTTGACGAACCCGGGCCCCGCGACTTCGGCTTCCTCCACCCCGTCGTGCGCCGCGATCCGCGCCGCGAGGAGCTCGCCCAGTTCGCGCGGATTCCTCCCGGCGCGCCTGGCCAGCTGCATCGCGACGTTCGTGGCCCAGTCGCCGTGCTCGCGAGACCGAGGGCGCTCCACCTTCACGACGGGCAGCTCGCCTTCGATCGTCAGAGTGCCGTCGGCGACGGCGGAGGCAAGTTCGTCGGCGACGAGCCGACTGAGTTCTTCGGGTGTCATGCGCGCAATTCTACGCGGCGGCTCCGACACATTCTCGCGAACGGGCCGTCCCGAGAAGCGCGAACTCGGTCATAGCTGCTAAAGTTACTTCTCAGGCCCCAATAGCTCAGTGGATAGAGCGTTTGCCTCCGGAGCAAAAGGTCGCAGGTTCGAATCCTGTTTGGGGTACAGCCTATGAACTCGGATGCCGCTACGAACCGGGGCGCGGCTGGGAACCGGGGCGTCGCTACGAGCGGCTGACCGGGAGCCCTCGTTCCCGCAGCCCCTCGTACATCGCAGTCGGAACGTCCGTGATGATGCCGTCCACGCCCATGCCGAGAAGCCGGGCGGCGGCGTCGACGTCGTCGATCGTCCACGCGTGGACCGCAATCCCCGCCTCGTGCGCCGACGCGACGAATCTCTCCGTCAGCACCGGAACCCCGCGGAAGGAAAGCGGGACTTGGGCGACTTGGGCGTCGGGAAGGCCCTTGAGCAGACGCCGACGCGCCGCCCCCGTCCTTGCTCGCGAGGCCGCGACGATCCTGGCGATGGCGCCTATGCCCAGCGAGCTCGCGGCCCCCGGCAGCTCGCCTCGCAAGCGCCGCAGCCGGCGCTCCGAAAAGCTCGCGACGCACACCCTGCTCTGGGCGCCCGCCTCGCGTATCGCTCGGGCGAGCGGGGCTGCGACGTCGTCGGACTTCGCGTCGATGTTGAAAACGGCGTCAGGGTATTTTTCGAACGCTTCGTCAACGCGCATGGCCGCCGGCCTGCCCTCGCGGCCGCGAACCCTCGCGAGCTCCCTCCACGTGTAGCCGCGGACTTTCCCGCCGACGCCGACGGCGCGGTCCAAGGTCGCATCGTGGCTGAGGACGGCGACGCCGTCGAGTGTGGCGCGAGCGTCGGTCTCCAGGTAGCGGAAGCCTCGCTCGCCCATGGTCAGGAAGGCCTCAGCGGTGTTTTCCGGGCACTCCCCGGCGCCGCCGCGGTGGGCGACGACGATGGGGGCGCCGATGGGATAGAGCATCGCATCAGCCGCAAACCTGCGAGGCGTCGACCGCCTTCTGATCCTTCAGGAACTGGACGGGGTTCATGAGCTTGTCGTTTTGGTCGTGCACCTCCAGGTGCAGGTGCGGGCCGGTGGAATTGCCGTTGGAGCCCACCTTTCCGATGACCTGGCCCGCCTTGACCGTGTCGCCCTTCTTGACGAGAACCCCGTTGTCGTACATGTGGATGTACCACGTGTAGTACGTCTTGCCGCCGATCTCGTGCTTGACGATGATGAGGTTGCTCGAACGCCCTTGAATCCCGGCGCCGGCGTGGGTGACGACGCCGTCGGCGACGGCGTGGATCGGCGTTCCCATCGGCGCCGCGAAATCCTGGCCGGCGTGCATCGAGACGTCGCCGTAAATCGGGTCGACGCGGTATCCGAAGGCCGACGTCAAACGATAAACGCCTTGCTGGAGGGGCATGACGATTTGACCGCCTTGGCGAGAGCCTGCGAATGCCGCCCGCGCCCCGGCCGCCCCGGCGGCGGAGCAGGTGGTCGTCTCGTTGCCGCTCTCGTTCTCTTTGGCCTGATGAGAGAATTCGTTGGCCATTGAGCGGGCCTGCGCGTTGGCGTCGCCGGTGAGAGCGGCAGGAACGTCGGCCTTCTCTTTCGTCTCGCCGCCGATGTAGGAGCGAGAGAGATTGTTCTGCGCGGCGGTCGCCGGCGTGTTGTTCGTTGCAAGAATCGGCACGCCTACGGCCACCAGCGTCGCGACGCCGGCCGCCACGCCCTGGATGGCCCACTTCTTCGATCCGAAGGAAGCCGGCTGCTCGCTCGCGGCGCGCTCGGAGTCCGCCTTGGCGACTTTCCCCTTGGCACCCCTGCCGTCCTTTGCAGCTTTTCCGTCCTTCGCGTCTACCGGGGCCTTCGCCTGCGCGGCTGCCCTTCCTGCTTTTCCTGCTTTGCCGCTTCTGCGCCGACGCTCCAAACGGGACATCTGCGCGCCTTCGGAAATGGCGTCGCTGATCTCGTTGCGGGTGAGAACGGCGGTCTCTTCGTCGGACTCGTTTGCCCCGTCCTCGTTGTCAAAGGCCGCCGCAGCAGCCTCCGCCGCACGCTCGGCCTCGAGGATCTTCCGCGCCAACTCGGCCTGCTGCCGCCTGCGCTCCCGGCGAGCCTCTTGGCTCACGGTTTCTTTATCTGCGCGACGCTCCTCGGCGGCCCTGCGCTCGTCTTCGGCGCGTTGCTCATCGGCGGCGCGGGCCTCCGCCGCTTTTCGCGACGCCTCGGCCTCCTGCTCCCGCAGCTGCTGTGCCCTGCGGGATTTCTCCAGGCGAGCGGCCTTCTTGGCTTCGCGCTCTTTGCGCGCCTCCTCGGCTTTGCGGTCCGCCTCCGCCTGGCGAACGATCTCCAGACGCCTCGTGATTACGGCGAACGGGCTGCTTCCCGGGGGGCCGGCGGCCGCGGCCTTTGCCTTCTGAGCTTCCTGAGCCTTGCGGGCCTCCTCGGTTTTCCGCCGCACCTCTTCGGCCTGGCGAATCGCCTCGGCCTCTTGCTCTTCCTCCGCCCGACGCGCCTCCTCAGCCTTACGGGCCTCTTCAGCTCTCTGTGCCTCTTCGGCGCGACGAGCTTCCTCGCGTGCGGCCCTCCGCGCCGCGCGCTCCTTGCGAAGCTCCTCCAGCTTGTGGGCCTCTTCAGCCTTGCGGGTTTCCTCGGCCCGCCTGGCCTCTTCAGCCCGACGCGCCTCCTCCAGCTTGCGGGCTTCTTCAGCCTCGCGGACCTCTTCGGCCTTGCGCGCGGCCTCAACCCTTCGCGAAATCTCTTCTAACCGAGCTTCCTCCTCGGCGATCCTCGCACGCTCCGCCTCCTGGCGCGCGCGATTCTCAGCCTCACGGTGCTCTGCCCGCCTCGCCTTGCGTGCTTCGGCAGCTTCTTCCATCTCGCGAGCCAACCGCACCTGGCGGCGGTTGAGGCTCGGGGTCTCCTGCCTAACACCCGAACGGCGCGTCCGGGCAGCCTGAACCTGAGCCTGCGGCTCGGTGTTAAGTGCGTGCCTGCCCATCATCCTCCGGTTCTACGTGATTTTCCGGTGACTCCATTACAAAATGATAACGGACCCGCCGAAAGGCCACCACCCGCTTCGCGCGACGACGGCCGAGACGACCTTTTCAATGCCGGAGCGTTCTTCCAAACGCCCCCTCAATCCCTTTTAAATCACTCCTACAAATATCGCATGTATCTGCAGTCGACGTCGGTTTTAGAAGTACACATCACTTTTGACGCATGAAACTCGTCGCCAAGTCCCGTAGCCTTAATGTGTCGAATTCCAAAGGAGTGGGGAAAACAGTGTCAACGCAGCCACACGACGACTTCGGGCCCAACCGCGGCTTCATCGAGGATCTCTACGCGGACTTCCTCAAGAATCCGTCTGCCGTCCCTCCGCAGTGGGGCGACCTTTTCAGAAGATGGCGCGCCGAGGGGCGCCCCGTGCACAGACGGGCGGATCCCGACACCGCCAAGGCGCAAATCGAGATTCACTCCCAGAACGACTCCCGGCAGGCGGCCCCGGACTCGGTCTCCACCCGTTCGGACCTCCCTCCCGCTCCGCCGGCCGCGGCGCAGCCGGCCCTCACCCCCTATGCCAAGCGGCACAAGCTGGTGGCGAGCGACACCCCTATCTCTTCGGGCGAAACCGTCCGCATGAAGGGCACGGCGAAGTCCGTCGCGGCCAACATGGACGCTTCGCTCGCCATTCCGACGGCGACGTCGTTCCGCGAAATCCCAGCCAAAACGATGTTCGACAACCGCGCCATCATCAACGAGCGGCTGCGGGCCACCCGGGGCGGCAAGGTGAGCTTCACCCACCTGGTGGCCTTCGCCGCGATTGAGGCGCTCGTCCAGATGCCTGAGATGAACGACTCGTACGCGCTGACCGACGGCAAGCCCGCGGTCCGCCATCCCGAGCACGTCAATTTCGGCATCGCGATCGACGCTCGCCGCCCCGACGGCTCCCGCACCCTCGTCGTGCCTTCCGTCAAAGCCGCCGAACTCATGACTTTCCGCGATTTCCTCTCCGCTTACGAAGACCTCGTGCGCCGCGGACGCGAAGGCGCCTTGGGAATCGACGACTTCACGGGAACCACCGTCTCGCTCACAAATCCCGGAGGCATCGGCACAACCCAGTCCGTCCCCCGGCTCATGGCGGGGCAGGGCGCGATCATCGGCGTCGGCTCTATGGTCTATCCCGCCCAGTTCGCCGGCACGTCAGACGCCGTGCTGGCCCGCCTCGGCGTCTCCAAAGTGGTCACCGTCTCTTCCACCTACGACCACCGCGTGATCCAGGGGGCCACGTCGGGCGAGTTCCTACGCCTCATCGAACGCAAACTCACCGGCCTCGACGGCTTTTACGACAGGGTCTTCCATTCGCTCCACGTTCCGACGGAGCCTTTCGTCTTCGAGCGCGACGTCGAATACAACCCGCTCAAAGACCCGGACAAAGCCTCTCGCGTGACGAGCCTCATCCACGCGTATCGCTCGCGGGGGCATCTCATTGCGGACACGGACCCGATCTCTTTCCGCACCCTCCGCCACCCGGACCTTTCCCTCGGGTCCTACGGCCTGACGTCGTGGGACCTAGACCGCTCCTTTCCCACCGGGGATTTCACGGACAACGGCTCGATGACCCTGCGCGATGCGCTTTCGCTGCTGCGAGAGACATACTGCGCGTCGATCGGCTTCGAGTACATGCACATCACGGATCCGGAGCAGCGCCGCTGGTTCCAGGAGCGAATCGAACGCCCGCGCGCCAAACTCACCGACGACGAACGCTTTCAGATTCTCGAGAAGCTCAATCAGGCGGAGGCGTTCGAGACCTTCCTGCACACCAAGTACCTCGGGCAGAAGCGCTTCTCGCTCGAAGGCGGGGAATCGCTCATTCCCGCGCTTGACGCCATACTTTCCCGCGCCGCCCACGACGGCCTCGATTCGGTTGCGATCTCGATGTCCCACCGGGGAAGGCTCAACGTCCTGACGAACATCGCGGGAAAGCAGTACAAGCAGATCTTCACCGAGTTCGACGGATTCGTCGACGAGCGCACCGTCCAAGGCTCGGGCGACGTCAAGTACCACCTGGGAACCGAGGGGACGTACACCTCTCCGAGCGGCGAGACGACCGGCGTCTATCTCGCGGCGAACCCTTCGCACCTCGAAGCGGCGAACGGCGTTTTGGAGGGCATCGTCCGCGCACGCCAGGACCTCCAGGACCGGGGAGACCGGGGCTTCGCCGTCTTGCCGATTCTCGTCCACGGCGACGCCGCATTCGCCGGCCAGGGCGTCGTCCCGGAGGTTCTCAATCTTTCGCAGCTTCGCGGCTACCGCACCGGCGGAACCGTTCACATCATCGTCAACAACCAGATCGGATTCACAACCGCCCCCCATTCCGGGCGCTCCTCGAACTACGCGAGCGACGTGGCGAAGGGCCTGCAGATACCGATCTTCCACGTCAACGGCGACGACCCGGAGGCGGTCGTGCGCGCGGCCGCGCTCGCGTACGAGTATCGCCAGGCCTTCTCGAAAGACGCAATCGTCGACGTCGTCTGCTATCGACGCCGCGGACACAACGAGGGCGACGATCCGTCGATGACCCAGCCGGTCATGTACGCCTTGGTCGATTCGAAGAGGACGACCCGCCAGCTGTACAAGGAGGCGCTCATCGGCCGAGGCGAGATGACCGCCGAGCAGGCCGAAGCCTTTGAGGAAAACTACCGGGCGACCCTCGACAACGCCTTCCGGCAGGTCAAGGCCGCCGAGGCCGAAGCGGCCGCCGGCAAGTCCGGCGTCTACGAAGGCCTGGAGATTCCGGCAGCCCAACAGGAAGACGCGGGAACGATGATCGGCTGGACCAGCTGGACCACCCGTGAGATTCTGGCCAGGATCGGCGACGCCCACCTTCAAATTCCCGACGGATTCACGCCTCACCCGAAGATCACCCAGCTCTACGAGCGCAGGGCGAAGATGATGCGCACCGGAGACGTCGATTGGGGCATGGGAGAGATCGCCGCGTTTGGCTCGCTCCTCATCGAAGGGGTTCCCGTGCGCATGTCCGGTCAGGACGTGCGCCGCGGAACCTTCGTCCAAAGGCACGCGGTTTCCCACGACCACAACACCGGCGCCGAGTGGACGCCCCTCGATCATTTGACGGAAGACCAGGCAAAGCTGTGGATCTACGACTCCCCCCTTTCCGAGTATTCGGTCATGGCCTTTGAGTACGGCTATTCCCTCGAACGCCCGGACGCGCTGGTGGTGTGGGAGGCGCAGTTCGGCGACTTCGCGAACGGCGCCCAAACGGTTGTCGACGAGTTCGTCTCATCGGCCGAGCAGAAGTGGAACCAGCATTCGTCTCTCGTCCTCCTCCTTCCCCACGGGTACGAAGGCCAGGGGCCCGACCATTCCTCCGCGCGAATCGAGCGGTATCTCCAGCTGTGTGCGCAAGACAACATGTGGGTCTGCCAACCGTCGACCCCGGCCAACCATTTCCACATGCTGCGCACGCAGGCTTATGAGCGTCCGCGCCGGCCGCTCATTGCTTTCTCGCCGAAACAGCTTCTGCGACGTCGAGGCGTCGTCTCGCCGGTCGAAGACTTCATTCGGGGTTCCTTCCTCCCGGTCATCGGCGACGACGCCGAGCATGAAGCCCGCAGAAGCGATGCCTCGGAAGGCGCGCCCGCCGGAGCTGCGCCGGCGCGAGAGGCGAGCGCCGGAGGCGCATCACGAGAGGCGCCCGCCGGAGGCGCATCCACGCGAGAGGCGACTACCCGAGACATGCCGCGAGCCCACGTCGACCGGGTCCTCCTCTGCTCCGGACGCATCTATTACGATTTGGCCGATTTCCGCAGGAAGATCGGGGACTGGCGGACGGCGATCGTCCGGCTCGAGCAGTACTATCCGCTGGCCACCGAGGCGCTGCGGGCGGAGCTGGCGAAGTACCCCGGCGCCGAGATCGTATGGGTCCAGGACGAGCCCGAGAACATGGGCGCGTGGCGCTTCCTCCTCGTCACCGTATTTCGCGAGCTCGGGCTCATGCCAAGGCTTGTCTCCCGCCCTGCCTCGGCGTCGCCGTCGGTCGGCATCGCCCGAGCCCACACCACTCAGAACGAGATCCTCATGCGTGCTGCGTTCGAGCGCTGAGGCCCGCGTTCAAGAGCCTCCGCGCGCCTTCAAAACGCCGACGCCGGCCTCCAGGAGCCGCCGCACGCTTTCACGGACTGCCGCTCCGCGCGGTTTTCTCTCGGAGCTGCTTCCCAGTCCCCAGATTGGGGCGTTCTAGCCCGGCTTGTCCTCGGCTGATTCTAGCCCGGCTTGTCGTCGACTTCGGCGCAGGCAGCCCCAGCCCCGCAGAATGGGGGCAGCAACACTGCCCTCAACCTTTCCCAGCCCCGCAGATTGAGGGCAGTTCTCCAAGCTGGACGGGCGGCTCTCTGATGCCGACGGGCGGCCCTCCGATCCGAATGGGCGCGCTTCTTCGCCCCAGATTGACGCTTCTTCGCCCCAGATTGGCACCGCTTCCACAACAGCGGAGGCGCTACAGTCTAGAGTTGAGGTAACTTCTAAGATGTAGCACAACTGAGGAGCAAACGTGGCGATCTTCTTCATCGGCGACGAGCTCGTCGCGGGCTTCGGCGACGCGCGGGCTCTCGGCTGGACTGGGCGAGTCATGGCACGAACCCGCAGCGAACCGCCTCTCATGCCAATAACCCTTGCTGTTCCAGGCGAAGACACAGCAGCGCTGGCCAAACGCTGGGGCGACGAAGTGGCCCGACGCCTTCGCCACGATGAAGACAACCGTCTCATTATCGGTCTAGGGTCCCATGACCTCGACTCGGGCCAGACGCTTGCCCGCGCTCGCCTCCATCTGGCGAACATCCTCGATGCGGCTGCTCGAATGAAGCTCCGGTCCTTCATCGTCGGTCCCCCCCCGCGTCGAGAAGTGCCTTTCAAAATCCAGCTGGATCTGTCGAAAGCCTTCGGCGACGTCTGCGCTCGCCGCGATCTCCCTTACGTCGACACTTTCACTCCTCTCGTCGAGCATGAACAGTGGAACACCGACTTGTCGATGTCCAGCGGCTACGAACCACGCCAAGCCGGCTACGGCCTCATCGCATGGCTGGTTCTCCACAATGGGTGGAACGATTGGCTGGGAGTCCCGGCCGTCGGCGCGTCTTAGGCCCGCTTAGAGTCTTTAGATCAATTTAGACTCTTTAGTCCCACTTAGGGCCTAAACCACCCTTCAAGGCGTTCTCCCCGCGGCCTTGGCGACCGCGCCGACTCTTTGCCCAACCGCCTTACGTCTCTTGCTCAGTCATGTTCCGTGCTTCCTGGTGCCCATTGTTTTGCCGTCAGGCGATGTGAAGACAAAGCCTCCGCTGTGGTGCGCGATCGCGATTTTTTCGCGGTGAACTAGGGCATGGTGGTGCCAGCACAGCAGGACGGCGTTCGCAAGGTCGGTTCTACCGCCCGCTTCCCAGGGCAAGGCGTGATGAACCTGTCCATGGGAAATCGTGTCTCCGCATCCCGGATATCGGCATGTCCGATCTCTCGCGATGACCGCACGGGTCTGCGCGGGAGTGAACAGGCGTTTCTCCCTGCCCACGTCGAGCACTTCGCCGCTTGCCGAGAAAATGAGGCGTGAAACGGACGAATCGCAAAGCAGCCTCGCCAGCTGGGTGGCCGACAGTGGCGAGCCGTCGTCTAAAACAGCAGGATCGTTCCCTCGTAAGGCATCAACGTCGGTCAGAGCAGGAATCGCCCCTAAAATCGTTCCAAATTCTTCTTGTTGGCTCACAGACGATTCCAGGCACGCGCCGAAACGCCCTTGCCCTCGACCAGCTTCACGGCATGCTTCCCCTAGGCAGCCCACACCGTCGCGGCGTTCCGGTTGGTCGGAGTGGCCACGGCTCCGATCCGTCCTCGCTTTCGACAGCCGCGTCTCCTCCTTTGAAGGCGAACCGTCGCGTTCCTCGCCGATGCCGTCGTCGCCCGCAACACTCCGGCCTTGCACGTCTTCAGTTCCCGGACGAGGCGTCCCGTTTTCCAAGCCGCGAAGAGTCTCGAAGGGGACGTGCACTAAAATATGCGGTCGGATTCTTGCTCCTTTGCCGAGGCCGCCTTCGTCAAGCTTCGCGCCGGCCAGTTCGACGAGCGCACCGGCTCGCCGTTGCGGCAAACTTCTGGCGTCCTCAACGCGTTTGCGGCCCATGAACGCCGACAAGGCGGTGTCCACGATCGCCGAACTCTCGTCCGACAGCCACCCGGAAATGCGCATCCCCGACCCTTCTTTCGCGAAGGCCACGTTCTCTTTCTTCGCCTCAGCTTTCTCGGTCTCGACCCCGAACGACGGGCTGTGCCGATAAGCGCGCGCCTTGACGCGCCGCTCGAACTCCCGCGGGGCGCACTCCCGCGCCCATGCGACAAACTCCTCCTCAACGGCGTCGGTGAACGCGTCTTCCAACTCGGGCGCCGACAAGAAGCGACGAACGACATCGACGTGCCCCGCGAAAACCTCGCCGTTCTTCAAGGCCTCCGACATCCTGCGCAGCCCCGAATCAAGGGCCTCGGCCCGTTTGATTTCCTTGACAGCCGCGCTTGGGGATTGCCCTGAAGTCTTCTCGCTCCACAGCACAAAGGTGCGAGCCCCCGAAGCGCGCCAGCTTTCATTCTTCTCAATGGCGACGAGCATCCGCCCGCGCACCGCTCCCAGCCGAGAAACGGCCTTCGCGAGATCAGCGGCTCCAGCCGTCAGCCTTTCCTCGGACAAGGCGGAAAGGTCGACCTCCCCCAACTCCGTCACAACTTCATTCAAACGCGAAAGGCAATCGGCAAATCTGTTGTCGCCCCCTAGACTCCGCCGCTGGACAGGCGGATCCACATCGGACGGACCGCAGCCGGATCCCGCGGCATCCGGCTGCATATCGGCGTCGACACTCATCGAACTCGCCTCCTTTCGCTCTCCATCCCTTCGCCCACCATCCTACAGAAGCAGCAGCCCAATGTCAATTTTTTGTTCGATAAAATCTTTCAAATTATTCTTTTAAATACTTTATAATTACCGACTAAACAAACGACATCGAAACCTAAGTTTGCAAAACCGCGATGGAGCGTTCGGCCCTCAACCGACGCCCACCAGCCTATTCAGGAACAGTCATCACGCAACCGACCTATTCAAAGATCACCACGCAACCGACCTATTCAAAGATCACCACGCAACCGACCTATTCAAAAGTCACCACGCGACCAACCTATTCAAAAGTCACCACGCGACCAGTCTTCGCGAACGGCACCAGGCAACCAGCCCTATTCGGGACCAGCCCTATTCGGGACCAGCCCTATTCAGGAACAGTCACCAGGCAAAACGGGTGCCCTGCGGGATCGGCGTAGATCCGCCATTCTTTAGGTCCGGGGTCAAGAATCGGCGTGAGAGGGCGCCCGCCGGCCTTTTCGACGACGCCGCAGGCCTCTGCCAAATCCTCAACCAGCAGATCGAAATGCACTTGATGCTCGCCGCTCCCTCCGGGCCACCTCGGAGGCACGTACCCCTCACAGCGATGGAATGAAAATCTCCCGACGGGTTCCCACTCCAAGGTCACCCACTCCGGCCGCTCTTCGCCGGAAACAGCCAGCTCCGGCTCTTCGCTGGCAACACTCCATTCGCACGCGTCGCCGACGGCGGAAGCCCGACCGCCTGCCTCCCGATCGCGACCGTCCCCGTCGGCAAAAGCCCCGCTTTCACCCCCGGCGCCTTTGACAAGCCCCCGCCCTCCCTGCGGCTCGGGAAGCTCGAGAACCTGTTGCCAGAACCTCGCCAGCGCGACGGCGTCGTCGCACTCAAAAACAAGTTGCGTCAATCGTCCAACGGCCATGGACCGAATTTATCACCGACGTACACAGCGGACTCCTCGAACGGCAGGAAGCACGGCGCAGACCGGCAAACGACAGGAAAACACCGGGCAGACTCGGCGAACGGCAGGAAACACCGTGCAGACTCCCTGGGCGGCGAATGAAACGCAGCCGATTCCGCGAACGCCAGCCGAAAACACCGCACCCACGATCGGAAGCGGCAAGCACCCGACCGGTTCCGCGCAACGAGATACCGCGCACCACACCCCGCGATCGGACGCGCGAAATACACTGCCATAGCGCAGCCACACCCGCGGGCCGCGCGCAAACAAAGCCACAGCGCGGCCACGCCCGGAAAACCCGCGAAACGGGAAAATACGGGCGTCGAAAGGGCCCGGATCTTAGACCCGGGCCCGGCGCTCATGCGTTGGGACGCTTGCCGTGGTTGGCAGGCTTTCCCGCGCGCGAGCGACGCTTGCGACCGCGACGGCTCATTGTTGCTCCTCAAATCGATTGCGCACCCGAAAGGCACACGACAGATCGAAAGTGTATCAGCCGACGACGTCGGCCGCTATGCGCCGCCACAACCGCCAGCCGCCCAATATGGCCTGCGCATCCCCCGCGGCATGAAAGGCCTGTCAAACCGCATCCAGTTCAGCTTTGGTCGTCCTGCTTTAGTCGTCCCGCGCCTCTTGTTCTCCGTTTGTTCCCCGTCGCCCCAAAAAGGCCCGCGCGCTCGCCTGCCCCCACCGCCGGGAAGAATCGTGGTGCGCCGGAGAGCGCCAAAAGGCGCGATGCGTTCCCGACTTTCACGGAAGAGCATTTCGCATGGAAAACGCTTTACGCGCAAGAACGGCCCACAAGAGAGGGTTGTCCACAAGCGGAACTCTGCACACCCGTCCTCGTATAGACTTGGAACCACTCGAGGAGAAAGGACCGCCACGATGGCCGAAACGCTGAGTCGCCTGAAAGCCCAGTTCATCGACACCGCCATCGACCCCGATTCGGGCAGGGAAAAGTTCGAAGCATTTCGCTCCCACCTCGTTAGAAGCATCATCGACAACAAAAATGACGAGTTTTCCCAAATCGTCGAAGGAAACGTGTATCGCGACTTCTCCCGAGGAGAGACGGTTATAACCGTCTCTCTCATCGTTCGCGACCCTGTATCAAAAAGCGTGCGCCAGGCCGATCGGCTGATCAGCGACTCGGCCTCAGAGGTCGGCATAAATGTCGTCGACGACGACACTCCGCGTTCAGAAGACAAATACAACTTGGAACAAGACGGACTCAGCTTGGTCCCGGCATGAGCGAGGACGTGTCTCGCGAACCGCTCTTAGTTCGCTTTGCGCGCATGGTAAACAGCCACCTTGGAGCTTTCTTAACTTCCACAGGATCAGTTCTGTTGGCCGTGGCCGCATTTTTCCCGACCTCATCGCTCCTTTTGTGGCTTTTCCTCGGCGGCGGTGCGTCCTTGACGATCATTGGACAGATCCAGTCGGAGAAAAAGGGGAAGAGCCTCCGTCAGGTTTTAATCGATCTGGACAAGACAAGGGAGCAAAAGTCAACTGCTCAAAAAGCTCTTTCCGAGGCAATTGAAGTCATAGGCACTAATCTTTCGGAGGAGCTCGGCCTATGGTCGCCTGAAGTTCGTTTTACGATATATGCGCACGACGACGACAAACGCGAGTTCATTCCCATAGTTCGGGGCTCTGACAACCCAAAACTGGCCAAAAAGAATCGAACATCCTATCCGGACTCACAAGGGTATCTGGGGAAAGTTTGGGAACAAGGGGAATGCAGCCACATGCGCAAACATGAACGGAGCGTCAGGGCAGAATCTCTAGAATTAGGTTTCACGGAGGAAGAATACGGGAACCTCACCCTCAAACCACGCTCATTAAAGGGCGTCCGTCTGAGCAAAGGGAAACAGCACATTGGGGCCATCCTCTGGGAATCCGAGAACCCGAAACGCATCGACACCAGCAACTCCCTCCTCGACAACATCAAAGACAACGCCACGCTGCTTGACCTTCAAGCGGTCTTCGCCGCCTCTACGCTTCTCTTTTCCGATCTTTCCGAGCATTTCTTCGAGAAGAGCAGCTGAAGAGGAAACAGAACAGCTAAAGAAAACAGTTAGAGAAGTTATCGAGGGCGACGACGCCAGATAACGACGGCAGCCAAGGAACGCGGCAAACCGCATTCTCCACTCGGGCCCAGCAAAGCCGGACGTTCAAAGCCACAGTTGCCGCAGCCTCAGGCCAGTCCACCCCGCCGAGCTCCGCTTCGCCGCCGGGCCTCCCCCACAGGACTCGGCTCCGCCGCCAGGCCCTCGTCCCCGGTGTCGGGACAGACACCACGACGCGGGCGCAGGTCTGGCGGCGACCTCTGCCCTATGGCCGCCCCGGCCCGAGGTTCTACGCCGCCCCTCCCTATGCAGCGCAGCGCTACACCGCCGCCAATCCGCAGACGCTCTACTCCTTCGCCCGGTCTGAAAACCACCACGGCTTTCATACGGTCGCCAACTCGTAGACGCTCTAGGCCTTCGCCGGCCTGCAGCCGTTTTACGCCGTCGTCGACCTGTAGACGGCTATCTGGTTCGTCACCCGCATGCGAAGGCTGACGGGCGCCGATTCTGCGCAGCACGACCTCTTAACGATTTCGCGGACGTGGATTTCCGCCTCGGCCAGCTCCGAGCAGTGGGGGCACGTCTCGCAGTGGCGCCGCAGACGCGCGGCCGCTTCGAGAGGCA
>ERZ773042.873-NODE-873-length-18843-cov-18.775708_pt1 | contig 18843 bp, 19 predicted proteins | sample MGYA00511664_ERZ773042 | MGnify/ENA primary metagenome ERZ773042 (study PRJEB29015, sample SAMEA2737984) | human oral metagenome | biome: human oral; feature: human-associated habitat; material: dental | place: China | collected 2036 ... | reverse complement strand
ATGCTGTTTGTTTTAACGAAGTGCGTAACATGTTTGGTTACACTGGTACTTATAAAGGTCACCGTGTATCTGTCATGGGAACTGGGATGGGAATGCCTTCGATTTCTATCTATGCGCGTGAGTTAATTGTTGACTACGGAGTGAAGAAATTAATCCGTGTGGGAACTGCGGGTTCTTTGAATGAGGATGTCCATGTTCGTGAATTGGTTTTGGCGCAAGCAGCTGCGACCAACTCAAACATCATCCGCAACGACTGGCCACAGTATGATTTTCCGCAAATTGCTAGCTTTGATTTACTAGACAAGGCTTACCATATTGCTAAAGATCTCGGTATGACCACCCATGTTGGGAACGTCTTGTCTTCAGATGTCTTTTATTCAAATTACTTTGAAAAGAATATCGAGCTTGGAAAATGGGGGGTTAAAGCTGTTGAAATGGAAGCAGCAGCTCTCTACTACTTGGCGGCTCAACACCATGTGGATGCTCTTGCTATTATGACTATTTCAGATAGTTTGGTTAATCCAGAAGAGGATACAACTGCAGAAGAACGTCAAAATACCTTCACCGATATGATGAAGGTTGGTTTGGAAACCTTGATTGCTGAAGCATGAAAGTAGATGCTAAAGAAGCTATTCTCTTTGCGATTTCTCGCTATGACTATGCTTATGCTCTTAAACTGGCTGAGCGAGCAGGAAAGTCTACCCATTCTGACTTGCTTCGCCTTCTTGGGGCATTAGCGGAGCGAAGAGAGCTCAACATCCATTCTATCATGAATCTAAAGTTGGAAATCACTGGAATGAATCCAGCTGATTTTCAGCTTTTTTGCCATGAAAATGAAGCAGACGAGCAGCTGGCTAATTACCTTTATGACCTAGATGCAAAATTGAGAAATGAACAATTGATTGACTTTGTTCGAGCTGTTAGTCCGGCCATCTATAGGATTTTTATGCGGTTGATTCGCATGCAGTTGCCAGATATTGACAGCTATATTCATAATTCTAGAGAGGCTAGCTATGACCGTTGGAAGTTTGAAAAGATGCGAAATTCTGATCATCCTGTCCTGCAGAATTTCCATACAGAAAGCACGGTCAACTCTTCTAGCTTGACAGAATTAATTTTGCAGTTGAATTTCCCTGAATCTGTCAAAGAGTCAGCAGGACAACTAAGAGAGTTAGAAAAGTCAGTCCGCAATCCGCTTGCCCACCTTATCAAGCCTTTTGATGAGGAAGAATTGCACAGGACGACAGGTTTTTCGTCTCAGCACTTTATGGAGCTTCTGGTTGATTTGGCGCAGGAGACAGGCATAGTTTATCAGAGGGAGCCTTTTTACTTCGACCGAGCAAATGCGATCGTAGAAAGTCTCTTATAAGGAGTAGTAGGATGGATAAGATTGCAAGGCTGCAAGAATTGATAGATCAAAGCCGGGATATCGTCTTTTTCGGTGGGGCTGGAGTTTCGACTGAATCCAACATTCCGGACTTTCGCAGTTCTGATGGGATATACAGTGTCAAGCTAGGAAGGCATTTTACAGCAGAGCAGCTGGTTTCTCATACTATGTTTGAGCGCTATCCGCAGGAATTTTTCGACTTCTACAAGAAGTACCTGCTCTATCCAGATGCTAAGCCCAATGCAGCTCATGCCTACTTGGCGGATTTGGAGAAGGAAGGCAAGCTCAAGGCTGTTGTGACTCAAAATATCGATAGCTTGCATGAAATGGCTGGTTCGAAAAAGGTTCTTAAACTTCATGGCAGTGCGGATAGAAATTATTGTCTGAATTGTCAGCGATTTTACGATTTGGAGGCATTTCTAGCTCTGCCTGGAACGGTGCCATACTGCCCTGACTGCGGCGGCATGATCAAGCCTGATGTGACCCTTTATGAAGAACCTCTAGATATGGAAGTTTTCCAGCAGGCTGCTCAAGCTATTCAGAAAGCAGACCTGCTGATAATCGGTGGCACTTCCTTAGTCGTCTATCCTGCAGCCAGCCTCATCCAGTACTTTGTAGGTAAGCACCTTATCGTCATCAACAAGACCAGCATCCCTCAAGACAGTCAGGCGGACCTTGTTATTGAGGGCAAGATAGGAGAAGTGTTGGGGAAGTTGAAACAATAGAAAAAACACCTGAAAAAGCTTTGTCAGGTGTTTTTTCAGTTTATTTATCAAACTTCACTTCCTCAATCAGATATTCTATAAAGCGTTCTCCCATTTTAGATAGGCTGGCTTTTTCATGTTTGATGTAGACTAGCTCAATAGGATCATCGATATCAAGTGGAATAGAGACAATGTTGTCACCATTGAGGTTGCTGTTGAGGATACCAGTAGCAATCGTGTATCCGTCCAGACCAATCAAGAGGTTAAAAAGAGTAGCTCGGTCACTGACTACGATAGACTTTTTATGGTGTTCTTGGGAGAGGATTTCCTCAGAAAAGTAGAAGGAATTATGTGTCCCTTGGTCGTAGCTGAGGTAAGGGAAATTTTCTAAATCTGACAGTTGGACCAATTTTTTCTTAGCAAGAGGATTGGACTTGCTGACAAAGATATGGGGCTGAGCTGTGAAGAGATGAGTTGCAATCAGATGATTATCATCTAGCATTTTGGATAAAACATCACGGTTATATCCGTTTAAGAAGAGAACACCGATTTCGCTTCGGAAGTTTTTGACATCATCAATGATTTCCCAAGTACGAGTTTCCCGAAGAAATAGCTCATATTTTTCCATATCACTTTTCTTAAGAAGGGATACAAAAGCATTGACTACAAAAGCATAGTGTTGGGCAGATACGCTGAAGAGTTCGCGATGGGCGATAGGGTTCTTGTACCGTTCCTCTAGAAGTTGTGTTTGCTCAACCACCTGACGAGCATAAGATAGAAATTCCATGCCGTCTTTGGTTAATGTGATTCCCTTAGGATTTCGTATGAAAATATCAATCCCCATCTCGTTTTCAAGGTCTCGTACTGCATTAGAGAGACTAGGTTGGGTAATAAATAGTTGCTTGGCAGCTTCATTCATGCTGCCAGTTTCGACGATTTTGATAATATAGTGTAGTTGTTGAATTCTCATAGGACTATTTTATCATAATAGGATTGACAAAACATCTATTTAGTTGTAGAATATGATAAATTTAAACCTTTAATCAAGTCCAGTGAGGCTGCAAGGTAGGAAAAACGATATAAGAGGCAATTGACTGCCTTGTTTTTTGCGAAACCTTGCTGTGGCGAGGTTTTTTCTTGTAGAAAGTGAGGTTGTCATGGTTAGTGACAGTTGCAAAAAGAGATTTGGGAAGATTATGCTGGAGCAGATGGAGCTGCTGGAGCAAGTAGAAATTGCACCTAATATTTTTTCCATGCTCCTAAAGGGCCAAATGGTCAACCAGATGCAGGCTGGACAGTTTTTACATATTCGGGTACCAGATGATAGCAAGCTTTTGCGCCGGCCGATCTCAATTGCTGAGATTGACCGAGATAATCTGACTTGTCGTATCATTTATCGGATAGAAGGTGGCGGGACGGCTATTTTTTCTCATCTTCCAGTTGGCTCGTTTCTTGATGTTATGGGTCCTCAAGGCAATGGCTTTGATTTGAGTCCTGTAAGGGCAGGTGACCACGCTTTGATTATCGGTGGTGGGATTGGTGTTCCTCCCTTGCTTGAGGTTGCTAAAGAATTGCATGCAAAGGGTGCTCAAGTGACAGCTGTTCTGGGATTTTCTGATAAATCTGCTGTTATTTTGGAAGTAGAAATAAAAAAATACGCTGATGTCATTGTCACGACGGATAATGGTTCCTATGGTCGCAAGGGCTATGTATCAGCGGTGGTAGATGAGATGATCCAAGACTATGAGGCTGTCTATTCATGTGGAGCGCCAGCTATGCTTCAGTACGTCGATCGTAAGTTTCAGGACCATCCGCATGCTTATCTCTCTATGGAATCACGTATGGCTTGTGGTATGGGCGCTTGCTATGCCTGCGTCGTTCATGTGGCAGGTCAGGACGAGTCAGTCAATAAGCGCGTTTGTGAAGACGGTCCGGTCTTTGAAACGGGCACGATTATTGTCTAGGAGGGAAAAAGAATGAGTGACCAACGTTTAAGAGTTTCCTTGCCAGGCTTGGACTTGAAAAATCCAATTATTCCAGCATCTGGCTGTTTTGGTTTCGGTCAGGAATATGCCAAATACTATGACTTGGACTTACTGGGTTCTATCATGATAAAGGCTACGACTTTGGACCCCCGCTTTGGCAATCCCACTCCGCGTGTGGCAGAAACGCCAGCTGGGATGCTCAATGCCATCGGTCTGCAAAATCCAGGTGTTGAGGCTGTTCTAGCTGAAAAACTGCCTTGGTTGGAAAAACATTATCCCGACCTTCCAATCATCGCTAATGTAGCAGGTTTTTCCAATCAAGAATATGCCACAGTGGCTGGGAAAATTTCTCAAGCCCCCAATGTCAAGGCTATTGAGCTCAATATCTCCTGTCCTAATGTTGACCATGGAAATGCTGGGCTTTTGATTGGTCAAGTTCCAGAGTTGGCTTACCAAGCAACCAAGGCAGCAGTAGATACTTCTGCTGTACCTGTCTATGTCAAATTAACCCCGAGTGTGGCTGATATCACTCAGGTAGCTAAGGCCGTTGAAGACGCTGGTGCTGCTGGTTTTACCATGATTAATACCTTAGTAGGTATGCGATTTGACTTGAAGTCGCGCAAGCCTATTATCGCTAATGGCACAGGTGGTATGTCAGGTCCGGCTGTCTTTCCGGTAGCTCTCAAGCTGATTCGTCAAGTGGCGCAGGCAAGCAAACTTCCCATTATTGGTATGGGGGGAGTTGATTCTGCGGAGGCTGCTCTGGAGATGTTTATAGCGGGCGCCTCAGCCATTGGGGTGGGCACTGCCAATTTCACGGATCCTTATGCCTGCCCGACCATCATTGAAGATCTGCCTAAGGCGATGGATAAATACGGCATCGAAAGTCTTGAAAGCTTACGAAAAGAAGTTCGAGAGAATTTGCTTTAAAGTTACATTTTTGCTTGACAATCTTGCTGTGAAATTATAGAATGAACTAAATATAACCTTTAAAGAAGTCCAGAGAGGCTACTAAGGATCATACGTTTGAATGGTATATTCTGCCACATTTTCGTGTAACCTTGCTCTCAGGCAAGGTTTTTTCTATATTTTTGAGTCTAGTGTGAAGATATAGTTGACAACAGGAGTACCTAGCGGAGTTCTTTAAAGCTAATAATCAAAAAAGGAGATTATCCCTACATGCGTGAAGAACGTCCTATTATCGCCCTCGACTTTCCATCTTTTGACGATGTCAAAGCTTTTCTGGAGCATTTTCCAGAAGATGAAAAACTTTTTGTAAAAATCGGTATGGAATTCTTCTATGCTATCGGTCCAGAAATCGTTCATTATTTGAAAGGTCTTGGGCACAGTATTTTCTTGGATTTGAAGCTACATGACATTCCCAATACGGTACGCTCAGCCATGTCTGTCTTAGGTACTTTTGGTATCGACATGGTGACGGTTCATGCTGCTGGCGGTGTAGAGATGATGAGCGAAGCCAAGAAGGTCCTAGGGGATAAGGCTAAGTTGGTTGCGGTGACTCAGCTGACCTCAACAAGTGAGGAAGATATGCGTGATTGCCAAAACATCCAAACTACGGTTCAGGAGTCTGTTGTCAATTATGCTCGAAAGGCTAAAGAAGCTGGCTTGGATGGCGTAGTTTGCTCAGCTCAAGAGGTTGAACTAATTAAGGCGGCAACTGCCGAAGACTTTCTCTGTGTGACGCCGGGTATTCGGCCAGCTGGATCAGAAATCGGTGACCAAAAGCGGGTCATGACTCCGCAGGAAGCCCATCAAATCGGTAGTGATTATATTGTAGTCGGCCGTCCGATTATCCAAGCTGAAAATCCTTGGGATGCTTATCATGAAATCAAGAAGCAGTGGAATAGCTAAGCAAAACAAGTAATTCGAATTAAATCGTTATACAAAATTAACAGTATCATAAAATTTCAAATTTATAAGGAGCAAAAAATGACTTTAGCAAAAGAGATTGCGCGTGATTTATTGAAAATTAAGGCTGTGTATTTGAAGCCAGAAGAGCCTTTTACATGGGCATCAGGTATCAAGTCACCTATTTACACAGACAACCGTGTGACCTTGGCCTATCCAGAGACTCGGACCTTGATTGAAGATGGTTTCGTTGAAAAGATTCGGGCAGAATTTCCAGATGTAGAAGTCATTGCTGGAACTGCGACAGCAGGTATCCCTCACGGAGCCATTATCGCTGATAAGATGAACCTGCCATTTGCCTATATCCGTAGCAAACCAAAAGATCACGGAGCGGGCAATCAAATCGAAGGTCGCGTAGCGCCCGGGCAGAAGATGGTTGTCATTGAGGACTTAATCTCGACTGGCGGTTCGGTCTTGGATGCTATCGCTGCCGCCAAACGTGAAGGTGCGGATGTGATTGGCGCAGCGGCCATCTTTACCTATGAGCTACCAAAGGCAGATAAGAACTTTAATGATGCGGGTGTGAAATTAGTGACTTTATCAAACTATACAGAGTTGATTCACTTAGCTGAGCAAGAAGGTTATATCAATGCTGAAGGATTAGCCTTATTGAAACGCTTTAAGGAAGATCAAGAAAATTGGCATCTGTAAGAGTTTGTTCTGCTTGAGTTTAAACGATATTTCATATCGAAACAGATACTTTATCTTTGCTAAAAGAAAAGCAGCAATCTCTTGATTGCTGTATTTTCTTAGCTAAAAACCTTGATTTTTGCTATAATAAGCCTATGTCAAAGATTTATCGTCTATCGTTTTCCATTTTACAAAAAATCATGTTAGTCCTTGTAGTACATTGGTTTTTTGTTTCAATTTTTTATATCAGTGAGATGAGTTATTGGGCCTATCCAATTTTTGGTATCATGCTGATTGGAGCTTATTATTATCGTAAAGAAGTTTTAAAAGTATACCGCTATTTGATGCGACATAAGATCGCGATTATGGTGGCTGTAGTAGTTTTTCAGCTCATTATGATTTGGGCGGCTGAGTTGCTGGTGCGTCGGGATGCAGCAGTTGTTCTGAACGGGGCATTTCGCTTGCTCAAAGAAACATCGATTTCAAGCTATATCACACGTAACCCAAATAACTTACCTCTCTTTCTCTACGAACGCTTTTTCTATAAGCTGTTTTGGGGGTCGTCTGCACTTTGGATAATGCAGGGACTAAACATGGTGTATGCTAATCTAACAGCTTGGATTTTGTATAAGGGTAGTCAAAAATTCTTTAATCAAAAAACAGCTGATATCGTTTTTAGTCTTTATGTGCTTTTGGCTGGATTTTCTCCTTATTTCTTCTCTATGTATACGGATATTCCGCCACTGCCCTTTATTTCTTTACAGATTTTCTTAATTTTTGGAATCTTTAAAGCTGACAGTATTAAGAAATTGACTGCCTTAAGTATATCATTGGGTTTGCTCACAGGCTTCTTGTATTTTGTTCGCCCGACAGTCATGATTCTCTTGATTGCCTTCTTCGTAACATTCTTTTTGCAGAAGCAGTGGAAAAATTTTCTTTTGGTTTTATCAATATTTGTCCTTGTTTTTGGGATAACCTATAGTGGACTTCATACGGCTATTAAGAACCAGAATGAAGTGACAATTATTCAAAAAGAAGGATTAGCTAAGGGACCGCTTCTCTTTATTAATCTGGGACTTACATACATAGGTCATAATCAAGCAGATATGAAAGAAGGGTTACTTCAATATATTGAATCCAGCAAGAGAGATGACTATAATAATGGCATGTTTGCTAAGGAAAATGTCATTAAGGAAATTAAGCGTCGCTTGAAGGAATATACACCCGCGACATTTTGGGGGCACTTATATTACAAGCAATCTCTAACGGTGGCAGAAGGGACTCTGGGTTGGCTCTATCGGGATGTTGAAAATGAAAAGACACCATTTATTAATCCTTTATACGAAATGACCAAAAACAATCCACTTGCTCAGTTTGTTCGAACATTTTTTTTAAGCATTGATAAGAAGGAGTATGTCTATTACGCTCTTATCAAGCAGCTAGTTTGGATTGTTATGAGTCTAGGTCTCGTTATGACTTTGTGGAAGTACCGACCAGATGATCGCGTCAATTTTTTGAATCTTGCTGTTTTTGGAGGCTTACTCTTCCTACAGATTTTTGAAGGTGGGAAAACCCGTTACCTCATCCAATTTTTACCACAGATTTTACTGGTTTCTGCTCTTGGTTTAAGTCAGTATTCTCAAGATTTGAAGAAAGTCGTCTGCTACTTAAAAATTTCCCAACGAAAGTCTTTGAAAAGGAATGATTAAAGATGAAAAGACCTGTTCCTATCTATGACCCGCTTTATAGCTTGAAACCTATTGCGGAGAATATCTGGATTGTCGACGGTGATTTGATTGAGATGGATGCGGTGCTGACAAAGTTGCCTTTTTCTACCCGCATGACTGTCATCAAGTTAGCAAATGGCCAGCTCTGGTGTCATTCACCAATTCAGCCAAATCAAGCCTTGTTTGATCAGTTGGATGCCTTGGGACCAGTTGCACACCTCGTTTCACCCAATAAGATTCACTATGCTTATATAGCTGACTGGAAGAAGCGTTATCCTGAGGCGATTGCTTGGTCTAGCCCAGGAGTGGAAGAGAGAGCGGCCAAGCAGAAAATACCAGTCTCTTTTGATGAAAAGCTGACAGATAAGGCTCCACAAGCTTGGGCAGGGCAGATAGATCAGTTGGTTTTCAAGGGAAGTACTTATATTGAGGAAGTTGTCTTTTTTCATAAGGACAGTCAAACCTTGATCTTGACAGATTTGATTGAGAATTTTGAAACAGAGCGTTTTCCGAGTTCGCTTCGCAGCAAGGCTTATAAATTGGTTCGTGTTGCAGCTCCGGACGGCCAGACTCCTATTGACTACCGTATGACTTTTATCGGTCATCAAAAAGAGGCCAAGGACTGTCTAGAGCAGATGTTAGCATGGAAACCAGAAAAAATCATTCTGGCTCACGGTCGTTGTTTTCTAGAAAATGGCAGAGCAGAACTCAAAAGAGCGCTTAGGTGGATTAGATAAGAAAATTTTATCGTAGGAAATGAGAGGAGACGTGTATGCAGCATTCGGCTTGGCACGCATTGATTAAGGAGCAGCTGCCGGAAGGTTATTTTGCAAAAATCAATCATTTTTTAGATGAAGTGTATGCTTCGGGGACCATTTACCCACCTAGGGAAAAGGTGTTTAATGCGATTCAGACGACAGATTTAGCGGATGTTAAAGTGGTTATTTTAGGGCAGGATCCTTACCACGGACCGAGACAGGCACAAGGCTTAAGTTTTTCGGTACCTGATGACATTCCAGCTCCGCCTTCTTTGCAGAATATTCTCAAAGAACTGGCTGATGATATCGGAGTGAAAGAGTCACATGATTTGACTTCCTGGGCTCAGCAAGGTGTTCTCTTGCTCAATGCTGGTCTGACTGTGCCTGCTGGTCAGGCCAATGCGCATGCTGGCTTAATCTGGGAGCCTTTTACGGACGCTATTATCAAGGTAGTTAATGAGAAGACTGATCCAGTTGTCTTTATCCTATGGGGGTCTTACGCTCGCAAGAAAAAAGCCTTGATAAGCAATCCTCAACATTTGATAATCGAGTCAGCTCACCCAAGTCCGCTGTCTGCGTATCGTGGTTTCTTTGGTAGCAAACCCTTTTCTCGTACCAATGATTTCTTAGTGGCTAAGGGCTTGGAACCTATCAGTTGGTTAGCTTAGGAGGTAATATGGTTCAGTTAGCAACGATTTGTTATATTGATAATGGCCGGGAGTTTCTCATGCTACACCGCAACAAAAAGCCCAACGACGTTCATGCTGGGAAGTGGATTGGTGTCGGTGGCAAACTAGAGCGAGGAGAAACCCCGCAGGAATGTGTTGCGCGCGAGATTCTAGAGGAAACAGGTCTAAAGGCCAAGCCCGTTCTCAAAGGCATTATCACTTTCCCAGAGTTTACTCCCGACTTGGACTGGTACACCTATGTTTTCAAGGTGACTGAGTTTGAGGGGGAACTGATTGACTGCAACGAAGGGACTTTGGAATGGGTGCCCTATGACCAGGTTTTATCTAAACCAACCTGGGAAGGCGATCATACTTTTGTTGAGTGGCTTTTAGAAGACAAGCCTTTCTTTTCAGCAAAGTTTGTTTATGACGGGGATAAACTGCTGGATACGCAGGTGGACTTTTATGAATAAGGAGATGAGACGATGCTATTAATCAAAAACGGACGAGTTATGGATCCTAAGACTGGTTTTGACCAAATTGCTGACCTCTTGGTTGAGGGGAAGAAGATTGTTAAAATAGGTCAAGATTTGCAGGCAGAAGGAGCAAAAGTTATTGATGCCAGTGGTTTGGTTGTGGCTCCAGGTTTGGTGGATATACACGTTCATTTCCGGGAGCCGGGCCAGACTCATAAGGAAGATATTCATACGGGGGCCTTGGCAGCAGCAGCAGGTGGCTTTACGACAGTTGTTATGATGGCTAATACCAATCCGACCATCTCTACAGTTGAAACCCTGAAAGAGGTTCTGGAGTCGGCTTGTCGTGAAAATATCCATATTAAGTCAGTCGCAACGATCACTGAGAATTTTGATGGTCAACATTTGACAGATTTCCAAGGTCTCTTGGCAGCTGGTGCAGTAGGTTTTTCTGATGACGGTATTCCGCTGACCAATGCTGGCATTGTCCGCCAAGCCCTTGTAGAAGCACGTAAGAATGACACCTTTATCAGCTTGCACGAGGAAGATCCCAATCTCAACGGCATACTTGGTTTCAATGAGCATATTGCCAAAGAGCATTTTCATATCTGCGGCGCGACAGGTGTGGCAGAATACAGCATGATTGCTCGCGATGTTATGATTGCTTATGATGCAAAGGCTCATGTGCATATTCAGCATTTGTCCAAGGCTGAGAGTGTAAAGGTTGTGGAATTCGCTCAGAAGCTAGGTGCTCAAGTCACTGCTGAAGCAGCACCTCAGCACTTTTCTAAGACAGAAGCTCTGCTATTGACCAAGGGCAGCATTGCTAAGATGAATCCGCCTTTACGCTTAGAATCGGACCGTCTGGCGGTTATCGAGGGGCTCAAGTCTGGTGTCATTTCTGTCATTGCGACGGACCATGCTCCCCATCATGCTGATGAGAAAAATGTAGCCGATATCACTAAGGCGCCTTCTGGCATGACTGGTCTTGAGACTTCGCTTTCTCTGGGACTGACCTACTTGGTTGAGGCTGGCCATCTGAGCTTGATGGAACTTTTGGAGAAAATGACAATCAATCCAGCACGTTTGTATGGTTTCGATGCTGGCTTTATCGCTCAGGACGGCCCTGCTGATTTGACAATATTTGACCCAGAAGAGAATAGACTTGTGACTGACCACTTTGCCTCCAAGGCAGCCAATTCACCTTTCGTTGGTGAAAAGCTTAAAGGTCAAGTGAAGTATACCATCTGTGATGGTGAACTAGTTTTTGAAGGATAATCTATGGAAATCTGAGATAATTAAAATCTCAGGTTTTTTGTCTAGATACGAACATAAATAGGTAAAACACAGAAAATAATTCACTTTTACTCCCTTTTTCGATATAATAAAACTAATAAAAAAGAAAAAGAGGACGGTTTATGCAAAAGAAAAAAATTCTTTTACCGCTTTTATTACTTGCTCCAGCATTTCTAGCTCATCAAGTATACGCAGATGAACAAGTAGCTTCCGAACCTAGTCATGAAGTTGCAGCAGCAGTTTCAGCTCAAGAGGGGAATGTCCCAGATGGAGCTATTGATACAAGCGCACAGGATAAAGAGAGCGCTTCCGATAAGCAAAGTGATTTGCCTGAAGCAAATATTATCCATACAAATGACGTTCACGGCCGTATTGTTGAAGAAAAAGGAGTTATTGGAGACGCTAAATTAGCAGCCGTTATTGAAGAGGAAAGGAAAAACAATCCTTCAACTTTAGTAGTTGATGCGGGAGATGCCTTCCAAGGTTTGCCAATTTCAAATAGTTCCAAAGGTGAAGAGCGTGCTAAACTACTTAATGAGATGGGCTACGATGCTATGGCCGTAGGGAACCACGAGTTTGACTTTGGCCTAGATGAAGCAAAGAAATATAAAGAAATTCTTAATTTTCCTCTTTTAAGCTCTAACACCTATGTAAATGGTGCTCGTTTGTTTGAAGCATCAACTATCGTAGATAAGGATAAGAATGTTGTAGGTGATGAGTTTGTAGTAATCGGTGTGACAACACCTGAAACTGCGACCAAAACTCATCCTAAGAATGTTCAAGGCGTAACATTTAAAGATCCAATCTCAGAAGTTAATTCAGTTATTGATGAAGTAGAAGCTCGCGCTGCGGCAGAGGGTAAATCATACAAGAACTACGTGGTATTGGCCCACTTAGGTGTTGATACGACTACACCAGTAGAGTGGCGTGGCTCCACTTTAGCTGAAGCTCTTTCAAATAATCCTAAACTCAAAGGCAAGCGAGTAACAGTTATTGACGGTCACTCTCATACAGTTCAATCTACAACTTATGGAGACAATGTTACTTATAACCAAACTGGAAGTTATCTGAATAACATTGGTAAAATTACTTATAAGGCTAACCAATTATTGGGAAATCCACAACAAATCTCTGCAGCTTCTACTAAAGATGTTGTACCAAATGCAAAAATAGCAGCTATGGTCAAGAAAATTAAGGAAGCTTATGATGCTGAAAATGCTAAAGTTGTTCGTGACAATAGCCCAGTTGAATTGAACGGTCAGCGCGAGAATGTGCGGGTTCGTGAGACAAACCTTGGTAATGTGGTAGCGGATGCCCTCTACGAATACGGGCAAACTGGATTCAGCCATAAAACAGATCTTGCTGTGACAAACGGTGGTGGTTTGCGTGAAACAATTGCCAAAGATAAGCCAATTACAAAAGGTGATGTGATCGCTGTCCTTCCTTTCGGAAACACTATTTCTCAAATCAAAGTAACGGGACAAAACATTGCTGATATGTTTGCTAAATCTCTTGGATCTATTTTACAAGAAAAAAATGGTCAGCCTGTTTTGGATGAAAATGGCCAACCCCTTCTTGAGCCAAGTGGAGGCTTCCTACAGGTTTCAGGTGCTAAGGTTTATTACGATACAACCTTGCCTGCTGAAAAACGTATTTTGCACATCGAAATTAAAAATCCAGAAACCGGTAAGTATGAAAGCTTAGATCCTGCTAAAGACTACTATTTGACAACAAATGATTTCTTAGCAGCTGGTGGTGATGGCTACACCATGCTGGGTGGTGCGCGAGAAGAAGGTCCTTCTATGGACGTGGCTTTTGCCGACTATTTAGCTAAAGCAGATTTGACTGCATATTCGGTTATAAATCCAAATTCCCGTACGATTTCTATCTCTTCTAAAAAAGATAGTGATGGAGATGGAGTTTCTGATATTGAAGAAATCAAAAATGGAACAGATCCATCTGATCCAAAATCTTATCCTGGCAGAACAGATGTTCCAAACGGCCAGTCTAATCAGAATCCAAGTGGCCAAAACTATCAACCTCTTCCAAATTACTCTTCAAATGGCAATGTAGTTCAACCGTCTTCTAAGACAGCAGCCAAAGTAGACCCTGCAAAAGAAGAGAAGAAGGAAGAAGTTGCTACAAACAGTAAGCCTTTGACAGTTAATGTTGCTAAAACATTTGCACCATCTAAGGCTAGACTTCCTGAAACAGGAACAAAAGAGTCAACTGCTTTAGTTATTGTAACCTTGTTTACTGCTTTCTTGGGAATCCTTGGTTTCAAGAAGAGTCAAGAAGACTAAAAAAATAAGCCCTAGGGCTTATTTTTTTGGTACTTGTTTAGTAATATTGATTCCCCAAGGGATGAGATTCTCTGTTTTGTTTTTTATTCTTTCCATATTATCTCTATGTCGAATCAGAATAATAGATGCTAAGAGAATAATAATTAGAGTAAAAAGAAAATCGTAACTAGGGAGGATAATTCCTAATGAAGGAAATATGAGAACGGAAAAAATCGCAAAGCCAGCTACAACAATACTAGCCAGAGAAATCATACTTCCCAAGTAAAGTGTTACAATAAAAATAATAATCAAATAAGAAAAGAAGAGGGGAGAAAATCCAAGAACAACACCTGCACTGGTTGCCACGGCCTTTCCTCCTTTAAATTCAGCAAAGATAGGAAAGGTATGACCAAGGACAGCAAGCAATCCAAAGATCATTGGGGAAATTCCATTGATATGCAATAAAAGAGGAAGCAGGGTTGCAAGAGTTCCTTTTAGGAAGTCGAATGCAAAAGTAACAGTTCCGGCTGTCTTTCCTAAAATACGGAAAGTGTTGGTTGTGCCGGTATTGCCACTACCGTATTCTCGTAAATTCTTTTTAAAGAAAATCTGTCCAATCCATAAACCAGTTGGAATTGAACCCAGTAAATATGCCAAGATTAGGCCAAAAATTGTATTTATCATAATTTTATTATATCACGAATTTTGCTTCGTATTGAACAATCTAGTAAATTATTTGTCTAATCCTATAAAAATGTTTATTTCAAGGCTTTTGTGACAAAAACTTTTGCAAAATTTTATAAAAACTTGTAAGATAGTAAGGATGAATAATGCAGGAGGTTCCTTGTGGCAAAAAAGGAAATCAATATTAATAATTATAATGATGATGCCATTCAAGTATTAGAAGGGTTGGATGCGGTACGTAAACGTCCAGGTATGTATATCGGATCCACTGACGGGACAGGACTCCATCATTTAGTGTGGGAAATCGTGGATAACGCGGTTGATGAGGCTCTATCAGGTTTTGGTGATCGGATTGATGTCACCATCAATAAAGATGGGAGCTTAACAGTATCTGACCATGGACGCGGGATGCCAGTTGGTATGCATGCTATGGGGATCCCTACTGTTGAGGTCATTTTTACAGTATTACATGCTGGTGGTAAGTTTGGTCAAGGTGGCTACAAGACATCTGGTGGTCTCCACGGGGTTGGTTCTTCAGTCGTTAATGCCCTATCTAGCTGGTTAGAAGTAGAAATTACCCGTGATGGTACAGTCTACAAGCAGCGCTTTGAAAATGGCGGAAAACCAGTCACTACGCTCAAGAAAATCGGTACTGCACCTAAGTCCAAGTCTGGAACCAAAGTGACCTTTATGCCGGACGATACGATTTTTTCAACGACAGACTTCAAGTACAACACTATTGCTGAGCGACTTAAGGAATCAGCCTTCCTGCTCAAGAATGTCCGCCTGTCTCTGACGGATGCTCGCACTGGCGAAGAAGTAGAGTTCCATTATGAGAATGGTGTTGAAGATTTTGTCAGCTATCTCAATGAAGACAAGGAAACACTGACTCCGGTTCTCTATTTTGAAGGAGAGGAAAGTGGCTTCCAAGTTCAAGTGGCTCTCCAGTATAATGACGGCTACTCTGATAATATCTTATCATTTGTCAATAATGTCCGCACCAAGGACGGTGGTACTCATGAGACGGGGCTCAAGTCAGCTATTACCAAGGCCATGAACGACTATGCCAGAAAGACGGGACTTCTCAAGGAAAAAGACAAGAATCTGGAAGGTTCAGACTACCGCGAGGGTCTATCTGCCGTCTTATCAATCTTAGTTCCTGAGGAACATTTACAGTTTGAAGGCCAGACTAAAGACAAGTTAGGTAGTCCCTTGGCTCGTCCTGCTGTGGACTCCATTGTCTCTGACAAGCTGACTTTCTTCCTCTTGGAAAACGGTGAGTTGGCATCAAACCTCATCCGCAAGGCTATCAAGGCTAGAGATGCCAGAGAAGCGGCCCGCAAGGCGCGTGACGAAAGCCGTAATGGCAAGAAAAATAAGAAAGACAAGGGCTTACTCTCTGGTAAGCTAACTCCAGCCCAATCCAAGAATCCAGCCAAGAATGAACTCTATCTGGTTGAGGGAGACTCTGCCGGTGGTTCTGCCAAGCAAGGACGTGACCGTAAGTTCCAAGCCATCCTGCCCCTACGAGGTAAGGTTATCAATACCGCCAAGGCTAAGATGGCTGACATTCTCAAGAACGAAGAAATCAACACCATGATTTATACCATTGGAGCTGGTGTTGGGTCGGACTTTACCCTTGAGGATGCCAACTATGACAAGATCATTATCATGACCGATGCAGATACTGACGGTGCCCATATCCAGACCTTGTTACTAACATTTTTCTATCGCTATATGCGTCCGCTGGTTGAAGCTGGCCGTGTCTATATTGCCCTTCCTCCTCTCTACAAGATGTCCAAGGGCAAGGGAAAGAGCGAGGTTGTCGAGTATGCCTGGACTGATGGCGAGCTAGAAGACCTGCGTCGCAAGTTTGGCAAAGGGGCTATTCTTCAACGCTACAAGGGGTTAGGTGAAATGAATGCCGATCAACTCTGGGAGACCACTATGAACCCTGAAACTCGGACCCTCATCCGTGTGACCATCGAAGATCTAGCTCGCGCAGAACGCCGTGTCAATGTCCTCATGGGTGACAAGGTCGAACCACGCCGCAAGTGGATTGAGGATAATGTCAAGTTTACGCTTGAGGAAGCAACAGCTTTTTAAAATTTATTTAACTAATCATTATAAATAATTACAATATTTAGGAGTTTTATTATGAAAAAAATCTATACACTGGCATTGCTTGTATTTTCAGTATTTATCCTAGCTGCTTGCTCTTCACAGGAAGCTTGGCTTAATGGCACTTGGAAGGGTGAAAAAAACAAAAAAACGTATGTTTTTGAAGAAAAGCAGGGTAAATGGACCATTTTAAATGGTAAGGAAAAACTTGCTGAAAAAGGCGAAGTAAAAGATAAAAAAGGGGATCAATTCAGCATTGTTGATGCTAATGGTAATCGTCATCAGATAAAAAAAGTTGATGAAAATACTATTGAATATCAACCTTTTACATCTGATGGCATTTCTGCAACTAATGGAGAAAGTTTTAAATTTAAAAAGGACAAGTAGAGTTATTTTTAGATTTAGCTGATCAGAGTAGTGAATAGATGACTATTCTAGAAATGGTCGGTCTAATCTTTCGAGGCATGCAGGAATCAGACTTGTCTGCTTTGATTGCCCTATGTACAGAATCTACACTGAAAAGGTAGGTATTCCCATGAGAACTGAACCCGAGATGTTTGATGTGATTTTGCAAACCGCAAAAGTGCTACAAGTCGACGCTGTCGCTATGTCCGGCTCGCGGACAAACCCAAATGCTCCCAGGGACGAGTTCCAAGACTATGATGTAGTCTACATTGTAGAGGATTTGGATGCTCTGGTGGCTGACCTTGCTTGGTTGGAAGGATTTGGCAAGCGCATGATTGAGCAGCATGTCCAACTAGACCATCGCCGCCTCTACCTCATGCTCTTTGAAGATGGCAATCGGATAGATTTGACCCTTTGCCCAAAGGAGCACATCAAAGAGTGGGTGGATAGCGAAGCGGATTTCACGGTGCTGGATGACCCGCAGGGGCTGTTTGCTCCTTATGCACCGACAACCAAGCGCTATTGGACGACACCAGCTAGTGCGACTGACTTTGACAAATCCTGCAATGAATTCTGGTGGGTATCAGCTTATGTAGTCAAGGGAATTCATCGAAACCACCTTGTCTATGCGACGGATCATCTGTATGGAATCTGCCAGCAAGAATTGCTCAAGCTTTTAGCTTGGCAAGTGGCAGCAGATAAGGGGACGGTCGATGTTGGCAAGAACTACAAGTACCTCTTTCAGTATTTGCCTACCGAGAAAGAGAAAGAATTTACAGCCTTGCTTGACTTTTCTGACCAGAAAAGCCTCACCAAGTCTCTCTTAGCTACTATAGACTTTTTCCACAAAGAAGCACAAGCCTTCTCTCTCAAAACCGGCTTCCACTATGACAAATCAACCGCAGAGAAGATGATTGAGTATTCTGAGGAGAGGCTCGAAACAAATGAAACATTTACAAAATAATAAGATAACAAAATTTTTACTGATTAGTTTTCTCATTTCTTGGGGATTTGGTTGGGGATTGCTCGCTTTTCTGACGCAAATGAGCCTCTTAAGTCTAACGAGTCCACTGGGAGTTTTTCTCCATCTACTAGGAGGTTTCGGTCCAACCATTGCAGCCATTTCTTGTTTGCCTCAAAAATCAATTAAAAGCATAGTCTCTTTTATCTTAGGGGACTCAAAGAAATATATTTTATTATTTCTTTTACTAATTTTCGTGCAGACGGGTGTTATTGCTTTCTCATCTAAGGAGATTAATCCAGCTTTTCCGCTAGGAAATTTGTTTGTTGTTTTTGTGAGTGCAGTCTGTTTTTATGGTGGAGAAGAAGAATTGGGATGGCGAGGCACCTTGCAACCAACTTTGGAAACTAGATTTTCCTTTTGGATTTCCAGTTTAATAACAGGTTGTATTTGGGCAGCATGGCATATACCTTTATGGTTTGTGATTGGAAGTTCCCAAAGTAGGATGCCTTTTATATTATTCAGTCTATTTGCAATTTATCTCAGTATTCTTCTAGCAGCTGTTTTCAAAAAGACTAAGTCGATCCTTTATTGCGCCATTTTTCACGGTCTAATTAATACCCTACTTAGCTTATTTGTTATTAAAATTAATCTTTTATTCATTCTAGGACTAGTAGGATTGCTATTCTTTTCTCACTACCTACAAAGAAACAGTTAAATTTATAAAATATAGATTTACTTTACAATAAAACACTAAAAAGAGAATTATTATGTCTAACATTCAAAACATGTCCCTTGAGGACATCATGGGAGAGCGCTTTGGTCGCTAC
>ERZ773042.872-NODE-872-length-18859-cov-3.004946_pt1 | contig 18859 bp, 18 predicted proteins | sample MGYA00511664_ERZ773042 | MGnify/ENA primary metagenome ERZ773042 (study PRJEB29015, sample SAMEA2737984) | human oral metagenome | biome: human oral; feature: human-associated habitat; material: dental | place: China | collected 2036 ... | reverse complement strand
CCTGCTCCTGCCCGAGGACGCGCCCGTCGGGACGGAGGCCCGCGCGCTCTACGGGCTCTCGGACACCATCCTGGACGTCTCCGTCACCCCGAACCGGGGCGACCTCCTGAGCATCTGGGGCATCGCCCGGGAGCTTCGGGGCCTCTTCCCCGACGCGAAACTGAACGCGCCCCGGTGCCTGGAGGGCCAAGCATCCGGAGATGACCGGGACTGGCCGGACGCGCAGCGATTCGGGGCGATATCCCTGCCCGACCCCGGGTGCTTCTGCTATCACCTGGGCCTGGCGACGGGCGTCGCGATGGGGCCCTCGCCCCTGGAGGTCCGCGTGGCGCTGGTGCACATGGGCATGAGGCCCATCTCAAACATCGTGGACGCGACCAACTACGTCATGCTGGTGCTGGGTCAGCCCCTGCACGCGTTCGACCTGAACACCCTGCCCGCGCGGGAGATCACCGTGAGGGCGGCCGGGGACGGCGAGCGCATGACGACGCTGGACGGCAAAGAGCGCGTCCTGACGGAGAGGGACATGCTGATCACGAGCGGCGGCGAGCCCATCGCCATCGCCGGGGTCATGGGCGGGGACCGCACGGAGATCCGGGGCGACACCCGGACCGTGGTGCTGGAGAGCGCCTCCTTCTCCCCGCTGCGCGTGGGGCACACGGCACGGCGGCTGGGCATCGCCTCCGAGGCGGCGTTCCGCTTCGCCCGCACCGTGGACCCGACCCTCAGCGCGCGCGCCCTCTCCCTGGCGCTCGAGCTGATGCGCGATTGGAGCGGCGCGGAGATCGGCTACCGCGTGCGCTCCGCGTCCAACGATTTTCCAAAGCCCAAACCCGTGACCCTGACGAAGAAAAAACTTCAGACTTATCTGGATTGGGGCGACATGGACGCCTCCGCCGCCATCCTGGAGGGGTTCGGGATACGGGGCGGGGACGGGACGGACGAGGCGCGGACCTTCGTGCCGCCGACCTGGCGCCCGGACATCACGATCGAGGAGGACCTGATCGAGGAGGTCGGGCGTTTCCGCGGCTACAACGACGCCCCCGGGCGTCTGCCGGGCGAGCCGCCCCGCGGCGGGGACAGGGGTGAGCCGATGCGCCTGTCGGCCCTCGTGCGCTCCTGCCTCGTCGCGCGCGGTTACGTGGAGGCGGTGACCTACAGCTTCCTTCCGGAGAATTTCCCCGGCGCCCTGCTGCTGCCGGAGGACGATCCGAGGGCCCATCCCCTGACGCTGGCGAACCCGATCAGCCAGGACCAGATCGCCATGCGGACCACGCTGGTCCCCGGCCTGCTGAACGGGCTCAGAACCAGCGCCGCCTCCGGTTGGCGCGGGGCCGTTCGGCTCTTCGAACAGGGGCGCGTCTTCCTGAGGACCGCGCCCGGCGCGTCCACGCACGTCGAGCACGATGCCGTCGCGGGCCTCGTCTTCGACGGGACGGATCCTCGGACGCCCTGGAAGGGACAGGGGGAGGACTTCTACAGCGTCAAGGCCGACGTCGCCGCGCTGCTGGAGGGCTGCGGGCTGACCCCGCGCTTCGCCGCCGAGCGGCAGCCCTTCGGGCACGGGGGGCAGACCGCCGAGATTCGGGCCGCGGCCCCGGACGGGAACGTCCGGTCCCTGGGGTGGCTGGCTCGTCTCAAGCCCGTCCTGGAGCAGGAGCTGGGCCTGGGGGGCGGGGCCGTCGTCCTCTTCGAGCTGAGGCTTTCGGAGCTCGAGGAGCTCCGAGGGAACTGCCGGCCCGTGCTTCGCCCTGCAAGCGCGTTTCCGGCCTCGCTTCGGGACATCTCGATGCTGGCTCCGGCGGACCGGACCCAGGACGAGGCGGCGTCCGACATCCGCGCGGCGGCGCACGCCGCGGCGGGGTGGGATATTCTGGACGAGCTGAGGCTCTTCGACGTCTACGAGGGCAAGGGGATCCCCGAGGGGTTCCGAAGCCTCGCCTTCTCGCTCTCCTACCGCGCGCCCGACCGGACCCTCAACGACGAGGAGGTCGAGCGGGTTCACGGCATGGTGCGGGACACCCTGGTCCAAAAAGGGTACAATATGCGTTAGGGATGCGGACGGGTACGGTCGGGATGCGACCGGCCGTGCCCGACATACCCGGACGGAGTGTGCCGGAATGGGGGTTGGAGAAGGGATGGGCTTGGTGGAGCCGAGGAGTATCGATACCCTGATCGATCAGCTTGGGGAGAGGATCGACGTGCTGATCCAGGAGCGGGACGACCTCAGGGAAGAGGTTGAGCGCCTTGTCGCCTATGCCGCCGAGCGCGACGAGGAGTGCGTGAGGACCCGGCAGGAGATGCAGCGGGCGCTCGAGGCCGCGAACGAGGAGGCCCTGCGCGCGGAACGCGGTGGGTCGGAAATAGAGGCGAAGCTGCGGAACCTGAACGAACGCCTGATCGACCTCGTCAGGGAAAGATGGCGGGGTTGAGCTCCGGTGTGTGCCTCCAGGAATATCCGGATCACGATCGGGAAGAGAAACTACAGCGTTGAGACCGCCCTGGATCCCGGGGCGGTGGAGCGCATCGAGTCGCTGGTCGCGGCCGCCAGCGATTCTCCGGCAAAGGGGATCAACCAGGAGGAGCGTCTGATGCTCACCTGCCTGCAGCTGGCCTATTCCCTGGACAAGGCCGTTTCCGCCCTCGAGGGCCTGCTGAAGAGGGTGGAGTGAACGAAACGATCTGAACGAAGCGATTGGCCCGGCTGTGCGTCGAGGCTAGGTTTGAAACAAGGACGGGGAGGAACGCCGGCAGTGCGTTTCCTTCCCGTCCTCGTTTCCGGGCTCCCTGCGGGAGGAGGGGCGTCACTCCTCCTTCAGCGACACGCCGTTCAGCAGCTCGTAGTACCTGCCCAGGGCTCCATGGTCGAGCGGACCGCAGCCGCGCGCCATGAGGCTCTGCATCATCTCCATCACCTGCGAGGCCAGGGGCATGGAGACGTGCAGTCCCCGCCCGGCCGCCAACGCGTTGTTCAGATCCTTCACGTGCAGTTCGATGCGGAACCCCGGCTCGTAGCGCCCCTCCAGCATCCGGGGCGCCTTGTCCTCCAGGCACTGGCTGCCGGCCAGCCCGCCCCGGATGGCCCGGAACACCCGCTCCGGGTCGGCGCCGGCCCGTTTGGCAAAGGCCAATCCCTCCGCCACCGCCGCGATGTTCGCCGCGACGATCGTCTGGTTTACGAGCTTCGTCACCTGCCCCGCCCCGCTCGGGCCGACGTGGAGGCTCCTGCCCATCAGGTCCAGGACGTCCCGGACGCGCTCGTAGATGTCCTCCCTGCCCCCGACCATGATGGACAGGGTCCCCTTCTCCGCCTTCTCCTGCCCTCCGCTCACGGGGGCGTCCAGCATGCCGCAGCCGCGCTCCTCGACGAGGGCGCAGAGCTCGCGGGCGACGATGGGGTCGATGGAGCTCATGTCCACGATGACCTTTCCCGGGGTCAGCCCCTCCAGAATGCCGTCCGGGCCGCAGAGGACCGACCGGACGTCCGGCGAGTCCGGAAGCATCGTGATGACGACGTCGCAGCGCTCGGCCACGTCGCGCGGCGATCTCCCCTCCTCCGCCCCATCCTGGACGAGTGCGGCGACCGCGGCCCGAGAACGGTTGAAGACCGTCACGGACCGCCCGCCCTTCAGCAGGTTGCTCGCCATGGGCCTGCCCATGACGCCCAGACCGATGAAACCGATTTTCACGCCGATCGCTTCCTTTCCCATCCCAAGCCCTTTTCCGTCCCATGCGGGCCTCTCCTTTTGGAGCCCCCCGCGATATCGGGACCATTGTACACGAAGCCCCCGGAAGAAGGGGGGCTCCCGGCCCGCCGGGTGCTATAATGGGCGCGCGCATGCCGCAGCGTATTTCACGGGTAAGGCAGCGTATTTGACGAGCAAGGCAGTGTCCTTTACGAGTGAGGAGGTTTTTTCAATGGCCGGCTTTGCATGACGGGACGCGATCGGCGAAGATGCACGGGATGCATGTTCGAATCCCCGGAGTCCGTCCCTGTCGCCGTCGGCCCCCTCCGCTCCGTTCCGCCGCCGCGCCGGCGCATGACCCCGACGAGCCTCGTCTGGACCTGGCCTCAGGTCCTGGCGGGAGCTTGGGCGCCGTCCCTCGCAAGGACAGACCCGATCGAACCGGGCTCCCCCGCATTCGTGCGGAGGCGCGTCTGCTTGTGCTCCAGATGCGGAGCACGCCGCTGCCGCCACCCTCGCCTTTATCGTTCTTGAAATCGTCGAATCTGGATCTTATCAAAAAATCGAAAAATCGAAAAATCGGAAAATCGTTGAACGGAAGGAGCCCTCTGCAATGAAGACCATGATGAAAAAACTGCTGATGGCAGTTCTGCTGCCCCTGTCCCTCTCTGCGGCATCGGCCCTTGCCGAGCCCCTCGACGAGTTCAAGGGACTCTCGGGGACCCTGGACATCGCGGGCGGCACCGCCCACATCCCCGTCATGAAAAAGGCGGCCCAGAACATCATGTCCGCCTACCCCGACATCCGCATCTCCGTCGCGGGGGGCGGCTCGGGCGTCGGCGTCAAGCAGGTGGGGGAGGGCCTTGCGGCCATCGGAAACACCGGACGTCCCCTGAAGGACGAGGAGATTTCAAAGTATGGACTGGTGACCTTCCCCTTCGCCATCGATGGAGTGGCCGTAGCGGTCCATCCCGACAATCCCGTCAAGAGCCTCTCCGGGGAGCAGGTCGCGGACATCTACTCGGGCAAGGTTACGGACTGGAAGGAGCTCGGCGGGGAGCCCGGGGCGATCGACCTCTACGGCCGTGAGGACGGCAGCGGGACCCGCGAGACCTTCACCGACAAGCTGCTCGGCAAGGCGCAGCTCTCCCCGTCAGTCAACGTCGTCGGCTCCAACGGCGCGATGAAGACGGCCATCGCTCAGGACAAACGGGCCATCGGCTACGTGGGCATCGGACACCTCGACGCCTCCATCGCCGGGGTCGCCCTGGACGGCGCGCTGCCGACGCAGGAGAACGCCGCGTCCGGGGCCTACAAGGTCGTGCGCGACCTTTACATGAACACCAAGGGAGCCCCGACGGGCCTGACCGCGGCCTTCATCGACTACATCTACAGCCCGGACGGCGCGAAGATCATCGAGGAGAGCGGCTACATCCCCATTCCCAAGCCCATGAACTGAGGACGGGCCCGAGCCCATGCGCCCTTCGCATTCGGCTCCCCTCTGGCTGCGCGTGCTGGCCTGTTTCGTGGGGAGTGTGCTCTCGACCGTCTTCGCCTTCATCCTGTTCTCGGCGCTGGACGCTCTGAGGGCGGGGCAGGGGCTTTTTCTGTTCGGGCCGGTGTGGGACCCCCGTGCCGGCCGTTTCGGCATCGCGGCCATGATTCACGCCTCGTTTCTGCTGGCCCTCTCCTCGCTCGGTGCGGGGTGGCTGCTCTCCCTGGGGTGCTGCTGCATGCTCCGGGGGGCCGCACCGCGCCCCGCCGCCCGATTCCTCATGGGCATCCTGCGCTTCATGACCGCGGTCCCGACCGTCGTCTACGGTTTCACCGCCACGTTCGTGCTGGTCCCGGTCATCCGCGGCGCGCTGGGGGGAACGGGGTTCTGCTGGCTGGCGGCGGCCTCGATGCTTGCCCTGCAGGGCGTCCCGACCATGACGCTCGTCATGGATGGCGCCATGCGCTCCCGAAGTGCCGAGACGGCCCTGACGGCCTCGGCGCTGGGGATGACGCCCCTGCAGCATCTCGCCCGGGTGGCGATTCCGGGGTCCCGGCGCGCCCTCCTGACCGCGGCCATTCTGGGCTTCGGCCGGGCCCTGGGGGACACCCTGCTCCCCACCATGCTGGCCGGGAACGCCGTCCAGTTCGCCCGTTCCCCCCTCGACTCCATGCGCAGCCTGACGGCCCATATCGGGCTGGTGCTCTCCTCGGACATGGGGGGCGGGGAGCACCTCTCCCTGCTGCTGGCCGGGGGACTGCTCCTGATCGGCTCCGTCTGCGTCAGCCTTCTGGCCCGGAACCTGGGCGGGAGGGAGTCCTCGTGAGGGCGCGGGAGGCGGGGCTTTGGGCCCTGAGCTGGGGCTCGGCCGTCGTCGTCTGCGCCGCATTGGGGGGATTGCTCTCCTTCCTCCTGGCGCGCGGCGTCCCCGCACTGGGGCCCGCGCTCCTCTTCGGCGGCACCCCTCCGATGGAGGCCATCCTGGCGCTGAAACCCGTTTGGGACGGTATCTGGCCGGCCATGCTCGGCACCCTGTCCCTGCTGGCCGTGACCATGGCGCTGGCGCTCGTCCCGGGGGTCGGCTGCGGAATCTACCTGGCCTGCTACGCTCCGCCCCGGAAAAAACAGGCCCTCGAGACGGCCGTCGACGTCCTTGCGGGGATCCCCTCCATCGTGATGGGGCTCTTTGGGTTCGTCCTGATCCTCTCCCTTCGGCGCACGCTGCTGCCCCGTGGAACGACCTGCCTGCTGCTCGCGTCCGTCTGCCTGGCCATCCTGGTCCTGCCCACCCTGGTCACGGCCACTCAATCGGCCCTGGAGGCCCTTCCGGAGCGTCTTTACATCGATGCCGCCGCCCTGGGGCTGTCCCGGGATCAGGCGCTGCGGCACCTTCTGGTTCCCGCAGCCTCGCCCGGCATCCTCGGCGGCGTGATCCTGGCGATGGGGCGCACCGTGGAGGACACCGCCGTCATCATGCTTACCGGCGCCGTCGCGAACGCGGGGCTCCCCTCCGGGCTCACGGCCAAGTTCGAGGCCCTGTCCTTCCGAATCTACTACACGGCCGCACAGTACGCGGACCAGGACGAGCTCGCCCGGGCCTTCGGAACGGCCCTCGTCCTGCTGGCGCTGTCGGCCCTCCTGTCGCTTGCCGCGTATTGCCTGCAGCGAAGGCTGGAGAGGCGATGGCGCCGGGGCGGGGCATCGTGAGACCGGGGGGTATCGTGAGAAAGGAGGCATTCGCCTTGCCTGTACCGTCCGGGGACGGAGCCCCTCTCTGCGCTTCCGTCCGGTCCCTCGACGTCTCCTTTGGGGGGCGTCGGGTCCTTCACGGCATCGACGCGGATTTCCCCGCCCTGAGGATCACCGTTCTGCTGGGGCGCTCGGGGTCCGGAAAGACCACGTTCCTCAGGGCCTTGAACCGGCTGAACGAGTGCTTCGAGGGCTGCGAGAGCTCGGGGGACGTCCGGGTCTCGCTCGGCGGGATTCTGAGGCCGACGGCGGGCCCGAACGCACCCTCCGTCTCCCGGCTGCGCCGCGCCGCGGGGATGGTCTTCCAGACGCCCAACCCCTTGCCCATGAGCATCCGCAGGAACATCACGCTTCCCGTGTCCCTGGCCGGAGACCTTTCCCGCGACAGGCTCGAGGAGATCCTCAGGGAGCGCCTCCAGGAGGTCGGGCTCTGGGAGGAGGTCGCGGACCGGCTGGATTCCCCGGCGTCCACCCTGTCCGGGGGCCAGCAGCAGCGGCTCTGCCTCGCCCGCGCCCTGGCCCTCGACCCGGAGCTGCTTCTGCTGGACGAGCCGACCGCCTCGCTGGACCGGGACGCGGCCCTCAGGATAGAGGAGCTGATCCTGTCCTTTCGGGGACGCCGTTCCGTCATCCTGGTCTCCCATAACCTGAGGCAGGCCCGGAGGCTGGCCGATGCCGCCCTGGTCCTGTCCGGAGGCAGGATCGTGAAGCGGCTGGACGCGCGGGAACTGGGGGCCTCCATCGACGACGGATCCCTCCTGGACGAGGCCTATGGAGACGCGGACCCGGCCGACGCCGCCCCGTCGGCGCGAACGGGGCCGTAAACGCCGTGAGGGCGTTTTCCCGCCGAACCTCTCCCGGGCTCTTGACACCCTGCCGCAGGGGTGCTATTTTATTCGCCAAGTTCCGCCCCCTCTTGTGGGGGAGGACAGGAGAGCGAGGACAGGAGCCATGGGAATCATGAACGGGGAGAGCGCGGCACGGGTTCGGAACGGCGGGATGTGGTGGTGGCAGCCCTGAGCTGCCCTCTGTCCGCGTGCCTCGGAAGTCGAGAGAGTGCTTAAGGGCCGGAGGGGAAATGGAATACCCTCCGGCCTTTTTTTATTGGACAACAGAGCGTTGAAGCCCGGAGGCCGGTATTCGGACCCCGGGCTTTTTTCATTGCGGATTTTGAATTCCCAAGGAGGAGATTACAATGGCGAACGAAGGCGAAAAGAAAGCGATGGTCACGGGATTTTTTGGAGAATACGGCGGGCAGTTCATCCCCGAGGCATTGAAGAAGCGCCTGGACGATTTGGACGCGGCCTTCCGGGACGCGATGGCGGACAAGGCGTTTCACGAGGAGTACCTGGAGCTCCTGAGGAATTACGTGGGGCGTCCCTCGGCGCTGACGGAGTGCCGCAACATCTCCAAGGACCTGGGAGGGGGACGGCTCTTCCTGAAACGGGAGGACCTGAACCACAGCGGCGCGCACAAGATCAACAACTGCATCGGTCAGATCCTGCTGGCCAAGCGCATGGGAGCGAAGCGCATCATCGCGGAGACGGGCGCGGGAATGCACGGTACGGCCTCGGCCATGGCCGCCGCGCTCTTCGGGATGGACTGCACGGTGTACATGGGGGCCCTGGACATGGAGCGGCAGGGGCCCAACGTCGAGCGGATGCGGGCCATGGGGACCCGCGTCGTGGCGGTGACGGACGGGCAGCAGACCCTCAGGGAGGCGGTGGACAAGGCCCTGGCAGTCTACGTCGAGGAGCCGGATACCTTCTACCTCCTGGGCTCGGCCGTGGGGCCGCACCCGTATCCCTCCATCGTGCGGGAGTTCCAGAGCGTCATCGGGCGCGAGGCGCGGGAGCAGTTCCTGGAGCGCGAGGGGCGCCTGCCGGACTACGCCGTCGCCTGCGTCGGAGGGGGCAGCAACGCCATCGGGCTCTTCTCGGCCTTCCTCGACGATGCGGAGGTCCACCTGGTCGGCGTGGAGCCCGCCGGGCGGGGGACGGACAAACTGGGGGACCACGCGGCGACACTGGCCTTTGGGACGCCCAAGGTCTTCCAGGGGTTCAAGAGCTATGTCCTGACGGATGCAGCCGGGGAGGCCGCCCCCGTCTACTCGATATCCGCGGGACTCGACTATCCCGGCGTCGGGCCGGAACACGCCTGGCTGAAGGATGAGGGACGGGCCCGCTACGAGAGGGTGACCGACGAGGAGGCGCTCTCCGCGTTTCGGACGCTCTGCCATCGGGAGGGCATCCTTCCCGCGCTGGAGAGCAGTCACGCTCTGGCCTGGGCGCTGCGCCTCCTGCCCTCGCTCGGGAGGGACGAGATGGTCCTGGTCAACCTGTCGGGGCGCGGGGACAAGGACTTTCACTCGATCCCCGAGGCGTACAAGAACTGATCTCGATTTCAAGCCCTTCGCATGCGCCGCACCCTGGTCGGGCCCGGCCCCCTGTTATAATGGCCGTCGAGATCCTCAATGAAGAAAGGCGGGCTGAGGCGATTGGTCGCTGCGGTTATCTTCGATATGGATGGTCTGATGTTCGACACGGAGTCCCTGAACATGCGGGGCTGGGTCGAGGCGGGCAGGCGGCACGGGTACGAGATGACGGAGGAGGTCATATACGGCCACATCGGGGCCAACCTCGCCGTGACGCGCCGCCTGATGACCGAGCACTTCGGGCCCGGATTCGACTTCGACGCCGTGCGGGCGGACCGTGTGGCATGGTCGTTCGCGCACATCGAGCGGAATGGGATGCCCGAGAAGCCGGGGCTCAGGGAACTGCTCTCCTGGCTGAGGTCGAACGGGCTGAAGACCGCCATCGCCACCTCCAGCGAGCGCCGCTTCGTCGATTTCTACATGGCGCACGCCGACCTGGACCACCCGTTCGACGCGGTCGTGACCGGAGACCGCGTGGTGCGGAGCAAGCCCGAGCCGGACATCTTCCTGGAGGCCGCCTCGGAGCTCGGCGCAGTGCCCGCGGATTGCGTGGTCCTGGAGGACTCCTACAACGGAATCAAGGCGGCCCATGCCGCCGGGATGCTCCCCGTCATGGTCCCCGACCTGCTGCCTCCGACCCCGGAGGTGGAGCGTCTTCTCTACAGGCGCGTGGATTCTCTGGACCGCGTGATCCCGGTTCTAGAGGAACTGAACCGTGCCTGAGTCCGGGGAGACGGTCCGGGCCTTCGTGGCCGTGCTGCTCTCCGAGGCGGCAGCCCGGGAGGCGGAGCGGCTGCTGGAACGGCTGAGGCCGCTGGCGCGCTGCCGCTGGGTGACCCGGGCGCAGCTCCACATCACGCTGCGCTTTCTGGGGGAGCTGTCCCCGGCGGCGGTCGAGCGGGTCCGCCCGGCCGTGGCGGCCGTGACGGTTCAGCCCTTCGACATCGAGTTGCACCGTGCCGGCACGTTCCCGAACCTGGCCCGTCCGCGCACGCTCTGGCTGGGCGGGGACCGGGGCGCGCCGGAGCTTACGGCCCTTGCGGGGCGGGTGAACGACGCCCTGTTCGAGGTCGGCATCCCGCGCAATGGCCGGCCCTTCAGCCCTCACCTGACCCTGGCGCGGTCGGATGGTTCGCCCCTGCCCCCGGCCCTGATGAGGGAGCTGGAGCGCGTGCCGTCCATCGCGTGGCGCTGTACCGGCATCTCGCTGATGCGCAGTCGTCTGACGCCCAGGGGCGCGGTCTACACACGGCTCTGACCTGATAGTGGGAGCCTGGAGCCGCAGAACGCCTGCATTTCGCTGATAGGACATGGCATGCGCTCCTGTCGGAAAGGTAAAGTGGGACGAGAGGGTCGGCTCCGGTTGGGGCCGACCCTCTCGTCTTCGGGACTCATCGTGTTTGAAGCGTTGAATCGTATTTGAAGCGTTGAACGAGGGCAGCGGAGGTGCTGCCAAACGTTACTTCTTGACGGCCTTTTTGGCCTTGGCGGGAAGCAACGCCCTGTTCTTGGTCTCCTGCGCCTTGTCGTCGTACTGGAACTGGTCGAGCAGCTGCTCCAGGCGTGCGACACCCTCGCTCATGCTCTGGGCCTCCTCCGCTACGTTCTCGCTGGCCGCGGAGGTGTCCGTCGTGGCCCGCTTGATGTTCTCGAGAGTCTGACCCAGCTCCGCGGTTGCAGAGGTCACCTGATTGAGGGACTCTGCCATCTCGCTGCTCGACGCCGCCTGCTCCTCGGCCGCGGCGGCGATGGTCTGCATGTGGCCGCTCAGGGCGTTGACCTCGTCCAATCCCTTCTTCAGGCTCTCCTGGGCCTCGCCGGACTTCTTCACCGTCTCTCCGAGCAGGGCCTCCAGGTCGCGGACGACCGATCCCGCCTTGTCCGAGTCGCTCTGAAGCCCCGCGATGAGCTTCTGGATCTCCTGGGCCGCGTTGCCCGATTCCTCGGCGAGCTTGCGGACCTCCTCGGCGACGACCGCGAAGCCCCGTCCCGCCTCTCCGGCCCGGGCGGCCTCGATGGCCGCGTTCAGGGCCAGCAGGTTCGTCTGGTCGGCTATGCCCGTTATCGTGGATACGAAGCCGGCGATGGACTCCACCGACCCGTTGACCTTGCGGATGGACTCGCCGCCCACGCGGGAGCGCTCTCCAGCCTGGCGGATCCTCTCCACCGCCTCGTCCACCTCCATGGAGGCGGACTGCGTCAGGTCCGCGGTGCGGGCGGCTATGCCCGCGCCCTCCTCGGCGGAGTTCGCCGTCGAGGTGGCGGCATGGGAGACCTCGTCGACCGCCGAGTTCGTGCGCGCCAGCGACTCCGAATTCTCCTCGGAGAGGCGTGCCACCTCGTCTACGGAGGCCTTGACCTCCTCCATGGAGGCCACGGCCTCCTCCGAGATGGCCGCGAGGTTCTGCGCGGACTCGGTAAAGCTGTGGGCCTGCTCGTTCAGCTTGCGCAGCATGTCCACGATGCTGTGCTTCAGCTGGGAATAACTATGGGTCATGTCGCCGATCTCATCCTTGTAGTCGTAGAGCCAGACCTTGGACTGGTCGGTCGAGAAGTCGAGCGTGGCGGCACGCTTCAGAAGCCCTCCAAAGGCGTTGATGGGGCGCAGGATGCGTCCGGTCAGCCAGTAGATGGTCCCCGAGATCAGGAGCAATCCCACGATGGCAGCCAGGATCGTGTTGCGGGTCATCGCGTGGGAGTCCGCCAGCATGTCGTCCACCGGAACCAGGGCATTGATAGAGAGGGTCTGTTTTGCGGGGGGAAGCCGCACCGGGGTATAGGTCTTCAGGACCTGCCCGTTCAGGGCCGCGGAGTGACCGTAGCGGAAATAGTCCCTGCCCTCCTTGATGCTCCGAAGGGCCTCGTCGGCGTTCTCCTGCCCTTGGATGATGTCGCCCAGCTGTCTGCCGACGTACTCGGGGGTCGTGGAATAGATGATGAAGCCGTCGTCGTCGACCAGCATGATGGCCGTGCGGTCGCTGATGATCCTGATGGACTTCAGGCTCTCCTGGATCTGGGTGTAGTCCAGGTCGATGCCCACGACGCCGATAGTTTTTCCGTCGACCTTGATGGGCACGGAGACGGGAGCTATCAAGGCCTTCGTCCCGTTCTCGTAGGTGAGATACTCCGGGTCTCCGACGGTGGGCTCGCCCGTCCTGAGCGGGACCGTGTAGAAGTCCCCGTCGCCGGGGACGTAGATCTTCTCGGGCGTCACGTCGTTGGTGCGGACGGCCTTTCCGTTCCTCTCCACGAAGGAGGCGGTGAACTGCCCCGTCTTCCCGTACCACTCGTCGCCCGCAAAATCGCTGTCCCGTCCGTCGAAGGCGTCGGGCTCGAAGGCCAGCCACATGGAGATGATCTCCGGGCGCTGGAGTGCGCCCGACTCCAGCAGGGTCAGGACGGTGTTCCGCGAGCTGCCCAGGCTGCTGTCGAGGCGGGGGATGGCTTCGGCGATCGTCGTCAGGATGTTGATGTTGCTCGTGATCGTGTCCGTAACGGTGAGCGCGGCCACTTTGGACGAGGCCAGGGTAAAGGTCTCGGCGTCATGGGACACCTTGGCCGACGACGAGACGGCCACATAGAGGATGACGGCGGAGAAGATGACGATGACGACGGGCAGGATGTAGAGAAGCATCTTGCTCCTCATCTGCAGGGCGCCGGGGCGCTTGGAACGGCTGTGATGGAACGACATGAACGATTCCCCCTAAATAAAATTGAAAAAGATGAAAAAAACGGACAGGTTCGTTTACAATTGCATGGATTACGCAGGTTTCCTTATTATACACGTTTTTTCTAGGGTTTGTCCCGGCGGCGGAACGTTTCCTCTCTTGATTGCGGAGGGTATTCGCGTTATAGTAATCGAAGAATGTCGAGAGAGGGAACGGAGGACATATCATTTGGCTTCTGAAGTCGTAAAACCATGGTGGAGAGAGACACTTGAGACCATCGTCTGGGCGTTTGCCCTGGCGATGATCATCCGCACCTTTATCGTGCAGGCCTTCTGGATCCCCAGCGGTTCGATGATCCCCACCCTGGAGGTGGGGGACCGGGTCTTGGTGGCGAAGTTCTGGAACTGGTTTTTCGAGCCCTCGCGGGGGACGATCTACGTCTTCCGGTATCCGGAGGACCGGGACCGGGATTTCGTCAAGCGCATCATCGCCGTTCCGGGGGACACCGTGGATATCCGCAGCGGGACGGTCTACGTCAACGGCGAGCCCATCGACGAACCCTACGTCCAGAACCGGGACCAATACACCCTTCGACCCAACCGGGTCTTCCCCGAGGTTCCCTTCACGGTACCGAAGGACAGCTATTTCGCCATGGGCGACAACCGGCCCAACTCTCAGGACGGCCGCTTCTGGGGCTTCATTCCGGCGTCCGACATCCACGGCCCGGTCTTCTTCCGCTACTGGCCCCTGACCCGCATCGGGTTTCCGCGCTGAAGTGGGACGGACCGTCTGGTATCCCGGGCACATGGCCCGCGGGGGGCGCAAGCTGGCCGAGCTCCTCGAAAAGCTGGATCTTATCGTAGAGGTGCGCGATGCTCGCGCGCCTTTTTCTACTTCCGCCCCTCTCGTCGCCTCCTTCGCTCGCGTCAGGCCCGTGATGCTCGTCCTCGCCAAAAAGGACCTGGCGGACCCGGAGCGGACCCGGGTCTGGCTCCGGGAGCTGGAGCTCGGGGGGCGGGAGGTATGGGCGCTCGACCTCCGCAGGGAGCGGCCGACGGCCCTCCGCAAGGCCCTCTCGGCCCGGAAGCCGGCTCACCGGGAGCTCAGGCTGGCCGTCATGGGCATCCCCAACGTCGGCAAGTCGATGCTGCTGAACGCTCTGGCGGGCAAGGCACAGGCCCGCGTCGGGGGGATCCCCGGGCTGACCCGCGAGGTCAGCTGGTACCGCAGCGGGGACCTGTTGATCGTGGACTCGCCCGGGATCCTGGACCCTCATGCGGAGCCGGGCGTCCACAGCGTGCTCTCCTGGCTGGGCTGCGCGAAGGCGGAGGTTCTGGGCGGCTTCGAGACCTCGGCGCTCTCCTTCATCCGCTTCCTCAGGGCGCGCGGGCTCTTCGGGGCGCTCCTGAGGAAATGGGAGATCGAGGAGCGGGACGAGCCCGTGGAGGTGACGCTGGAGCGGCTGGGGCGCCGCTTGGGCTGCCTCGTCTCGGGGGGGGAGGTCGACAGGGAACTGGCGGGCCGCCGCCTGATGGACGCCTTCTCGTCCGGAAAGCTGGGGCCGGCCACCCTGGAGCTTCCGGGGGACCCGCTGTGGGGGGACGGGGCGGCCTAGAGCGCGGGGCCGAGGGGCAGGCCGCCCGTCACCCTCGCTCCGTTCGGATCTCCCGGGACGAGGTCCTGGAGCGGTTGGACGCGCTTCGGTCCTCGGGGCTCGGTGCCGTCGTCGGGACGGACGAGGCGGGGCGGGGGCCCCTGGCGGGGCCCGTCGTCGCCGCCGCGGTCTCCCTGACCCCCGTTCAGGAGGAGGCCCTGCTGTCCCTGGGGCTGCGGGACTCCAAGAAATTGACGGCGCGGGGAAGGGAGCGTCTCTGGGACGCGATGGCCGAGCTCGGCGTCGCGTGGCGCGCTCAGGCCGTCGGCGCGGCGCGCATCGACCGCGACAACATCTCCCGGGCGTCGCTCTGGGCCATGGGACGGAGCGTCCTCCGCCTACGGCCCCTGCTGGCGCGGGAGCCGGAGTGTGTGGTGGTCGACGGCATCCTGGCGATCCCAGACCTGCCCTTCCCCCAGTGGCCGCTCGTGGCCGCGGACGACATCGTCCCGGCCGTCTCGGCGGCCTCGGTCGTCGCCAAGGTGCTTCGGGACAGGGCCATGACCGCCCTCGACCGTCTGTGGCCGGACTACGGCTTCGCCCGGCACAAGGGCTATCCGACCGCCATGCACCGCGAGGCGGTGGCCCGGCACGGGCTCTCGCCCGTGCACCGCGAATCCTTCTGCCGGAACATACTCCGGGAGGAATACGGACGAGGAGAAGACAAGGAGAGATAGCGATGCCCCCAATCTCCAACCTCAACGTGCAGATAGGCCCCAACCAGACGGGGACCGGAGGAATCGGAACGGCCTCCGCCTCCCAGGGGAGGCCCGTTTCCCCGTCGCCGCTCGCCTCCCTTCGCACGGGGACGGTGGTGGAGGGACAGGTGCTCGGACGCAATGCGGACGGCACCTACTCCGTCCGCATCGATGCGCAGGACGGTCGCCCGGCCCAGACCCTTCTGGCTCGGGCGACGCTGACCCTCATCGCGGGGGAGCGCTTCCGCGCCGTCTGGGACGCCTCGGGGCCCGACGGAGTTCCCGTTCTGCGGCTCTCACCGGAGGAGCTCTCCTTCCTGTCCCGGGTCCCCGCCTCCGACCGCGAGGTGGCGACGGCACTTCTGGCGCGCGGCCTGCCGCTCTCGGACGAGGTGTTGGCCGCGGTCCGGGACGCCTGGAGGCGCGTGGGGAGCGCTCCGGACCAGCTCTCCTCCCTGATCGAGCTCTGGGCCCGCGGGGCCCCGCTGACGGCGGAGAACGTCCGGCTCCTGACGGAGTATGCGGCCCTCGGCGGCGGGGCGGCGACGGCCCTTTGGGCGCGGATCCGCAAGGAGCTCAGGGAACGGGCCCGAAATGGCGAGGACCCCGTAGAGGTCCTGCGCGGCCTGAAGGAGGGAGAGGGGGAGCTCGCCCGCTTCCTTCGGGCACACTCCCTGCTGATGCACGCCCCGAGGGACGAGGTCAACCCCCTCCTGTTGAGCGCGCCCTTCTGGCCGGGGCCGGAGGATGCCCCGGACCTCACGGCGCGCGTCTTCGTGGGGCGGGTCTGCGAGGAGGACGGCCGGCGGTACTGGCAGGTCGGGTTCGGCGTCGAGGGGCCGAGGCTGGGCTTTGTCGGCGGGACCGTCGAGAGCGACGGGCGGGGCTGCAACCTCGACCTCCATGCCGACCGTACCGAGACCTTCGAGCTCCTGAAGCGGAGGCGCGGCGACGTCCGCGAGGAGCTGGAGGGCACGGCGCTGCCCGTCCGGTTCATCGGCATCTCCCGGAGCGTCGTCGAGCGCCTCAGGAACCGTCTCCTGTCCGGGCGGGGCCTGGACCTGACCGTCTGATGAGCGGCCGGAAGCGGGACAGGGCCGTCGCCCTCCAATACGACCGCGAGGCGATGGAGGCCCCGACCGTCGTCGCCAGGGGGGAGGGCCTCGTTGCCCGGAAGATCGTGGAGCGTGCCCTGGAGGCGGAGGTCCCCATCGTCGAGGACGCCGCGCTGGTCTCCGCGCTGCTCTCCCTGGAGCTGGGCGAGGAGATACCGGCCGAGCTCTATGAGGTCGTGGCCCGCGTCCTGGCATGGGTCTACCGACTGGACAGGGGGGAGTTGGCATGACGCGCCATCTGGAGCTGGGGCGGCGCGCCGAGGACCGGGCCGAGGCCTATATCAGGAGATCCCCGGGCTGGAAGGTCCTGGGGCGCAACCTCGTCAACCCCTACGGAGAGCTCGACATCGTCGCGATGGACGGAGGGGAGCTGGTGATCGTGGAGGTGCGCTGCCGCACGTTGGGGGAGGTGCAGTCGTCCCTGGATTCCGTCGGCCCCAGGAAGCTGCGCCATCTGGTCAACGCGGGCCGGGCCCAGGCGGACCGGATGGGCTGGACCGGCCCCTGGCGCATCGACCTGATCGGCTTCACGGTAAACACGGCGGACCGCGACGCCGCGGAGCCGGAGTGGCGCCTGGAGCACGTCCGGGACGTCACGCGCGGGATGGACTGCCCGTCATGAACGCCACGCTGGGGGTCACTCTGAGGGGGATGGAGGCCGTGCCCGTCGAGGTGGAGGTCGAGATGACGGGCGGGCTGTTCGCCATCAGCATCGTCGGGCTCCCCGACGTGGCGGTCCGGGAGTCGAAGGAGCGGGTCCGGGCCGCCCTGCGGGCCCTGGGCCTCGGCCTGAAGGGGCGGGTCTCGGTGAACCTGGCCCCCGCGGACGTGCCCAAGGAGGGCGCCCTGCTGGACCTGCCCATCGCGCTCTGCATGATGGGCGCCGCCGGGGCGCTCCGTCCCCCGGAGCGGGCCCTCTACATGGGCGAGCTGGCACTGGACGGACGCCTGAGACGTGTCCGCGGGGCCGTTCCCGCCGCCTTCCTGGCGCGGGAGCTGGACCTTCCGCTCTACGTCCCGCGCGAGAACGCGGAGGAGGTCTCCCTGGTCCGGGGCGTCCGGGCCTACTGCGCGGAGACGCTGGGGGAGCTCGCCGCGGTGCTGCGCGGGGAGTCGGCCCCCACCCCGGCGCCTCATGCGGTCATGCCCGAGGAGGACTTCGCCGCGGAGCCCGATTTCGCCGACGTCAAGGGGCAGGCCGCCGCACGGCGCGCCGCCGAGATCGCCGCGGCGGGCCACCACAACCTGCTGCTGATCGGATCGCCCGGGAGCGGAAAGACCCTGATCGCCCGCGCCATGAACGGCATCCTGCCGCCCCTGACAGACGATGAGCTGGTCGAGACGCTGCTCGTCCGCAGCACCCTGGGGATGCCCGTCGAGCGGGGGCGGCGAAGGCCGTTCCGGACGGTGCACTTCAGCGCCAGCACCGTGTCCGTCTGCGGCGGAGGCAGCGCCCTGAGACCGGGAGAGGTGTCGTTGGCCCATCGGGGCGTTCTTTTTCTGGACGAGTTTACGGAGTTTCGGCGCGACCTGACGGAGAGCCTGCGGGCGCCTCTGGAGGACGGACAGATCGTCGTGAGCCGCGCGTCCGGGACCGTCGCCTACCCCTCCCGGGTCCTGCTGGTCCTGGCGGCCAACCCCTGCGCCTGCGGGTTCGCGGGCGACCCCGTGGAGAAGTGCGTCTGCTCCGCCACGGAGCTGGACCGGTACCGGCGCAAGCTCTCCGGCCCCATCCTCGACCGCATCGACCTCCAGATCGCCGTCCCGCGTCTGACGCCGGAGGAACTGCTCTCCTTCTCCGGCGGGGCCGAGTCCAGTGCCGCCATCCGAACGCGCGTGGTGCGGGCACGCGAGGTCCAGCAGAGACGCTGGGCCCCGTTCGGGCTCTCCTGCAACGCCGAGCTGCCCGAAAAGCTGGTGCGGCGCCACCTGGAGCTCTCGGCCGAGTCGCGGGACTACCTGACCGGGATGGCCGGCCGGCTGAAGCTCTCCGGGCGCGGCATCAGCCGGGTTTTGAAGGTGGCCCGCACCATCGCCGACCTCGCGGGCGAGCCCTCCATCCGCACGCCGCACCTGGCGGAGGCACTGATGTACCGGCAGGGAAGCGCCTCCTGAGGGCTCTCGTTACGCTGCCCTTCCCTCGAGTGCCGCAACCTCGAGACTGAGCGGATGGCCGGAAGGCTCCCCTATGGTGGGGTACCACCGGGGTGCTTCATGGATTAAATCAGCGATTAAATCAGCGCTTCTGTAAGCATTTCTTTTAACCCGAATTGGTATTAGAGCGTCTTGTAGACCGGATACCATTTGTTCGCTTTGACGTTCTCCGCGGGATTGTCCGCATCGACGGTATTCAATCCCTC
>ERZ773042.871-NODE-871-length-18871-cov-11.863308_pt1 | contig 18871 bp, 9 predicted proteins | sample MGYA00511664_ERZ773042 | MGnify/ENA primary metagenome ERZ773042 (study PRJEB29015, sample SAMEA2737984) | human oral metagenome | biome: human oral; feature: human-associated habitat; material: dental | place: China | collected 2036 ... | reverse complement strand
GCACCCTGGAGCGGCTGTGGACCACCCCGATCCACCGGGCCGACCTCCTGTTCGGCTACGCCACCGCCTTCGCGCTGACCGCCGTCATCCAGTCCCTCATCCTGTGCGCCGTGGCCGCATGGGGCCTGGACGTGGACATCTCCGCCGCCTGGGGGTGGGTGGTGCTCACCGCCCTGGTCGACGCCTTCGTCGGGGTGTCCCTGGGGCTGCTGGTCTCGGCCTTCGCGCGCACCGAGTTCCAGGCCGTCCAGTTCATGCCGGTGGTTATCGCACCCCAGCTGTTCCTGTGCGGACTCCTGGTCAGCCGCGACCAGTTGCCGCGCGCCCTGGAGGTGGTCGGCGACGCCCTGCCCATGAGCTGGGCGGTCGACGCCGTCACCGAGCTCACGACGGCCAGCGAGCCCTCCGACGATTTCTTCCGATACCTGGCCTACCTGGTCTGCTTCGGCCTGGTGGTCCTGGGGGTGGCGGCCTCCACCGTGCCGCGCAAGACCCGCTAGGCCGGGAAGGAGCCAGCAACGGCGGGCGCGAGGGCGAGGACCTTCGCGTCCGCCGCGCGGTAGTGTAGGTGGGGTTAGGGTTGCCTTATGTGGATTGTCTTCGCCTGCGGCTCAGCGCTTTTTGCCGGCATCACCGCCGTCCTGGCCAAGGAGGGGATCCGCACCACCGACTCGACCGTGGCGACGGCGCTGCGCACCTTTGTGGTACTGGCCGGCGCCTGGGGCATGGTGTTCATTGTCGGCTCGCAGGCCGAGCTGGCCCACCTCAACGTCCGCAGCACCGGGCTGCTGGTGCTCTCGGGGCTGGCGACAGGGGCCTCCTGGCTGTGCTACTTCAAGGCGCTCCAGCTCGGCAGCGTCAGCAAGGTGGTGCCGATCGACAAACTGAGCACGGTGCTGACGGTGCTGCTCGCCCTCATCTTCTTAGGGGAGAGGGTGAGCCTCATCGGGGCGTTCGGGGTTGTGCTCATCGCGGCCGGGACGTTGCTAATGCTCGACGCCGATGACCTGCGCGGCCTGCCCCGGGCCGTGCACGACGGTGGAGGCTGGTTGCTCTATGCGCTCGGCTCAGCCTTCTTCGCCGCGCTTACTGCGATTCTTGGTAAGGCTGGCATCACGGGGGTGGAGTCCAACCTCGGTACCGCGATCCGTACGGGGGTGGTCCTGGTGGTGGCCTGGGTGATGGTCGCCGTCACCGGCAAGCTCCACGAGGTCCGCACTGTGCCGCGCGGGGAGCTCGGCTTCGTCCTGGCCTCCGGGGCTGCGACGTGTGCTTCCTGGCTCTGCTACTACCGGGCCCTCCAGGACGGCCCTGCCAGCGTGGTGGTTCCCATCGACAAGCTGAGCGTGCTCGTTACCGTGCTTTTCTCAGCCCTCGTCTTGCGGGAGATTGTCAGCAGACGTTACCTCATCGGGTTGGCCCTCCTTGTCGTAGGGACACTGGTGATGCTCATCCGCTGAGGATGGGGCTTTCCATAACGCCAATTTCTCCACAGAGGCTGCCGTTGTCCTTCTTGTCTCCAACCGGAGGTGAATAGCCTGCAGCGCTCCCGCGTCGATCGACACGGCACAACCGGAGCACGATGACTGACACCGCCGCCACCGCGCCCCGCAGCGGGTTTCAGGCGACTAGCACAGCTGGGGGTGCTGGGCTACTTCTTGCGCATGTAGGCAATCGTGAACTCCCTGACTTGGCGGAAGTACTGCTGGCGCAGGCGCAGGTCGAGCCAGTCGGTGTCGAAGGGCTGGAATACGTCCAGCCCGCGTCCTAGCATGATGATCCAATCCGTGTCGGTGCTGATCGAGCGGTCATGGATCGTGTCATCGAATGAATACTCGAAGCTGATGCCGGCGATGGCCGAGTTGGTGCGGATCGTCTCCAGAGTCTCCTGCTGTCTGGTCGCGTAGATTGGATCCTTATCGCGCTTGGTGATCAGGCAGACGGTGATTTCCCTCGTGGTATCGGTGTACTTGGCGATGGTCTCAATGAGTTCCATTAGGTTGCGTGCCTGGTGGGACCGGCGGATGTACGGGTCGACGACGTCGATGCGGGTAGCTCCGCGCAAGTACGGGCCAATATAGCGGTCGTAGGTGAAACCGCGCCTGCCTTCGGCGAACTCGAGACGCTGCTCTTTCAATTCCGATCCCGAGCCTTGCCGTTTGAGAGCCACTTCAACGGTGCCGTGGGCGTCGTTGGCCGGTGCGGCCTTGTCGGTGGATTCGGAACGGGCATCATCTGCTTCGGTGCCCGGGTGGTACAGCTCCGGATACTCATCCTCCTCCAGAGTAGTCACCGTATGGGTCTGTCCCGCGTGGGTGTACTCGAAGTTGACCGCCGTCATGGTGTCATCGATGCGGATGAGCTGATCCTTGACGCGCTTACGTCCTTCGAGTGCGATCCGTAGCTGGGCACCGATCTCATCGGGGCTGGCCTGCCCGGAGGGGTGGATAAGCTTCATCAGGCCAGAGAAGGTCTTATTGATGCCATCCCGATCACGAGTGGACAGGTCGTCCGACAGCGCGAAATAACGCTGGTATCGGTCGGAATAGTCGATGTCGCGCAAGGAACGGAGGACCTCGGCCAGGTAGTCGACGACGAACCCGTAGCCGCTGGAAAACATCTCGCCGCGGATCTGCTCGAACTCCCATCCGGGCACATAGCAGTGGATACGGTCCAGGAAGGCAGGATCGTGGTACTGCTCGGGCAGCTCCTCAAACAGATCGGAGTTTTTGAGCATGTAGGGCACGGTGTGGGAGGTGTTGCCAACGAACACCATTGAGGCCTCTGCACCGAGCGTCTCAACACCGCGGGAGAAGGACTTGTTGGCCATGTAGTTCTTCATGATGTCGACGAGTGCACGGTCGGCACGCTTCTTCTTGCCGGCGAACTCGTCGAAGGCGACGCAGTCCCAGTAGCCAACAAGTCCGATCCTCCCGGAAGCGTTGTTCACGAAGAGTTTCGGGACGGTAACCTCACCCCCGGAGATCAGCATGCCGTGGGGCGAGAATTCGGAGTAGATGTGCGACTTGCCGGTCCCCTTGGGACCGAGTTCCACCAAGTTGTAGTTGCGCTCAACGAAGGGAATCAGACGCACCAGGTGGAGGAGTTTGGCCCTGGGGCCGAACATGGCGGGGTTGAAACCGATGGACTGGACGAGCAGATCGATCCACTCCTCGGTGCTAAATTGCTCCCGGGTACGGGTATAGGACTCCAGGTCCAGGCGGGAGAGCTGGATGGGCTTGAGCGAGTGAAGCCGCCAGGGAACGTCTTTCGAATTGCCCGAGTAGGCGTAGACGATGTCGCAGATGCACCAGACCCCACCGGTCAGGAGCTTGGGATGGTTGCGCACCGTCTCAGCACCGACCTCCACCCTACTGATACCCAGGTTGGAGAACTCGGCCTCATAGATATCCAGCTTCTCATTGAGGGAGACGGAGACCTTGTCAATGACGCGGTGGCGGCCCTTCTCCCGGATATGCGACTGGATGAGGCGGTTATCACCCCGGTGTACGTAGTGGTCCCGGAGGATGGTTCGGACCTGCTCGATACCGGAGCGGATGGTGGCGTCATCGTCCGTGGCCGCGTACTGGCCTAACAGGTACTCCAGCACATAGGTGGGTACAATAGCGCTGCCCTTGACGGCCTTGACGAGGTCCTTGCGGACGACGACGCCGGGGAAAGCCTTTGCGATTTTTCGGTCCAGTGGCGTGGGGGGTGGACCCTGTACCTGGTCGGTTGGCTCCAGCTGGGTGGGTTCCGGGGTGGTCATACAGGCATCCTAGAAGTCGAAGTCCGCACCGAAGTCGCTGGTGAAGGTGCGTGACAGGGTGAAACGGGCCTTTTCGCCATAGGGACGGCGCTGCGAGCCGACCGGTTCGTACAACCGTAGTTCGATGGTATTGCCGTTGAAGGCATCCGCATCCTTACTCAGCGCCAGCGTGAGCGGGAAGAACCGATCCCTGGTTTCTGGGGAGACCTGGGAGCAGTCCACCGTGACCTCGTCGGAGATCAGTGTGTCGCCCGCGTACAGGCCCGCGATCAAACGGCGTGACTTGACCTTCTCGCTGACCGGCTCCTGTTGGAACAGCATGACGGTGATCTGTCCGGTGGTGATCTTGTCAGTTTCGGTGACAATCTTGACGGGGGTCTGGTAAGTGTCCGAGGAACGCCGCTTGTTGACGGCAATGACAGGTACCACAACCTCCTGGAGAGACGCGCCGCCGTGCACGAAACGCGTGCCGGAACCCGTGGCGCGGATGCGGTGAATGGATCCGGGCACCTGAGCCTCGATGTCCCCGGACATCCGGAGCTGATGGGGGGAGAAGGTGATGAATGCGGCGTCCCTCTTGAGGCCGCGTCCCAGTACGAAGCGGTGGTTCACTTGCAGCAGTGCTTCGCCGTGCGGCTTTACCGACAGGTAGTCCTGCTTCTGCAAGCGGCTGTCCTGGTAGAGAAAACCGTGATCGGCGGTGATGAGGATGTTGTTGACGTTGGCGTTCGCCAGCTTCTTTACCAGCCTGACCAGATCCTTGATGGCGTCCTCGCAGGCACGGAAGGTGTCTGGCTCGGTGGGCTGCTTGTCCCCGGTGGCGTCGATCTGGTTGTGGTAGACGTAGAGCAGCTGGTGGCTCTTGATCAGCTCACGGGTTTTATCGGGCTTCATGCTGAAGAGCACATTGGCCTGGATCGCTGAGCCTCCCACTGGCGTGAGCAGCCTGGCGCGGTTCTCGGTCCCTGCGCTGGGAGTACCGTCCACCTCTACCGACCCGTCGTCGGTGAAGGCAAGAGACGCATGCGGCAGTAGTGCCGCCATACCGAGCTGAGTGTAGGAGGGCAGCACCGAAAGCATGGCTGACAGTCGTGCCGTGAAGCGGTCCTCCTGGCTGATACGTCGTGCCAGCTCCTCGCCCACCTCATAGCGTAGCGCGTCGGAGATGATGATGACGATCTTCTTACCCTTGTCCAGCCAAGGCCTGCTGACCTGATCAGTGAAGAAAGACGTGGCAGAAGGAATTGAGTTAATCTCCCACTGTTCCATGCTCTCAACATGCCTGCGCCACACCTGCCCGAGCGGCGTGAGGAAGTCCCTGATGTAAGCAGTTTCTACCGCCGTCTTCAGTGTGTCGAGGGCGGAGTCCGGCTCGTAGAGGTCGAGGTATCGATTGAACTGCCGATAGGCCTGGTCGATGATGAACCACTGCTGGGTATAGCGGTCGAAGGCGTCCTGCAGGGAGGACATGTTCCAGGAGCCGGAGCCGATACGAGTCAGCAGGGTTGACGCCGCGCTGACGACCTCGTAACCGGGCTTGAACTTGCCGTACCACGGCAACGCGGCACGGCTCTGCACGGCCTCCTGTACTTCCTTGTCCGTCAAACTGCGCTCTTGTACCTGCTGCGCTAGGCGCCGGACGAGTTCCTGGTCCACCAGAGGAAACGTCCTCCGGCCTAGCAGCTCGGGCAGGTCGAAGCCGGCCACGCGCTCGGCAATGCCCAGTAGTTCCGCTGCACGCTCAGCCAGGACTTGGTAGGTGTGGGTGAACCGGAAGTCGTTGTGCCAAGTGCTGAAGTCGCGGCGGATGTTGGCGTACTGTTCGGTGCCCAAGTTTGCACGGGTGGGGGAGAACTGCTCCCACGCCCGGTTGAACAGCCACGCTACGAAGTCATCGACGCTGGGCTCTTCCTCGGGGGCATATCCGTAGATGTTGCGCGTCCCTTTCCAGTGAAACTCGGCGAGTCCCAGGCGAGTGATTGTATCGATGCCGGTGGACTCCCCGTCGGCGTTCTCCATCAGCAGCGCCCGCCAGAGCGCCTCCAACGAGCGCTCCTCAGTGCCCAGCACAACGGCGACCATGGAGGCGGCGATGGCGGCAGCGTCGTCATCCGGACGCAGGCGGGCCTTGAGCTCGTCGCGGCGCTGCCCGCTGTCGAAAAAGAGCGGGTACTGAGCGACGACACTACGCAGCGCCAATCCGCCCCCGATCTCCTGCACCAGGAGCGAGGTGTGGTCCGCGCTGAAGGTCCCGTAAGCGAGCTCCATGTCCTTGAGCCAGTTGTCGGTGACGGTCTCCGAGGTGTCTGGCTCGCGGAAGCGGTAGAGCAGGAACTTGCGCTTCGCCTCGGCGAGCAGGACCCGGCGCTTAACGGCGAACTCGTTGTCCTCAACCCGCAGCACGGTAATGTCCGGGAGGGAGAGGTCTTCCAGCGAGTCGGTGTATCTGCCTTCGGGGTCCGACCAGATGACGATCCGTCCGGCTTCACCGGGGCGGTTGAAGCGCTCGCGGAGTTGGCGCTGGATGGCTGACATGGCGTTCATTCGGAGCCCTCCGTGAGGTGGCGCAGATAGGTGCGACCCTCGTCCGTCAGGATGTACCGCTGTGCTTTGCTACGGGGCTTGTCCGGTACCGTCATGGCGAGCAGCCCTCGGTTCACCAGTGGAACCACGTGGCGTGTGTAGTTCTGTGACAGGGGCTTAAGGCCTGCTGCTTCCAGGAGAGTGTTCCGGTGAACCGGACCATGAGCGGCTGCCCGCATCATGACCACATCATACCTACCGTCATTGCTATGTGTGTAGGTATGTTCTGGGTGGGTATGCTCCTCTGACTTCTGCTCCCTGCCCTCCGGTTCTCGAGCGCCGTGCGCAGTAACCTGCTGCGGATCGTGGTCGGGCACGTAGATCGTCACCCTCACTCGGTCCTGTATCTCTTCGATGATGGGCTCGGGCAGACCGGCTTCGGCCACTTGCTCGAAGACACGCTGGATGCCGGTGCCCCATTGCTCCATGATCCCGGCTTCACGGAAGATGCGCGCGAGGGCGGGGTTGCGCAGGCGGGATACGCGCCGCATCGTGTCGATGGTCATGCCTGGCAACAGCAAACCCGGGCTGTCCACCTGAATGCGGTCGTCGTAAAAGCCGACTCTGATGGGCGTGCCGCGTTCCGCGTAGGAGGCGTGCACGAGGGCGTTGACGATCACTTCACGGATCGGCTCAATGGGGATCGAGTATATGTCGCGGCGCCGCACCTGGCCGAACACTGCGGTCTTGTAGGCGTGTTTGAGCAAGAACTCTATGGCACGGTCGACTGCGAGCGGCATGGGGCCGTGAATCTCGGCCTGGTCGAAGATGTCGGTGCCGTGTGGGCCGCGCAGGCGGCCGCACTGAACCCAGGCGGAGGGGTGAAAGCGTGTGGGATCGGGGCAGGCTGCGAGGATGCCCGCATTAGTGGGGACGATCTGGTCCCCTTGTTTGACGGCGAGGCCAAGTGCCAGAAGGTCGGCTACGGATGTGCTGTGTCCGCGCAGCTTGGAAAGGACCTCTAGATTCAGATCCTCAAATGCAGCGCGTGGCTCGGGCAGGTCTTCGAAGGCGATGCCGCGGGCATTGCGCTCCAGCTCGGCAACGAGTGCCGAGTCCGCCTGCCGTGTGGTGGAACCGAGGCGTACGTAGACGCCGGCTTCCGGCCCCAGGCGGGTGATGTAGTGGGGGCGGCGAGTGCTGAGCGGCACGTCGACGATGAGGACCGTCTTGTCTCTCAGCGTCACTAGGTCGATGGCAGGCACCAGTTGAGGCGAGATTCGGTCATCGATGAGGCTGGCAATGCGTTCCTCCTCGGCGAGCGGGTCATCGACGCCGACGACCGTGCCGTCATCATCAATTCCGATGACGAGCCGCCCACCCGCCGAGTTCGCAAAGGCAACAAGCGTCCGCAGCGGACCATCGGGCGACGACAGATCGCGTTTGAACTCAAGAGTCTTGCCCTCGGGAGTCGTGGTCCGCCCGTGTTGATCAAGTCTCAGATACTCATCCACAAGTTAGTGTCCTTCAGGAGATGCCGTTGTAAGGTTTCCCAATAACCTGTGTTCCTCGATATCCAATGCCTTACACATAGAAGAGACGTGGTCGCGATCCACGCGATGCATGAGTAGAAACAATGAACGAAGGACGGTTGTTGCCTCGTTTAACCTAAGTGGCTGTGAAATGTTACCTCCGTCGAAATGCGAATAGGTGTGAAGGTACTTCTCGACTCGCGTACGAACGCTGCTATCTAAATTCTCAACACCGTTCATAACTTCTTCTAGCGCCACATGGAAAGAACCCATCTTGCCGGGGCAGCGAAAACTTAGAAAACCTTCGAGCATGCGTCGAGCGGCGTTGGGTATAAGTGCGAGTTCCATCATTTGATCGGCTTGAGTTTCGTCTTCCGGCCGGTCCGCAACAGCATGCGCTACCTTGGAAAATAAGAAGTGATACTCAGAGCGCAGTACTTTGCTTCGATTCTTATCGGTTTCCCAACGACTGAGACGAGGAGTGCGTCGGAACTCATTGCGACCACGTTGGGCGTACGTTGGAGTCATCTGATATGCGGCATAGTTGCAATCTTCATGCTGTTGTCGGGATTCGAGTTGAATAAGCCACTGTCGAAAAAGCTCAAAACTGTGAGTCATAAGAAATAGCTGACTGACGTAGTCATTAACAACAAGTTCGGACCAGATGTGTGCCGAGACACCAAAAAGAATCTCATTGTCCAAGCTGGACACGGGGTCGTCGATGACAATGATCGGAGGATCTCCTGCGATCTTGTCCTCTCTGACACTTGAAAGAAAGTAGAGCAAGGCGATGGCAGTCTGTTCGCCCTCGCTGAGGTGGGTGGCCGGCGCGCCAGCCCGTTTGATAACATAGTGTTTGGAATCTTCGGTGCTAAATGTCAGCTCATTGCGGCCCAAGAGGCCGCACAGTCCATTGGTAAGCTCGTTGGCACCCGGTGCAGGGTCACCATCTACACTCTCCAGCGTAGCAATCTCCCGATCGAGATCCTCGAGATCAGTCTTTTGGTTGTTTTGTTCTTCCTCAAGCGCCTCAAGGTCCTTCTTGAATCTGGCGTACTCATCGAGGAAATTCGCGATATGGAAGTATTCGACGCGTTGAGCCGCCTCCTCCGCTTCCGTGTCGTGGCGATTAATCTCTTCCTGATGCTTGTTGACGACCGACTTGATGTCGTCGACACCTGGAGCTGTGAGTGTGAGATTAGAACTGAGTTTCGGAGTGCCGAAAGGATTCTCTCTTTTTTCCTTCAGTGCCAACACAATGCTGTAAATTGTCTCGGCATAGGTCTTATGTTCGGATTCATAGGTGGCATGGGAGCTCTGTAGCTCCTCCTGCAAGTCCTCATATACGTCAGATCGTGCAGGGAAAGCGTCCAGGTAACTCCTTGATATTGCCTCCGATTTTTTCAGGCGATTTATGAAACTGTCGATATCGTCCTGGAGTTTTTTGAACGACTCGTCAAAGTGTGTGTTGAGAGCTTCGATTCGGTCGGCGGGTAGTGCTTGTCCGCAGAACAAGCACTCCTCGAGGTCCTGGTGGAGAGAAATACCTTCCTGCACCCACTTGGAACGGTCAGAGTGCCCCACCAGTTCGCTGATTGGTGTGTTGTCCAGTACACTTGTCGCCAGTAACTGTCGCACGTCGTTGAGTGCATCCTGCTCCAGTAAAATACCTCGTGGCGGCAGGTCGACGGGATTCATTGCCTTTCCGGTCGCACGTTTGCGGTCGGCAGCGAGGTCTGTTGAAGCGTCGGTCAATAACGAAGAGTTGTTCTCCAGCGATTCTCGAACTTGGCGTTTCGTGTAAACATTTGTTGCTCTGTATCGAGAAAACGGTGAGCTTCTGAGATCGTCGACAATATGTTTTGCTACTGCGGCCAACTGCCTATCGATAGAGGTGTTGGCTGAACTGATCTTCTCCTCCAGCATATGGATGCTATTGTTTACTGTGTCCCGTTTGGGGCGCAGCACCCTTAGTCGTTCTTCTGCGTCAGCAAGACGCTCACCAATGGTGAGCAGCGCCTCGGGTTGCGGTCCGTCTGCTTCCTCAAACCGAAGGTTTCTGTGAACGAAATCCTTATTGAATACTCTCACTCGGCTCCAAAAATCACGATTGTCTGCGCCGACCTGGAAAAAAGACTTTCCCGCGTCGTGGGCCGCAAGTAGCTGCAAGCCAGAATTGGTCGCGTCATTACTGTCGCTTTGCGGCTCGGATTCGGTAGTTGCGTTCGCGGCACAGCCTGACAAGAGGCTCGCGAAGGTGCTCTTGCCGCTACCATTCTGGCCATAAATAAGATTCACCCGGGCGAACTCAACGCCTCCGTCTGGCTTCCAGTTCTGGAAGATACGGTAGTTTTTTATCCTCTCGATTTTGCGGATCAGGGTTTTAGCCATTTGACGCCATCCTCAGAGGTGAGCTGGTGGGTCGGCCAGGTCCAGGTTTGGACGTCGCGGCGTTTTTTCTCGATGGTGGGGATCTCCTGGAGCGCTTCGCCGAAGCGGAGGTAGTTGACCAGAACTCCGTCATCAAGATCGATAGACAGGCGGCGAGATGCGAGAGGGAACAGAATATCCCTCTCATAGTCCTCGCACTCGGTCAGTGCTTTGCGGTGGGCGTCGGCGCGCTTCTGGTCGGCGGCCGTCTTCGAACGCTCCAGGTGGCCGATCTCAGCGCGCAGCTTCGCCTGGAACTCCCTCAGGTAGTCGCCGAGCACCGTGTTCAAAGTGTCCGAAGTATAGCGGTGAAGGTAAATCAGTGCCTGGAAGGACGCCTTATTGTCGGGCCGGGAGGAGACCATCCAGTAGATCGGCCGATTGGAGTAGCGGCGGCAGTGATCCTTGTAGAAGTCCTTCACGAAGTATTCCCGCAGGGACTTACTCAGCGAGTCCTCAATCAGACGCAGGTTCGCCTCAAGGTGCTCCTTGCCGAAGGCGGAAGCGAGGAAGGACCGGAAGCGAGTGACAATGTCGTCCGTGAACCACTCGCCGGACGTAATGGGGATGACGCCATCCTCGTCTGGAGTGAAGGTCGGCTGGGGGACGATCTCAAGGAAGTCCTGAATGCTGCTGCCCTGATTGGCAAGGATAGGGCCGGGCACATCGAGGCTATATCGGCCGAAGAGGCAGCCGACGCCGTAGGAGATGAGATCGCGTATGGCATCCACTGTGAAGAGGTGGAGGTACTCCTCATCCGTGCGAGCCGAGCCCTTGTTAGGTGCATAACGGAAGTAGGGGTTGGAGGTCAGGGAAACCCGGTTTAGAGGAACCTTGATGGGAACCTCATCCTGAAGACTGTAGATCTCGGCCCAGTATCGATTGTTCTCAATCTCCAGCGCCTGAGCCTCGCGAGCGGCGCAGAGAGAGTCCTGCCACCAGCGCTCCAGGGCGTCTTGTAGTGAACCTCCTGAGCGAGTGCGCTGAATGAGCGGTGAGGTTTGGAAATTCCACGAGGTTTCGTAAGCGTTCCAGTCGTTCTGGAACAAGTGGATGAGTTTTGAAGCAGTCGAGCTGCCTACGATAGGGATGTGGTTAGACTCGTTGTTGTAAAACAGGGGCAGTTCTGAGAGTTGTCCTATCTCGAACATGATTGTAGGAGCAAGAGCGGCCATCAAGTGATTAGTCGTACTGGAGTTCAGTAGCGACAGCAAGACCTGGTTTGAGGAGTCACTCACGATGAATGGAGACTTGTCATTCTCAATGAATCCGCACGACGAGAGCCGGAATCCGATGTCACCGTTTGATAACCGGGACCATGAGATGGCGGGCTTGAAGTAGGAGTCAGGGTTGCGGATGACTGAGCGTGGGCGGAAGTCCCAGAGCTCGGCTCCGTCGTGTTCCCAGTTGATGACGTAGTCCTGGTTGCCCCACCACTTGCGGAACTTGCCGCCCTTGAGATGCGGAAACCACTTGGCGCCGCTTGCGGCGGCCGTCTCGCGGGAGTCGGAATTGAAGCAGGTGCGCGAGCGGGAGACCTCGAACCATTGTCGCAGAAAGCGCGCATTGTCGGCGGTAGCCAGGCCCTGTTTAGGTGCGGCGACCTCACCAAGCGGCTTGCCCATAGTGAAGGCTCGCGTCATAGCGGGCGATAGCCAGTAGGCGAGTCGCGCTCCAGGGAGCGCAAGCAGCGTGTGAGGGCGGGCGGAGAAACGCAGGTCGGAAGCGTCTGTCAGGGCGTCCCTGAGCAGGTGCTCCTTCTCGGCTTCGGAATTGCCGGGCACTGTGCGGATATACTCGCAGGCCTTATCAGCACTGCGCCCTTGCTCCAGAACGAAGGCCGTCGTGGAGACAACCTCCCCGCCGATCGAGTCGAAGGCCCGCTCGCCCAGATGCAGCATGGTCACCGGCGGGACGTCACGCAGGATGTGACGGCGCAGCTTCTCAAAGGAGCCGAGGAACATCCATGCCTGCATGGTGATCATGGAGACCAGGCCATGCTCGGCGTCGGCGAGTTTCAGACACCGCTCGATGAAGGCTGCGAACAGATCAGACTTCGCCTGCGGATGGTGCTTCTTCACCCAGGAGGACAGCACCTGCCCCATGTTGCTGCTGCCCATGTACGGCGGATTCGTCGCAACCACCGCGTAGGAACGGCTCAGGTACTCCGCTTGGGCCACCACCTGCTCAGCGCGAGAGTGCAGACCCGAGATGTCCAGAGTGTCAGACGTGATCGACGCCAATCGCTCCTTCGCACCAGGCAGCGCTGCGACGTCGGGGGCAATGAGGGAGCCCAGCACATCGGCGTGAATGAAACTCTGCCAGAGGTACCGGCCTGCCTGAGTATCGTCTTCCGTGCCGGCAAGTTGGTTGAGCTCGGTTGCGTTGAACTCCACTGGCTCGATGACCCGGATATGCGGCTGTATAGGCTTACGTAGGAAGCGACGCTGACAGGCACGAGCCTTCATCATCAAGGCGAAGGCGGCCAGCGCCGCGGCGCGCGGATCAATCTCTGTGCCGTACAGGTTGTGGGTGAGGATCAGCGTGGGAATCTCCGAGGGCGCGTAGCCCTCTTCCTCATAGATGGTGTAAAGCAGGTCGAAGGCATAGGTGAGTATGTGCCCCGAGCCGCAGCACGGGTCCATGACCGTCAGCTGCTCCGGCTCGGTGATCCGCAGGAAATCGACCTCGCCGTCTGCTGGCTGAATGTAATAGGCCATCTGGTCGATCAGATGGGAGTCCGGGTGGTTCAGCATCCACAGCCGGCCCACTGAGTTCTCCACCAGGTAGCGCACGATCCAGTCCGGGGTGAATAGCTGTGTCGCCGCCGGAATCTCCGCCGCCCCGGCCTTCTGGCGCTTTCGGAAACCGGCGAAGACCTCGGCCTTACGCTCGGCAATGTAGAACTGATACAGCCAGCCGATCACCTCCACATTCCGGCACGCCTCCGCGGTCAGCGCCCTGACCGCCTGCGCGCGCACAGAACTGTCCGCCAGCATATCCGCGGGCATAAGCAAGGTGGTGTAATCGCCGTCGGGGGCGAACATGAAGGGCAGGGTCCGGCTCCAGTACGCGCAGTAGGCGCTCAGAAGCAGCCCATAGGCCTCCTCCTGTGGGGCGGAACTCGTGATCGCGCCGTTCAGCAAGCTGGCAATGCGTTCGGCCAAGTCCGGTCGGGTGAAGACCTGCGGGTCGAACTCGCCCCGCTTGGCGGCGGCGAGCACCGCCGGCTGGCCCACCGTGGCGCCGCCGTCCGGGGAAACCAGTGCCGGGGAGGTGTAGCCGTTGGCGTCCATGAACCGCAGCGCAATGATCCGGTTGAACCAGACGTAGGCCTGTTCCTCCGCAACACGTTGGCGGCCGGCGGCATCACCGCCGTGGCGGCGGATGCGTTCCTCCAAGGCCTTGATCGCGCCCGGGAACTCCTCTCGCTCCGTCGATGCAGGGGAGAGCACGGCCATAAGGCGCGCCTCGACCTCCGCCATGAGCTGGGACCGGGCCGAGGCGGCAAAGGTCTTCAGCATCCGGGTAACAGTCACAGGGACACCTGCTTTCCAGAGACAACCACATTGTGAAGGATCTCCCGCAACTCATCGATGTAGGCGTCGACGTCAGCGGAAGTGCGCAGCACCCGTCTACGCGGCCGGGGCAACTGCCTGAGCGGAACCACCAGCGGGGCCGGAGGAGTAGGCGTGCTGGCCTCGGCGCTGTTCTCCGCCCGGCGGCGGTCGGCCTCAAGCACGGCCAGCAGTTCGTCGTAGCCCTCCTCGTCGAACTCGCGGGCGAGCTGGCGAATCACCGGCACCGATACGGCCTCAATCACCTGCTGCGTGGCTGCGTCAATTCTGCCGTCAACCTCCGCGCGGGCGGCGTCGGTGGCATGCTCCCAGGCGGCACTGCTGCGCAGATTGTTCGCGCGCTCGTGGAAGAGATCGGATGCCTCAGCGCGCTCCTCTGCCAGGATCCGGTCCGTGGTGGCGCGCAGCTCGCCAGTGGCGTCCTTCAGACGCTTCATCCGCTGCCCCCGGAAGATGTTCTGATCTGCCAACAGCGACTCGACTCTACTCGCCTCATCCGTCTTCAGATAGCGGAGAGTGTCCTTGCGCTCGGACAGCAGGCGCATGGCGTCGTCGTAGATCGTCTTCTGACTGCCAGCCAGGAACTGGCTGACAGGATCGATCACATCCTGCTTCGCATCCAACAGCTCGTCGGTGCGGGCGGAGAACTGGTCCAGATACCACTCGGCGTCGCGCCCCATTACCTCTCGCAGTAGCTCCAGTGGCTCGTTCAACACGGCCAGGAAGGGATATCTCCTGCCGGAGGCATCCAGGTGAGTTTTCAGCGTCCGATACTCATCCTCGAGCCGCTCCCCGACGTCGGCCGCCAGTTCCATGGGATCGTTCGGAAGCTGCCCGGTGGCGAAGAACTCCTGGGCGAAGCTCCGCAGGCTGCTGACGACGACGGCGTCGAAGCTGCGCTGTGGTGCCACCGCAATCGCCTCGTGCTTCTTCCCATTGGGCAGCACGGCGGGGAGCTCTGTGCGCTTCACGGTGCTTCCGTCGAGCGTCAATGATGCCCGTGACGTGGCAGCCAAGCGGGTGAGGGCGCACAGGATGCTCGCCAAGGTCCAGCCATAAGGCTTGCCCTCAAAGTGGGAAACGACCTGTTTGACGGTGGTTCTCACACCTAGTGAGCGCTGGGAGGAGATCCAGGTATGGACCTCCTCGGCCAGGGGCTGAAGCGTATCTGTGCTCCGATCCAACAGAGCCGGGTCCTCGCTCGCCACCCGGGCAATGTCCGACTCCGAGTACGCCACCGCGCCGAGCTGCGACAGATACGGGTAAGTGCGCGTGATCAGCTGCTCCATGCCCTCCTGCACGCGCTGTACCGGCTCCCCGGCGGATGCGGCAATCGGCGCGCCACTGATGATCAGCTCGGCGTCGCTGATGGCCTGCTTGACGCGTGCGGTCAGCTCCTTGCGCCGCTTGCTGTTCTGCCGCTTCTTAGAATCGAGAATGTGGCTCTGAGAGTCGGTCAAGGACGAGCTGGCACGCAGCCGGACGTACTTATCCGTCTGGACGAGCAAGCGCAGATCCTGATACATCCGCGTATCGTCCGCCAGCATTACCCGGAGTTCGTCACGCCCCATAGACTGTGCCACGACGGCCTCACGAGACAAGCCCAGGGCGGAGGAGATGTAGTGCACGGCCAGTGGCTGTGCCCGGCTGTAGGAGATCTCATCTAGCAGCAGCTGGTACTTAAAGTCCCGGCCTGTGACCGAATGGCGCACCGAAGAACCCCGGATTACGTCCTGACTGATGACAGCAGCCAAGAGCTTGGAAATCTCATCGGAGTCGACGTCGGTGCTCTTGATCTCGTTCTCGATGTCCTGTTCCTCATTGGTCAGGTACTCGTAGGTCGAGCCATTGCGCTGGACGTAGGTCTGCTGCTCCAGGAGGTCGAGAGCCTGGGTAACCTGCCGGTTCAGTTCGGTGAGGTCCTGGCCGAAACGGTTGTACAGGAGCACGGTGAGGTTGCGTGGGGTGGCAGAGAAGTCACCCACGTACTTCACCAGGAACAGTGCCTTGAGCAGCCGAACCGCCACGTCGCGCACCGGGCCCTCCGGAAGCTGAGCCTGCGCCGTCGCAATATTGCGGGTGGCGGCGGACTTCACCGCCTGCCGGATGCCGGTGAACATAGCGTCGAAGGGCACCACCGTACCGAGTGGGAGTTCCTTCAGGTGCGTGGCGACGTCCTGCACCACCCCTAGCATTGAGCGCTCACCCACCGAGGCGTGCCGGCCCTCGAACACGTTGTGCTCGGAAAGACCTACCAGGGCCGCCTGGAAGAAGGGGAACTGATAAGGCACGAACGGGTAGATCTGCGCGAACCTGTCCCGGGTGTCGTAGTTGCGGTACGTCTTGGAACCGTCAACGAAATCGAACAGGGTGCGGAAACTCGTGTGGAACTCGTCGTACAGCGGATCGAGGGCGGCCTCGGCAACGGCGGTCTTGCTGAGCAGACGCTTCTTGACCACCTCCTCCACGTCGTGGCTTGTCAGCTTCATGCGTGTGGCGAAGCGGGCCTGGATCTTGGAGAAGTCGTTTCCCTGCGTCCTAGTCCGGTCCCCGATGATGCCGTCCATGTCCTCCTGGCTGGTGACACACACCCATGCGCGCCCGTTGCAGCGCGTGCTCAGCGTCTCCACGATCGTCTGCAGGTTCAGCATGAGCTTGGTGCTGGAGCCGATGAACTGGCCGACCTCGTCCACCATGAACAGCAGGCGGTGACCTTCGGGCTGTGCCTCCAGCCACTGGGCGACCTCATCGGCGAAATCCTCAATGGACAGGGAGTACTGCTCCTCATAGCGGGACAGGATGCTCTCGGAAGCCGGCTCGCCAGTCACCTGTGAGAAGGCCTGCGTGACGTTGTGCTCCTGGAGAATCCCCTCTTCCCGGCCCTGTTCCCACGGGACACCGGCGATCCGGGTGAAAACCCGCTTGAAATTCTCAAGCAGGCCGCGCCGGTCCAGGTCTCGCTCGAAGCGGGCCACCGACGGCTCGCCCGCGTAGTAGCCCCGCGCCTCATTGAAGACCTTCACGAAGACCTGCAGGAGGGCGTCGGTCTGGTTCTTATCGATCAGGGGAGCCTTTTGATCAATATTGAAAAGTAGGGAGGTGGCCGGGATCCGCTCCACCTGAGTGAGCTTGCCCCGTAGGAAGGCATCCTTCTCCGCCTCGACCTTCTCTTTGAAGGACTCCACCGCATGCTGCCTGGCGCTGGGGCGCCCGGGCACATCGCCCAGCAGATAGGCGAGCATCTTGAGCAGGTGCGACTTACCAGAGCCGAAGAAACCGGAGATCCACACGCCGTTGCCGCCGTTGTAGACCGGATCGGTGTACGTCTCCAACAGTTCGGACAGGGCCGCCGCCGTCTCACCGGTCAGGACGTACTCGTCAATCTCGGTGGCGAGGTGCTCGGCATCGTCGGCCTTGACGACGCCCTCGATGGGACGGGAGACATCCTTGGCGAAGAGGCTGCCAATTGTCGTCTGGCTCATGAGGGCTCCTGTTCCAGGATGTTCTTGGCACGGTAGTACTGGTCATCCGTCAAGAGGTTGAACAGCACCAGGGATGACCCCGATGACGCAGTCTGCGGGTACTCGCCGGGGAAGAGCATGAGTACAGGGAAGTCGGAGACGGCGACTTGCAGGTTGTTCAAAACGTTGTGTGAGCGGATAAAAGGGAACACTCGCCCGATTCCGGTCAGCACGAGCAGATCGACACCAGCTTCGGCCTCGATACGACGCTCGATAGCGGGGACAATGTGCTGCTCTGGATCAAGCATGCGCTGCAAGTCCCGGCGGAAGGCGGAGCGGCTGCGGGTGGGCTCGATCTGCTCCAGGCGTTCCAACATGTTGCCGCCGCGCCCTTCCAGCAGCTCGATGGCCAGCTCGAAGAGATCCACCACGAGGACGCTCAGACCGCGTGTGGTACGCAGCCTGTCAACGATGCGGCTGTTTGCCGCCTGCACCTCAAGCTCCTGCTCGGGCGGGTAGGGCCAGATGAAGAACGGCACCTCGTTGCCCAGCCCCTCCATTCGCAGGAACCGGTCAGACGAGAGCACTGCGAGCACATGCTGCTCAACAGAAGCGATGTCATCGTCGCTCACAGGCCGCCTCCTACAGGGAAGAAACGTCGATCGCTGGGCGTGCGCCCATCCAGGAGCGCCAACACCTCTGGCGACAGCAGCGGGGAGATGATCGTGGCGTCATCCGCGAGCATTCCGCTTTGGCGCAGCGCCAGAAACAGGTTGGTGCGCAGTTTGTTACGAGTTGAGGGCCTGGTCTCCTCCAACTCCGCGTGCCACAGGGCCTTGGAGTCCCAGAATCGCTCGAAATCGGCCGGAAGCAGTTGCGAGACCCCCAGCAGGTAGTGGTCGCGCACCACCTCCTGGGCGAACTCCGCCACGAACACGTAATGGCGGCACATCGCCGCCCACATCAGATGCAGACGTTCCGGCCCGGGAGCGGTGACCAGATAGGCTATTTCGGCATCGCTGAGCACAGACATCCGCTGAATGAGCTCCCGGGTAAGCCTGACCGCCGTCGAGCGGGTACGCGCGTGCAGCAGGTTGTCGGCATTCAGCGCCTTCCGTACTGCCGCCCAGTTATGCAGATCCAGATACAGGGGGGCGGCGACCATGGCCTCCGTTGCCAGGAGACCGCCCAACGCGAAGGACAGCCGGTACGGCTCAGAGGTCGTCACCACGGCGCTGAGATCGCCGGTCACTACAACACCACCCGCTTCGCACTTCCTGATCGCGTGCTTCGCTGCCGCTGAACAATGGGGCAACCCTAGCCGATCTGGACGGAGCCGTTGGAACGCGCCATATCGACCAGCCTCGGTATGTCACTTCTCCCAACCGCGGTGGTGGGGATGAGTCCGGTTGCCACAATACCGACTGGTCCGCCGCGCCCTGGCCGGTAGCATGAGCCCCGAGATGACGAATTCGCCCATCACACCAGCAGCCGCGACTGCGGCGACCACCTCTCCGGCCACCTCCGCCGAACCGGCGGAGGTCACGCGCACCCTCACCCTGCCCGAGGACGTCGCCC
>ERZ773042.866-NODE-866-length-18990-cov-6.958490_pt1 | contig 18990 bp, 18 predicted proteins | sample MGYA00511664_ERZ773042 | MGnify/ENA primary metagenome ERZ773042 (study PRJEB29015, sample SAMEA2737984) | human oral metagenome | biome: human oral; feature: human-associated habitat; material: dental | place: China | collected 2036 ... | reverse complement strand
TCGGGAGTTCGAATCTCTCTTGGGTCACCAATTAGTTAGGAAACGAACTCCCCATCTTACAGGATCCTGTGAAGATGGGGAGTTCGTTGTCCGACGAAAAGGCCTGAGTAAACCCCCAGTTAAACTGGGGGTAGATAAAAGTCATCTTATAGAAAAGGAAAGAACCTCCTAGTGGTACAATGATAGCGGTCTGGCAACCACATCATTGTATATTAAGGAGGTTCGGTGTCAATGAATGACGTAAAAAGCTTATCACACAGTAAGTGGAGATGTAAATATCACATAGTATTTGCCCCTAATATAGACGGCAAATCATATACAGGAAATTAAGAAGTGATATTGGGAAAATTCTACGAGAATTATGTATCAGGAAGCATGTAGAGATTTTAGAGGCAGAATGCTGCCCGGATCATATCCATATGTTGGTAACGTACCGCCGCATTTGAGCGTGTCAAGTTTTATGGGATATTTGAAGAGTAGTCTTATGATATTTGATAAACATGCTAACTTAAAATATAAGTAAGGGAATCGCCACTTCTGGTGTAGAGGCTATTATGTAGATACAGTTGGAAGATATGAAGGAGCGATAAAAGAGTATATACGCAATCAATTGCAAGAAGACATAGCGCAAGACAGCTTACATTTTAAGGAATATACAGACCCGTTTACGGGTGAGCCAGTGAAGTAGGCATAGAAAGAGCCCCCGAGTAGGGGGCAGCCTATAATAACAGAGTGGTTGCCGGATTATTCAATAACCTCTTTAGAGGGTAACTACTAGAGGAAGACCCTTATAGGGTCAGAGCAAACCACCCGTTTTACGGGTGGTTATGATTTATTTTGCGAGTTCGATTAAAGAGAATATATTTATGAAAAAAGTATATTTTATGGTATAATATAACAAATAAAGTTTTCTTAAACGGAGGAATAGAATGAGGGTTTTCAGTTATAAAAGATTGTCCAAAAAACTGATTGATTTAGATATGACAAATAATGAATTGATGGAAAAAGCAAAAGTAAGTAAAAGTACATTCTATAAAATGAAAAATGGACAGAATATAACTACGGATGTTTTGCTTAGAATTTGCAATGCTTTGGATTGTGATATTGAGGAAATAGTTGAATGTGTGAGAATTTAATATGAGGGGATTAAGCTTTGAATAAAATTACAGGTGTTACAAGACGAGATATTTTTGACTTATTCAAAAAAGGGATAACAGAAGATAATTGGTTAATAACAAAAAATATATTTTACCCTTATTATGGTCGATTTGATATTGTTGAATTTTTGAAAAGATTGTATAACTTAGCAGATTGGGAAAGTAGAGATTCAAGAGTTGATAATGCAGAAGAAGAAATTATAATGCATACACATAATGGGGATTATCCAGACGATTGGATATTTGAGGACGAAAGATTTCAACTGTTTGATGGTGAAGATAATATTTTACTTAATTTTCTTTGCGAAGTATTTCATCCGGAAGTGAGAGATGAAAATGGAGTTTGGGGAAGATATTTAGAAAAAATAAATACTTTGCTAAATGAAGATGGGTATGAGATAGTCGCTACAAGTAAATTGTCTGGAAGAGATGTTTTTAATTGGAGAATATATCTTAGAAAGCCAGACATGTATATTCCTTTTTCTAAGAGAAATAATTCTTTAATAAGGAGTGGAAAAATAAACATAAAACTTTCAAATGTATTGAGACATCAACTTTTTAAAGTGATGGATGAATATAATGAAACATTTATGTTTACATCTGAAACTAATTTTAATTATTACAAATCAATAAATGACTTAGTTTTAGAGGATGTTACTAAATTTTATATTCCAAAACATTATGTGAAAAGTGAACTGGTGGAAATAAAAGAATTTGGTGATTTTAAAAAAGGTACTTCACCATTCATTGTGTTTGATGTTATTGAAAGTTTTAATAGGCACACTACAAACTCTTCACAATTTGAAAATGAGATAAATGCCATCTTTAAATTAAATAATATCAATGTAGAGTTTAGGAATGGAGAAGTACATTCTACAGCTAATAAAGCAATAGGACTTGATGATTCAACAAATATTAATGAAGCTGGTCTTGAAGAATTAATAAGGACAGCTGAAGATTTATATAATAAAGGTAACTATTCCTATGCTGTTGAAAAAATCTGGGATGCTTTTGAAAGAATTAAGACTTATTATCCTACTTTGGATAAGAAAAATTCAGCAGAAAAAATCATTAATGATATAAGTTGTGGGAATGAACATATCAAAAAAATGTTTGATAATGAATTTAAAGCATTGACCGATATAGGAAACTCATATCGAATAAGACATCATGAAATTAATAAAATAGATATTAGCAAGGAATTGCATTATAAGTATTTCTATAAAAGATGTTTGGCATTAATTTCTGTAATAATAGAAAATTTACAGTAAGGGGAGTATGAATTTGTTTTTTGATAATAGTAAATATTTTGAATTTGATAAATCTATATCTTCTGGAAATGGAAATGAAATTCAGGTATTTAGACTTAATAATGACTTATTAGATGACAATAGTCTAAATAACTGGGCATCCGGATTAAGGGATAATTATGTGGAAGAAATTCTATTAGAATCTCTAGTTAAAGGAACGGGATTAACGCAAAAAGAGTTTTTGGAGAAGAATATATTTCCAAATCATCAAAATAAACTAGGTGCTTCGACTATGTCAGGAGAATTCGGCGAGATATTGGTATATGACTATATAAATTTTGTGCTAAAACACTATGTTACTAGAACTAGGTATTTTGAAAAAGTCAATCCGAATATGCCGGTTCCTGGAAGTGATGTGATAGGGTATCAAGTTAAACATATTGATAATCCAAGCAAAACGGATCACTTAATAGTTGCTGAAGTAAAAACCCGCTCAAGTATATCTGGAAATAAAAATAGTTTGTGTAAAACAACTGTTAAAGATGCAATAGAACACTCTGTTAAAGATAGGGTGAGAATCGGGGAATCCCTAAATGCTGAAAAAAGAAGATTACTTAACCGTTCAAGAATTGAAGAGGCTAAAATAGTAGAAAGATTTCAGAATAAAACGGATAATCCATTTTCTTTAGACTTTTTTGCAGTTGCTGTATTGGATAATGAATTGTATTCAGATCAAGTAGTTTTGGATGTGGTTAATAGTCAGCATGAAAATATAAAATCTACAAATGTATTAATAATTTATTCTAAAGAATTAAAGCTTTTCTTAAGAGATTTGTATAGGAGGGCTTGTTTATGTTGATAGAAAGTGCTTCAAAGTACTATTTGAAAAAAGTTCGAGCAAAAGCAAAAATGTATGAATATGGAGTGCCGGAGAATCTTCATATTGAAGTTGAAAATCAAGCCAATGATCTCATATTACTTGGTATTGGAGTAGTTGGAGACATCGCGAATGAAATATGGAACATGAAAGAAGCACCTATAATTCTTCCAAAGAACAAGGAAGAAGAATTATATTTTGTATCAAGATTTTTTGATTCATATTTCCAATCCAAAATGAGTATAGAGATGAACCCATATTATATTTTAATGGGAGCAGTTACTTATTATTTTTGCAATATGAATGGAAGTTCAAAAGTAATGATGAGTATTATGCCGGATTTATGTGATTTCGAGTTTTCTGTTTCTGGATTAGAAAATGTAATAATGTGGTTGTTAGATAATAATCATGAATTTGAAATTGACAGTATAGATGAAAAATATAGAAGTTATATTACACAATTAGTTGAGTACTATAATGTATTTTTTGATTGCAAAAAAACTAATAACACTAATTTTGATGACTTTAGAAGTTATGTTTACAAACTTGGAAACGACAGAGAAATATTATTTACAGATATTATTTTAGCAATATTAAAAAAGAAAATTTATAATTCTTGTATTAATCTAATGCCACTGTATTCTGGTATTGATAAGAATGATTGGATTTCAACATTTAAGAATAATACGCTGATGAAAGAAATGTGGTCATCTCAGATTTTGTTGGGGGAAAAAGGGATTTTCAAAGGGAGATCAGGCGTTATTCAAATGCCAACAAGCTCAGGAAAAACCACATCGGTTTCTCTTGCAATACAATCTGCATTTTTATCTAAAAGAACATCCATTGTAATTGTTGTAGCTCCATTTAGGGCATTATGTAAAGAAATAATGTTTGATATGGAGAAGTTTTTTGAGTTTGATGAAAATATAGCTATAACTGAGTTTTCTGATATTCCCGAGCCAAGTGAAATGGAGTTAGCTACATTAGAGTCAGTTACTAAAAAAATATTTGTTATGACTCCAGAAAAGTTGGCATACATTTTGAAGCATAATACAGAAATAATTGAAAGTATTAATATGATTGTTTTTGATGAGGCTCATCTGTTTGATGATGAATCAAGAGGGACAGGTTATGAACTTTTATTGACAACAATTAATAGTTATCTTAAACTAGATGCGCAGAAAATATTAGTTTCAGCAGTAATTTCGAATGCTGAACAATTAAACGCATGGATTAACAAAGAAGGTATTGTGATAACCAATAATACCATTAAGACATCAGAAAAGACGGTAGCATTTAATTCATTTATATCAACAAATGTTAATAATACTTACAGTAATCTCCATTTTGTGGAACCAAGTAAAAATTTAGAAGAAGAATTTTATGTTCCCAGGGTAGTTCAAATAAAAGAACTAAAAAAGATAGGAAGGGAGACAAAACAGAGATATTTCCCTGACTTCAAAAGTAACAAGCAAGATGTAGGTATTTACTATGCGATTAAATTAATTAAGAATGGAAGCATTGCAATTTTTTGCTCGAAAAAAGATATTGTAAATAAGATATTATTAAGGTTTATTGAATTAAAAGGAAGAGGAGTTTCAATTGATGATTTTAATAGTTTGTCAGATGAGGCTGAGCGTTCAAAAATTGCAAATCTAATAGGAGAACACCTGGGTGAAAATAATTTGTACGTAGCAGCTTTAAATGGTATTGTAGGGCATCATTCAGGTGTGCCTAACGGAGTAAGAATCTCTGAAGAATATGCATTGAAAAAATCATTAATCCGTTGTGTAGTATGTACTTCTACATTAGCACAGGGCGTAAATTTGCCTATTAAATATTTAATAGTATCTAGTGTTTATCAATCAAAGCAGGTAATTAAGGTTAGAGATTTTCATAATTTGATTGGAAGAACAGCACGAGCAGGAAAAGAGACAGAAGGAACAATTATTTTAACAGAAGATGTCTATAAAAAAAGTAAAGAAGCTTATAAGTTGAACAACTACAAGCGACTGCTCGATGTTGATAATTCTGAGGAATGTTCTAGTAATCTTTTGAAATTAGTCAGAGAAGTTGATTTAGGTGAAAATATGTCACTTCGTTTTGACTTTCTGAAAGAATACATTAATGCTAGATATTCTAATATAACTGAATATGATGAATATAAAAAAGAGATTCTTGCATGTAAAGAGCAAGGAAAAGAATATGGTGAAGAAATTTTCTCTAAAATGAGTGAAATAGAACATATTCTAGTATCATTAGAAAATTTCATACTTGGGTTTGTAGATGTTGAAGATGAGAGTTTTGATATTATTCAATCTACATATGGATATTATTTGGCGAATGAAGAAGAAAAGGAAGAACTGAAAAATATTTATAATCTCATTAAAAGCAATATTGCTAGCCTTGAAGTTGGTGATAGGTTGCTTTATAGAAAAAGCATGTTGGGTATATTAAAGATGAAAGAGCTATCTAAATTTATAGATGATAATTTGTATGAAATAGCAAATTCAGATTTTGATACACTAATTAATATTATTGCTAACCAATTGAAAGAGTTAGAAGTTTGCAGGATTATCCCTAAATTTATTGACAGTAGTTATGTGTATGAACTATTAAAAATGTGGATTAATGGTGAAAGCTATATTCAAATCTGGAATTATTCAAAGTCAGTTAATTTGCTAGTTAAATGGGGTAAAAAGAGTAGGGATGTATCGTTGGAAGATATAATAACTTTATGCGATTCAGACTTTGGATATGCTTCATTAACGATAATACAGGCTATAATTGAGGTACTAAATACCAAAGATTGTAGCGAAAATATACAGGAAAATTTGAGTGATATAATTTATAGAATAAGATATGGCTTACCGAATAAAGAGTCAGTATGTGTATATGAACTTGGATTTGCAGATAGAATTATTTCACAAAAAATTGCTAATGAAATAAGAACTTATGATTGTTGCACAAAAAAGAAAACAAAATCTGCAATAATAAATAATAGAGAAAAATTACGGGAAGTGTTGGTAAATTATCCATCATATTTCATGGATAGGCTAGAAAAGTTACGATAAGATTGTGAGGAGAAGGAGTACCGCTCCATCTCCTTACCCATATAAATTCCGTAGTTTTTTCGTATTTTATAAAGCTCATCCATAGTGGATTTTGAGGAAGAATACTCTTGCATGAGGGTATTCTTTTTTCTTGCAATTTATCAAGCTCAGCTAAAATATCCTTTGAATTTGGGAGTTTGGAATTGGATTTTTTAAGTTCTGAAAGAGCAGTTTCATAGAGGATAATCTGAAATTTATACTCCTCGAAAAATGCTTTATCAGATGGATTTGCTTTATACTCCTTGTAGTATTGCCTGTATTTTTTGACGGTATGAACTTGCTCCAGAGTGGCAGAAAGTTCCTGCATTTCCTTATCAATAACCTTGATTTATCTTGTAGATTTTGTCTTCCATCGGCTGCTTTTTGAATGTACTCATCAAGCTGCCTAATGAATTTAATGCCTTGTTCTCTAAGGAAGATAACAGACTCAGCCATTGTATTAAGGCTGTGTTTGGTTGCCCAATATTCGTAGCCTTTGCTTTCCTTTACCTTTGTATTGGTGTTCATATCAATAACATTGCCGATACGTTTTTGAGGGTAGAAGCTTTAATAGATGCCTTTTCTGCAAGGCGTTCTTTTAATCTTTCTTCAGTATAATCTTCTCCGATTGTTTTGGCTCTGGTAAATCTCGGCTTATCTTTCGGCTTAAAAGCAATATGTTTACCGTACTTAATTTCATAGCCAAATTCAGCCATTTTCTTTAGAAATTCATCCCAAACTTTTGACTGTTTTATAAGACGATCAATGTCAAATTGAAGCCTGCTTTTCCAAGAAGTGCCTTTCTTTGCCTGTTCGTTTTCATACCAAGACTTACTGTTGGTCTTGTGCTTTTCTATAAATTTCGTAAAATTCATCAATCACAGAAAGATTATTTTCCTTACAAAGCTTATCGCTCTGATAACGGATTTTATGGTAATTTTTCTTATTTGACTGATAGTATTTGTCGGTAATTATATTTACATTATTAAATATGATATGATTATAAATATATTCTTTATCTATACGCGTAGATAAAACAAACTCATACTCATCTCCCAGTATTTTTTTACATAATTCAAGACCGATTTGGTGTGCCATTTTAGGACTTGCTTCTCACGGTAGAAAGGTTTGAATAAGATGTCTTGTAAGAACATTCCTTTTGTTCCTGCATTTTCTCGTGTCCTTAAAAACTGAGTGTGAGCCGTAGACTCGTGGGACTTATACGTACTGACTAAAAGCTGTTTATCTGTTTTTTCTCCATTAACAATATAGTCAGTGGCAAGATTAAGGGTTGGTTTTATCGGATGTATTTTTGTAATAGCCATAAGAACTAATAACCTCCTGAAGTCCTGTTAAGCAGTAGTGAATGAATTTGCTATAGCTCTTTTGAAAAATGTTCAATCTCTTTTTTTATATCACTGATATCCTCTTTATAGATAACACCAATCGAATTTACCCGCTTTGCAATCTGGTTGATGTTATTTGTAGCATTGAAAAGTAAACCCTGCAAATTTCTAAACGGCTCTAAATCTACCTGATAAATTTCCTTTTCCAAAACACATTTGCGGCTAAAAAGGTTTATATTTCTGTGTTCTGCAAGTTTTCCTTTCTCTTCAAAAAGCCACTTATTTCTTCGTTAGTTTAATTTCCAATCTTTCATTTCGCATTTTATTTACCATAGGTCACATTCTTCCTTTAGATATATTTGGGGTCTTAGGGCTCGCCCTAACAAGCTGAAAATTGGTTTAAGAATTACCTGTGGTTTCTTGGAAGGAAATACTCTCAGTACGGAAAAAAACGGCTCGTACTGATTAAGGAAGACTCAGGAAAAGACGATAGTGCGGTTGTTAATTGATACAGCCTTCCGTGGTGAAGGATTTTAAGGGGGGCAGACATGGTAAAGTAAACTACACATCAGATGTGATAAAATCGGCAAATTTCCTATAAAAGGTTGAGGATATTCATGAATAAAAGTATAGTTTTAACAGATAAACAAGGCCGCATAGACTGGATTGACTGGGCGAAAGGATGGACTATCCTTTTTGTAGTTATCTATCATGCCTTTAAAAGTGTGCATGATGCTAATGTGTTCGCCCGGGGAGAGCAGCAAATAGGAGAATGGACGATATTTTTATTGGCTACTTTCATTATGCCTGTATTTTTTGCGTTATCAGGTCTTGTTTATAAAGAAGTTAAGAACCGGGATGAATATGGGAAAAATATGCTCAAACGAATTGTAAGCCTGGCTGTTCCTTATATTATATTTTCAGCAGCGTATGTGTTTATGCAAAATCTTTCTCCGGAAAGTTCAACACACGCTGTTCATCCGTGGTCTGACTTATTAGGTATCTTTGCTCACCCAATCAGCTATTTGTGGTATATATATGCTTTGATCTTAATTTATATACTGAGCGGCTTTCTGGATCTGTGTAAGTTCAATGTGCAAGTTCAATTCGGTATCAGTTTGATTCTCTTTGTCGCGGCTTCCTTAATTGAATTTCCCGCTTTTTTGCATTTGATGTTTACATGGGCGGTAACTTTTAATTTCGGCCGCTTAATAAAGGAACATAAAACTTTTTTCTATAACAAAAGTTTTATCGCGGCACTCACGATTATGTTAATATCCTGGCTCATACAAATTCAATTCGGTGGGGAAAACCGGTATGATACAAACGGCTTAACTTTTGTTACATTTGTTTCGAAAATGGCCAGCATTCCTGTGTTTTTCTACATCTATTCTAATTTCAGGGAGAATCGTATACATAATTATTTTAGAAAGTATGGCCGTGATTCTCTAATCATTTACCTGGTGCATGCTCCCGCCGTATCTGCTATAAGGGCAGTATTTGTCAAAGCGGGGATTGCCGATTATTTCTTGATGATAGTCGGTGTCACTCTTCTTGCCTGGTTGATTTCAGTTATTGCCTGTTATCTCACGAAGAAAATAGCCGTAATAGAATTGATTTTTTATCCGACCAGATGTATTCGCTGGCTGAAGTAAGTATTGATAAAACAGAACGACCGCAGTTCAATAAATGGAGATTAAGTAAAGTCCCCGGTGTAACATATGCAGTGTGATCCTGCAATTGTAATCCTACATTCTGACTGACCCATATACTCATAACATACTGGACATTTTGAACACTTTCTGCAGCGGCCGGTCGTCATGGCTCCGATTTCTCACTTGTGCAGACAGGAAGCATTTTGCTGATAAGGTTTATTGTCTGAATCGTAAAACGAAACATAATAGCGGGTTACCCGCGCAGAAAACAATTTTCGGTTGGCTTTTGAAATGGCTCGTCATATTTCTTCTGCTTTCTCTCGGAATTGCCGGAATATGCACTTTGCTGTAATTAAGTTTATCAGGATAATTTTTCTATGTTATGAGGAATACGGTCTAAAAGATGAGAAAAGGGGGATGACATGACGTTTCATGAATACGGCAAGCAAAATAATCGAAACATAGTGTTGATTTATCCTTCTGTAGTCACATGGGATTATTTTTCTCGCGTCTGCCCGCTTCTTTGCGAAGATTTTCACCTGATTATTCCGGCGCTTCCCGGCTACGACAGGGAGGCGCCCAATGAAGATTTTACAAGTGTTGAGGATATTTCCGCCCGGATATCGGACTATCTTGTATTAAAAGGAATAGAGGATGTTGATATACTGTATGGCTGCTCTATGGGAGGCAGCGTAGTACTCAGGATGCTGGCGGATCACAAGGTCCACGTTAAGAATGCGATCGCAGATGGAGCCATCACGCCTTATCAGCTGCCATGGCTCATCACCCGTCTTATCGCCGTCAGAGATTTTATGATGGTATCCGTGGCTAAAGCGGGCGGGCTGAAGATTCTGGAAAAAGTGTTCCCCACAGATGAGTACAGTAAAGAAGACTTGGAGTACTTGTCCGGGGTGCTTCATTTTATGAGCTATAAGACAATCTGGCGTACTTTTGAATCCTGCAATAATTACAAGATGCCGGACCCGGTGCCGGAAATTTCCGGCCATCTGGAATATTGGTACGGGGATAAAGAAGAGAAAGACCGCGCATGGGATATCCAATACGTAAAAAGGCATTTTCCCAGTACAAAATTAGTAAAGATAAGGAATTGCGGACATGGCAGTATGGTGCCGCTGTATCCGCAGGAATTGGCTGTCAGGTTTAAAATGTTGATGCATAGGTAAAACGGAGACAAAATTGAACTGCCTGACATTGCAAATGTATGTTACCAAATGGATTACATAGAGAGATGGGGATGCGGAATTCAGAAGATTTGCGATGCGTGGTGCGCACTTGGGACGGACTTGCCTGGCTATGAGGTTTTGGGAAATGGCATTCACTTGTGTTTTAAGGCACTTAAAAGTGCGCTAATTGATCAGTCCGATGCACCCACTGATAATGACAGTGCTTCGGAACGTACAATGGTGCTTAGGCTTATAGAAATATTAAGAGAAGAACCGGATATTTCACAGAAACCCTTGGGAGAAAGACTTGGGACAACACGGAGAATTGTTCAGAAATATACCAATATGCTGAAGGACTCCGGTTGCATAGTCCGTATTGGAGGAAAACGTTACGGCTGCCGGCAGATCAACGAGTAATTCTGCCGGGTTGAGAGATGGGACTTCGGTCTTATTTCCTCTAAGCGCCGGCTCAGTCAGGGAGGCGTCCGACTTGAAGTTCATGAGATGTTTGATAGATACAGGAAAACGAATATGGAATGGTGCGGATAAAAATAAACGAAGGTACTGGGTATCAAGAGGGTTGGATACATTTCTTATTTTAACCTTTGTCATAGGCGTTTCACTGGGAATGGGAAGTGTGAAAATCGGCTTTTATATGATTTCATTTGTATTCATCTGTGGCTTGCCTATAGCGACAGTCGGCGTAATATTAAAACTTACGGTCCTTGCTTCAACCTTTCGTAAAGATAAAAAATTGTTTCTAAAGACATCATCCTCTCTGGCAGGGCTGTTGATTACAGTCGGCATCATAGGAGGCATTTACTACATCGGCAGGGTCATGAGTTCGGTAGGATGAGTCGCCTGCCTTGCCGGTAGAAGCGAAGCAACTGAGGTGACAACGGGATTGATTTTGTCAGGACTGCCTGTAAACCTGCATTTCCCGTTCCAAATTAAAAGTGCGGAATCCGCAAAAATTATTTGACCATACTTGCAATACAATTATTCACTTGATATAATTAACTCGAAAAATAAATGCGGAATCCGCAAAAAAAGTTCGAGGTAATATAAAATGGAATTTAACCGAAATCAATATATGCAAAAATTGCTTACCAAAATGCATAATGGCAGGGTAAAAATTATCACGGGAATACGGCGAAGCGGGAAATCGTACCTTTTGTTTGAATTATTCACCAAATATCTTCGTAAAAACGGCATTGATGATGCTCAGATTATAAGCCTTGCCCTTGATGACTTGATGAATGCAAAGTATAGAAATCCGTTGGAGCTCGACAAGTATGTCCGGGGAAAAATTACTGATAAGTCTAAGCAGTATTATGTGTTGATGGATGAGATACAGTTTGTTACGGAAATTCAAAATCCGTATGTGCCGAATGATGACGCAAAATTGACTTTTATTGATGTTATTCTCGGTTTAATGAAAATAAAAAATGCGGATATTTATGTTACGGGCAGCAATTCGAAAATGCTCTCTTCGGATATTCTTACGCAATTTCGGGATCGGGGCGATGAGATCAGAGTGTATCCCCTTTCGTTTGCTGAATTTTATGAGGTGTATGAAGGTGAGCAGAGGAATGCGTGGATTGATTATTATACGTATGGAGGAATGCCTGTTGTTCCGACGCTTTCTTCCCATGAAGAGAAGAGCAGGTATTTGAAAGATTTGTTTACACATACCTATCTGAAAGATGTGGTTGAACGGCACAATATTCAAAACGGTACGGGTATCCTCGAAGACCTTTTGCATATCATTGCTTCAAATGTCGGGTCCCTTACGAATCCGACGAAACTTTCTCGTACATTTCTAAGTGAAAAGCAGATTCGTATTAGTCCTGCGACGATTGAATTGTATCTTGACTATTTCACACAGGCGTTTTTAATTAGCGAAGCCCACCGATACGACGTAAAGGGAAAAAGGTACATGCAGACGCCGCTGAAGTATTACTATACGGATGTAGGACTGAGGAATGCCAGACTCGGTTTTCGACAGCAGGAAGAATCGCATATTATGGAGAATATTCTTTACTGTGATTTGATTCGTCGCGGTTATGATGTGGATGTGGGAGTTGTCGAGCAGAACATAAAAACAGAAGAAGGTAAAAAGGTTCGAAAACATCTTGAAGTCGACTTCGTTGTAAACCGCGGAAATCAGCGGTTTTATATTCAGTCGGCGCTGTCTGTTTCGGAACCTGAAAAGCGAATGCAGGAGATAGCTTCCCTCATTCGTATACCTGATTCTTTCGATAAGATCGTTGCGGTCCGTGACTATATCAAACCGTGGAAGGATGAAAACGGCATATTGTATATAGGGGTGGAACAGTTTCTGTTGGATGAAGAGTCTATATACAGATGAGTCGGGTGCCTTGCCGGTAGAAGCAAAGCGACAGACTCGGTAGTTGGTTATCGGTAAGTAAAGTGCGTTTTTCGGCACTGAATGCGGTTATGAGATCGTGAGCTTTTATGATTAGAATGGGCGTATAATTATAGTTACAGTGTAAGGGGAAGCATCATGACGTATAAAGAAAAAGACTATCGCGTGTTTACAATGTTTGAAAAGGACTGGGCTCTGGTTACGGCCGGTACGACGGAGCGGTTTAATTCTTGTACCGTCGGTTGGGGGAGTTTGGGCAATATGTGGGGAGACGGCAGGTCGACGGTGACTGTATACGTGCATCCGGCCCGGTATACGAGTGAATTTCTCAAAGAAAATGAAGAATTTACGGTCAGCTTTTTCCCTAAGTCGCAAAAAAGAGCCTTGGCCTATATGGGGACCCATTCGGGACGGACGGAAAATAAGGCGGAAGCGGCAGGCCTTACGCCCGTTGCCGTAAGAAATTCAGTGACCTATGAAGAAGCGGAGTTAACCTTTGTTTGCAGAAAGTTATATCAGCATCAATTTACGAAAGAAGATATTGTATCCGACGTTCAAGCATATTATGCGTCCGGCGCCGCTGTCTATCCGGACGGAGAAGGCGGCTGGCAGCCACATATCATCTTTATCGGCGAAATATTGGATGTTATTGATAAAAGATAGGGTGCTGCCGGGTCAGGAACGGCTATGTTGAAATAGAGTTTGCAATGGAAAAAGTGAAAATTAGAAAACTCATGGAAAAATTTTTGTATGTTTGACAGAAATCCTGCGTGTGTTGATGCCTTAGATATTGAGAAAGAGACGAAGCCTTGCTGAACGAATGGGGAGAATAAAGAGAGCAAACTTACGGTAAATTGTACAAATGCTTTATTACATGAATATAGTCTTTGTTATTTAAAATGCTCAATATATTAAAGGCCATAAACTGATATGGAGAGAAAAGGAACAGGGGTTAACGGATATATATGATGAATACGAAAAGTTACAAAAAGATAACTATGAAACAGTGGATTAAAGAAGGGAAAGTTGGTTTTGGTTGAGATGAAAGTGCAGTGTCTGCATTAGGTATATCTTAAAAGAGTGCGAATTCAGTGGTTTCTGCAGTGTGTTTTATGAAGATGGAAGAGCAGCTTCCAATCAATTCCGGGTTCCGCGGCATAAACTGTAAAAATCAATAGTTATTGTAAACAGTATGTCAGCATAAAGGAGAAAATAACTTGGATAACGAAATTAATTTATTTGAAGGAAATCGAATTCATTCTGCTTTGAGTAATGAAAAAAAGAATGGTACTTCAGTATTGTGACATTCTTGGAATTTTGACCGAACAAAAAAGTGCTAGAGGAACTGGTACCTATTGGGCAGTGTTAAAAAAGAGGATAGAAGAATAAGGAAGTGAACTACTTACAATTTGCAAGCAGTTGAAAATAAAGGCTAACAATGGAAAAATGAGAAATACAGATGTTGCAGATATACAAGGTATTTTCCGTATTATTCAATCGATAGCCTCAACAAAAGCTGAGCCTTTTAAAATGTGGCTAGCCGAAGTCGTCAAGGAAAGAATCGATGAAATCATTGATCCGGAACTTACCATTGACAGAGCTTTAGAAACATATGTTAGAAAAGGATAGGGCAGAGAATGGATTAATCAAAGATTGCAAGCTATTCAGGTAAAAAAAGAACTAATAGATGCCTGTCAAGATCATGGGGTAAAAGAAGGAAAAGAATATGCTATTCTAACCAATGAACTCTCTAAAGTCTGGGCAGGAATGACTACGAGAGAATATTCGGAACGGACTTTGTCTATAAAGGTTATACAGAAGATATTATAAAAATAAGATAGGGAGCATTGATTTTACAGACATATACTATAGTGTTGACTAATCCAAAACATAATTAGTATACTTATTACAAGTAATAACAAGAATTGATACATAAACCTATCATAAAATAGGGGTCGGGAGGAATTACGGAATGGAAGAAAATATCACAAGTGCAATAAAAAAATCTGAAGTTTTTGATGTATTTTTGAAAGAAAATAATATTGACTGCTTTACGAAAGAAGAACAAAAAGATGACGTACATACCGTTTTCTATCGTTCGTCTTTGGACACGAATATAAAGAAATTGCCGATTTACGTTGTGTTCGATGATTCTATTTATACGATGATTAGAGTGGTTATTTCATCGGACAAGGTGGATTTGAATAAGAAGGCGGCAATTGATGAATACCTTTCCGGATTGAATGCCGCGTTAAAACCTTTTAAGTATTATGTAGCTGCAGACATGAACGGTATAATAATGGATGTATGCATCCCTGTCTTTGAAGATGACGTTAACCCGGTGCTGTATACTTCTATTATCAGTGAACTGATTGTTCCTTATTTTGAAACGGGATACGCTGAGATTGCGGAAAAGTGCAAAATAGCGATGTGATTTCAAAATCTTCATAGTCTAATAATCATGATATTGTAGCCGCTTAATACCTTTAATATGCAGGCAAGGAGAAAACGGATTGTTTCTTTGCGTATGGATTTTCGGGTTTTCAGTAACTTCGGCATAAATCGAATATTTTAAGAACGCAAGCTGAAACAAAAATTGCTTAGACTTCAGCAAAAATAATTTCAATCGCATAGAAGAACGTAAATAAAACGTCCCTCGTTACACCTCTTACCGTTTAACCTGTACTGTCTGACGGTAAGAGGTGGTTTTATTTGAAGGACGTTTAGGTTTATGCTCTGTTATACCTGTAAGGTCTTATCGATGATATTGACAATACAGTTTGACTTAATGGCTCTTTCTCGCTTTTTTCTTATGCTTTTCTTTCTGCTTTGGGCCTTTTCTCTTTTTCTTTTTTTCTTTTTTCTTTCGTTCTATCTTTTTTATTTTCTTTTTTAACTTCTTTAATTTTTTCAACAGATCTGTTTTTGAACGATACTCCTTTTTTGATTTCTTTTCTGATGATATATCTTCGGCTACGGTAATAACTACAGTGGTTTCCAATTTTTCCAGTAGTTCGGACAGAATTTTTAAAGCTTTTTGGATAAACGCATCCTTTTCCGCAGGTGTTGTTTCAGCTAAAGGGATTTTTATGCTTACGTTATTCATAAAGCGATTGTCCTCCTTGGATAAATAATTTATACACATAATAGTTTACAAAATTAATTATATCAGAAAAAGAAAGTCAAGAGAAAGTTTTTAACAAAATAATATAAAAAAGTGGATTTAACTTGAAAAATATAGTTGTTTCTGTTATTTATATACATGTAGGGATAAATAATCATAATGTAATTGGCATTTTTTTGACAAATTACATTGTTGATTATACCTTATTTATTCAAAATACTTTAAAGGGAAGGAGTGAAAAGTATTGAATAAGGTTTATAAAGTTATTTGGAGCAAAGTAAAGGGGTGCTATGTTGTTGTCTCCGAATTAACAAAGAAAAATGGAAAAAGTAAGTATGAGCATATATGCAGGGAAGGAGTGTGTGAACTTTCACTAAAAGCAATACTTTGTGTTTTAGCGATTACGGGAAGTGCTTTGTTCTGGCCGATGGAAGTTTCGGCCGGCACGCAGTATGGAGACGATAGCTGGGCGGATGGATATAATACAGCGATTGGTATATCAGCCAGGGCAAGAGGTGACGGTGCGCTGGCGTTGGGGACACAAACGAAGGCGACTTCTATTCGTTCTACCGCAATAGGTCATCAGGCCGAGGCAAGTGGCGCTGATAGTATTTCGATCGGTACATTATCCGGCGCAAGTAATCCTCAATCGATAGCTATCGGAAACAAGGCAAGGGCATACGGAGTAGATGCCATAGCATTCGGTTCTTCTGCAAATGCAACGGCGACCAATGCGATGGCAATGGGCCTGAATGCACGCACAACGGCAAGCGGGTCAGTAGCGGTAGGTGTTAATACGGAAGTGACGCAGATTAATTCGGTCGCAATGGGGGCTACCGCTAAGACTTATGGCGATAGCGCGGCATCTTTAGGCGTTGATGTGGTGTCCCGAGGACATAGTGCGGTAGCTGTCGGCGCGAATGCGCGTGCGCTTGCCCAGAGTGCTGTTTCCCTAGGTGATTCAACGTATGCCAATGCGCTTAGTGCAGTAAGCGTCGGTGTAAGTTCACGGGCGACAGCGGTGCGTGCTTTAGCTGTGGGTGATAGTGCAGGGGCAACTGCAGAGGACACGGTGGCAATCGGTGGCGCAGCGAAGGCAAATGCAACTGGTGCGGTCGCAATAGGAAAGGATGCTTTAGCAAATCAGGAAGCTGGAACAGCGGTTGGTATCGCAGCGGAGGCTACAGGTCAGTATGCAGCCGCTTTTGGTGATGCTGCTAAAGCTAGTGTAAGGTGGGGTACTGCCATCGGTACGGGTTCTTTGGCTAATGTTGCCGCCGGGGCGGTCGGGTATGATCCGTCAGGGGCTTTCCATTCCGGTGATACGACCGGCACGTGGAAGTCTACCTTGGGAGCCGTGGCCGTGGGGGATACGACTCGTAATAAAACCCGTCAGATTATAGGCGTTGCTGCTGGTACTAATGACACTGATGCTGTCAACGTGGCACAGTTAAAAGCCGCCCAGCTGGGCGGGGGCGGAGATTCAAGCTGGGTGATCCAGGACACAAACAGCCCGCAAGGTAGAAAAACTATCGATAAGAATAATCCGTTGACTGTCAGAGGTGATAGATATATCAAGGCAGAAGTCGGTTATGACGGATTGAACTTGAAGCTGGATGAAAACCAGCTGAATAATAGTATCAGTAATAATTCGACGGTTCAGAACAACAGGACGGACATCAATAACCTGAAAAGCGGCTTTAACCTGAAAGCAGGAAGCGCGACCAGCCAGGTAAGACTGGGAGAAGGAACCACGCCGACAATAGAATTTGCAACAGCTGATGATACAATGACCGTCAACCTGAGCGACAAGAAAGTCACATACGGGATTGACAAGAACAAGCTGGTCAAAAATATAACGGGCGACCTGATTACCAATATCAATAACAGCACAACCACTCCGATTACCAATATCAAGGCCCAGTTCGGAGTAACGGCAGACAGCGGAAGCCAGAAAACCGTCACACTGACCAAAGACACGACACCGACAGTAAAATTCAAAGGGGACGGGAAATACCTGACCTCCGTGACAGACACTGACGGCGTACAGTACAGCGTAGACGAAAACAAGCTGAACCAGAACATCACCAACATCACCAACGAGGCGATCAAAGGCAAAGGGCTGTACTTCGGAGCCAACAGCGGAGCAACCGTTCTGAACAAACTGGGAAGCACCGTGAAGATCCAGGGCGAAGGGACGAAAGCAGACAGCGAATACTCCGGCAAGAACGTTAAGACCAAGGTCAGCCAGGACGCCAGCGGCAACACGATCATCGACGTCATGCTGGACAAAGAACTGTCGGCAGACAAAGTCATTGTCGGGAAAGCGGGAGCTGACGGCAAAGACGGAGTTATCGGCGTCAACGGGAAAGACGGTGTATCCGGCGTAGGCATCAACGGGAAAGACGGCATCTCCGTCAAGGGAGATAAAGGCGAAGTCGGAATCAACGGCAACGACGGCATCTCGATCAAAGGAAAAGACGGAAAAGACGCAGTCACCATCAACGGGAAAGACGGAGTACCGGGAGTAGATGGTAAAGAAGGACACATCGGGCTGAACGGGAAAGACGGAATCACAGATATCTGGACAAGACCTGGACAGCCGGGACTGAACGGAGCCAATGGCACGACCATGACCCGTGTCGTCTATAAAGATCCGAAAGGCAACGAACATGAAGTAGCCACACTGGACGACGGGCTGAAATTCGCCGGCGACGACGGACAGACAGACAAGAGCAAAGTCATTGCCAAACTGCTCAACAAGACAATGGACATTGTCGGCGGAGCGGACAACACAAAACTGACAGATGGAAACATCGGCGTCAACAACGTAAACGGGAAGCTGCAGGTACAGCTGGCAAGCGCACTGAACGGGATCACATCGATCTCGAACGGAAAAGCGGGCAGCAATAATAC
>ERZ773042.861-NODE-861-length-19056-cov-52.478291_pt1 | contig 19056 bp, 14 predicted proteins | sample MGYA00511664_ERZ773042 | MGnify/ENA primary metagenome ERZ773042 (study PRJEB29015, sample SAMEA2737984) | human oral metagenome | biome: human oral; feature: human-associated habitat; material: dental | place: China | collected 2036 ... | reverse complement strand
TCATACTTTCACGAAGCAGGATATGGCTATACTACTGCTTTAGAATGCTTTGCCGCTCTGTTTGTGTTAAATACAATTATTGCTATAGTCCTGAAATTATACGGAAAACGAGAGTTACACAACTAATAACTCCATTTAATCATGAAGAAACGGCCTGACATGATGTCAGACCGTTTCTTCAATTTTAAATACTAGAAGCGAAGTCTGGCGACCAAACCATTTATGCCTCACTTGGGTATAAATTATATCATATCTAAACAGGGAAAGAAATCTAAGGATTTCTTTCCCTATTTTGCTTTATAACCTAAAGGTTTTCCAATCAAAAGATATAACTACCTCTTTAAGCTTATTATCAATAGCTCTAACTAAACCTATAAAAGGTTCTCCATTATTATCATCCCAAGAATCTAATACTCTATCAATGCCAATATGAATCAACGTGTTTTCATAATAATTTCCATGCCGATGACAAGCGACACAGTTTTCATAAGTAATATTTAATCGATCTAACTCATCAGTGACAGTATCATTAATCAAAGTATTAAGTTGACTATATATTCTTTTGCGTATTATCTTTCCCTGATTAGTAGAATCATTATTATAATATCGTAAAGATAAATACGCTCCTTTTGAATCATGATCTATCCGCCAAAATATCCTGGGATTAAAGCTTCTAGGTGGCTCGGACCAAATAGCATCTGACTCTGTTCGAGTCCAAAAACGGCGATTAGTCCATGGACTACCACCCTGATTTGTACCAGTACTATATGGATTCGGATAGATACTCATATCCTTCCATAACCAGGAACCATCTATATTTTCATTATCAAATATAATCTGTAATAAGCCATGCTGTGTGACACGTTCCCATTTTATATAGTGACATCCATCATCATATTGTCCATTTATTGTAGATACAATTTGATACCAATCTAGTTGCTTTTTTAAATGCTCACAATAACTTCTTAAAATATCACTTTCACAGTCATCATAATTTTTTAGAATATCCCAAAACATAGGTCCAGTTAGATAATTATGTACTGATTCACTATGAGCTACTTGCCAATCATAATCAAAGTAATAACCCGTCTTGAAGTATACGGTATGGATATGATAATTAGCTAAGTCGGCATTCTCTATATTAAGATCTACTAACTTAAAAGCTTTTTCCAATTTAGTATAGGCATTCCAAGGTTTATGGCATTTAAACACAACTTCTAAAGAATCTTTATAAAAGCTAATTTGATTACCATGTTCACTAGTGCTTGTTTTGTCTTCAATAATAATAGCTAACCTATATTTAGGAATTATAGCTAACACATCAATATTTAAAACCTGCTGCACCAAGATTACTTTATCTATTGATTTGATGTCTACCTTTAAAAGTTTATCACAATTTGATGGCTTATCTATTAACTTTGCTAGTAAATCTAAACCAAGTTGACGATATCTATGTGTAGCTACAGTATCTGGCTCATTAATCCAATTTAAACACCAACAAATAAAAGCATCTTGAGATAACTCACCGGTAGCAAAAGAAAAAATATTGTTCATAATAACCTCTAACATTATAGCCAAGAATCATTTAGAAACTTTGGCTATACATGTTACTAAAAATAATTAAAATGGATCATTAACAGCTAACAAACTATCAACATAATTAGTCAAAATAGGATTATCAACATTCTGTACAATTTGCTCTACAGATGATTTAACACTAGGAATAATATATTCATCAGCAAAATCAAAGCCACTTAATTGATTAAATTCAAAATATTGTTCTAATGCAGTATCTAACATAGTATTTTCAACTAATAATTGTTGATGTAAAGATAAAATAGCTTCAATTGAAAGATCTAATGCTTTTAGTGCATTATCTACTTCATTATAGGAAAGCCCCTCTTCTAGTTCATTTTCAATAGTATCCTCATCATCGTTAGATTCACCCGGATTAATGGCCTCCTCTACAGCTGAAATCATATTTGCTAGACATTCAACAACCCTATTAACATCCCCTAGAGTTTGATTAATTTGTAATGCTTCATACTGGAATTTGAGTTGCAATACAAGTTGACTTAATTCTGGAATCTCATAAATAGATTCTTCCCCAAAAATATCTACGAGTTCTGATAAATCAACCTCTTCAAGTTCATCAATATAATTTGCAATACACTCACATATATCATCTATTTTAGTTTCTGCATATTCATTGTTTTTCATTAAATAATAAGCAGGTACATATAATTTTAATCCTTCAATAATATCAGAATCTTCTATTTCCTCATCAGATTCATAATCTGATAAAAGTGACTCTGCCTGATTAATTAGTTTTTCAGCAGTAATAAATCTAGAAAATTGATCCTCTCCATTATATGAAAATAATTCAAGATTACTCTTATCTAAACACTTTTCATTTTCTTTATTTTCTAATTCATCTATCTTAAGAGTTAGTTCATCGGATAATAATTTAGATGCATATTTTAAAAGATTTCTAGCCTCATGATACTCGCTATATTCCAAACAAATATCTACTGCTAATCTAATATATTTATTACAATCTACAAGTTTCTTAAAATCATTAATTTTTAATAATATTCCATCAACCAATTTTACTACAAACAGATTATTTCCTAAGGCTTTGATTGTTTCTTCTAATGAATGAACAACTAAATCTGCTAAACCACTACTTGGTTTTAGTTCATAATAGTCACGCCACGCAGCTATATTAATTTCATACCGACTTATATTAGATACTATTTCAGTTGAATTCATAGACTCTATAAATAAATATTCTATATGTTTACTATCAATATACTCAGGCCAGCTAGTTAAAAAGTATCGCAATATGGAGTCCCTTTCTTCTATATATAGTCCACTTTTAATCTGATTATAAAACCAGTTATAAATAGCCTGTAAATCAATATTATGCTTATTAACTTCTAAAATATTAATCGCTTGTGATTGTAACTCTAGAGCGCGGCCTTTATAAACCGATTGAATATATTCATCATCCGTATGATTTTGAATAGCAACATTCGGCTTTAATCTTAAAAAACTATAAAGCCATGATAAAAGTGCCAATGCCTCCTCTACAGTGATAGACATTGAGTCCTCATCTAATGATTTAATTTCTTTTAACAAGATTGGTAAAAATAAGTTACATACATTCAAGCCCCATTGATAATCTTTTTTTAGTTTATAATTATATTGAGCATTCCAATCATCAGCTAAAAGCTCTAACTGTTCATCAACATCTTTTGGAATCTTATATAAACATAATGTACATATTTGAGTGCCTAAATAATGGGCCCAGTTTATATCTGAATGTGTGCTTTCTATTTGTATTATTAATTCTTTGGCTCTCTCAAGATCATTATGACGCAAATAAAATTCAAGCTCTGCAAACTGTGCATCAATAATACATTCAGACTTTAGTGTAATAGCAACTGAAGTCATTTTAGATATATATTTGGCCTGTAAGGAGGAATCAATACTAATTAGTAATAATAGATCCTCAATTATATCGTCATATTGTGATGGCTCCCAAGAATTCCCATACTCCTTTAAATAGTCTAAAAGCCTTCCTATTATCTGTCCTGCTTTTGTAAAATTACCACTATCAATATTAATCTCTGCAACAGCTAACATTAACTCTGCGTCATCTATCTCTGACTCAGTAAAGCTGGTTAACATAAGAGCCGTATTTAAATATTGACTAGCTTTAGAATATTGACCAAAGCAGCCATAAAATTGAGCATAGATTTTTAATGCACGTATTTTGAGATGTTGAATTAATTCATTATCGTTATGTTTAACTAAAATCAATTCATCTATCACCTTATCAAAAAGAGTATCATATAAAGAAATCTGAGACTCAATAGTCTTATATAATCCATCCAACTCTAAAGGCGACGGTGTTTGTTCTTTAGTTTCTTTATATCGCTCTACTAGTCGTTCAATGCCAAATAAACCATGTTCTATCGCTTTTAGTGAGTTTTTACCTTTCATATAATGATAAGAAGCCATTTTATGATAGAAATCTCTAACTTTATTAATCTTACTATACTTATCAGAGATAACTGGTTTAGCAACTATATCAGATAAGTCTAAGCTATCAACAGTCTCTTCCATATAGTCAATATCTTTTATTTTAGAAGAATAATACTCACCTAAAGAATCCTCATAATAAGTAATTTGATGAACAGACATATCATTTCGAAGTGCTTCAATTAAGGCTTTAGATTTAATTTGGTAGCGATTTTGGACTTCTAATCCATTATCTACTTCATCTTGTTCAACAATAAAGCCCATTTTAATTAATCTATTAATTGGCCAGTATAAATCTGATTCAATAATCTTACAAACATGAGCTAAGCTTTCAATAGTAAAATATTCCTTAAAAATAGAGGCTACATATAGAATCTTCAATTCTGTATCTGTTAAGTTGCGCAATGCCTCAAGAGCGACTACAGACTTACTTCTAAAGGCTCCTTGCTTTTCAAGACGTAACATTCTACCTTTTAATACAGGACCATCAGATACATAACTAACTTCATTAAAATCGATCCATCCAGTGGACGTACTTTCAACTGCACCATTTTCGCGTAATACATCTATAAGATTGGACAATAACAACGGATTACCATTACTAGACTCACATAACCAACGTTTCAATCCGTCAGAAAGTTTTTCATCATTATCAAAATTATAGGTAATAAGAGCTTGAACTGATGCAGCATCTAGTTCTTGGACCTCATGTTGAATCATCAATTTTTGAGTTCGGCCAAAATTGTAACGATCCATAAAGCTAAACATTTCATTAATACCATTATGAAGTGAATCAGCCTTAGCTTCTGAACCTCGTAATGAACCAATTAATAACAAATTAAATTTTTTATTATTTAATCCTTGTCGAGCCTCCAACATAATTTGAAATATATGTTTAAACACATTGATAGTCCCTCGATCTGCCCAATGAAGATCATCAAAAACTACAACTAACGATTTCTCCATACTAAGGCCCAATATAATATCTGAATAGAGCTTAACTTTATCATTTTTATAGGTCTCGGCTAACACCTCCGGATTTGTATCCCCTGCATAGGCAGAGATAGCTAGGTCAATAATTGCACTCGGTAATTCCAATCCAGGAATAAATCCCAGAATCTTACCACCTACATCAAAAACTTTTTCCATATTAAAAGAGCCAAAGAACTTTTTCACTTTAGATTGTTCTTGCCATTTAATCGACTCTATACTATTCAAAAGATCCGAACAAGGCTTATACAAATCATCTGCATCAGTCAAAGCTGAACATTGTACATACAGGGTTTGTACTTCTGGATGTAGGGTAGCAAACTTATTTATTATTGCACTTTTACCAATTCCAGCATCACCATGTAATAAATCAATGCAACCTTTCCCTTTTAAGGCAATCTCAAGACGGTTTGATAAAGAATCTAATATACTCTCTCTACCAAATAATTCCCCTACATAACTAACACTCATAATAAATCCCCTTTCAGGAAAACTATATATAATGATATTTATATTATACGTCTTTACTATAATAAATGAAAATAAAATGAAGTCAAAATTTATATAAAATAAAATAGAGATAATTACTATGGTTAATCCATCCGTAATCATCTCTATTTATTATTGACTATTTATTTTCTAGAGCTTCAATGAGCTCATCTAAAACTATTAAACGAGCATCATAGTCTATTATTTTATGGTAAATAAAGTATGCAATCGGTAAAAGAAAAGATAATAAACTAAAGATAAAAATTAGAATAGCAACTAGCGCATTACTCGTTTCTATTCCAATAGCTAAAAGTAGTACTACTACCGACAAGAAAAAATAAGGTACAAGATAATAAATTTTATGTTTTTTCAACTTATAATCGAACCACATTGTTATCGAATATAAAATAATCATGGCTCCAACTAATACAATTGTTGTTACCGTTATATAATTTTGAAAATTTATACCTATAACTCCATTCGTAATACTAGGATTAACATTAGAGGTCACCGTGGTAAGGAAGACCATCAATATTGTAAATAAGCCACCAGCTTTAAAATAATTTCTTCTTAATTCAACTACACGCTTTTCCATTTTTGCATCACCTAAAGAAAGCTCAACTGCCTTATAGCATTTTTTATAATTATTTTTCTGTTCTAATATCCATCCATTACTTTGGCATAGTGAATTACCAAGATTTTCCATAACTTAGTGCATTCCTTTCAGGTAATATTAATCTATAAATTAAACACCTAGGAGATTTATTTTTTTAATCATATATTATTTTTATTTCTAAATATGATGCTTCCAATAATCTTGAATTACACCACTATATATATCACTGTGTTTAATCATCTTTAAGTTAAAATCAAGTTGATCTTTATCAATTATTCTACTTATTGGATATCTACTTATTTCAGGAATTAATCCTAGAGAATAATCTAATTCTATCCATGGAATATTAACGTAATATGGAATAAAATCGCTTTTATTAGTAACAAGTAATTTTCGTCCAGCTTCAACACTATCAATTTTATTATATTCCATTTTCTGCTTTCTATAACCTTCTAATTTAGAGATATGCACTTTATTAGTAAAAAACTCAAAATTATTGCCAATCAGTAATTGATTAGCATTTATATATTGATATGAATTAATGCTATTAATTTCTTCCTTATTAATAATTCTATAATTCATAAGCTTCAGATTTACCGATTTTCTATCATAAAGTAATAGTAAACGCTTTGGAGAAATTGGGATAAAAATAATAGTTCCGATTAATTTAAGACCGATAGCAATATTGGTAAAAATATTTGTGCATATACATGGATTATCAGATATAATAAAGTCAACATCAGTTGTATTATCAATAATTACCGAATTTAAATCTCTTATTGCTTCATATACTTCATCAGGCATACTAAGTAGAATCTTAATATCTTTCTTTAAAGGTTGTAATTTTATTCCTTTATATCTTAAAAGATCTTCTAATCCTGTTATACTGTTATCTAAGTATTTCTTTGCACTTAAAGTCCTTAGTAATTGATAAGCTATAAATTTATATATGGATACTTTTATCTTAGGTAAAAGAGTATGTCTTCTTCCATCTATAACCCTCCTAAAATTACTAGCCCATTCAGTCTCTAATTTAGCTAAATCAGTCTCGATTATACCATCTTCTCCATAAAAATATTCTTCTCGACAAATATCTTCAACGCATACATTCTCATGATTTATTAAATTCTGTATGTTATATATATTAATAAGATATTTTTTCTTGCCCTTCCAACCAAAAAATCTTAAAAAAAACTGTGGCACATAATGTTGCTTAATAACCGGCATCAAACTACTCCTTATATAAATAAAAAAAAAATACAAAAAGCGGTAGAAAAGTCCTATTTGGTCTTTTCTACCGCTTTTCCTTACATTTTGACGCCTAATAGGGCTAATTGTTCGGCTATTTCTTTTTCAAGTTGTGCAATTTCTTGGTTATCTTGTTCAATCATACGATTGATTTCATCAAGATCAAGTTCTTCTTCTTCCTCAAATGTGTCTACATATCTAGGAATATTTAGATTATAGTCATTCTCTTTAATCTCTTCGATAGATGCAACGTGTGCATATTTATCAACATCTTGTCTATTTTGATATGTTTCAATAATTTTAGTGATATTTTTTTCGCTTAAATTATTTTGATTTTTACCTTTTTCAAATTCATTGCTGGCATCGATAAATAGTACATCTCGAGTCGTACGATTTTTCTTAAACACAAGAATTGTTGTAGGAATACTTGTGCCATAGAACAAGTTCGTAGGCAAACCAATCACCGTATCAAGGTAATTCTTTTCTATAATAGTTTGGCGAATCTTACCTTCTGCTGCGCCACGGAATAAAACACCATGAGGTAAAACGATTGCCATTGTACCTTCATTATTTAGATGATATAAGCTATGTAATATAAAAGCATAATCTGCTTTAGAGGCTGGTGCTAATTTACCATATTCACTAAAGCGTGGATCTTTAAGTTTACTTTCATTATTATCCCATTTAGCAGAATATGGAGGATTCGCAACAACCGCATCAAAGGAACGTGGTCTATCGATACCATCACGATCAGGACCATCTGGCCAATCACTTTCAAGAGTATCAGCATTATTTAGTGTCATATTATTATACGTAACACCATGCATCATCAAGTTCATACGAGCCAAGTTATATGTTACCGTATTTAATTCTTGCCCATAAAAGCTAACCGCACCTTGACGAGATCCATCAGGCAATTCATTACGAACCGTCAATAGTAATGATCCAGAACCCATTGTTGGGTCATAGACTGTGAAAGTATCATTTTGAGATTGTATATTACCAGTAACAATTTTAGCCAAGATTTGACTAACTTCATGAGGTGTATAGAACTCCCCACCTTTTTTACCAGCATTAGCCGCAAACTTACCAATTAAATACTCATAAATCTCACCAAGTATATCCTTACCATTTTCATCTTTATACTCGATTTCATCAATTTTAGTAACAACTGCATTTAAAGTCTTGGTTCTACCTGCTGTTGTTGATCCAAGTCCAGAGTCACCAAGGTTAATATAGTTAAAAATACCTCTAAAATCTGCTGCAGCTTCTTTATTAATTTCAGCATTCTTATTAAAGTTTTCAAATAATCGTTGGTAATCACTAGGAATAACGGAACCATTATGAATACTTTCAGTTAAAGAAGCCCATGTATCCTCAGGATTAATGGCATACCCTAATGTGCCAGCAATATCAATTAAACAAGCCTCTAAACCTGCATCTTCGACAAGTTCCTTATATGCCTCATTAACAGATTTGCCGTCTGAAATATCAACCAAATCATTATTAACTAAATACTCTTCTTGATGAATGGAAAGATATTTATAAAATAAAAATGGAAGAATGTAATCTTTGAAAGAACCTGCATCCATTGTGCCACGCAAATCATTGGCAATAGCCCATAATTGGCTTGAAATATTCTGTGCTTTTGATTCTGCCATACAAAATCTCCTTTATTAATTTATTACTTTTGTAGTACTAGCAATCATTTTATCGTCTGTTAATGGATTAATATAATAACGCCCCAATGCTAACTTAAGGAATTGCGACAAATCAGATTCATTACGAATTATAAATCTATTATTATCAACTTGGAGAGTAATCGATTCGAAAGAGTTAGCCTGATTGATCATGCTACTAATATAATCAGAATCATCTAGTCTAATTTTCGGATTATCTTTTATTAATGCAATCATTTTTAAATTGCGGATTCCAATATCACTTGTATAACCTGATAAATCTAAACAAGTATTATTTTTGAATTCTTCTACTTCTTCTTTATTTGCTTCACGATAAAATATATCAAGACCCATAAAGATTTTATGTATCTTACTAAAATCCTTAAAATATAATTTCCCCTCCCCATCATAGTAAGCATCAATAGTACCATCTAATTGAATCCCATTAGGAATATTAAGTACTTTTAATTTTCTCGGGCCTACTTGATTACCATTAATCTGTAAAATTGACATATTCTCAACACGTTTAGAATTTGTAATTTTTTTCAAAATAAACTCATTAGTTTCACTAGGTTTACTGAGTAAAAACTCCACAGTTTTAAAGCTATCATTATCAAATATATTTAAATTTGCTGTTGAATCAAATAGCCTTATAAAAGGAGTAATAATTTCATCTTTATAATTTGAAAGATTGATAAACAACCATTCATCATTTTCACATTTTGATTCTGCATTAAACTCAATTAAGTGCATTTCATTTGTTATAGGCGAAATATATAAATGATCAACATCTGATTTCTTTAAATTTAATACTTTATATTCCCTCTTACATTTTGCTATTATCATACTACTCCTCAATTTCTATAAACGAAAAATTATTAATACGAACTAAGTTAAATTTCTCCTCAGGTTTGACTCTTGTAAGCTTTAGATCTTTTCTTTTCGTATAAACACTATAGATATTTCCTTCTAAATCTTTAACTTTATATAATCGATATTTAGTTAACCAAAAAATATTAAAATAGTAAGACTGTTCTAAAAGTTTCCACCAAATAGTAAATAAAACCAAAATCAATAAAACTTGTAAGTCAATTGAAAGGTTTCCAATACTAAGCATTATAACAAATAAGCCTATATAAATTGGTATAATATCTTGCTCCATTGGTTGAATTTCTTGAACTATTAATGTGTCATTTTCATCTTGATAAAAGATACGATAACAAGACTCTAAACAAAGTGCAACTAAAAGGAACATAAAAAATGCTAATAATACTATCAACCAATAATATTCCAATGATAAATTTAATGGATTGGTAAACAGATACAATATGCCTCCAGCTGAAAAAGAGCTTAAGCTAAGTAAGAATCGATACATCTAGTCGCTCCTAAATTTAAACAAATAATTGCTGCAATAAAGCTTTCTTCTGAAGTTGTAAGTGTTCTAACTTACGCTGATGAAGGGTAATCATTAATTCAAATTTATTTAATACTCTCCCAATACAAATTTGCTCTTGAAGGGAAGGTATACATATATTCCACTCCGTAAACATAGGCAATCTTAATGACGGAACAGTACCTTGGGCATTTAAACGTAATGCGTGTTCTTTAAATCTGCAGTGAAATAAATATAATAAGTAAAATGCATCTACCCCTTTGAAATTATCTACCTTATATACACGTTGATGAAGAGCAAACTTACCATTATAATAGTGAAAAATTTCACCAATTCGACCATCACCAGGAACAAGTATTGCTTCAGTATTAAAATCATATGTATCGAGTTTCTCAATTTTTTCAGATCTTATAAAAAATGGAAATTGACCATTTGTGACAGAATCTTGTTGATTTCGAGACCCAGTTTTTATATTTGCAACATCCCCCAACTTACACTGTTCCCAATCTTCAGTAAATTCAGGAAAACGAAGCTCAGGATATCGCTCTCCATTTTTAGGAAAAAGTTTCTGAAGCAACGCTTTTTTCTTCATATTTAGATGATCAAGCTTACGCTGATAAAGGGTAATAGTTCGATCTAATGCATAAATTAACTCGCCTATTTTCTCCTGTTCAGGAATTGAAGGTTTATTTACTATCACTTTACTAATTTCATTCTTATTAATCTTTTTAGGAAATGCAATATGTAAAGTTCTTCTCCAAATCTCTGATTGCACTGAAGATGAAGCTAATAATGCTAATAGAAATAAAGAATTTATATCTTTCGGTTTTAACAATGCAAGACTTACATAATAGGCACGTTTTATATTATCTAAAATTATATTAGCACTACCAACATCACCAATACGAGTTAGTAGAATATCACCATACTCCGGAAAAATTTTAAATTCACTCTTAAAATCCTCCTCAGAAATATATTTATCTGATTCTAATGTTTTAATATTTTCCACACTAACAAACATCACACCACTATTCGTATATCTTGGAGTTTGATGTGTGCCATCATAAACATTACAAAGTTCTTCTAACTCACACTGTTCCCAATCTTCAGTAAATCCTGGAAATCGTAATTTAGGTACTCTCCGTTTTTCTTTACTCATTACAATCTCGCTTCCCTTTTATCATAACAACACTACCTTTCATTAACATAAGAATCTGCAAATTTATATAAAGCTTCCACAAGTTCATTACCATATTTGATTTTATTAAGGCTTACAATATCTGCATCTTGTGCTTTTACTTTATATTCCGCACGAGCATCTTTTTTTAGTTTACTAATTCTACCCGTACTATCTAAATCCTGTTTTCCAGCTGTATGTCGAGAAAATAGATTTAATATTTCGTCATTACTAATAACATCAATAATCCCCCATTTTAAGCGGAAATCAAAAATATCATCCTTCATAATCATTGTATTTACATCTTCAATGACTTCTAAACTAGTTAACTTTACAGGATATTGGATTTCCTTTCCTTCTGGTGGGTACGTACCTTTATAAATTGCATCAACTGCATTATTAATTTGTTTTGCATATTGACGATCATCTAAAGCCATTGCAAAATCATTAATTTTTTCACGATAATCCGCAGCTGCATCCATACGTTTTTCATGAACAGCATTCATTAACGCTTCGATTAATTCAGTAAGATAATCATAGTTAACACTAATTTGCTTTACATGTATCATACGTAGTTCAATTTGAGCAACTGGTACATCATGATTTTCAGCAATACGTTCTTTCAAGTCGTTATACAGAGATGTGGTTAACATTTCTTCTTGTTCAGGTGTCATCCCGAGCAATGTAACAAGTTCATCTGGATTATCATAGTCAAATCCGATGTCTTCTCCATTAACAACATCTGGATCATATTGTTTTAGCTTTGACATTCCAGCGCTATATATACGCATAAGATTAAACATTTCTTCTTGCTTAGCTTCACTAGCAGGAACCTCTGTAAAGTTATCCGTCATATCTGCAAGACGATCTACCATTTGTTTTACTTCTTCAAATTGTTCTTTGAACGGTTTGGCTAAAACACCACTATCAACTAAAACTTTTGTATCTACTAATGTGTCTTGTACATCAGCAGAGTGTTTATTCGCATAAATACTCAAAGCTCGGTTCATGAGCTCTTCGTTCTTAGTTGGCCATCTGTAATTGACTACACGACCCCATGGCTTGTCTTGATTATCGGCAATACGATTTGTTCTTGAGTAAGCCTGAATTAGCATTGCATCCTTTAATGTACGATCCACGTAAAGTGTATTTAGCTGCGGTGCATCAAAACCAGTTAATAGTTGATCCACAACAATAACTATATCTAAATACTGCCCATCTTGTGCTGTACGATTTAAACGTGTTGTTAAATCTTGAGTATAACCAGATACATCATCTAGGCCAAAACTAGTACCAAACATTTTATTGTAATGTTTCATAGCACGTAACAGACCATCATTTGTAGTTAATTGGTTATCGCTATTGTTAGTACTCATGCTAAAAGTAATACCAACTTTTAACGTAGGAAGCCCTTGCTCTTTGCGTTCTTGATTCACTCGTTCAAATTCTTCAAAGTACATTAGTGCCATTGGTGTGCTTGGTCTATTCCCACCTACATGAGTAGTGAGCATAGCGTTATAGGCACCATCATTAGAACGGTTTCGCCAATTTTTAAAGATATCTTCTACTACCAATCGTACATGATTAGGATTATTATCATAGAAACTTGGTTCAATCATATCATCCATATCATTGTCGGTAAGGTTAGCGATTTTACGTTCAATATCTTGTTCATTCCAATCAGGATATTGTGCCTTATAAAATTTGGGTAAGTACTCTTGTTTCATTTGATCTTCGGCAATAGTCGTTTCAAAATCCACTTTAAAACCTAATACATTTTTATCTGCAATAGCTTCGCGAATAGTATACGCATGTAACAACTTACCAAAGACCTCATGTGTCTTAGTGCCTTTTTTACCGACCACCTTATCAAACATAGGTGTTCCTGTATAGCCAACCCAAGCAGCACCTTTGAATACTTTTTGTAAGTCCTCAAAGCTTTCACCACCGGTAGACCTATGTGCCTCATCGACAATAAACACAAAGTTCTTATTAGGTACTACAAAGTCTTTACGATTAATGAGAGTATTTAGTTTTTGTACAGAGGTAACAATGATGCCATACCCTTTTTCATTTAATTTTTTCTTTAACGCTGAAGTATTTTCTGTTCCACCAACAGTATCAAATTGTTTACCATCAATATCAATAGAACCTTCAGGGTCATATGCCTTATAATTTGCTTCAGTTTGTTTCGTTAACGCTATACGGTCAACTACGAATACTACCTTATCAACATTTGGCATGCGACTCGCCAACCAGGCAGTTTTGAAACTAGTAATCGTTTTACCTGATCCTGTTGTATGCCAGACATAACCTAATTTATTAATTGGCAAATCGAAATCAGCCCGTTTTAATTCATTTAAAACTGCTTTTGTTGCATATACTTGATAAGGACGCATAACCTTAAGCATTTGTTTATTCTTAGTACCGTCAAGAATAGTAAACAATGTAGACATTTGATGTGCCATTGGTATGCTAAGGAACATATCTGCAAAGGTGGTCCAATTGCGAACAACCTTGTTATCATTAGGATTTTGCCATTCAAAAGCAAAGTCTTTATTAAATAAATCCGCCGTAGTATTCGCCATATATTTAATTCTATTTGGCGTCATTGCAACTAGAATTTGAACTGTTGAGAAAATATCACTGTATTGTTTCTCTTGAATATATTGATGCATTTGATTTAATGCTTCATCTACATGATGTTTAACAGATTTTTCCTCAATTTGAATAATAGGTAAACCATTAATAAGTAGCGTTGTGTCAAAACGGCGTTCTGGACGACCTGCAATTAGCGGCTCTCGCTTAATTTGACTAACTACTTGATAGACAGTATTACCTGCCCCAATTTGTTTTTGATCAAATACTGTTAAAAATACATGACGGCCATCATCTAGGTCAACCTCTACTTGGGATACGCCATTGATACCATATAGAAACTGCCCTGCTTGATATGGTGTATACAGTTCATTAATTACCTTTTGAACTTGTTTAAATTCTGTATCACTTAATGGTTGTGTCAATTGATTTTGATTCAATTGATATAAAATCTTGCGAAAGTTATCCCAAAGTGCCTCTGTTGTTTTTATAGTTGGCTCATATTTCCAAAGTTTACTTTTATAAACCTTCATATTACCATAAGCATCTATTGTATCACCTATTTGATTAGAGTTAGCTGTATTACTCACAATCCCAGTTGATAATTGCTCAATTAATTTACTTTCAAATTCTAGCTCTATCATATTAGTTTACTCCCTGTAATATAGTAATTGCTTTACGATATGTGTTATCTGCCACACGCTGTTTTAATGCTCTTAGTCGTAATTGTTTAAAATAAATATCCCCCATAATACGTTGTGTTTCAATAGATGGTAATTTTGGTAACTGGATTTCTTTTAATAAGCTAAGACTATATCGTACAACCTGACTCCCTTGTAAGTTCTGTTTGAACTGCTTTTTAATTTTAGGATTTTCATTAATTAAATAAGCCATAAACTTTTTATCTATAGGCGTATTTAACGGCTCCATCCTAACATAGTTTTGAGTAAAAAGATAACCTTCGTGATCACTGGTAACAAGGGTAGCCATGCCAGATATTGTACTAAATATTAAATCTCCTGCTTTAAGAGTAGAGCCTTTATATTCTGTACGAATCTGTTTTCTATCACTCATGGATCCAGCTACACCAGTTAAATCTTCATATAATTCGTTCTGTCCATACAAGATATATATCACTGCATCTTTACTAGTGCTTTCCTCTAATCGATATTGTGATACCCCTGTATTACTATGAAATATATCTTTAATATACACTATGTCACCTCTTCCTCAAAAATAGTTTTCATTTTATATTTATTTTTGCATGTAAAAAAATTACACTGTATAACTTTTAACTTAAGTATACAGTGTAATCCATATAAAGGCAATAATAAATTTGTAATTTTTAAAAATGCAGAACAGTTTTCTTTAATTCTAAATAATTAAATAAACTATTTTATATTCTTAATATCATAAGTAACCATTTCTTTTGGCATCTTAGCCCCCAGTCCACTTTGAAATGTATTATAGTAGTCCTTATTGTTATTAGTATCTACATATTGCACAATATCACGATAGTCTTTTACCAATAGATTACTATTATTAGACATAATAAAGTGTGTATATACATATTGTTTGTCATGAGATATTAACATATTCAAAGTTGTTTTAGGGCGCTTAATTTGCAAGTATACAGATGGCATAGCATCATTCCATACGGTAGCAAATTGAATTGGTTGTCGCATCGAATATTTGTCAGACATAATGATACTTCGTACAACTTTTGGGAATATATTCTCTAGATGCTGCATATCAGTATCTGCTATTGGCATCACCATAATCCCCTCTTTATAATAATCGCTATCATGTATGTACATATACGAATCGCTTTTATCTACCCGTACCATTTTACTTGTTTTTAGTGTTAAAAATGTAAAATCATTAATTTTTAATGTCTTACTTTTAGAAAGGATATCCTTAGCTGGCTCAATAGATGGTAGAACATAGTTTACCAAAGGTGACATTATAATTTCTTTAGTCTTATCTGCACCTTGTTTCTCCAATGAATTCAACTGTTTTTTAGGTGTCAAATTGTAACCGATATGATAGGAAATTGTAGGTGTATCCTTCATTGTAAAATTGATACTCCCTACCATCGGAGTCCCCTTAGCATATGTTACATCCCATGTGGCTTTTTCTATAGTAGGATACATAAATTTATCAGCATATAAAGAAGGATTAGGCGCTTTATACACTCCAGCTGTTTTCTCTGCAATAGCTTTCATATCATCAATAGTCAACTTGTTATATGGAATCTTACTATCTTCCCAATTATTTCCAGCTGGTTGATGTCGTAATTCATAGGCCATAATTCCATTAGGACTCATAATTATTGCCTGTTCGAAAGCAGAGGTGCCATCTGAAATTTTTTCAGTATTACCATACCTACTTGGATATGGCATAGTAAATTTTATATTTGCTCCACCCTCCTTTAAAATAAATACTGTTGAAGAAAAATTTAACGAATGGTTTAACTCACGATTTGAATAAATTACCTTATCTAAATCTATATCACCATTACCTACCACAGCTTTGGGCATATAATCTTTTATTTCTGCTTCAACCTCACGTTCCATCTTGTGTACATCTAAATCAGTCTTGCGATAATTTTGATATGCATCCTTTGATATTGTAGGATCCGCACCTGGTATATTAATATCAATCGCATGACTTCCTAACGTAACACAGCTAAAACATAGTGTAGCCATCAATATACGTTTCATAATAGACTCTCATCCTTTCACATAATGCCTCTCAAATAGTATATATGTATAGAATATCATATTTTAGTTGACATTTAGTAGTACAATATAAGTATAGAAATGAGGAGGTGATACCTATGAAGTTTACAAAACGTATGATTGTCATGACGCTTTTAGCCGTGACAGCGGCTGTATCTACAGGATTTGCTTATGATTATGTATGCAATGGATCACAAGCAAATTGCAATACCAATGCTCAGTATAAATGTAATGCAGATACTCAATACAATTGTAATACAAACGCTCAATACAACTGTAATAATAACAATACAGTTTGTAACAATACTAGCCAAAGTTACTGTGGTCAAAACTCTAATACTAGAGGATGTGGCGGATATAGAAGATAATATGATAAGTACACTAAAAGCCTATAATACTGTATATGTACTATAGGCTTTTGTCGTATATTACAAGAATACTATTTAATTCATCAAAATACAGTTAGGATCAATATAGCAACATACTTTTATCAGGAGTTCATTCTGTTAAAGTATTCAATGGCTTTTGGTGTAAAACCAATATAGGTATTACCAGCTGCGTACGGTCCTAGTTCATATGGTTGGTAAACTAGATCAATGTTCCCCTTACCACGTAAGCAATAGTTATCGGTTACATATTTTACACTCCATCCACTTGGAATATAGCTCTTTATATGATTACCTGTATAATAACTTAATACATGGGATCGTAAACCGTTATCCAATTGTGCTGCATTCGCAATTTTTATATAGTTATATAATGGAATGCGTTGACCTGTTACTTTATTATATACAAGACCTCTTGTATTATACATACCATGAGCAGCTCCGGCGTAGTAATAATAGGTAGTTAGTAGGATTGAAACAACTTGACTATCCTCATAGGTAACCTTATAGTTTTGAGAAACTTGATAAATATGTTGGTTGTAATACATATCCTTTGCTTCGAGTACATAATTTGCAATATCTGTATTAATAACTCTTTGAGCATAAGCATGATCTGTATAAACTAAAGGATACTTTAAATCTAAATTTACATCTGATTGACTGCCTGTAACAACAGTTGCATACGTTGGTACAGTTAACATAACACCTAACATAGAGGTCATACATAGCTTTTTAAAGATTCCCATAATAATGTCTCCTTTTACAAGCACCTTAAATAGGTTTATTACTATGTTAGTTCTACAAGCTATAATAAAACTCCTCTTTTATATTTTACTTTTTTGATAGTTTATTTCACTTTATAAAACAGCTAAAACGATTTAGTATTTTACACTAAAATATAAATGTAGCTATATCATACTTTCACCATACAAAAAAGGACCCTCCAAAGAGAGTCCTTAATCTGTATTATTATGCTATTAAGCGTTTTTAGCTACTTCCATAAACTCATTTATCTTATTTCTTATGAAGAGTCATATTTTCATAAGCTGTACCATAAGCTTCTTTAAAGATATATTTACCTACAACATATTTAGGATCACCCGAAGTTACATCAACGTATTGTTCTGGAATATTGCTAAAGGCACCCAAGGCTACGCCATCATAATTAAAATCTTCCACACTATTTATCGTTAATTTCATACCAGAGCTAGCTTGTTTATTATATCGATAAGTAACTAAAACCTTGTGAATATATGAATCAGTTCTACTACTATTATTATTTTCAACCTCATATACAACTGCCTGTACTTTATAAATAAACTGGTTCTCTTCTATTCTTTTAATAGAACTCTTGTCTACAAAATACGTAATGGCATTTTTCCCTGTAAGAATAGAAATATTATTCTTATCATTTTTAATAGCTTCCATCGATATAGCTTGGATTTGTAATGGTATTACTATACATGCTAACAATAATATAGAAAATAACTTTTTCATTAATTTAAATCCTCTCTTTCAATATTTATTACACACATTATATTTATAGAATATCATATTATAAAAGTATTGATAATCTATTACTTTCACCATACAAAAAAGGACCCTCCAAAGAGAGTCCTTAATCTGTACTATTATGCTATTAAGCGTTTTTAGCTACTTCAACAAGTTTAGCGAATGCTGCTGCATCGTTAA
>ERZ773042.857-NODE-857-length-19158-cov-17.807308_pt1 | contig 19158 bp, 4 predicted proteins | sample MGYA00511664_ERZ773042 | MGnify/ENA primary metagenome ERZ773042 (study PRJEB29015, sample SAMEA2737984) | human oral metagenome | biome: human oral; feature: human-associated habitat; material: dental | place: China | collected 2036 ... | reverse complement strand
GTCCGTTCTTTTCCTTCTCGTTGATGTAGAGGTTGTCCACCAAATCTTCGTGCGTAATGTCTATTCCGCCGTCAACAACGGCAACGATAACGTTGCTTTTACCCGTTGTGTACTTCTCCCAAACGGGTTTGAGGTTGCAGTCGGCACCCTTCTTTGCCCGTGGACTTATCGAACCGTCATTGTAATAATGCCACTGCTTGGCCAAAAGCGGGTCGTTAAAGGCCGAAGCGGTGGGTTGGTTTCTTGTTTGTGGGGCTGGGTCTGTATAGGGTTTAGCCGTAAACTTGGGGCGTGCGATGGGCAGCACACGTTCGGCATATTCCACGCCTGCGGCCTTGTTAAACAGCTGCAACACCTCGGCAACGTCTTTGCTTTCGTCGAAGTAGATGGTGTACCAGCGGTCGAGTCCTTCGGCAATGGTTCGTTTTTCGTAAATTCCGGCAGGCTTAAACACCCGCTCCATCTTGTAGGCACCCGCGTATTTCATGGCCGACGCCATGGCCGAAGGCACGCTTTGAATCTCTACATTGCCCTTGGCCGAGGTGGGCAAGGCTTGGTTGGTGCCCTTTTCCAGCTTTACGTTGATGCGGCCCCGTACGGCAAAGAGGTCCTTATCAATGGCAACAGCGCGCGTTTTGGAGTTTGGGTTTTCCGTCTCCATGCTTTCTTGGCACGATGTAGTGAGCATCAAGCCAGAGATTGCACACGCACACATATATATAATAGTTTTTTTCATCACTATTGTTTTTCGTTTTGTTTCTTTTCAGTGTCATTTACTTGGACGATGCGTTTTAAGCATGCTTTCTATCTTTTGCATCCGCTGTTGCTTACTTCCTGCGAAGACATTCTTTTTATAAAGCACGCTGATTTGCATTACTGGCTGTCCGCCGTTCACGTCGGCAAACTTACCGCCAGAGATGGCCAATGTAAGATAGTCTGAGCGGCGAGCATACACATGATGCTTGCCGTTGTAGCCCACAAACTCGAAGTTGTTCGAGGTAAGCAACTTGTCAAACTCGCGCGTAACGAACCATTCTCTGCCGTATTGCCAAACACCCAGGTTGGGTTGACTGAAACTTAGGCTGTATTGTTCTACACTTCCCACCATGTCTTGTGGGGCGGGGTTGTCTCCGCCGCGCGTGAAGAAGAAGTAAGTGCGGGCAACCAGCAAGGGGTCGTTGGTTTTATAGGCGATGGCCTCTACGTCCCTGTTCTTCGAAACCTTCCTCGTAATCTCTTCGCTGTGCAGGTTCGCCTCGTAATCCTCCACATCGGTCACCTTCTTGTCGGCCTTGTTCAACAGCGCAAGCGGACCAAGGTCGAGCGTTTTGAAGGTTTCGTAGTCGCGATCTTGCGAATGTATCTGGTAAAAGAACAACACAACGCTATGGTTGCTCTCCAAGATGTCCACGTCCATCGTCATCCGTTCCTTCACGTTAATGTAGTGGTTGGGGTCTTTTTCGTCCCTAACATAGCCGTTAGCCGTTACGAAATCTTGGAACGCCTGCGACTTAACGGCATCTACGCCAGCCTGTTCAAGCGAACGCGTATAGATACGTGTCGGTACGAAATGCTTCGTATCGTGCACATACACCACATCCTTAAACAGCGGAGAAGTGGTTTTGAAGAAGTAGCTTTCCTCGTAAATGCCGTTGGCTTCGTCGGGTGCGCCATACTCTTTCAATATACCTCCGCGGCGATATTCAAAGTCCATCATCTTATGAAGGCTGAAAGGGTTGCCCGGATTGCATGCCAAGACGAAAGTAGACACGCCAGGTTGCCTTACAACCACTTCGTTGTTCTTGCCCGCATAGCTTATGGTAAGCTTTACTGTTCGTTCGGTTGCATCGTAGTTGGGTTTGGAAATAAACTTCAAGGCGTGTTTCTTCCTTACGATTTGCAACCATTCGGGCTGTTCGCTTTGTTGCAAATCATACAGGCCACTCTCGATGTTTACGTCTACGGTAGTGTTTCCGCCAGCCTGCGGCAACACCAGTTCGCCGTTGCCCTGCCCGAGCTTCACGCTGAGGCCGGCATTGACCATGTTTTCACCGCCGCCCAGAGAACCGCCCACACTGAACATGGTGTCTTCATTGGGACGATAGAAGGCGCCGACCGCCACGGCATGGGCATCCTTATAATTGCCGTAGCCCACGGCAAAGTCCCATTTATCATCCGGGTTGAAGTCCAGCGGATGGAGCGCCGCCAGTGCGGCCGCTCCCGCACCGACACGGTTCACGCGGGTATCCAGTTTATTCACCTTGTTGGTCACATTGCGGATATCCTGGGAAGAAGCAATGCCGGAAACGGAATAGGTACTGCCGTCATTGCGGGTGAAGTTCAACGTATCCCCGCTGAGCGAAGCGGACGACGTATACCGATCCTGCAGGCCGGTGATGGTCGCTGTCGTCCCGTCATTGTTTATCAGGGTAGCGGTACCTGTACCGTCCGCGGCATAAGAAGCCGTGCCGCCGGTCACTACCGTATCCTTGGCATTGACGGTATATGTCGTCGTATTCCCGGTCTTCTCGGAGGTCACGGTTACATTGTTTCCCGCTTTTACCGCCGTCTTTTCAATCCCCAGGCTGCTTGTATCAACGGACAGGTTATATCCGACTTTCTTGCCGTTTTCCACCTTATCCGTAATCCGTACTGACCCGTCCGTAGATTCCATCTTGGGGCCGCTGACAGTATATTCCTTCCCGCCGTCGGCATTGGTGGTTTCCGTTACGGTCGCATAATCTCCCGCTTTCACGGTAGTATGTTTCTTTTCCGCCGCTTCCGCCTTGGCTTCCACTTTCTTCAGCTGTGCCACGTTGACGGCGTCCGTATCTTCACTGCCTGCCGCCACACCGGTAATCTGGCGGGTCACATGTTTTGTCGCGTCGCCTACGGAAACAGCCGCCTCTGTGGCCTGCCACGTAGAAGAGGTATCTGTAGACGCCACCTTGGTGGACGGATCATAGCCCGCTACACCGGCATCCACGGCAGCCACGGATCTCGCGCCGAGCGCCACACCGCCCGATACGGTCACGTTGGCATTACGGCCGATAGATACGACATCCGATGCGCTTGTCGTGATTGGATTGTCTCCGGAACCGAGGATAATGCTGCCGTGCGCCCCGGCAAGTTTTCGCTTATTGCCCAGCACGAGAGCGTCATCCGTATCGTCTACCATATTTTCGGAACCGATAACGGTCACATGATTGATATCTTTACCGATATTCAGATACCCGTCAATCATATTGTACTTACTTTCATGTCCGGCCGTACCGGTGAGCTTGTTGCCTACGCCGACCAGTTTGGAAAGCTGGGCATAATCGGCCGTATTTACCCCGCCGATGGCAAGGACGGCGCCGCCGCTGTCTTTCACCAGATCGCCCAGGGCATTAATCATATCATCCGTATTGCCTGTATTTATCGCTGTCCGCAGCGCATTGGCCAACGGTCCGGCAGCAAACCCCTTCACCGGACGGTAGGAGTTGGTAACTTTGTTCCCCGCACCGAAGATCAGAGATGCGTTGGCATTTTCCGTCTTATTCGCTACACCGATAATGCTGTTCGCCACACCGTCGAAGTCCACACCGCTCTTTGCACCGACGACGTTAAATGTGCCGTAAACGGAAGCGGTTGCTCCCTGGAAACCGGAATTAAAGCCATTGATTCCGTTCCCGTCCACACGGGAGAAAGTGCCTGTTACGGTAGAAGCCGTGCCGTTAGCCGCCGCGCCCGCGCCGGCTGCCAGCGCCATGCCGCCTTTCGCACCGTCGTTGTTATAGTTGCCTGTATGATATCCTGCATCGTTCACGCTATAATAATGCGTCTTGGCTGCCGCCGCTGCGGATTTCACTTTTTTCAGCTGCGCCACGTTGACGGCGTCCGTATCCTGTGTACCGGCCGCTACATTCGTAATCTGACGGGTAATTGTACCTACCGAGGTCGGAGTTGCCGCTTTGCCTACGGAAACGGCAGCTGCCGTCGCTTTCCATGTTGCCGACGTATCCGCAGAAGCCGCATCGGTCGACGGATCATAACCGGCAGCTCCCTTGTCTACGGAAGCAATGGAACCGCTGCCGAGCGCCACGCCGCCTTCTTTCTGCACATTCGCGTTATGGCCGAGAATAGTTGCATTGGAAACGGTTGTTTCCATTTCACTGTCAGCTGAACCGATGACGACGCTGCGGGAAACGCCCGTCAGCTTCCTGCTGCTGCCGACGAGGGCATTCTGCGTACTGACGACGTCCGCGGTTCCGGTAACCGTATTATTGGAACCGACAATCTGAGAATCCCGCACATAATCGACGGTATTCGCATCCCCTACAGTTACGACGGCGCCGCCGCCCTTGGCGGTTTTAATGGCTCCGCGCAGTTTTTCCGCTACGCCTTTGGCGGAAGAAGCATAGTCTGTCCCTGTGTTAGGCAATTCAATTTTAGCGATCGAATTGGTCACTTCATTTCCGGAACCGAGAACCAAGGCTCCATTTGTATTAAAAGTCCTGTTCGCCGTACCTAAAACATTGGTCGCCACCCCTGCAAACGCCTCGGTTGCCGTTTGAGATTCGATAGTATTCAAAGATCCGGTAATGCCGGCGCCCAAGTTTCTCCACCGGCCCGCAGCATAATCTCCGGAAATAATGGAATAAGCGCCGGTCACAGTGGCAAACGCGCCGTTGCCGAAACTGTTGGTGCCCAAGATGGTCGCATTCATCTGCTGATTGGCGGCCGCCATTTTGTCAGCGTCGGAAGTGTCAACCGTAGTATCCCCTATTTGGCCGGTATATTTGTGGGTACCAAGCATCAGGCTGCCGGTACGGGCATAAGTATTTTCACCGATAGCAATGCCGCCGGACATTTTCTGTACATCTGTTGCAATCTGGATCGTATTTCCTCCCGTGTCAGTTTCCGTCTTGGTTTCGTACTGATTCATAATGAACGTTGCTTCCGTGGAGCCGGTCATATTCTGTACATGAGAGTTCTGCCCGACAGCAATACTGCCGCCCTGATTAACGTAGTTTTCAATATAGCTGTTGTTACCGATAGCGACATGCCCGCCGGACCACTGCTGGACACCGCCGCTATGCTGTACGTTGGCATTGGTTCCAATTAAAACCATATTGGCTGCATTGGTTGTATTGTATGATCGAGCCGTCGCCGCGTCATGGGAACCTATCACGACCGTCCCATCCGCATGCTCATTAACGGTACGGTTGTCGCCGACCACAACGACATTCTTCACGGGATCCGTCGCAGACCCCTTGATGATGTTGTTGGAGCCGATGACGGATACATGCTCCACATTTTCGACGTCATTCTTAAAACCGGTGATGAAGTTGTAGGTACTCGGCCTATTGCCGGTACCTGTCACGGTGTTATTGACGCCGATGATGGATGTTTTCTGAGTATAATCTGCTTTGTTTCCGCCGCCGATGGCAAGGGTAGCGCCGCCGCTTTCGCTATTTCTTACAGCGCTGCGCAATGTATCTGCCAGATCTTTTGCCGAAGCGCCGCCACTGGACGGGGCATTAATGCTTGTAACTGAATTGGTGATCTCATTGCCGGCACCGAAAATCAGGGAGCCGTTGGAGTTGAAGGCCCGGTTTGCCGTACCGACGATGCTGTTCGCCACGCCGGAATACTCAGAAGAAGCAGTGGCAGATTCAATGCTGTTCAGAGAACCGGTAATGGTTGCGCCAAAGTTTTTGCTTGCAGTAACTGTATTATTTCCTCCTTCATAATTCCCTGAAGCGATGGAATAAGCACCGGTAATTGTAGAGAATGCACCAGAATTGAAACTGTTTGTTCCTAAAGTCGTGGTAAATACATTTTTAGCATTTTTGTCTGTCGCCGCGCTATCTACATCAACATCTCCTAATTTTCCCTTGTAATTATGTGTGCCAATCATTAAGCCGCCTGTACGAACATAAGTATTTTCACCAATAGCTATGCTTCCAACAGCTTTGGATGGATCTGTTGGTATATAAGCAAATGGAACTAACCCAAAGTAGTAGGAAGGATCATACTGAGGCGTATACGTAGTTTGATTAAAGGCAAATAGCGATTCCTGCTTCCCAGCCATATTTTCTATTTTTGCATTTTTCCCAATGGCAATACTGCCCCCTTGACTGGCATAGTTATCAATAACAGCCCCACTGCCCACAGCTACATCACCAGTAGCGTTGCTTGCACCGTTAGAATACTTAATAGTTGCATCTTTACCTATGGCCACATTTTCCGCTTTCGGCGCGTTACTGCCCGTACCGATGGCTACCCCATCGCCGGCACCGGGTGTATTATCTACCGCTCCCGCCGTGTATCCGCCCATGAGGAACCCTATCCCCACGGCAGTCGCCAACATCGCTTTCACCGCTTTTCCCGAAGCGCTTTTCGTATGGCTTTTCGCCAGTTCCGACGTCACCACATAAGCATGTTTCACCTTGCTCCATACGACCTTGTAAATACGATTCATGAATCCACACTCCTTTGCCATATTTCCTTTTTCATCTACATTGAAGCGACTATAAATATACTAAAAAATGATACTTTATTGTAACATGAATACATAGAAATAGGAAGAAGGTAAATCCTTTCTTGAACGGGTTCCAAAACACAACGACAGCATCGGCTTTAATGCACCGATGCTGTCGTTACTTTTCGGGATGCGTGCATCCCCTGTATTACATAATTTTCCCGTCTGCCGGGTACTGTTCTCCGGTCAGGCAAGAAGGTGCTGCCCATCATCGCATACAGCGATAATCCGGCTTACGCTTCAGGCGAAATATGGGAACCGTATATGTCACGGTAATCGCCTTTTTCCTTATTGCTTTCATTATTGACACGGAGGCGTTCCACCTTATGCCGGTCGTTATCCTTGCCGGAAATACGATCGACACGGGTGCGATCCAGATCCTTTATCCGATTGATTTCGGGTTCGAATTCTCCGATCGCTTTTGCCATGTTATTGTCAATCGGCGCGCCGTTCTGCAAAGCACGGTAGATGATAGCCGCAAATTCATAGCGGGTCATGGAACGATCCCCTTTAAATTCACCGTCGGGGTATCCTACCAGAAGGCCCCTGTCGGCCAGAGATTTTACATAGCCATATGCCCAGTGATCCTGCGGCACATCCGGGAAGGTGACATCTTTCATTTCCGTCATGCCCGCCTGCATAGCCCCGCGCATAGCCTTGATTTCAGCGCTCTGTGCCTTGACAATCGCTTTTAAGTCTTCCACTTCTTTAGCCAAAGCGACCCGCGATGTGGATACGTGGTTACCCTGTCCCAGCTTGAGGCTGACGCCGGCATTGACCATATTTTCGCCGCCGCCGAAGGAACCGCCCACGCTGAACATGGTATCTTCATTGGGACGATAGAAGGCCCCGATCGCCACGGCGCTGGCATCTTTGTAGTTGCCGTAGCCGGCAGCCACATCCCACTTGTCATCCGGATCAAAATCCAGCGGATGGAGCGCCGCCAGAGCCGCCGCCCCCGCGCCGACCCGATTCACACGGTCTCCCAGTTCATTGACGGCGCCGCCGATAGTGCGGATCGACTGGTTCGTGTTCCAGAGCTGAGCGCCGTTTACCGCATCGGTGGAGGTGGAGGAAACATCGCCTGCCGCTACATTGGTGATCTTCTTATTCCCTGCGTTGATGCCGCTGTTATCGATCTTCACGTCTCCCACCGTCAGAGTATTGGTGGTTACACTATTCAAGCCTTTGAGATCTTTGGCCATGCGGACTTTCAGGTTATTACCGCCGTCGGATACGACACCGAGGTTGTCATCGTCCGTCAGCTTGGATGTATCCGTAATGCCGCCGATGACGTTCACCTGTTCATTCAGTTTCTTTTTAATGACGGTCCCCGTGTCGCCGCCGTATTTCATGCCGTCATTCAAGGTAGCCACTTCTTCCTTGGTGCCGTCCGGTTTTTCGTATACGATACGGGTCGTCGTTGTACCGGCCGCGCCGTCCACGCCGGGTTTGCCGTCACGGGTAACGGAGATGTTTGTTGTTACGCCGTCTTTACCGTTGATACCGATCTTGCCGTCTTTACCGTCTTTACCCGTAGCGACGATGGTTTCCGTTTTCAGGTTTTTGTCCATCTTGACGGTGACGTTTCCGTTTGCGTCAGCAAATGTCTTGATGTTTTCTCCGGAGTATTCGGAAGCGGCTTTTGTCCCTTCTCCCTTGATGGTAACTTTTTCTCCCAGGTCGCGGTGGAATTCCCCTTCATTGCCGGCGAAGTTCATGCCCTTTTTCGTCAATTCTTGGGATGTGTTGGTAATTTTCTTATCCACTTCTTTGAGCTGGTCTTCCGTAGCTGCCTGTCCGCTGGTGATGTTGTTCGGATCCCAGGTTTTATTGGTCAGTCCGTTGACGGTACCGTTTTCCCCGTTGATTTTCACTTTTCCGGCGTCTATGTTTCCTGTCGTGCCGTCAATGGTCACTTTGTCTCCGGCTTTGATGATGCCTGTCGTGCCGTCGATGGATACCTGTTTGGTCGGGTCACTGCCCAGTGTCACCTTGTCGCCGAGCCCGACGGTATATTCCTTGCCGCCTGCCGCGTTGGTGCCTGTCGTAACGGTTACATTCGCATCCTTGGCTTTGACGGTCGTATGCTGGCCTGCCAGTGTCTTTACTTCATGCAGCTGGCTGCCGTTGACGGCATCGGTGCTGTTTGCGCTGACATCACCTGCTGCCACGTTGGTAATTTTGTTGCCGCCGTTGTCAAGGCCGTTCTTGGTCAGGGATACGGTGTTTCCGGCTGCGCCATGGCTGATGGTTATACCGTTATTGTTGATGACCGTATCACCGGTCGTCACGCTTTCGAGGCCTTTCAGGGCTTTGGCGAGACGGACTTTCAGGTTGTCGTTGCCGTCGGATACAACGCCGAGATTGTCATCGTCCGTCAGCTTGGATGTATCCGTAATGCCGCCGATAACGTTGACCCGTTCGTTCAGTTTCTTCTTAATGACACTCCCCGTATCACCGCCGTACTTCATGCCGTCATTCAAGGTTGCCACTTCTTCGTTCGTGCCGTCCGGTTTCTGGTATGCGATACGGGTCGTCGTCGTACCGGCCGCACCGTCCACGCCGGGCTTGCCGTCACGAGTAACGGAGATATTTGTTGTTACGCCGTCCTTACCGTTGATACCGATTTTGCCGTCTTTACCGTCTTTACCCGTAGCGACGATGGTTTCGGCTTTAAGGTTTTTATTCATCTTCACGTCGATGGTCGTATTACCGCTTGCATCCTGCGTGATAAACGTTTTAAGGTTTTCTCCGCTGTAGTCCGCATCGGCGCCCGTGCCTTCCCCTTTCACGGTTATCTTGGAGCCCAGTTTATTTGTCTGCACACCGCCTGTGTTGGCATCGAACTGCAAACCTTTGGCGATTACATCGTCCAATTTGGATTTGGAGGCGACATCCTTAATCGTAACGGTTTCTTTCTGGCCTGCATGGTTTTTATCTTCTACGGTTAAATCAATATCGCCGTTGGCATCAACCGTATAAGACCCGTCCGCACTGGATGCGTTTTTCACCAGCCGATAATCGGTGGCATTGGCACCTTGTTTTTTCACTTCATCGCTGACGACCTTCAATTGGTCTTCTGTTGCACCGCGGCCGGATACGATGTTGGGATTTTGAATATTCCAAGTCTTATTATCAAGGCCTGTTACATAATTACCGGTTTCATTAGCTCCGGCTGCATTAGCTACTGTCTGGCTGCCCATCGTCACACCGCCGGCTTTCACCGTATCCGTAGCGGTTACTGTCTTCACATTGATGTCCTGGTTGAGTTTTACGCCGATTTTCGTATCGTCACCGGTTTGAGTGATCTCCGTCGTAATATTACTATCGCCGTTAACGGTTACCTTGGAGCCTAACTTATTCGTTTTTTCACTGTTATTATCCGCGTCGAAACGAAGGCCTTTATTGATCACTTCATTTTTAGTATCATGCAATTGACCGCCGTTTACCGCATCCTTGGAGCCGGCCGCCACGTTACCGTCAGCCACATTGGTCACTTTTTGATTATTCGCATTGATGCCGTTATTGGTCACATAGGTATTACCGCCTACGGTCAGGCCGTTGTTATTGATGGTTGTATTACCTGCCGTAACACTGTCCAGTCCGGTCAATGTTTTCGCCAGTTTTACCGTCAGCGTATCTGTCCCATTGGATACCACGCCGATATTGTTGTCCGTCAGTTTGGATGTATCCGTCACACCGCCGACGATATTCGTCTGCTCGCCCAATTTCCGGGTAAACGTATTGGCCGCGGCTGCCGCAGCTTTTACATCGCCCGCATAAGCCACGCCCTTATCCACTTCCGAAGTCACCGCATAGAGCTGGCTGCCGTTAACGGCGTCGGTGCTGTTTGCGCTGATATCTCCGGCCGCTACGTTGGTGATCTTTGCGCCGCCAACATTTACCGTATTTGTCGTATCGCCAAAAGTGATTTTTGTACCCGTTATGGTGCCGTCGGGAGCGGTCTTCTGATTGGAAATCGCTGTAATTCCTGTCAAATCGCCGGATACATTCACCGCATAAGTTTTAACCGTACCGTTTGCTCCGGCTTCCGTACCGGAAGTAACAGTCGTATTTTTGCCATTAATAACTTTGACCGAGTCTGCCGCAATATCATTGATGACGGTCTTCCCATCATTGGTAATATTATCCAGATTAGTATTGGCTTTGTCATCCAGTTTGGAATCCATCATGGTCTTATTGTAGTAGTTATTATTCAGATAGGTATTCACCGTATCTCCGGTCACCGTCTTAGTATCGCCGGCAGAAATCGTACCTCCTCCGATGTTGTCAATCGCCGTTTTGGTCGCGGCATCCAGTCCGACAGTATACGCAATCACTCCGTTTGCGTCTTCCGTGCCGCCGGTTACGGATACTTTGCCGCCTGTAGCGGCCGCCAGAGTCGTTTTTGTCGCACTGACCACATAATCAGTATGCCCGTCCGCAGCAACCGTACCGGTAACAGTAGCCTGCTTGGCACCGGTAACAGCAGATTTCGCTCCGGCAGCCGCCTTCTGCACATCACCGATATTGGCAGCGTTGGTCGTCGTATTTCCGCCGCTGGCTACATTCGTGATGACTGTGTTATTCGCATTGATACCGTTATTGGTTACATAGGTATTACCGCCTACGGTCAGGCCGTTGTTGTTGATGGTTGTATTACCTGCCGTAACGCTGTCCAGTCCGGTCAATGTTTTCGCCAGTTTTACCGTCAGCGTATCTGTCCCGTTGGAAACGACGCCGATATTGTTGTCCGTCAGTTTGGCCGTATCCGTCACACCGCCTACAATATTCGTCTGTTCGCCCAATTTCCGTGTGAATTTATTGTTCGCGGCTGCCGCATCTTTTACATCGCCTGCATAGGCCACGCCCTTATCCATTTCCGAAGTCACCGCATAGAGCTGGCTGCCGTTAATGGCATCGGTGGATGCGGCGGAAATACGGCCTGCCGCCACGTTGGTGATCGTCCGTTCCGTTCCTGCCTTGCCCACGCTGACCGTGGCAGCCGGGTTTGTACCCGCAAAGTTATGCGTTGTCCCGTTGATGACAGCGGAAGGAGTTGCCACGGTCGCTGCCGTTTCCGAGCCGGCGCCGATAGACACGGCACCTGCATTCGTTACTTTTGTATTATTGCCGAGAGCCACACCGTTTTCTGCGGTTACGGAAGCGCTGTTCCCCAGCACCATGGCCCCGTCGGCGGAAGCGGTGGAGTTATTTCCCATCGCATAGGCATTGTCCGCCGTGACGCTGTTCTTATAACCGAAAGCGCCTGCCGTATTCCCTTTCACCGTACCGGCAGTAACTTTTTTGATCTTATCGCCGTTGGCTTCCGTAGTATCCGTAACGGTAGCGGAGCCGACCGTATTCCCGCTGCCGACAGCATAAGAATTATTTCCGTAAATATTATTATCCGTACCGACTGCCGCGGAAGATGCACCGGAGATGGTGCCGTCCGTCATATCGAAGCCTACCTTATTCGTATCGCCAACAGACGTGGATTTATCCCCATAAGCGCCGGCCTAGCTGCCGATGGCGAGGGAATTCTTGCCCCAGCTCCGCGCCATGACGCCGATGCCGGTGCTGGCAATCCCCTTTGATAACGAATTGACGCCGATTGCCGTGGAACCGATGCCGAAGGACTGGGTCATTGCGCCCATGGCTATACTGGCCCCGCCGATAGAGGCAGTATTTGAATAATTCTGGCTGGTGCTGAGAGCTGCGCTCCCCAGTGTTGTCCCGGGATATAACGCCGCCGTTTCCCGTGTAAATTTATTCTGCACGCCGGCAGCCAAAAGATCGGGAACGGCCGCCTGCAGCTGGGACTTCACCTGATCAATGTCATTGCCGCCGATGGCGATAGAAGAGTGTCCGATAGACAAAGCATCCCCGCCGATCGCCATGGCCTGCGTACCGTAAACTTTCGCCATACTGCCGATAGCTATCGACTGTGAATACTCTGGAGTGTTCATCGGGTTGGTGGTTCCTTTTCTGATGATATTGGCTTCCGCTCCGGAACCGAGGACCACATCGCCCCGGGAACCGTAAGACTTAGCTTCCGCTCCCATGACGACGGCGCCGGATCCCTCCTGGTTATGGTACTCGGATACCGTACTCACCGCCTGACGGCCGATAACAACATCCCCGTTTTCCGCCGCTTCCGCCACATTCCCGATGGCGATGGTACTTGCACTGTATGTATCGTTTGCTCTTTTTTGCCCCGCTGCGTGAGCCCCCTGCCCTATGGCAACACTGTTTTCAGAGGTTGCATCGGAATGCGCCTGACGGCCCACCACCACAGTCTGAGAGCCTGCAGCATTTGCTAACGAACCGATCCCAATTGAATTAAGGCCTGTTACAGTGGAGGTATTTCCTATCGCTATGGTATTGTTATTATGCGCTTTGGCCACAGTCCCCAATGCCACACTGCCCACTCCGGTAGCATCGGACAGTAAACCGTAAGCCGAGCTGTCCTGCCCCGTGGCATGCGCCTGGTCGCCGACAGCAAGAGAATGCAGGGCTGTCGATAAAGACAATGACCCTATGGCGGTCGCCCCCTGTCCGGTAGCCTTTGCCTGATCGCCGATAGCAATGGCATAAATATCTGTTGCCCGTGTCCTGCTGCCGAGAGCCACCGTATACTGCCCTACCGTTTGAGCATCATCCCCGACGGCTATGCTGTTGTTCGGATCTACCACTGCTCCGGTTCCGCCACTAAACGATGCTTCCGCCATGCCAGGCGCCAGACATCCCGTGACGGCAAGGGCACACACAAGGGCGCAGAGAGAATAGCCGCTCACTGCAGAAACATTTCCTTTACCCGCACTTTTTGTAATTTCCGAAACCACTACATAGCAATGCTTCACCCGGCTCCAGATGACTTTGTAAATCCGATTCATACATTTCCTCCTATTGCATTGAAAAGCAAAAAATAATCTATATTTCTCAAAATAAATAATTATTTCAAATTATAATATAGTACAATCATTTTTGCAATAATTATATAGTTTTTGCAAAGTTTATTACAATAATGAATATAAGCAAAAAACAACACCTCAAGCGCTGAATAAGCGTTTGAGGTGTTGTAAATAATTATTTAACCTGTTTTTTTATTTAACCGCTAACCATAAATTGGACAGTTAAAACGGCAGGAGATGTAACAACTCCCAGAGCAGTTACCCTCTGCCCCATAGGAACTACTGTCCCGTTTAAATTTACGAGAATCATTGTTCCCTCTGCCGTCCGGAAATTCATAAGACCGGTACCGGCAGTTGATATCACACTTCCTACAGTATAAATTTTAGTCCCGATCGGAACTCCCGACAAATCCCAAGCAAGTTGATATGACTCTATGTCCTCTATTGTCAGATTTCCCGGATTGACTTGATAGAAACTACTGACATCACTCTTCACAGGACCCGCATAATAGCCTGCATCTCTTCTGCTGCTTGTACTTGTTGTATCATTGCGTGAATAACTTTCTGCAACATCATTTCGATAACTTACAGTACGCTGATTCGGTTTCCGTTCTTCATAGGAAACATTACGAATTACAAATACAGGCTGGTTAGCATCATTGTATGCTATATAACCGGTAGCTTGAAAGGGCGTATAACTCATTATTTTCCCGGCATTTTCCATAATAGCCGGAATTTCCCGTCCTTGTGTAGTAACGAAACGATATACATCATCCGCATAAGCACCTTCAAACTGACCGGCTACAGTAATATCTTCCGCTATTGCTGCCGTTCCCGGCAGCAATAGCGAAATTGTCATCCAAAGTGCAGTGAGCCATCTTTTTTTCATCTTAACAGCCTCCTGTCACGATAATCTTTCTTAACCGCGTCCTTTGATAACACGTACACGCTGGATATCAGGCGTACCGTCAGAATGCTTGGTGATAGTGTCTACACGGATACGTTCCAGTTCAGGTTCGAATTCTTTCAGAGCTCTGGCCATTCGATCGTCGGCTACCGCACCGTTTTGCATAGCACGATAAATAAGTGCCGCCATTTCATAACGGGTCATCATCCGATCTCCTTTAAACTGACCGTCCGGATATCCGACAATAACACCATTCCCGGCCAAAGTAGCCACATAATCATAAGCCCAGTGATTTTCCGGAATATCAGGGAACAATTGCATTTGTGCCAAGTCCAGATTATCCAATTTCTTGCCTTCTGAAACTTTAACCATTGCATTTTTCATATGTTCCAATTCTGCCCGGAGATCTTTAAGCTCTTTAGCCATCGCAACACGACTGGTAGACACATGATTGCCTCGACCGAGTTTAAGGGTGACGCCGGCGTTGACCATATTATTACCGCCGCCGAAGGAACCTCCTACGCTGAACATCGTATCTTCATTCGGACGATAGTAAGCGCCGACTGCTACAGCACTGGCATTTTTATAATTACCATACCCGGCTGCGAAATCCCACTTGTCATCCGGATCAAAGTCCAGCGGGTGAAGGGCTGCTAAAGCAGCTGCTCCGGCACCGACACGGTTGACACGGTCATCCATGTCATTGACAACATTGCTCAGCGAATTGACTACTGAATTAGTTTGATAAAGCTGAGAACCGTTAATCGCATCCGTTGAAGTCTTGGATATTTCACCCGGTGCCACATTAGTAATCTTGTTACCTCCGTTATCAAGGCCTTTGCTTGTCAAGCTGACAGTCTTAGATGAATCGGCTGAACTGTTCTTGATAGTAATCCCGTCCGTGTTCATCTTTGTATTTCCTGTCGTTACTGACGTAAGGTTCAGATCATCCAGAGTAGCTACAGTGTATTCTATTCCGCCTTTATCATTGGTGCCTGTTGTCACCTTGATATTTTTACCTTCTTTAACGGAGCTGTACTTCTGTGACTGCTTAACAATTTCGCCGGATACAGCCTTCAACTGATCTTCTGTAGCCGCCTGGCCGCTGGTGATATTGTTCGGATCCCATGTCAGGTTGGTCAGACCGTTTACTGTACCGGTCTGTCCGTTGATTATCACTTTACCGGATTTGACGGTGCCGTTGGAACCGTCAATTTTCACTGCGTTGTCTCCGCTGCCGGCGGTAATGGTTGCGGCATTGCCATCAATATTGACCTGTTTTGAAGAGTCATTGTCATCGCCAAGTGTGATATTATCATTCAAATTAACTTTATGATCATTATCAACGGTAATATTTTTACCGCTCTTGGCAGTGGCCCCATTTACAGTAATCTTTTTAAGCTGACGAACATTGACCGCATCCGTGTCTGCTACGCCGTCTGCCACATTGGTGATTTTCTGATCGTTTGCATTAAGACCGCTACTTGTTACATAAGTCTTACCGCCCACACTCAGTCCGGTGTTATTGATAATTGTATTACCGGTCGTCACGCTGTTAAAAGAAGCATCCTTGGCAAGCAGCAATTCGATGATCGTGTTGCCGTCAGCGCCCTGGCTGATCTTGGTCTTGACGTTCTTGCCCGAGTATTCGCTGTCCGCTTTCGCGCCTTCGCCTTGGATCGTGACTTTGCTGTCCAGTTTATTCAACACGTCGCTGCCGCTGTTGGCTCCGAAGTGCAGCCCTTTGCCCGCTATCGTGTTGTTCGTGATGTTCGTGATGTTCTGGTTCAGCTTGTTTTCATCCACGCTGTACTTCACGCCGTCATTGTCCGTCACGGAGGTCAGGTATTTCCCGTCTCCCTTGAACTGGACTGTCGGCGTTGTGTCTTTCTCCAGCGTGACCGTCTTCTGGCTGCCGCTGTCCGCCGTTACTCCGAACTGTGCCTTGATGTTGGTAATCGGAGTGGTCGAGTTGTTGATGTTGGTGATCAGCTTGTTCTTGTCGACACCGTATGTGACTTTCTTGTCGCTCAGGCTGACCGTCATCGTGTCGTCGGCTGTCGCAAATTCTACCGTCGGCGTCGTTCCTTCTCCCAGTTTTACCTGGCTGGTTGTCGTTCCCGCTTTCAGGTTGAACCCGCTCTTCAGGTTGTTGATGTCCGTCTTGTTGTTCTGTACCGTCGTGTTATTGGTGATCGTATTGTTCAGCTGGTCTTCGTCCAGTCCCAGGTTCAGCCCGTCGTTGTTGACTGTTGTCTTGACGTACTTGTCACCTTTCACCGTCAGCGGCGTGGTCGAGTTGATGGTCTTCGTCCCTTTCGGGGTGTTCGCATCCTGGATCACCCAGTTCACGTCGCCGCTGATGTTGTTGACCGCGTCTTTCAGGTCGCCGATCGTCGCCGCGCTCTTCTTCTGGTCTTCGCTTGCGTTGGCCAGCGCTGTACCGTTCAGTGCGCTCTTCACGTTGCTGATCGTCGCCCCGCCGGCGTTCACCGTCCCGTCTCCCAGCGTGATCGTCGTGTTGTTGGCTCCCGCTTTCCCGTTCGAGATCGAGGTGATCCCGTTCAGCGCGCTCGCCAGTTGTACCTGCAGTTTCCCGTTCACGTTGTTCACGCCGATGTTGCCGTTCGTCAGGGCCGTGCTGTCCGCTCCGCCGACTATGTCCATCGTCTTATTGAGCAGTTTCGCTATGACTTTGCTCTTGTCCGTCTGTCCGTCGTCGCCGGCGAATTTCAGCCCGTCGTCCAACGTCGCCACTTCATGGTCTTTGCCTTCCGGATCTTTATAGACTACGCGGGTCATGGTCGTGCCGTCGGCTCCGTTCAGTCCCGGCTGTCCCGGTCTCGTCCAGATATCCGTGATCCCGTCTTTGCCGTTCAGCCCGATATGTCCTTCTTTGCCGTCTACACCCGGTACGCCGTCTTTCCCGTTTATGGTGACCGCGTCTTTCCCGTCTTTTCCTTTAATCGAGATGCCGTCGTTGCCGTTGATGCCGACTTCGCCTTTATCTCCCTTGACGGAAATGCCGTCTTTGCCGTTGATGCCGACGCCGGATACGCCGTCTTTCCCGTTGACGCCGATGACGCCGTCCTTGCCGTCAGCTCCCGCTTTTCCGACAATGACTTTATCCGCCGACAGTTCTTTGTCCAGCATGACGTCGATGATCGTGTTGCCGTCAGCTCCCTGGCTGATCTTGGTCTTGACGTTCTTGCCCGAGTATTCGCTGTCCGCTTTCGCGCCTTCGCCTTGGATCGTGACTTTGCTGTCCAGTTTATTCAACACGTCGCTGCCGCTGTTGGCTCCGAAGTGCAGCCCTTTGCCCGCTATCGTGTTGTTCGTGATGTTCGTGATGTTCTGGTTCAGCTTGTTTTCATCCACGCTGTACTTCACGCCGTCATTGTCCGTCACGGAGGTCAGGTATTTCCCGTCTCCCTTGAACTGGACTGTCGGCGTTGTGTCTTTCTCCAGCGTGACCGTCTTCTGGCTGCCGCTGTCCGCCGTTACTCCGAACTGTGCCTTGATGTTGGTAATCGGAGTGGTCGAGTTGTTGATGTTGGTGATCAGCTTGTTCTTGTCGACACCGTATGTGACTTTCTTGTCGCTCAGGCTGACCGTCATCGTGTCGTCGGCTGTCGCAAATTCTACCGTCGGCGTCGTTCCTTCTCCCAGTTTTACCTGGCTGGTTGTCGTTCCCGCTTTCAGGTTGAACCCGCTCTTCAGGTTGTTGATGTCCGTCTTGTTGTTCTGTACCGTCGTGTTATTGGTGATCGTATTGTTCAGCTGGTCTTCGTCCAGTCCCAGGTTCAGCCCGTCGTTGTTGACTGTTGTCTTGACGTACTTGTCACCTTTCACCGTCAGCGGCGTGGTCGAGTTGATGGTCTTCGTCCCTTTCGGGGTGTTCGCATCCTGGATCACCCAGTTCACGTCGCCGCTGATGTTGTTGACCGCGTCTTTCAGGTCGCCGATCGTCGCCGCGCTCTTCTTCTGGTCTTCGCTTGCGTTGGCCAGCGCTGTACCGTTCAGTGCGCTCTTCACGTTGCTGATCGTCGCCCCGCCGGCGTTCACCGTCCCGTCTCCCAGCGTGATCGTCGTGTTGTTGGCTCCCGCTTTCCCGTTCGAGATCGAGGTGATCCCGTTCAGCGCGCTCGCCAGTTGTACCTGCAGTTTCCCGTTCACGTTGTTCACGCCGATGTTGCCGTTCGTCAGGGCCGTGCTGTCCGCTCCGCCGACTATGTCCATCGTCTTATTGAGCAGTTTCGCTATGACTTTGCTCTTGTCCGTCTGTCCGTCGTCGCCGGCGAATTTCAGCCCGTCGTCCAACGTCGCCACTTCATGGTCTTTGCCTTCCGGATCTTTATAGACTACGCGGGTCATGGTCGTGCCGTCGGCTCCGTTCAGTCCCGGCTGTCCCGGTCTCGTCCAGATATCCGTGATCCCGTCTTTGCCGTTCAGCCCGATATGTCCTTCTTTGCCGTCTACACCCGGTACGCCGTCTTTCCCGTTTATGGTGACCGCGTCTTTCCCGTCTTTTCCTTTAATCGAGATGCCGTCGTTGCCGTTGATGCCGACTTCGCCTTTATCTCCCTTGACGGAAATGCCGTCTTTGCCGTTGATGCCGACGCCGGATACGCCGTCTTTCCCGTTGACGCCGATGACGCCGTCCTTGCCGTCAGCTCCCGCTTTTCCGACAATGACTTTATCCGCCGACAGTTCTTTGTCCAGCATGACGTCGATGATCGTGTTGCCGTCAGCGCCCTGGCTGATCTTGGTCTTGACGTTCTTGCCCGAGTATTCGCTGTCCGCTTTCG
>ERZ773042.854-NODE-854-length-19192-cov-12.454512_pt1 | contig 19192 bp, 12 predicted proteins | sample MGYA00511664_ERZ773042 | MGnify/ENA primary metagenome ERZ773042 (study PRJEB29015, sample SAMEA2737984) | human oral metagenome | biome: human oral; feature: human-associated habitat; material: dental | place: China | collected 2036 ... | reverse complement strand
GGGTGCCCGCCGGGCGGGACGCGGGAAGCCCGTGGGTCGTGGGAAGCCGGCGGCACGCGCCGGGAAGCCGGCGGGCCGCGCCGTGAAGCCCGGGTAGTGCCCGGAGGACGGCGTCCTGGATACTCACTGGTGGTCTCCGATGCGGATGCTGTACAGGGTCGTGACCCGGCCGGTGGGGTCCTCAATGTGGAAGGGGCTCATCCGGGCCTGGGCGATCAGGCTGGCCTTGACCTGCGCCTGCGTCAGCAGGGCGGCCGCCAGATCCTGCCCCCTGACGGCGGCGTGGGCGGAGCTGGCCTGCGCGGCGAGGGCCACCTGGTAGTTGGCGCTGCCCACCAGGGCGGAGGAGGAGGACATGAGCCCGATGAGGCCGGTCCCGTTGCCGTCCTTGCTGCCCAGGTCGGTCAGGACCGTGGTGAGGTCCGCGCTCAGCAGGGTGCGGGCCGCCTCAATGTCGGTGACCGAGGAGGTCATGGCGTCGGACATGGTGCTCAGGCTCGCCTGGGCCTGGTCGTGCACGTGGGCGGCGGCCTGTGCGGCGGCCGTCTGTACCTGGGCGTTCTGGCCGGTGACCACCTGGGCGCCGGTGTCCGTGATCGCCTTGGCCTGCCCGCCCAGGGCGCTCGTGGACCGCTCGAACATGCTGCCCAGGGTCGCCGTGTCCAGCTGGGCCTGGGCGGACACCAGGCGGACCTGGGTGCCCACGGTGGTGCGGGCGGCGTCGGCGCTGGCGGCGGCGGAGTCGAAGGCGGTGGTCACGGTGGTGGACAGGGTGTCCTGCCGGGTCTTGAGGGCGCTGACGGCGCTGGTCAGGGTGGTGCGGTCGGTCGTGAGCTGGCTGACGCTGGTGCTCAGGGTGCTCAGCGCCGTCGTCAGGCTCACGGCGTCGGGGTCGTCCGGGTCCCCGGACAGGGCCTTCTTGGCCTGGCTGACGGCGTTCGTCACGTCGGTCACGGCGGTGCGCAGGCTGGTGACGGCCGTGGCGGTGGCGGCGCCCTCGGTCTTGGTGTCCGACAGGGTCGAGGCGTCGGCCAGGGTCGTGGCCTGGCTGGTGAGGGTGTCGCTCAGGGTGGCGGTGGCGTCTGCCGGCAGGGGCAGGCTGGCCTGCGCCGAGCCGGGGCAGGGGGTGCTGGTGAGGTAGGCGCGCATGGTGTTGGCGTGCTCCAGGTTGGCCGCCTCGGTGGCGCCGGGGACCTGCGCGTGGCACAGCTGGTCCGCCAGGGCGGTCACCTGCCCCGTGGCGGTGGTGTTGTGGGTGGTGGCGTCGGCGACGTCGGAGTGGACGGCGTCGAGCTTGGACACCAGGGTGTCGACCTGGGTCGAGAGCGTGGAGGCGGCGGTGGACAGGGTGTCCAGGTCGGTGGACAGGGTGGTGGAGGAGGTGGTCAGGTTCGCGGCGGCCTGGGAGACCGTGTCCACGGTGGTGGACAGGGTGGTGGCCGCGCTGCCCACGTTGCTGGCGACCTCGGGCTGGAGGCTGGCGGCGGCGTCGCTCCCCTTCTGGCGCAGGTCCTGGGATACGGAGGCCAGGGCCGTCTGGGTGGAGAACAGGGCGCAGGTGGTGGAGGTCTGGCCCACGCAGGTGGTGGCGTCCGGCTCGGCGGGGCCTATGGAGGCCAGGAGGCTGGACTGGATCTGCGTCTTGCAGTCGTCGGTGGCACCGGCGTAGGCCTGGAGCTGGGCGGAGACCTGGGCGAGGCTGCCGTACAGGCCCCGGGAGGCGACGGCGGGGGCCGGGGCGGCGGGTGTGGCGGTGGCGCCCGGCTGGGACGCGGTGTCCTCGCCGCCGGCGGCCGGGGTGGGGCCGGGCAGGGCGGCCTGGCACCCGGTGCCCTCCAGGGTGGGGGCCGGGACCTGCTGGGTGGTGTCGCCCATGAGCGCCGACACGGTGTTGACCACCTGGAGCAGCTGGGCGGTGGAGGTTGACTCCGTGGACGCCAGGGAGCTGCTCAGGGAGGAGCGGAGGGAGGACAGCGTGGAGCCCACGGACCTCATGGTGCTGGTCAGGGCGGCGCTGGAGGAGGCCAGGTCCGCGGCGGTGGTGCTGGCCAGCGTGGTGGCGTTGGTGTCGAGGTTGGTACGGACCTTGGTGACAATGGCGTTGGCGTTCGCCAGCACCCCGTTGACCTGGCCCAGGACCTCGATGGTGGTGCTGGTCTGGGCCAGGGCGGAGCCGGGGTCGGTGCGGAAGGCGCTGTCCAGGAGGGACTGGACGGAGGGGTCGGTGACCAGGCCGGGGTAGACGGCCATGCTGATCTCCGGGACCGTCAGGTCAGTGGCGTCCATCACGAGCCGCAGGTGGGCGGTGGCGCCCAGGCGGGGTGGGGCCATGAGCATGGCCCACTGGACCTGGGCGGTGCCGTCGGGGCCCTGGCTCAGGACGCCGTTGGTGGTCTGGGCCGGGTCGTCGGCGGCGGTAATGACCTGCTGGGGTGCGGCGCCCAGCGAGGTCGAGGCCACCAGGGTCAGGGGGACGCCGACCAGGGCGGTCTGGGTGCGGGCGGTCCCGGCGACGTCGTAGGTCAGGGACTGGGGGCTCACGGTCAGGTTCTCGACGGTGACGTCAATGGTGACCCGGCCGGTGTAGCCGGCCAGGTCCGCCAGGTCGGTGCCTGAGGAGTCCTGGGTGCGGTAGGCGGTGCGCACGCGCACGGGCAGGTCGGCGGCCGCCTTGGAGGGGTCGTAGGAGTGCCTGTCGCCGGAGCTCCCGTCGCTGGCGACCGTGGTGCTGGTGATGGAGGTGACTGTGCCGTCCTGGCCCACCTGGACCTGGACGGTCTGGAGGGTGCGGAGCTCCTCGGCGTGGGTGGGGGCGGAGACCAGGGAGGAGACCACGGCCAGGACGCCGACCAGGAGCGTTGCGACGACGCCGGGGTGCCGACGGGGCCAGCGGGCCGCGGTGCGCAGGGTCCCCGGGAGCCGGGAGGGGGTCAGGGCGCCCGGCAGGGAGAGGAGCGGGCGCAGCCTGGACGCCGCGCGGGCACGCAGCCGGGAGGGTGCCAGGCGCAGCCGGTGCCGGCTGCACCACCGGGGCCGGTGGACGTGGATCACGGGATCTCCTTCAGACGCTGGGTGACGTCGGTGGTCTGGTCATCCTAGGCACACACCACCCCGACAGGTGTGAGTCATTACATAACCGGGTTGGTCCCGTGGGGCCGTGGCGCCGGGACCACCGACGGCGTCTCCCGACTGACAGGGCTTCTGACCTGCGGAGATGGTGTGCGCCCAGCGGCATGCCCTGCGTGTTTGCGTATCGGGTCACAACCAGGTCACGGCGCGTCGGGGGCGGCTCACCTACTACACCTACCTGCCCGGCAGGGTGACCGTGGTCGCCGACGAGGACGGCACCCGTGCCAATACCTGGGTCCATGACGACCGGGGCCGCCTGGTCCGCGTGACGGACAGCGACGGCAGGTCGCAGAGGTCGGGCTGGGACCGGTGGGGCAACCAGGTCATGGTGGTGGAACGCGACGGCGGCCGCACTGCGCGTCTCTTTGACGACCGGGGTCGTCTCACCCTGGAGCAGGGCCCCACCGGCGCACGTGCCGAGTCCGTGTGGGACGAGCGGGACAGGCTCACCCAGGTCCGGCTCACGCCCGCCGCCCGGTCGGGCAGGACGGGAGGGCCCCGGGACGCCCGGGGCCGGGACGCCGTGAGCGTCACCCGCTACGAGTACGAGGGCGAGGACCGCAACCCGAGCGTCATCACCGACCCCGAGGGCGGGGTCACCCGCCTGTGGTGGGACGGCTCCCTCCTGACCCGGCTGGAGGATCCCACCGGGGTCACCGTGAGCCTGGCCTATGACGCCCACGGTGACCTGACGAGCGTGACCGACGCCGCCGGAGGGGTGCACCGCCTGGTCCGGGACGAGGCCGGGCGCATTGTCTCCGCTGTTACGCCCCTGGGGCACGCCACCTCCTTCCGTTACGACGACTCCGGCCTGTGCGTGTCCCGCACCGACCCCGAGGGCGGGGTGTGGCGCATGGAGTACACGGCGGCGGGGCGCCTGGCCGCCAGCGTGGACCCCCTGGGCGGGCGTACCGAGGTCACCTACGACTCCGCGGGCCAGGAGGCCTGCACCGTTGACGAGCTGGGGCGTGAGCTGCGTCAGACCTGGGACGACCTGGGGAACCTGGCCAGTGTCACTCTCCCGGACGGCTCCCACTGGGACCTGGGGCACGACGCGCTCTCACGCCTGACCAGCGTGCGTGACGCGAGCGGGGGCCGGTGGAGCATCCGGTACGACTCCCAGGGGCGGATCCGCTCCACCACGGACGCCGTGGGCACCACCCGTCACGTCACCCGGGAGGAGGGCGGTGCTCCGAGCCTCCTGAGCGACCCGCTCGGGGCCTGGGAGTCCACCTACGACGGCCTGGGGCGGCCGGTCGGGCTGCGCACCCCCGCTGGCACGGGTGAGGACGTCACCTACGACCGGTGCGGCCGGGTCCTGACCGCCACTGACGTGACCGGGGCCACGACGTCGTACGCCTATGACGCCGCCGGGCGCCTCATCCACGTGACCCTGCCGGGTGGGGACTCCTACGGCTACGAGTACGATGCGCTGGGACGCTGGTGTGCCACGGTCTCCACGGCGGGGGCCCGCTACGAGGTCTCCTACGACGCCGACTCCCGTCTCACCGGTGAGCGCTGGCCCACCGGTGAGCGCGTCACCACGGAGTTCGACGCCTGCGGCCGGCCGGTCTGCCGGCGGGAGCCCGGTGCGGGGACGCGCCACCTCACCTACGACAGGGCGGGGCGGGTGGTGCGCACCCAGGACACCCAGTTCGGGACGCGCCGCTTCCGCTACGACGCCGCGGGCCAGCTCGTCGGGGTCGTCAACGCCCTGGGGGGCCTGACCACCCTGGAGTACGACGGCAACGGGCGCGTGGTGGCCCAGGTGGATCCGGCGGGCGGGGTGACCCGCTACGAGCACGACGGCATGGGGCGGGTGGTCTCGGTCACGGACCCGCTGGGGCGCGTCACCCGCCTGACCTACGACGCCGCCGGGCGCCTCACCCGCCGCCTGGAGCCCACCGGTGAGGCGGTCTTGTGGGAGCGTGACCCGGCCGGGCGCGTGGTCTCCGAGGTCCTGGCCACCGCAGGCGGCTCGCGGAGGACCCGTCGGAGCGTGCTCTACGACGTGGCCGGGCGCCAGGTGAGCGTGAGCTCCGGGCCTGCCCCCGGTGCCGGCGAGGACGGCCCCGCGGCCGGTACCACGCGGCAGGTGTGGGACGCCCGCGGCTTCCTGACCGAGTCCTGGGTGGGGACCGAGCGCACCACCTGGACCTACGACGAGGCGGGGCGCCGCACCTCCATGACACGCCCCGACGGCGTGGGCACCACCTACGAGTACGACGCCGAGTGGCGGCTCGCCGCCCTGGTCACCGACGCCGGCGCAGGGGCGGGCGCGGGCCGTGTCAGCGTGGAGCGGGACCTCATCGGCCGACCGGTGAGCGCGCACGCCCCCGGCCTGTACGTCTCCTGGACCTGGGAGGACGGCTACCTGGCCCGGGAGGAGACCCGGCGCGAGGGCGCCAGGAGCGTCACCGTCTTCGAGCGCGACGACCAGGGGCGGGTGCTCGCCCGGACCACGAACGGGGTGACCACGCGCTTCGGCTACGACGCCGCCGGCCAGCTCACGCACCTGGTGGGACCTGACGGGGTAGGTACCACCTACACGTGGGACGCCGCCGGACGCCTGCTGAGGGAGACCAGCACCGGGGCGGACGGGCTCGGCTCCTCCACGGTGGAGTACACCTACGACGCCGCTGGCCAGCTGGTGACCAGGACGGACGCCCTGGGCACCACTCGCTACACCTACGACCTCCTGGGGCGTCGCACCCGGGAGGAGGGGCCCGCCGGTGAGTGCCGCTACTCGTGGAACACCGACGGCGAGCTGACCCGCGTGGTGCGCGTGCACCGTGAGGGGGACCGACGGCGGGCCGAGCGGGCCTGGGACATTGAGCGCGACGCCTCCGGCACCGTGACGAGCGTGGGTGAGGTGCCCCTGACCTGGGACGCCGCCAGCGGGGCCACCGCGCCGGTCACGGTGGGCGCCCTGAGCCTGGACACCACCTCCGGGGTGAGCATGACCAGCGGGCCCGCCGGTGCCGGGGCGCGGGCGTGGCCCACCTGGTCGGCGTGGGACGTGCCCACGGAGGGGGCTGGCACAGGGAGGACTGGCGCAGGGCCCGGCGCGGAGGGGGATGGCGCCAGGCCCGGGCCGTCAGGGGGCGGGGGCCGGGCCGCTCAGATTGGTGACCCCTGGGCCCAGGTCGGGGCCGCCTCCCTGGGGGAGGACCTGGTCCTGGAGACCAGCGGTGCCCTGGGCCTGGACGGCCTGAGCCTCATGGGCGCGCGCGTCTACGACACGGCGACCCGCTCCTTCCTCACCACGGACCCGCTCCTGGCCCCGCCCGGGGCGGCCTGGGGGCCGAACCCCTACTCCTTCGCCGGTAACGACCCGGTCAACCTCGCCGACCCCACGGGGATGGCACCGGTGTCCGACGAGCAGCTGCGGGCCTACAACCAGGCGTACTCGGGGATGCTGGCCAGCGCCTGGGACGCGGCGACCTCCTGGGTGGCGGACAACTGGCAGTACGTTGCCGCCGCCGCGGTGGTAGTCGCGGGCGTGGCGATGGTGGCCACCGGGGTGGGCGCCGGGGTCGGGGCCAGCATCCTGGTGGGCGCCGCCAGCTCAGGGGTGTTCTCCGCAGGCTCCCAGTACATCACCACGGGCCACATTGACTGGCGCCAGGTGGCCCTGGACACCGCCATCGGCGGTGCCAGCGGGGCCGCGGGCGGGGGAGCGGCGGCGGGACTGACCCGGGCGACGGCGCGCACCTCCATGTCCTGCATGGGACGCAATATCCTGGTGGGTGCCGCCGAGGAGGCTGCCGACAACGGCGTGTCCAACGCGCTGAACTACCTGACGGGACCGGGGCCGCACACGCTGGGCGGCCTGGCCTCGAGCACCGGTGAGGGCCTGCTGGAGGGAACCATCTCCGGCGGTGCCGGCGGGGCCCTGGCCAAGGTGACGGGCACCAGCGACATTGGCTGCTTTGTCGCCGGCACGCCCGTGGTGATGGCGGACGGCAGCCGCAAGCCCATTGAGCAGGTGACCGTTGGTGAGGAGGTGCTGGCCCACAACCCGGCGACCGGCTCCGAGGAGCCCCGCGTGGTGGTGGAGGCCCTGGTCCACGAGGAGGTGGGGACCTGGCGGGTCTCCACCAGCGACGGCGGCAGCGTCACCACCACCGCCACCCACCCCTTCCTGGTGGAGGACGGGGGCTGGGTGGCGGCCCGGGACCTGCGCCCGGGGGACAGGCTCCACCGGGCCATTCCGGGTGCAGGCGGTACCCCTGAGGAGCGTGGCACCCCGGGGGCGGCTGCCCCGGACGGCGCCCCGGACGTGGCCGCCTCGGACGGCGCCCCGGACGTGGCCGCCTCGGACGGCGCCCCGGTAACCGTGGTCTCGGTGGTCCCCACCGGGCAGGAGGCCACCGTCCACAACCTGCACGTCGCCGGGCTCCACAGCTACTATGTGGTCACCACCAGCGGCACCCCCGTCGCCGTCCACAACAAGTGCACGGATCCAAGGAAGGAGATTGAGGAAATCGCTCAGGAGGAGGCCAAGAGGGGGCGCAAGGCGCTGCTATCGACGCTCACGGTAGACCAGCAAGAGGCTGCTAAAAAGAAGTCATGGCTTGAGGACGTCTTTACCGGTCATGCTGTACATAATCGAACTAACAAGGTTCTCCAGAATCGTTATCCTGGGGAGTTTGAGTACAATCCCAGTAATGGTGTTGACTTTAAGCACGTAGATCCGGACACCAAGGTCGTGACCAGGATCGAGTTGACTACCTCGGGGCAGGTAGAAAAGCATATCGCGCGAGGTGGAGAATACGAGACAGCGCAGTACGCGACGTACGAACTGCCTCGACCTGGTACGTAGCGATAGTGGCGGATAGTAGTTCGCGAGAATATGTCTTTAGGAGGTCTTGGTATGAGGGGTGTGAGGCGGAGGAGTGCTGAGGAGATGGCGCTTCTTGAGGGATTGAGGGTGAGTGAGAATGGTTTTGGTCCGAATCGGAAGCCTCATGGGTTTGCGGCTAAGCTAAGGGTGTGTGGTGCTGACTGGTCTCGGCTGGATCTGGACAACTTTGGTGTGTGGGACTGCGTGTTCGAGGGGTGTGACTTCAGTGACTCCCAGGTCAAGGTGTTCCACATGGGGGAGGGGATGGTGTTCTCTGAGTACCGGGGTTGTGACTTCAGTGGGCTGCGGGGGGCGAATGTGGCTTCGGGGAGGGGTCGTTTCGTGGGGTGCTCGTTCCGTGGGGCGCGTCTCAGGGGTTTCAATGCGGATAGTATGAGCATGGTAGACTGTGACTTTACCGGGGCGGTGGTCAGGAGCTGTGTGTTCTGGGGTGCGCCGCTGGTCATGGACCTGGAGAGGGACCCGAGTCTGCCTGTTGCCAATGAGTTCAAGGGTAATGACTTCTCCGGTGCCGACCTGGTGTCGTGCTCGTTCCGTCGTGGTGTGGACCTGGACGCGCAGAAGCTCCCCGAGGCCGACTACTACGCCCGTGTCCGTCACGCGCCGGCCGCTCTTGAGCGCGGCCGGGAGCTGGTGGCATCCTGGAACGGACTCGACGACCAGGAATCTGGGCGGCGTGCTTTAAATGCAATTGCGCGAGATATTGAAGTAGATCAGCTGGACCAGTTTCTTGATGTTCGTAGGTGCAAGTTCACTGACCCTGATCGCTGGCAGCAGCTCAAGCAGGTCCTCGAGCAGGCCTAGACAGCCCTCGTACCTTAGCCCCCTGGAGGATTACGGCATGGAAGACAAGACAGACCTCCTGATTCAGATTGCTCCACCGCCACCGCACTCTCATATTAGTACGGCAGAATCCGAGGACATTGTCACCTGGCCGCAGGATCTTATTCATCTCTATAGCGTCTACGGGCAAGGCTCCTTCGATATCTTCCTGTCTGTCCTGGGCAGGACAGACGAAAACCCAAACCTCAGTTCTACGGTGGAGACGCACCTATTCTTGGAAATCCTGGAGCAGGTTGCCTCTTACGATGACTCAGTCATTCCGCTCCTTAAGGCCATTCGCTCCGTAGAAGCCTGGGCGGTGTGGGGAGGCACCGATAACGGCGACTGCTGCTTGTAGTTGGCTCCCACGGGGGACCTTCCGGAGCGTGTAGTCTATGTAGACAGTAAGTGCACCGAGTGGTCCTTCCACGAGATGAGTGTCACCAGCTTCCTGTACAGTCTGCTCACTCGTACTGTCGATTGCCCTGTCCTCGTGTCCGGGGAGGGCTTCCCTACTTGTTATGCTGATATTCAGGGCGTCAGCAGGATCCTGGGGCGTGCTGTGTCCACTACCGAGCACTTCTTCCTCACGCCCGAGGACTCCGTCAAGATCTCTGAAAACTGGAATGATATTGGCCCCGAATGGAGGAGAGCCTAATCATGGAGGTCGGAAGCGGTCTGCCGTACCTCACGATCCGTCAGGCCCACTGTCTTTGGGAAGGCAGCATCCCTGACGGCGCCGGTACGGCCGACCTGGGTGCCAGACCACTACCTTTAGGGAGGCGGCACCTCGAGAAGCCGGTGTGCCTGAGGTAAGGAAGGGGCGTCCCGGATGGGTGGCACTCTGGTAGCCCTAGCCTGAGCGGTAACCGCAGGTCAGAGGACGGATCTGTCTGTCGCCTGTGCGTCGTCGGGCTTGCGGTGGGAGGGCGGTGGAGGGGGACAGCCAGACCACAACCTCTGTACGCCGTCGGGCACCACGGTTATTATGTGACCACTACCGCCGACGTCCTCCAGACGCTTGCATCTGTACTCGATTCAAAGACTATGAAACATATTTTATGCTACTTTAATGATTGCTAGACTGGGCAACGATCGGGGAAAGAGTTCGCTCGAGAGGTTCCTAGGCGACGATGGTGGGCGCGTTAAGAAGCTCTTTAAGAGTTTTAACGGTGTTCCATGAGATATTAATGGGGGCGAGGTCATGGCGTACTCTACAGGAGAGCTACTCGGGTCGATCAAGGCGCGAGGACCTGCGAGCCGGGCTCACATTATGTCGACGGCGGTCACCCAGTACCTAGAGCCGCTTAGACGGGCGATGTGAGTGGCTCTTTCATCTGCTGGTTCAGCATTTGTGGCAGGACTACTCAGCCCGCAGGTGCGGGAAAGGCTGGCGGAACGTGTCAGCCAACTTCCTCTTGAACGCCTACCACACTTCACGTGCGCGACGGCCTTCACCATGCTCACCCGCTTAGGGGCGTACCTGGGTTCGTGGGAGACCCGAGAAGCGTAGGAGGTGCCACGGACGACTCAGTAAGGTGGCTCCTGGACGTGCGGCACGCCCAAACAGAATGTATAATAATGATGTCAGGTTCGGAAGAAGGACGACACAGGGAGGATTGGTCATGGAAGGGACCGGGCTGAAGAGCGTCAAGGAGATGGCGGCGATCAGGGGCCTGAGGGTGAGGGAGAACAACTTCCCGGACATGGATCGAGAGATCCTTGGCTCCGCTGGCAGGGTAAAGGCGGTTGGCGCTGACTGGTCCCGGCTGGATCTGGACAAGTTCAGCGTGTGGAAAAGCGTCTTCGAGGGCTGTGACTTCAGTGGCTCTCGGATCGGCCTGTTCGGCATAGGCGGAGGCGCGTCCTTCTCCGAGTACCGAGGCTGTAACTTTAACGGCCTGAGGGGCGCGATGATGGCATCGGGAAGGGCCCACTTCGTGGGCTGCTCATTTCGGGGTGCGCACATTAAGGGAATTAACTCGAGCACAATGAGCCTGGTGGACTGCGATTTCTCCGGGGCAGTGCTCAAGGACTGCGTGTTCTGGGGGTCCCCACTGAGGAGCGACCTCAAGAACGGCTCGACCCTGCCTGCCGTCAACGAGTTCAGGGGCAACGACTTCTCCACTGCCGACCTGGTCTCCTGCTCCTTCCGTTACGGCGTCGATCTGGACGCGCAGAGGCTGCCGGAGGCCGACTACTACGCCCGTGTGCGTCATGCGCCTACTGCCCTTGAGCATGGTCGGGAAGTGGTGAAGTCATGGGCCGGGCTCGTCGAGTGCAGGGTCGGTGAGCGTATCCTGGACGCAATTGAGAGAGAGATACAGACATATCAGTTCGACCAGTTCTTCGACAGTCGTCCGTACGAGTTCACAGACATTAGCCTCTGGCAGCACCTTAAGAAGGTCCTCGAGCAGGCGTAAGCGCCCTCGTCTTCGATTTATTGACGACGGTGAGGACGTCATTGGGGCTCGCTGGGTGGAGTTGACTCCGGGTATGTTTCTAGGAGGTCTTGCTCGTGGTGGCGCGTGTTCGTCGTGACTGGTCTGCTGTGAGGTCTGACGTGATTGAGTGCGTGGTGGCTGCTGAGGGGCTGTCGCCCCGGGGTGTGGCCAGCGTGCTGGAGCTCGTGGGGCCGGGGGAGCTCGAGCTGGCGGTGGACCAGTTCCTGCGGTGCACGGGGTGGAGGCCGGACGAGCCCCTGCTGGGCAGGCTGCTGGGCCTGGCCCGGGAGCTGGGCGTCGACACCGAGAAATACCTCAGGCGCTGGGACGAGAGGGAGGCCTCGGGGGAGCCGCGTGGGGAGGGGTGGTGGGATCCGCTGGCCTGCCGCAACACCGAGCTCCCCCTGGACTGGTCGCAGGAGGAGGTCGACGCCTACGTGTCCGGGATGCTGGAGGACCCGCGGGCCTCCCGCTACCTGCTCACCGGCGCCCCCGGCAGGCCCTGTGCCAGGAACGGCACGCCCGTGCTGTGCTGGGTCAGCGCCTACCCGCCCGGGGTGTGCGTCGTGGCGGAGCTGGCCACGGGCCGGGTCGACAGCCGCAACCAGGTGGTCGTCGACACCTCCCCGACCGGCACGCGACTACGCAACCAGCTCCTCAGGGCCGTCGACAACCCCGACCTGCCCGTATTCGACTTCGCCGGGGTCCTGGACCTCATCTCAATGGGCGAGTGGGCCCTCGCCCTGAGAGTGCTCTGCACCCAGGTGTGCGAGACGGGCACGCACCTCACCCCCACCAACCTCACCAACATCCAACAGGCAGGGCACACGCTCAACATCGACACCACCACCCTCCTACAAAAGAACCCGCCAGACGTCATGAGTAAATGTAGTGCTATAGTTACGGGATTGAGGCGGAGAGTGAAGATGCTGTGTCGCAGCGGGAGGTCAGGGGGGTCAGAATGCTGACTGTTGACGAGATCCTGTCAAGGCTTGTAGAACTCCTGTCGCAAGAGGGCGAGACATACTATGCGCGCGTGCTGGAGATCCGTAGGCTCCAGTTCGTCAAGGCCCCTGGCGAGGCCGAGCGCAGGGACGTGGCGATTGACATACTGAGGATGTACGGAGGCATGGGGAGCTTCAATGACCTCGTCCTGCAGGACGGTGTGCGGACGCCGTCAGGCAGCAACCGCAGGCTGAACTCCCTGAGGAATGCCCTGTACGAGGCTGCCAGCAGGCTCGCAACGACACGGTAGCGGATTCAGGTGCGTGTTATTTGCGCGCTCCGGTCTGGGGGCTGCGCGCCGCTGGTGTCAACGGCGTCAAGGCCGCCGTCTACCAGCCGCCTTCCGGGAGACCTTGACGGTTGTCGCGGGTCAGACCCGACTCGGCGTCGTGCCCGTGCTCTGTGAGAACTGGACGGTATTGGCACCGACCGCGCCCTGAGCTGGGAGCTGCGTGCCCTATCCTGTGCCGTACGGTATCCTTCAGGGATCGGAGTAGCCGTACCCTTAGGAGGTCCAGGACAGTTATGCTACCCCCTGTCCCCGACGATATTCCTGCGCGCCAGGTGCGCGCGCTCTACGACGATGACACGATCACGGTCTACCAGGCGTACTCGTCCAGTATCGCTGAACCGGCCCTGCGTGCGGGTCGATTCGTGCCACCTTTTAGCCGTACCAGAATGACGTGGATCAAGCCGTCGTTCCTGTGGATGATGTACCGCAGCGGTTGGGCCACCAAACCCGGGCAGGAGCAGGTGCTCGCTATCCGCCTGCTGCGCTCAGGATTTGACGAGGCCCTGGCCAGTGCGTGCCTGAGCAGTTTCGACCCCGCCGTGTACCCCACCTACGAGGCCTGGCGCTCGGCCAAGACCACCAGCTCGGTCCGGGTCCAGTGGGATCCTGAGCGTAATGTCCGCTCCGCCCCCCTGCGGCACCGGTCGATCCAGGTGGGGATCGGCCCGCGCATGGTCCCGAGCTACGTTGATGACTGGATTGTCGATATTACTGACGTGACAGACCTGGTCAGCGAGCTGCGTAACTCTGAGCGCATCGACCTCAGCCGCCTGCCCCGCGAGGTCCCCTACCCTCTGGCCGCTGCGACTGCCGTCCGGCTCGGCGCCTCCGAGGCACCCACCTCTGGGCCCGGGAACGACTGACCAGCCCGAGCGCCACTGTGTCGCCGCCCAGGCACCCACCTCTGGGCCTGGGAGCGGCTGAGGCACACGACCAGCATGACCTGGACCACGCGCTACCCGCCTCTGGGCCCGGGAACGGCTGTCCCAATAGAGGCCCCGGTTCCTCCGCCGGGTCCGGGCCAGGCGACGCGGGCGAGCGGGTCGGTTTCCTCGTGCTGGCAGGCGAGCTGAGCGGGGCGGGGGCCAGCTGGACGCGGTGGCGGCTCGGGCCCGCGGACGTGCGGCCGGGTACAGGAGCTGGGCTGGAGGAGTTGGGCTGGGTGCCTGCTTCACCGGCCTCGGGCCCGCGGACGTGCGGCCAGGTAGGTGGGCACAGGTGCGGGGACCGGGGACCGATGAGATCCAGATAGACGGGCCTGCAGGCGCGGTGAGGTAATAGGAAGACCTTATCGGTCGAACATGTTCAATCGTGGGCTTTCAGACTTTGGTGGGTTCTGAGTGTCTTAGGAGTTGTTTTCTCGCACGGAGTGCGCGATGGCTTTGGGTGCTTGACGAGCCTTCGTGTTGCGGGCGAGTTCAATGGGTGTACAAAGTGACCTCATCGTTATTTTGTTCGAGTTTCATAACAATATGATGACAAATGCGGTGGTTTATTGCCGTCGCGGTGTACCAGGGTGTATCCCAGGGGTGTTGTTCCGCTCCCGTCACCTAAGGATCCCACCGTGTCCGCTCCCCAGTCCGTCTCACCGCGTCGCCGCAGTAGGCTGCTGTCCGCCAGTAGCTGGTTCGTCGCCCTTGTCCTCGTCCTGACGCCGGCACTTGCCGGGTGCGACCAGGCGTCGGCCAAGAAGACCGCGTCGTCGGAAGCCACCACCGCCCAGACCACGATCGAGGTGCCTGACGTCGTCGGCCTGAAGGGCGACGCCGCCGTCGACGCCCTTGAGAAGGCCGGTCTCACCGAGGACCCCACCTTCAAGGACGTTGACGGCAAGGAGTCCGTGTGGAAGAAGAGCAACTGGTCCGTGACAGCCCAGGACCCCGCGGCTGGTGAGCAGGTTGCGGCAGACCGGGAGATCACCCTGACGGTCACCCACGACTCCGCCCACGCGGAGGCGTCAGCCAAGGCCTCGGCATCTGCTGCGGCAGCTGCGGAGGCGGCGGAGAAGGCGGCGCAGGAGAAGGCGGCCCAGGAGGCGCAGCAGGCCGAGGAAGCAGCGCAGGAGCAGGCGCAGGAGCCGGAGGAGCCGGCACAGCCTGCGCAGAAGCCGCAGGCCTACTACAGGAACTGTGCCGAGGCAAAGGCCGCAGGTGCGGCCCCGTTGTACCAGGGCGACCCAGGTTACCGTTCTGCTCTGGACCGCGACCATGACGGGGTTGCCTGCGAGAAGTGAGTACGCCGCCCGCGGGCCCTGTGGGACATGGCCTCTGCGCGCATCGAGGGTTCTGGCCGCGATCGTGAGCGTGGTGTCCCGCAGGTGAACGCGCTTTCGGGTGCGTGAACGCTATGTAGAGCGGCGTTCATATACCCTTAAGCGCGTCCACCTACGGGACAGTGCGTTCATCCGCAGGCCAGTGCGTTCATCCACAGGACGGCGCGTCCACCCGTAGGACAGTGCGGCGGCGTGCAGGGCAGCACGTCCATCCGGCGGGCCAGTGCGTTCATCCACAGGACGGCGCGTCCACCCGTGGGGGCCGACGTCGGCCCAGCTCAGAGTCAGGGCGTCCTCCGGCGTCGTGGCAGGATGAGCCCATGGACTGGAACCAGCTGTCGACGGGAACGTGGGTGGTGCTGGAGTACGCGATCAAGATCGTGGCCCTGGGCGTCATCCCGGAGAACCGCCGCCCCTCCAGCTCCACCGCCTGGCTCGTCCTCATCTTCTTCCTGCCGCTCGTGGGCCTGCCGCTGTACCTCTTCCTGGGCAGCCCCTGGGTCCAGGGCAAGCGCTACCAGCAGCAGGTCGCCGCCACCAGGACCACACTGGCCTACACGCGCAACCTGCCCGACGCCCCCGAGGGCGCGACCCCCAGCCGCTCCCTGGGCTCGCTGCTGCGGATGAACCGGCGCCTGACCGGCCTGCCCTGCGTCACCGGGGAGGTCGTGGCCCTGCACTCGGACTCCCCGTCCACCTACGCCGCCATGGTGCGTGCGATCGACGCCGCTACCGGCCACGTCCACGTGGAGTTCTACATCCAGAGCTGGGACGAGGTCACCGACCCCTTCTACTCGGCCCTGGCGCGCGCGGTCCAGCGAGGCGTGACCGTCCGCCTTCTCCTGGACCACCTGGGAAGCCGCAAGTACCCCGGCTGGAACCAGCTCGGGCGTCGCCTGACCGCGGCGGGTATCCAGTGGTACCTCACAATGCCGCTGCTGCCCCTGCGTCGCCGCTGGCGGCGTCCGGACCTGCGCAACCACCGCAAGATCCTTGTGGTCGACGGTGAGCGCGCCTTTATCGGCAGCCACAATATTATTGACCCCACCTACCGGCTGCGCCGCAATATCCGTGCCGGGCGCACGTGGGAGGATCTGACCGTGGAGGTCACCGGCTCGGTCGTGGTGGAGGCGCAGGCAGTCTTCGCCATGGACTGGTACTTCGAGTCCGGGGAGACCCTGGACCTGCTCGACGCCGTTCCCGGCGCCGCCGAGGCCCTCATGAGGTCGCGGGGCAGGCGCGCTGACCCGGGGCTGGTGCGCACACTGGCACAGGTGACGGAGTCGGGACTGGCCGCTGAGCTGGGGGTGGGGTCCGGGCTCGTCAGGGGGGTGCCCAGGCACCGGCTCGGGGGCAGGCACGTGCTCAGGGGTGGTTATGCCCAGAGCGGGCGAGCGACCGTGGACGGGCACGTGACCGGGGGAGGGCCTCGTCCTCGAGGCCGGCACGCCCTCGGGAACAGCTACGCGATCGGGAACGGCTACGCGGCTGCTGGCGGGTACACCACCGCGGACGGCTACACGGTCGGAGGAAGGCACCGGCTCAAGGGCGGCAGGCACCGGGCCAAGGGGGAGCCCGACCGCGCGACCAGGCGTGACCAGAGGATCTCGGGGCAGGGGTCCCGAAGCGGATCCGCTGTTCCCACCCCGGTTGGTCCTGGCGGGGTCGGTCCTGCCTCGGTTGGTTCTGCCACGGCAGGTTTTGCCGGGGCTGGTCCGGTTGGTCCTGGTGGGGCTGGTCCTGCTGGGGCAGGTAGGCCGCCTGCTGGCCGCGCACCGACCCGTCTCGCGCCGGATGGCCGCGCACCGGCTGGTCCTCGCCTCGCTAACCGGGGCCCGGCCGACGGGCTGCCTGCTGGCCGCGGCAGCGCCACGCCACCCCGGCCCGGGTACCTCACTCCCTTCCACGACATGGACGACTCCTCGCTGAGTCCTCTCGTCGTCGCCTCCGCCTCCGTCACCGCCCCGGCGCCCTTGGTTAACGGTGCGATACCGCAGGTGGACGACTCCATAATCCTCCCTGAGCTCACCGCGCAGATTCTCGATACCGCCCCCGTGGGGACTCCCGCGCCCCAGCCGGGACGTCCTGACGCCGTCGTCAACGCGATGCAGCTCGTCCCCTCCGGCCCCGGCTACCCCACGGAGCCGAACCTACGGCTGTTCCTCTCCCTTATCCAGAACGCCACCAGGCGAGTCTCTATTACCAGTCCCTACTTTATTCCTGATGAGGCGCTCCTGTCCGCCATGACCACGGCCGCCTACCGGGGGGTGGAGGTGGAGCTCTTTGTGGGACAGGAATCCGACCAGTTTATTGTCAACCACGCCCAGCGCTCCTACTACTCGGCGCTGCTCGCGTCGGGGGTTCGTATCTACCGCTACCCGGCGCCCACGGTGCTGCACGCCAAGTACATGACCGTGGACGGGGAGGCCTGCGTCATTGGCAGCGCCAATATGGACTTCCGTAGCTTTGCGCTGAACTACGAGGTCATGCTGCTGGCGTTCGGCGGAGACCTGGACGACCTCCTGCGGGAGAACGACGCCCACTACCGGGAGATCTCCACCGAGCTCACCGCGGCGCAGTGGGCGCGCGAGCCGTGGTGGAACAAGTACATTGACAATGTGTGCCGGCTCATGTCGTCGGTGCTGTGAGGAGTGGCTCAGGCCGTGCCCCGGGGCCGGGTGGGACAGTGCGGCAAAGGGCGGGTCCGGTCCTCTCCGGCTCCGGTGGGGTGGACCTGCCCGTGGGTCCTGCGGTCCTGGTACGCCGGTGTCCTGGCTGCGTGGGCACGGTCTCCCGGGTGCCGCGGGCCGCGGTCCTGGTGCGCCGGTGTCCCGTGGGTCGCGCTGGGGCTGGCGCGCCCTGCTGGCTCCGAACCTACGACGTCCCTGTCGTCCTTCGCCCTCTGCCCCGCCCGGTGGCCTAGACTCAGGGCGTGGCTCTCACTATCGGAATCGTCGGACTGCCCAACGTCGGCAAGTCCACCCTGTTCAACGCCCTGACCCGCGCGAGCGTCCTCGCGGCGAACTACCCCTTCGCCACGATCGAGCCGAATGTCGGCGTCGTCCCCCTGCCTGACGCGCGACTGGGGCGCCTGGCCGAGATGTTCCACAGCGCCAAGGTGGTGCCTGCCACAGTGTCGTTCGTGGATATTGCCGGGATCGTGCGCGGGGCGAGTGAGGGCGAGGGTCTGGGAAACCAGTTCCTGGCCAATATCCGCGAGGCTGACGCCATCTGCGTGGTCACGCGCGCATTTGACGACCCCGATGTGGTCCACGTGGACGGTGTCGTCAACCCCGCCTCCGATATTGAGACTATTGCCACCGAGCTCGTTCTGGCTGACATCCAGACCCTGGAGAAGGCCGTTCCGCGCCTGGAGAAGGAGGTGCGCGGCAGGAAGACGGACGCCTCAGTGCTGGAGACGGCGCGGGCGGCGCTGGCTGTCCTGGGGGAGGGCACCCTGCTCTCCGCGGCAGTGGCCTCTGGCGACGCCGCCCGGGCCGGGATCGAGCCCGAGGTCCTGCGCACCTTCCAGCTCATGACCACCAAGCCCGTTATCTACGTGTTCAATATGGACGACGCCGGAATGGGAGACGAGAAGAAGCAGGCCGAGCTGCGCGAGCTCGTGGCACCGGCTGAGGCGATCTTCCTGGACGCCCAGTTCGAGGCCGAGCTGGTGGAGCTGGAACCTGATGAGGCTGCTGAGATGCTGCACGACAGCGGGCAGGAGGAGTCGGGGCTGGACAAGCTGGCGCGGGTCGGCTTTGACACCCTGGGCCTGCAGACCTACCTGACGGCGGGGGAGAAGGAGTCGCGTGCCTGGACCATCCGCAAGGGGGCGACGGCGCCGCAGGCCGCCGGGGTCATCCACACCGACTTTGAGCGCGGCTTTATTAAGGCCGAGATCATCTCCTTCGACGACCTCATGAGGTACGGCTCCGTGGCCGAGGCCCGCGCCCACGGCCGGGTGCGAATGGAGGGAAAGGACTACATTATGGCCGACGGAGACGTGGTCGAGTTCCGCTTTAATGTGTGAGATGCTTTTAATGAGCGGTCGCTCGTTGTTCCTGGCGTCTGCTACTTTGAATGGGGTCTGCGGTGACGCGGTCGCGTGGTCATTTGTGTGTTGACGTCGTTCTCAGTCCCTTGTGGAGGTCTGCCGAGTATCTCCCGAAGGTGGGCGGCTCCGACTACGATGTGCCACTGTGCATGGGTGGAGGCCGTAAAAGAGTGACGAGCATCTCATATGCCTCGTTCGGGCGCCGAGCCCCTCGCCGTCGACCGTGGCCTGATGCGCGTCCGCGGGCCCCGGGGTTCGTTCCTCGCGAGACGTCGCCCGCCGGGGCTCGCGTCGAGCCGGTCCT
>ERZ773042.853-NODE-853-length-19195-cov-22.035319_pt1 | contig 19195 bp, 15 predicted proteins | sample MGYA00511664_ERZ773042 | MGnify/ENA primary metagenome ERZ773042 (study PRJEB29015, sample SAMEA2737984) | human oral metagenome | biome: human oral; feature: human-associated habitat; material: dental | place: China | collected 2036 ... | reverse complement strand
GTGTTTTGGTTATGTTTTTTCATACTTTAAGCATAACACTACTCATTTTGTTTGGAGATTATGCAACAAAGCCACATAGTCAATGCAAGTGTACTGACTCACGCTTTAATATGATATACTACTTCTGAAAGGAATTATTTACTTATGAACATGCAATCATTTGCTACTGCTTTAGTGGTGGCGATATTTATCGAGACGACCTTGCTAATGGTCCTCAAACTGCGTCAGCGTAACCCCAAGGTAGCTCGAGGCTCTATCCTGCTGGACACCAGCTCAATCATGGACGGACGAATCGTCGACGTAGCCCGCTCCGGTGTGATCACGGCAGAGATTATCATTCCGCGCTCAGTGGTGCGTGAACTGCAGCTATTAGCTGACAAGGCAGATCACGACAAAAGGCTGCGGGCCCGCAAGGGGCTGGATAACATCCGGGTACTTCAGCGGATGGATGCCGTTAGCGTAGCCATCGTCAATGATGGGCTGGTCGACTCGGGCGGAGTCGATGAGCGGTTGCTTGAGCTGGCGCAAAAGTATGATGCTTCCATCGCCACCACTGACTACAACCTGAATAAGGTGGCTAAAGTTATTAATCTGACTGTAATCAATGTTAACGAACTGTCGCAAATGCTTCGGGCTCAACTGCTACCGGGTGAGCGAATAGAGGTGGAGCTGATTCAGCCGGGTGCAAATCGGGACCAGGCGGTGGGATATCTCGAGGATGGCACGATGGTGGTGGTAGAGGATGCTAAGGCGCAGATCGGTCATCGCTTGACGGTCGAGATCGTCCGTTCGCTACAAACCGAGGCGGGGCGGATGATGTTTGCTAAAAAGGTGCGAACTACCGGACAGAACGAACCAAGTAAGTCGAAGCGAAGCGGTGACGAGGCGAAATCGACTCGGCTGACATCCGCCTTTCATTCTGATCAACTAGCCAAGAAACGACCCGGTCGTTATAATCAGTCCAAGCACATCCAGGCGAACCAGACCGACGGAAGCGACGATGAGGTTGCAAAGAAACAGCCACGTCGTCCTCGCACGCCTCGACGTCAGTCGAATAGTACGGCTGCTGAGGCGGAGATGGTTCGATTGGCTAATAAATAATCCTACTAAGCCTTTCTCGGTGTTTTAGTCGGAGAACTCTTGATTTTAGGCTTGACTAGGCGAGACTTGACGGTCAACGCCCAGGTCATAATGCCGAGGCTGATGAATAGCTCAAGATACTCAGTCGGCGCTCCTGAGTTGTAATTCCAGAGCTCCGCATTAAATAAATTGCCGGCCAGCACCGTTACGAAGCAGAGGAACGATATTCCTAGCCGGAGAACCTGATGTCTGTTATCGTCAGTATCGTCTAAGACAGGCGCAGGGCTCGGCTGAGACCGAAGCTTGAGTCGGTATCTGAGCTTAGTCAATAGCAAACAGGCTGTCGCTAAAATGATAAATAAGTTAGATGAGCAGTAGAGACCATTGTCGGACACCAGAGGGTCGCAGAAAGCGAAGCCAACGGCGAAGAGCCCGACGAAGCAGCCGGGCGGCAACCAGTCTATTAAGAAATCCAGCCTGGCCTTAGGGCACTTTCGGAGTAGCCTGGCCAGACTTTCTCGCCAGAAAGCGAAGCCGATGAGCAGTAGCCAACCGCCAAAATAAAGAATATTTTGAGCGAGCTGAGTGTTGATGTTGTGTAAGTTTATCTCTGACTGGGAATTAATCTCAGCCAAGAATAATGGCGTGCTCCAGCCGAAAATTCGCTGCCCCCAGCTTAGCTCCTCGCCAACCATTAGTCCTAGGAGTAGAACCATGGCGATAGCTAGAATCATTGCCGAGCGTTGACGTTGCCTAAAGTAGTGACGGGCGACTTTGATAAAGGCGATAGCGGCCACGAGCTGACAGGCACTCTTGATGAAGATGGCGTTACGGAAGAAGGGCCACGATTCTTTACGAACTAGTAGAGTGGCGAACTGGGGGGCAACCAGCTGGATGACTAAGAAAACGATAGCCACCACCGGCAAGGCGATACCGAGGCGCAAGAGCCATTGACGAGCCTTAGGTGACGGCTCGTGGCTAGGTGGAGTATTGCTCCAAGACGGCTTGGTGGCAAGCAAAAGGAAGGCGATGGCGAGGACAATAATAGCCAGGCGGTAGAAGTTGTACGGTCGAGTGAGGAGTGGCTTAGATAGGTTTGCCTCGACCGGGAAAAGAGCTATGGTGGCAGCCGAGAAGCCAAAAGCGAGGACATAGTAAGCCGCCTGTCTAGCGGGTATTAGCTTACGCTCTTTTGCCTTGTGGCTGCGCTTGGTGTCGGAGCTAGCCTGCGACGGTCGATCAATGGTCTTGGTCTTAACCCCGGTCTTCGTTTCTTTATGCGTACCTTTTTTGGTCGGCTTGGTCATTTCTTAGCTAACTCCAGGGTCTTAGACATCGTCTGGGTGTAGTAACCTTCGTCTCGAACGGTAGTGCTGATATTAACCGAGCCGGATAAGTCGTTGATCGTTGCGTCCCACGAGCCGGTGTCGCCAACGTTGGCATCATAAGTATTGCCATTGACACTGATGGTGACAGCGGTGATGGGGTGAGTGCCGGCTTTAGCTAAGACAGAGACGATGTATTTACCGGAGCCGGCGTCCTTCGTAGCGGTGATGTCTGAGATAAACGGAGCGACATCACTACAATGGTGATAGTTGTCGTATGAATTAACATCATAGCCGTTAGGCGGCGTCAAGGTGGTAGTGCGTGAGACCGGGTCAGTCACTCTGATCACGTCAATAGTCTCCTTGGCTCCCTCGGGGGTACACTCGGTAGTACGGCGCTTAGTGACTCGGTCGAAGGTCATCTTGATGGCGTCACTAGTCTTGCTCTTCTTGTTGTACCAAGAGGGGTAGATGTCTTTGGCGCCGTTAAGAAGCAGAGTTTGTATGCCGTTTGGTCGGGTGAACCAATCGCCCGGCTTCCAAGTGCCGTCAGCTCGGAAGATATTATGGTAGACGTTGCTGGTGATATCTGACACGATTCGCCCCAGGCTAGCTCCATCGCCGCCTCGCAGTGCCTTGGGGACATGATTGCCGGTCCAGACGGCTAGAGTAGCCTTAGGGGTGTAGCTCATCATCCAGAGATCCTTCGGGTAGTAGCCAAGGTTGGAAGTACCGGTCTTAGTAGCCGTCTTAATGCCATTAACGTAGAAGCCTTGCGGTCGCCAGCCAAAGGTGGCTACTCTAGCTGAATCATCACTCAGGATATCAGAGATGATGTACGAAGTCTGACTATCCATCACCTTAGTGCCGTCACCATCCTTCCATTCGTAGAGCTTTTCCTTTTGTGAATTAGTCACCTCGATGACGGTCTCGTAGGGCTTGTAGATGCCACCTCGGGCAATCGTGGCGAAGGCGTTGGCGTGCTCAACCTGCTTAGCGCCACAGCCACCGATAGCCGAAGCGAGACCGGCATTAGTATCAGAACCGTCAGTACAGTAGCTGGCATCACCGGCGGAGCGGATGAATTTCTGAGTAGCCTCGACGCCATTAAGCGACATCGCCTTAATGGCCGGGACATTACGGGAGCCGGCTAAGCTTTGGCGGATGGGGATATTGCCCCTGAAGCGCCGATCGGCATTCTGAACCGATGTACCGTCAGAGGTGCGATAAACGCTCTGGGGGATGGGAGTATCGGGGATGATCGACCCGGCGCCGTAAGTGCCGTTTTTATTGTTCTGATTGTCGATGAGAGCTGCATAAACCAGCGGCTTGACGCTGGAGCCGGGCTGGATAAATGAGGTGGCGGCATTGACTGCACCGTAGCCGGGGAAGTTGTAATTGCGACTGCCCATCACTCCGAGGATCTGCCCGGTTTGATTATCGATCATGGTAAACGAGGCATTGTCAAAGCCGTAGCTACGGGGCAACCAAGATAGATTGCCCTCAAATAGCTTGGTCATCTCGCCCTCCAGTACGCCTTGGACTCGCATGTCCAGAGTCGTCTTGATCGTCAGCCCACCTTGCCCCATGACTTTAGCACCCAGCTTGTCGGTCAGCTCGTCTTTGACCATCTGGATGAAGTGGGGTGCTTTGGCACCACTAAGCTGATTGTCGGCCGGCTTGACCTTATCCAGCACGGCGACTTTCTTGGCGGTCTCACCGTCCGCTTTAGAGATGAAGCCTTGCTCCATCATATAGTTGATAACGGTCTTCTGGCGCTCCAGGAGCTGAGCATTACCGTCGGTGTTGTAGGGGTTGAATAGAGTCGGTGACTGCGGGATGGAGGCCAGCAGAGCGGCTTCGTCGATAGTCAGATCTTTGGCAGATTTACCGAAGTAGGTCTGGCTGGCCGACTCGACACCGTTACGACGTCCACCATAGGGCGACTCGTTGAGATACATGGTCAAGATCTGGTCTTTGCTGTAGATCCGCTCCGCCTCAGTCGCCAGGATTGCTTCCTTGATCTTGCGGGGGATGCCGGAAATGCCACGGTCGCCCGCTTCGTCTTCAAAGAAAACCTGCTTGACCAGCTGCTGGGTCAGTGTTGAGCCGCCCTGGGTCGAGCCTCGACGAAAGACATTATTAATGATAGCTCGCAGTGTACCGGTGAGTGAAACGCCACTATGCTCGTAGAAGCGACGATCCTCGATCGCCACTGTGGCGTCTTTCATGTATTTACTGATCTGCTTCGAGTCAACCACCAGGCGATATTCGCCTGTGCCGGTATCTTCCCAGAGAAGCTGACCATTGCGATCGTAATATTTAGTAACGGTAGTCTGGACCCTCTTAGCCAGCTCGGACGGCTGGAGGCTCTTGAGCTCATTGCGAAAATAAAAGTAAGTGCCGATGCCTGCCAGTACCAGCAAAAGTAGGGCAACCCCAAAGATCTTACCCAGCATCTTGAGTCCGTCCATCGAGAACCAAAACTTAGCCAGGTGCCTGGGATTGAGCCGAGCCAGCAGACGCTTGGCCGGATTCTTCGGCAAGGTGGCGAGATACTCGGCCTTACGCCTGAGCTTACGCTCCTTATTAATCTCTCGCTGACTCTTGCCCCTAATCTTGGCTAAGCCGGAGTAGGTAGCATAGCGTCTACCGGTCTCGCTTGATCCCCTAGTATTACTGCGCACCGTCTTAGTCTTACTTGATGAACTTTTCTTTGTCATTGACCCTCTCGCACTCTCAAGTTAACGCTACCATTTTAGCACGACATTATTGGCTGCACCAAACATGGTAGAATATCAGTATGAGCACCAAACTTAGCGAAGAGCTGAAGTGGCGGGGACTGGTGGGGCAAACTACCATTGATGACCTAAGCGCCCTTGACCAGCCGGGAGCCTTTTATTTTGGAGCCGATCCTAGTGCTGATAGCATGACTATTGGCAACTTGGCCGGGTTAGTCACTTGCCTACGCTTCATTCGGGCGGGGTACAAGGCTATCTTTCTAGCCGGCGGGGCGACCGGTCGGGCCGGTGGCGACCCTGATGGCAAGGATGAGACTAGAGCCAAGCTGGATGAGGCGACGATCAAGCACCGAGTCGGGCTACTACAACAGCAGGCTAAGTGGATTTTGCGTGATACTGATCTCGTGACGGTAGATAATTATGACTGGTTTCAGCAGATTAATTACATCGACTTCTTGCGAGATATCGGCTGGCATTTCTCGATGACACAATTGCTTGATCGTGATTTTGTCCGGAAGCGGATTGGTGTCGGCGGTAAAGGGATTAACTACGCTGAGTTTTCTTACTCGCTGATCCAGGGCTACGACTTTCTTCACCTTTATCGGACGCATGGTGTTACTTTACAGCTGTGCGGGGTTGATCAATTCGGCAATTGTACTAGTGGAATGCGAATGGTTGATAAGCTGGAGGGGGCGAGAGTTGATGTCTTTGGTATTCCTCTGGTGATCAATAAGTCAACCGGTAAAAAATTCGGCAAGTCAGAGGGCGGGGCGGTCTGGCTTGATTCGGCCAAGACATCGGTCTATCAGTTTTATCAGTTCTGGCTTAATGTTGACGACCTAGGTGTGGTTGATTACCTTAAGGTGTATACATTCTTGAGTCGGGAAGAGATTAGTGAGCTTGAGGCTCAGCAGCAAGCCCATCCCGAGACCAGACCGGCTCAGCGTCGCTTGGCTGAAGAGGTGACTAAGCTGGTTCATGGCGAGGCGGCTCTAGCTAAGGTGCAGCGGGTGACGGAAGTGCTGTTTGGCGGTCGGGCGGTGAGCGAGCTGGATAGCGACGAGCTTGACCTGCTGAGTGTCGAGATCAAGACGGTAGAGCTGACGAGCGAACTGACGGTTGGTCGGGTGCTACTGACCGGTGGAGTGGCGAGCAGTAACGGTGAGGCTAGACGGCTAATCCAAGGTGGTGGCGTGTCGGTAAACGGTGTCAAACTGGCGACTGATCAGCCACTTGACCGATGCAGCTTAATCAGAAAAGGTAAGAACCAGTTCGTACTGGTGCGCTAATGAATCATGAAGCAGTCTAAGACATCTAAACCGTTAAAGTCATCCGGGCTGACCGAATCGACTAAGTCATCCGGGCTAATAAAGCGACCTCGGCTAGTTAAGTCAACTAAGTCGACCAAGCCGGTCGATAGGTTGTTTACTAAAGATAACTTGGTTCGGCTAACCTATGATATATTGGCGGTTTTAGCTAAGTCACTAGTGGCAGTAGCTGGGCTGATTGGTTTGTTTCTGTTGATGACCTTAGTGTTTGGTCAGGCGGGCAGTCTAAACCGCTTCCTAGATCAAGCCGGCAATCCTTTGGCGAACGCCGGCTATCATCCTGACATCTCCATGGAAGTGCGAATGAATATCATTAACCAGTTTTATAGCTGGGTGATAGTGGCGTTAGGCGTATTGATTGTCGTGGGGGCGGCGCTACTGGTCTGGACTCTGCTCCGATGGTTGTCTCGGCTGGGTAACTTAATGCTGAGTCTGGGAGCTAGTCTGATGGATAGCCAGCCGGAGAAGGCGTCGCTCTTCATCATCCTGACTATCTGGTCGATGACTATTGTGCTGGCCTGGGCGGTGTTAAATATAACGGCGACACTGCATTACTTACTGACACTATGTGGCATGATGCTGGTAAATCTACTACTAGCCGGTATAGTCAATATGCTTCATGAGCGTCTAGTCGAGAAAGATGAATCTTAATACTTCACTACTGGAGGTGCAGGGAGTCGGTCCCAGGACCGGCGAGATACTAGCTAAGGCCGGCTTTCGGACGACCGGTGACCTGATCAATTTCCTGCCTCGTACTTATGATGATTACACGGGGGCGGAGAGCATCGCTGAGATTAGACCAGGCAAGGTGACCATCAGAGCCCGGGCAGAGTCGGTGGAGACTCGCTTTGCCAGGCGTAACATGAAGATAACCACCGCAGTGCTTGTCGATGATAATGGTGACAAGATTCAGGCAGTCTGGTTTAATCAGCCCTATCGGGTCAGTCAGCTGAGAGGCGGTGGTGAGTTCTACTTTAGTGGTGAATTTGCCCTGAAACGGAGTCGTTATCAGCTACTGACGCCAGCCTGCGAGGCGGTACGCAACCTGCCGGTGACCAGCGATCGGATCGTGCCTGTCTATTCAACCAAGCAGGGGGTCAAGCCGGCCATGATCAAGAAGATTATGACTGAGCTCAAGCCTCTAATTACCATGCTGAATGAAACCTTGCCTAGCGATGTTGTCCAAGAGGCAGGCTTAATGGATCGGGCTACGGCGGTGAGAGAGCTGCACTTCCCGACTAATCGGGATAAGCTAGCTTTGGCTCGGCGACGCTGGGCCTACGAGGAGCTATTTTCTCTGCTGCTGGCCGCCAAGATGAACCGACGAGCTAATCAGCAAATCAAGGGGTATAGATTGCCATTTAAGCAGCCGGAGATTCGACGGTTCGTGGCTAGGTTACCCTTTAGCTTGACTGAAGCACAACGTCGGTCGGCATGGGAGATTTTGCAAGATTTTGAGCGAGATGTGCCGATGAATCGTCTACTGCAGGGCGATGTTGGCTCGGGTAAGACGGTGGTGGCGACTATGGCGGCATATCAGGCAGCGCTAGACGGTTATCAATCAGTGGTGATGGTGCCGACTGAGGTGCTGGCAGCGCAGCATTTCGCTACTATGACTAAACTTTTGAGTTCAACCGATGTCAAGATCGGTCTGCTGACGGGGGCGATCAAAGGCAAGGCTAGGCGAGAGCTGCTAGACCAGATCGCTGAGGGCGAGATCCAGCTGGTGATCGGGACTCATGCTTTATTTCAGCCTACGGTGCAGTTTCACCGGCTAGGCTTCGTGGTGATCGACGAGCAACATCGCTTCGGCGTCAAGCAGCGCCAAGATCTGCTAGCCAAGACTAACGATCAGCGTCTACCACACTTACTGGCGATGACGGCTACACCCATTCCTCGCTCACTCCAGCTAACGGTTTTTGGTGACCTTGATATCTCGACTCTCGACCAATTACCACACGGTCGACGCCAGATCAAGACGAAGATTGTCTCGCCCAACCAACGAACCGCCATGGTGGAGGCGATTAAGCAGGAGCTGGAGGCTAATCACCAGGTATACTACATCGCTCCTCTGATCACCGAGTCGGAGCAGTCAGAAAAAACCAGCGCCGAGTCGCTCTATAAAAAGGTGGTTAGTAGCTATCGAGGGTATCGGGTCGGTATCTTACACGGTAAGATGTCGGCTGAGAGTAAAGAGGCAGTGATGCGTCAGTTTGAGCGACACCAGCTAGATATCCTGGTCTCGACAACCGTGGTAGAAGTGGGGGTAGATGTCGCAAATGCCACGGTCGTGGTGATCGAAAATGCTGATTTATTCGGGCTAGCTCAGCTACACCAGCTGAGAGGGCGAGTCGGGCGAGGCGAAGCACAAGCCTACTGTTATCTGATGCAGTCAGATAGTAAAATGCCGACCAAGCGGCTCAGAGAGATTGAGCGGTCTAATGATGGCTTTCACTTGGCGGAGGTTGACCTAGCGATGCGAGGCGCTGGTGAGATTTATGGCACCGCTCAGCACGGTGCGCTCAACCTCAGGGGTGTCAATCTAGCGGATACGTTATTGATCAAACAGGCGTCAGATGAGGCGGAAAAAGTGATGGGACGCTTGGTCGCCGACCCGTCTTATCTAGACAGATACCAGGGGTTAAAATCGATGATTAACAAGTATCAGAAATTAACCACGTTAAATTAGAGGAGAAGTGTGATGGCTAAACTGAGAATTATCGCCGGTCGATTTGGCAGTCGGCTGGTTAGCGCCGATGTTGGTCGAGCGACCCATCCCATGGGAGACCGGGTGCGCTCGGCGCTGTTTGCCAGGCTGCTCTCTCATCGGTCGATAGACAGCGCTAGGATACTAGATGCTTTCGCCGGGACGGGGGTGCTAGGATTGGAAGCGCTGAGTCGAGGTGCCGGCTCGGTGACCTTTGTTGAGCGGGATAGAGTGGCGCTGAGGGTGCTTAAGAACAATATTGAGCTTCTGGGCGTGGGCGAGCAAGTAACCGTGGTGAGCACCTCAGTCAAAACATGGTTGGACACTAGAGATCAGTCAGACCTGTACGATATTATACTGGCTGACCCACCTTATAATTATCCACAGCCGGAGACGGTGTCGAGGTTGGTGGAGGCTTTGCAACCGGGTGGGCTTATGATACTATCATATCCAGGAAGACTGCGTGTGCCGTACCAACCTATCGGAGTTGTTGTGGTGGATGATTTTCGAAGTTACGGAGAAGCGACACTAGCAGTCTTCCGGAGATTATCCGACTGTTAGCAAGTATTAATTATTCTCGGCGTAGCAGTTTGCCGTGTTGCTGCAAGGGGTCATTTATTGGTAGCCTCGTACATCCGACGTGGCTATTCTCGGTGTTGATTAAGATCAGAAAAAGACCGACTTAGCTAGGGTTGAAAACTTGACGTCAAGGAAATGGAGTAGGAACTCACCCCCCCGAGGGGGTGAGTTTGGAGACGCTGGGTGACAGTCTCTTGTTGCCCGGTTGCTCTACTCCCAATGAAAGAGCTTGATAGCGAGGAAATAAACGACAATTATCCAGCCGATTATCATGCCAAGCTGGGGCAAGATGCCGACCAAGCCAGCTTGTTCGGTCATGATCAGACGGAAACCATCGACAATAGGCGTCATCGGGACGAATCGACTAATGGAGCTCAGCCATTCGGGCATTAGGAACGACGGGAAGAACGCTCCGGAGAGAAACATCATCGGGAAAGATATGATGTTTGACAGTAACGATGCCTGGTTTTCATTCTTAGCCCAAGCACCGACGATTAGCCCAAGACCAGTCATTAGGCTGGCACTCAAGACTAAGAAGCCGCTGAATAGCAGCCAGTTGCCCCGCATATTAAAGTGAAACAGTAGCATGCCGACTGCCACCATTAGGGAGGCGCTCAGAATGGTGACGAAGACATAGCTGATCGCCGTAGCGATAATCAGCTGTCCGGCGGTGAACGGAGCGGCTTGCAACCGTCGATAAGAGCCTCTTTGCTTTTCGGCGGGCATCTGATTAGCGAGACCAAATACACCCATACTCATCAAGCTAAAGGCGAGTAGTCCGGTAAAGGTGTAGTCAAAAGTTTTTAGCGCCTCATCTCCTAGTGCCTTAGAGGTGACTGTGATTGGTGGCTCGGCTTGTCCCATAGCCTTGTTGATACTATCTGCTATCTGAGACATCAGAGCACTGAGAGTATTACCGGCTTGCTCAGACCCCTTAGCGTAGAGAGCGGTTAATGTGCCACCGGGTCTGGCATTTGCTCCCTCACCTTTTATCTCGCCGAAATCTTTAGACAGCTCGATGATACCATCTAACTCCGACTGCTTTAACCGCTCCTTAGCCTCTGCCATATCAGCAACGTCTTTGACTCGCAAGATAGACTCTTTTTTGGCGCTCTTGATCTTGTCGACGAATTGCCGGGCAAATTTAGTTTGGCTATGGTTGATGATGGCTACGCTAAAGGTAGATGTCTGGTTGCCAAAGATTGAGCCGAAAATAAAGAGGAAGATCAGCGGAAATAAGAAGGTGAAAAATAGCGCTGTCTTGTCTCTGAATAGTCGTTTCAGCAGGGCAATTACTTGACCTCTAACGCCGCCCCAGTATTTCTTCATAGTTCAGTCCCTTAATGCCTTTCCGGTTAAATCAATAAAAACATCCTCCAGGCTAGCCTGTTCGACTATCTGCTCCTTGACGAAGCCTCGATCCAGTAGTCCTTGGATCAGATTGTGTGGGCTATCTAGAGCTATGATCTTGCCACCGTCCATAATTGCGATGCGATCACACAGCAGCTCGGCCTCCTCCATGTAGTGTGTAGTCAGGACGACGGTCACACCCTCGTCTCGAATCTGCTGGATCAGCTCCCACATATTTCGTCTGGCTTGCGGATCAAGCCCGGTGGTTGGCTCGTCGAGAAAGAGAACCTTGGGGTGATTGACTAGGGTGGAAGCGATGGCGAAACGTTGTTTCTGACCGCCCGACAGCTCTTCTACGTAGCTATCTGCTTTTTCGGTCAGTTGTACTTTGCTTAGTAAGGCGTCGGTATCTACCTCGGTACCGTAGAGACTACCAAACATCTTGAGCTGCTCTCTTAAGCTTAGTTTGTTATAAAAGGCAGTTGACTGGAGTTGGATGCCGATGATGCCCTTGACTTTCATAGGCTTTTTACTGACGTCGAGACCGTCGACTATTGCCTTGCCACCGTCAATTTGACGGAGCGTCTCAATCATCTCTAGGGTAGTGGTCTTGCCGGCGCCATTCGGACCAAGCAAGCCGAAGATTTCGCCTGGATACACTTCGAAAGAGATATCGTTTAGTGCTCGCTTCTTACCATAGCGCTTGACGAAGTGAGATACGGTGATGATTGGCTGTTTCTTAGTCATAATAATTTACCACGATATATGATAGCACAGTCTGCTGACGATGCTATATACTAACGTCATGAAGATTAAGGACAAGCTTAAAGCAGATAGACCGCGAGAGAAGCTGGCCTGCTATGGCGCTGAGCGATTAAGCGACCTGGAGCTACTGATGGCAATCATTGGCAGTGGTAACGCTAAGGCGGATGTCGGCGTGATCGCCCGCCGGGTGCTTGGATTGCTGCGAGAGAAAGACGGCGAGCTGGTGTATAGTGATCTGCGCAGTGTAGTCGGCTTGGGCGAAGCGAAGATCCCGGTGATACTAGCCAGCCTTGAGCTGGCTAAGCGATATCTGGTCGATAGCGATCGACCGGTGGTTGATTCGCCGGAAAAGGCAGTGGCTCTACTAGCGAATATTCGTGATAAGAAGCAGGAGCACTTCGTCTGCTTGACTCTCGACGGGGCGAACCGCCTGATCGCTCAGCGAGTGGTAACCATCGGCACACTGACCGCTAGCCTGGTGCATCCACGAGAAGTCTTCGCTGATGCTATCACCGACCGAGCCGCCGGTATCATCGTGGCGCATAATCATCCGAGCGGGAGCTTGGAGATCAGTCAAGCCGACCGAGACGTCACCGACAGGCTGACGGAAGCCGGCAAGCTCCTGGGGATCACGCTAATCGACCACATCGTCGTCACTAAAGATAGTTTTCAAAGCATAATCTGATTTTATCGACACAAGCTTCTATCAAGCATAGTATAATAATTTCTATGGCATCGGAGGATAATCTTAAAGAACAAGAACGCACTAAGCTTCATAATACTATTTGGAAGATCGCCAATGAATTGCGTGGATCGGTTGATGGCTGGGACTTTAAGGCGTATGTACTAGGTTTCTTATTTTATCGGTTTATATCGGAAAATTTAGCTAATTATATTAATGCTGAAGAACGCAAAACCGGTGCGACTGATTTTAACTACGCAGAGCTGAGCGATGATCGGGCTGAGTTTGGTCGTGAGGACACGGTAAATGATAAAGGTTTTTATATTTTACCGAGCGAGCTATTTGAGAATGTCCGTAAGCGTGCTAAAAATGACGAAAATTTGAACGAAACGCTTAGTAAGATATTCTGCAATATTGAGCAGTCAGCCAAAGGGTACAAAAGTGAGGATGATTTCCATGGGTTGTTTAAAGATTTAGACGTCAACAGTGATAGGCTCGGCTCGACTGTAGCGGAGCGTAACGGGCGATTGGTAAGGATAATGAATGCTATCGGTGACTTTCGGCTGGGTCGGCTTGAGGATAATGCCATTGATACCTTCGGGGATACTTACGAATTCTTGATGAAAATGTATGCCAGCCACGCCGGTAAGTCTGGTGGCGAGTTCTTCACACCACAGGAAGTTAGCGAACTACTGGCGAGAATCACGGTAGTAGGCAAGACTTCGGTCAATAAAGTCTACGACCCGGCAGCCGGCTCAGGCTCGTTGCTACTGAAGTTTGCTAAGGTTTTGGGCAAGGATAATGTTCGGCAGGGTTTCTATGGGCAAGAGAAGAACCCTACCACCTATAATCTCTGTCGTATCAATATGTTTCTACATGACATTAATTATGAAAAGTTTGATATAGCTTGTGGCGACACGCTAGAAGACCCAAAACACTGGGATGATGAGCCGTTTGATGCGATTGTCTCAAATCCGCCATATAGTATCAAATGGAATGAAGATGATAATCCAACACTTATTAATGATCCACGCTTTAGCCCGGCTGGAGTATTGGCGCCACGCAGTAAAGCTGACTTGGCTTTCACTATGCATATACTTAGCTGGCTGAGTACTATCGGTACGGCAGCGATCGTTGAGTTCCCCGGAGTACTTTATCGGGGTGGTGCTGAGGCGAAGATCCGCAAGTATCTAGTAGATAATAACTATGTCGATGCGGTGATCCAACTACCATCGGATCTATTCTTTGGTACGACAATTAGCACCTGTATCCTTGTTTTGAAAAAGAGCCGGGTGGCAAATGATGTATTGTTTATTGATGCCAGTGACGAGTTTGTTCGCAAAGGCAATAAAAATAAGCTGAGCGAGGAAAATCGGCAGAAGATCTTGGATAGCTTCACTGGTCGGCGAAATATCGATTACTTTGCGAAAGCCGCTACTTACGAAGATGTCGTCGCCAATGAATATAATCTATCAGTTAGCTCCTATGTTGAAGTTGAAGATACACAAGAAGTGATTAACATTACTGAACTTAATGCCGACATCGCAAAGATCGTGGCTCGCCAGTCAGAGTTACGGACAGAAATCGATGCGATAGTTGCGGATCTTGAAAGGGATAATGATGATGCGAGATAACGGCAATGTCATTGTCTACGTTGACGATAACGGTAAACCGCAAGTTGATGTGCGGTTTCAGGATGAGACGGTTTGGCTGACGCAAGCACAGATGGTTGATCTGTATCAGTCAAGTAAAGCGAATGTTAGTGAGCATATAAAAAATATTTTTGATGAGAGCGAACTTGATAAAAAATCAGTTGTTCGGAAATTCCGAACAACTGCCTCTGATGGCAAGAATTATGAAGTAAATTATTATAATCTCGACATGATCATCTCGCTTGGCTATCGCATCAGGTCTAGCATTGCCACGAAGTTCCGCATCTGGGCGACCGATCGCCTGTGTGAATATATCATTAAAGATCCCAGGTCTTTGAGTGATTTTAGAATAACTCTAGATCGTGCAACCGATATGTTTGTATTGACATTTGTACTCACGTTTGTTAGTATAATAAGTGCATCACCCCGTGTTGGATTTTCCTCAGCGGGGCTTTTTGTTGTAATGGAGGGATATAATGCCTAAAAATCCGGACAATAGTCAAAAAATAGTCTTTGTGGATGGCGAAAACTTTCGCCAAAGGGTGGTTGAGCTGCTGTGTAATCAAGGAGTTATCGCGGATAAAAACGCATACTTTTCGCTAGACGTACGCGGTTTAATTGAGGATGTTTTAGGGATCAATGGGGTTGAAATTAACTACTATGCATCAGAAATCAAAACCCCAAAAGGCTATACACCGTCCGCAAGGATTCAAAGACGGGTGGATGGAATCAAGGAAAACTCGCGTCGCTGGGTTGCAATGTTAAAAAGGCAGGGTATTAATTACATCAAAGCTGGCAACCTGAAAGTAAAGGAAGGCAAAGAATGTATCCATTGCCACAAGACCCAAGAGGTTTTACAAGAGAAGGGCGTTGACGTTCGTATAGCTTTGGATATGCTTGAATTATCATATAAAACAAAAAATGTAAGCGTCGTGTCTGTTAGCTCTGATACTGACTTGTGCCCGAGCTATCATAAGATTAGAAAACGCAAATGCAAAACAACCTATGTTTGTTTTTCGGACAGCGTTAACCGTGCAGTTGCTGCGGCAACAGATGAGACCATCACTATTACACCACAGAAAGTCATGAGCTATTTTCAGGAATAATCGGCATGAAAAGTATTCAAATAGAAATAAAGAATGGCTATGGCATTGTTGATTTTAAGCATGACTTTAAGTATGAAGACGACAAGAACGGAAGCCATTGCCATTTTTATGGTTTGTACGCTCAAAATGGCACCATGAAATCATCATTTGCGAAGACACTCTTTAATTATAGTCAAGGAACAGCGATATCGGATGAGATTTATCAGATACCTGGTAGCTGTGTTGTGTCTGGAATAGAGCCAGAAGATATACTTTCATACCCTAGTTATAATGGGCGAGTCTACCTATCTGAAAATGCTACATATCTTGTTGCCAATCAGGCAGCTAAGGATGTCTATGCTGAGGCGTCGAAAGATGTTATTAATGCATTTGATAAGTTGAAATATAAAATATCAGAGGTAACAAAAACGAAAGATGATGATAGTGAGACTGTCATTGAAGACTATTATCGCAGATTTGTTAGTAAGGAGCGGGCGGACAGTGTTACGTTGCCTGCAGTTATTACACTATTAAAGGCAAACCTTCCTGAAATCAAACAAGGTAAAGCGCAGTTTTGCGACATCTCTTTGAGAGTATTTAACAGTGCTAATTTTAAGAATTTTATAACTAAGGAAAGATATCGTGGGCTTTTTGACAGATTAGTAAAAGCCTATGACGCAATGTGTGCATCTCCTACGTATTACAGAGAAGGGTTTGATTCAAGTAGTGCTTATACGTTAATAAAGGCACTTGAAAAATCAAAGTATTTTAATGCAAAACATGAAGTTGTGCTCAGAGATAGCGAAGATAAAAGGACAAAGAATATAAATAACAAAGAAGAAATGGAGAGTTACTTAAAAACAGACTTTGATCGGATTGTTGAAGCAGATCCTGGTATAAAAAAGCCACTTGATCAGCTTATAACAGATTTTTCAGTTGGTACAAACGGCGAGGCCCGACGAATTATTGAGGATAAATCACGCAGAGACATACTACTATTTATGGGCGACGAGGATCGATTTTATAAAAATATGTGGTTTGGCTATTTAAGTGGGTGTATTGAAGAGATCGAGAATCTACTAAAAGTCAATGATGAATCAAAATCAAAGATTGAAGAAGCCTTGAGTAAGGCGGATAACGCCGATACAGAGTGGCAGGATGTTAAAGATGTCTTTAACGATCGGTTTAGTTCGCTGCCGTATAGGATAGATATTGTAAATAAAAAGGATACGATAGTAGAGGACTTAGTGTCGCCAATCTTTGAGTTTAAGTTTAGAAATCCACGTAACCCTAGTATGCCGTACAAGGAGCGTCCAGATAATTCGGGTCAATTAAGTATACTTGGTAGAGCTTTAAGTAACGGTGAGCGTAAAGCACTTTATCTGTTAAATATAATTTGTGATGTAAAGAAGAAGCTCAAGGACGGAGCGGACACTTTACTTATTTTGGATGACGTTGTGGAATCTTTTGACTACAGAAATAAGTACACGTTCTTTGAATATTTACAGGAATTGGCATCTCAAAATAGCCAACTGTATATTATCTCGCTAACTCATAATTTTGACTTCTTCAGACTTGTATATGAAAAGCTGTATCCAAAAAATAAGGAACAGTTTAGGCTGGTTATTTCAGACGAGAATAATAGCCTTAGCGCTGAAGAAATGTTTGATCCTCGTGTTTTTGGAAATTATAAAAAAGATGCCACTACAGATAAGTCTGCCTGGGTAACAATGATACCGTTTGCCAGAAACATCGTAGAGTTTCAGCACGGCAAAAGTCACGATGACTATAAAGAGCTGACCAAGGCTCTTCATACTATAAATAATGACGTGACCATAGAAGATATTCAGCAATACCTACAGTCCATAATCTCAGTTGCTGATACGCCATTTAATAGATCGCTAAGTATCTATGAAGCTATCATTATGCATGCTAAAGAAGTAGCAGCTCCCACGTCCGATGGTTTTAGTCTAAAAGATAATTTAGTATTAGCTATTGGTACACGCCTGTGTATTGAGCGATATATTATTAGTAAGATATCAGAAGAAGACTACAGGAATGCTGTAAGTAAAGAGCGCGACCTAACTCGTAAGCTATTGATACTTTATAGTAATAACTGCTCGGATCCAAATAAGCAAACTTATTTAAAAATGTTTAATAAAGCTGCAGCTATTGTTGATGGAACCATACACATTAACTCATTCATGTACGAACCTTTGGTTGATGTCGGCACGTGGGAGATGAAAAAGATGTTTAATGAAATATGCAACAAGACTAATCCTTTAGGAGAGTTATGAGTAAAATTGATGATTTGATTAAAGAGTTGTGTCCGGATGGGGTAGAGTTTGTCTGTCTTGATGAAGTCGCTAGTTTACAGCGAGGATCGGCTATAACGAAGAAAAATATAACTCCTGGGGATGTGCCGGTTGTTGCCGGAGGCCAGAGGCCAGCGTACTTTCATAGCGAAAGCAACAGAAGTGCTCATACTGTTGTGGTCGCTGGCTCTGGAGCTTATGCGGGTTTTGTTAGTTTTTGGTCTGTGCCAATTTTTGTTTCTGATGCATTTAGTATTGAGCCTCTTGGTGATGAAGTAATTTCAAAATATATATTCTATATTCTAAAAAATAGACAAGCTGAGCTTCATAATCTAAAAAGAGGCAGCGGTGTGCCACATGTATATAGCAGAGACGTCGCGAGATGGAAAATCCCCGTTCCGCCTCTTGAGGTTCAGAAAGAGATTGTGCGTGTGCTAGACTCGTTTACAGAGCTAGAAGCAGAGCTAGAAGCGAGAAAGAAACAATATGAATACTATCGAAATACACTCTTGACGTTTAATGAGAGAGTAATATGGAAATCAATGGGTGAAATAGGCAAAATTTCTATGTGTAAAAGAATTATGAAGAGTCAGACTAGTCGAAGTGGTGATATACCTTTTTATAAGATTGGTACCTTTGGTAAGACAGCTGATGCATACATATCACGGGAGCTATACAGTGACTATAAGAGTAATTTTCCTTTTCCTAAAAAAGGAGATATTTTATTATCTGCTTCTGGAACTATCGGACGGACTGTCGTCTACGACGGGGAGCCAGCTTATTTTCAGGATTCAAATATAATTTGGCTAGAAAACGATGAGAGTCAGGTGACTAATAAATTTCTATATCACCTGTATAAAATAACTACATGGCAGACAGAAGGTGGAACTATTAAAAGGCTCTATATAGATAATTTTAAGAGAGTTAAAATCCCTGTTCCACCTCTCGAAAAACAAAAGCAAATCGTCTCCATCCTAGATAAATTCGAAAAACTTACCAACGACATTTCTGTTGGTTTGCCAGCGGAGATTGAAGCCCGCCGCAAGCAATATGAATACTACCGAAATAAATTATTAACATTCAAAGAGTTGGAGTGTTCAAAATGAAATATGACGTAATTGCTGAAAATAGCGATAGTACCGTCGTCAGCGACTACGTCTCGCCGTATCAGCGAGCGACGAGTTATCAGAGTGAGGCGGAATTAGAGCGGGAGCTGATCAAACAATTGCAAGCGCAGGCGTATGAATATTTACCGATCAAGAGTGAAACTGATTTGATAGATAATCTGCGCACGCAGCTGCAAAAGTTGAATGATTACGCATTTACTGACGCTGAATGGAAGCGGTTCTTCGCAGAGCGAATAGCTAATGGCAATGAGAATATCGCTGACAAGACCTTCAAAATTCAGGAAGATAGCACACAGCTATTACAGTGCGATAACGGTGAAGTGATTAATATTCGCTTGTTAGACAAAACGAATATTCACAAGAATTGCCTGCAGGTAATTAATCAATACGAGGTGTCAGGTGCACGGGATAATCGCTATGATGTGACGCTACTGGTGAATGGTTTGCCGCTGGTGCATA
>ERZ773042.851-NODE-851-length-19238-cov-2.914508_pt1 | contig 19238 bp, 15 predicted proteins | sample MGYA00511664_ERZ773042 | MGnify/ENA primary metagenome ERZ773042 (study PRJEB29015, sample SAMEA2737984) | human oral metagenome | biome: human oral; feature: human-associated habitat; material: dental | place: China | collected 2036 ... | reverse complement strand
GAAGTAGATAAACGTATAAAAAATAATAAAAAAGATAAGGCAAGTCGTGTTGATATGAAAAAATATATGAAGCAGGAAAGTTTGGAAAATAATGCCTTACGTGATAAACTATTAGGACTTAAATTAAAATAAGTATTTGATTTTATACAATTTAATTAATGTTATACTATGATGTTAAAAAACAAATCTAAGAGTATAGTTCAAGTTACTATAAATGGAATTTTTCTCTTTAAAAGCTAGTGTTTAGTATGAGTTTATGCTATAATTAATCATGAAAAAATTTGACTGAGAGGTAAATGATGAAATACATATCAGTAGCCGTAGATGGGCCAGCTGGTTCAGGCAAAAGTACGATAACCAAGATGGTGGCTAAAAATTTAGGATATAATTATGTTGATACAGGTGCGATGTATCGTGGATTAACATATGATTTTTTGAAAAATAATTTAACAGAATTAGATGAAAAAAAAATAGAGTTACTATTGAGCAAAGTAAAGTTTGAAGTGAAGTTTATAGATAGGGTTCAATATGTTTTCGTCAATGGTGAAGATGTTAGTGAAAAAATTCGAACTGCAGAAAATTGCCGAATTGTGCGGCCGTTATAAAGTGCCGATCGTATCCGACGAAATTCATGCGGATCTTATGCTGTGGGGGAACAAGCATATTCCCTTAGCTTCCATCAGCTCGGAAATCGCAGCACATACGATTACCTGTACGTCGGCGACAAAAACATTCAACCTTGCAGGCTTGCAGGCATCGACGATTATCTTTCCCGATAAAGCGGCAAAAGAGAAATTCGATGCTTTTTGGCACCGCATAGACGTTCATAGGAACAACTGTTTCAGCGTCGTCGCAGTCGAAGCCGCCTTTCGACACGGTGAAGAATGGCTTGAACAGGTACTGCGCTACATTGAAGCCAATATGAAATATGTAAAGGAGTATATCGATGCGAATATTTCCTCGATTAAAACCTATATTCCCGAAAGCACGTATTTGATGTGGCTCGACTGCCGCGGGCTCGGTTTTACCGGTGATGAACTCGTGGAATTTATGGCGAAAAAAGCGCATTTGGGATTAAACGACGGACGCGCATTCGGGGCCGAAGCCGGATATATGCGGATCAACGTCGCCTGTCCGCGCTCGATATTAACAAAAGCTTTGGCACAGCTCAAAGATGCCGTCGAAAAAAATAATCGGGTATCTTAAAATCCGAAGTTTTCGGCGTCTGCGAATTATACGATGCGGTTTTTCCGCAAAGGAAAATATTATGCTGAAAGATATGGAAGAATACGTTATCGCACTCAGGCGAAAATTTCACAAAATTCCGGAAGTCTCTTTAAAAGAAAAAGAAACTTCCGAATATATCCGGCGCGAACTTGAAACGTTGGGTGTTTCGTATGAATCCGTCGGCGAATACGGTACGGTCGCAAGTATCAAAGGCGATCTGCCCGGCAAGATATATGCGTTCCGATCCGATATCGATGCGCTGCCTATAAACGAAGATACGTCGCTCGAATTTAAATCAGAGCATGAGGGCTGTATGCATGCATGCGGGCACGACGGCCACATCGCAATTCTTTTGACATTTGCACGCGAACTTGCGGCTATGAAATCAGAACTCAAAGGAACCGTTTACCTCTGTTTTCAGCAGGCGGAAGAAATCGGCAAAGGGCATCAGGAGATTATCGACTATCTCAAAACCGTCGGAAAAATTGAAACGATGGTCAGCTCTCATCTTTGGGCGGATATTCCCGTCGGAAAAATATCGCTGCAGGCGGGAGCGGTGATGGCGGGAACGACGAGCTTTCACCTGACCGTAACCGGAAAAAGCTGTCACGGCTCGCGCCCCGATCAAGGTATCGACCCCATCAACGCCGGTGCAATGATCGTCGGAGAAGCATTCCGAATTAAAGACAGGGAATTCAGTCCGCTTCAGCACAATACGCTGAGCTTCGGATTATTTCACAGCGGTACTGCGACAAATATCATTCCCGATCAGGCGGAACTCGGCGGAACGATGCGTTTTTTTTCGGACGCCGAACGCACGCAATTATTTTCCGTCCTCGACAGAAGCTGCAAAGCGGCGGAAATACTGACCGGTGCAAAGGCGGAATGGAAGCCGCTCGTCGGTCTTCCTCCCGTTGTAAACGATCCGGCAAGTATTGCAAAAGCGCTTCCGTCGGCACAGGCCGTTTTCGGAGATAAAAACGTCATCCGATTTGAAAAGATTATGGGAGCCGATAATTACGGTTGTTATCTGCAGGAATTTCCGGGCTTCTATGCGTTTATCGGCATCAGAAACGAAGAAAAAGGAATTTGCCACGCACATCACAGCAGTAAATTCGATATGGACGAATCGGCGCTGCCGAATGCCGTTCGTTTTTATGTCGATTTTATACGCAAAAATATGTAGGAGGTATCTATGGATACTGCAAATCGGAAAGCCGAAAATAAGCGACAGCTTTCGGGTATGTTGGGTTTTATCGAAAGGGCGGGAAATAAAATTCCGCATCCGATTTATATGTTTATCGTGTTTTTCTTTTTGACGCTGGTTCTTTCGGCGATCTGCGCCGCGGCCGGAGTCAAAGCGGTTAATCCGGTAAACGATAAAGAAGTCGCCGCCGTCAATCTGCTTACGGCGGGAGGTATTGCCGATATTTTGAAAAGCTTTCCGTCGGTGTGGGCAAGTTTCGCTCCGATAGGCGCGGTGTTTATCGCGACATTGGGACTCGGCGTTGCGAACGGCAGCGGATTTTTAAAAGGCATTCTGTCGCTTGCAAGCAATTTCAAATCGAAATTCATCGTAACGATGATCGTCGTTTTGATCGGCATCAACGGAAACCTGATCGGCGACACCGCGTTTGTCGTATTTCCTCCGCTCATTGCGATCCTGTATATAAATTTGAAACGCAATCCGCTGGCGGGACTCTTTACGGCGTATGCATCGGTGGCTTGCGGATTCGGAGCCGCCTTGGTCGTCGGAAACGGAGACGCCATGCTTGCAGGTATGACCGAAGCTGCCGCGCGTTTGGTGGATCCGGCGATGGTCGTTTCACCGGCGAGCGGATATTATTTTATGCTCGTATCGACGATTTTGTTAAGCCCCGCAATCGCATGGGTGTCTATCAAATTCGTAGAGAAAAAACTCGACGACACGGGCATGGGATCCGAATTCGAACTTAAAGAAGAAGAGCATATAAAAGTTTCGCTTTCAGACGTGGAAAATAAAGCAATGAAATCGGCGGCATTGGGGTTGGCGGGGCTGGTTTTGGTTCTCGTTGCCATGGGATTCAAAGGAATGCCCTTTGCGCCGCCCGAAGGAAAATCTTTTGCATTCAGCCCGATGCTCCGAGCCATCCCTGCCGTTATCCTGTTTGTGTTCGCCGTTCCAGGCTACGTATACGGAAAAATTACCGGCTCGATTAAGGAATTTAAAGACATATTCGCTATGATGACGAACGAAATAAAAACGATTGCACCGTTTTTCCTCATTTGTTTTTTTGCGAGCCAATTTATCTCCGTATTTGCAAAGAGCAATTTGGGAACGATCATCGCAATCAAGTGCGGTCTGTTTTTGAAAAACAGCGGCATTCACGGCGTCGGTCTCTTTATCGCTTTCGTATTCCTTATCGCGATCATAAACCTCTTCGTCAGCAGTATGAGCGCGAAATGGGCGGTGCTCTCTACGGTTTTCGTTCCCATGCTTTTGATTGCCGGCATAACTCCTGCAGCAACGCAAATGGCATATCGCATCGGTGACAGCTTGACAAACAATATTACGCCGACGTTCGCATACTTGGGCATTATCCTTACCTATGCGCAAAAATACGATAAACGTGCGCAGACCGGTACGGTCATGGCCTATATGCTGCCGTTTTCAATCGCGTTTACGCTCGTGTGGGTTCTTTTACTCGTATTGTGGACTGTTTCCGGTCTGCCGATCGGCCCGGGATATCATGTATTTATGTAGGAGGCATAATAACTATGAAAAAGGTAATCGTATTGTTATGTGCCGCATCCCTTGTGTTTGCGGCGGTAACAGGGTGCTCTTCGCCGATGTCTGATAACAACGACGATCGATTTCTTCCTGCGGAAGACATCGACCCGAACGGGGGTGCGGATATTCACGGCGCGAATAATCACAAAAAATCGAAATATTGGCTGCATCCGGATTTTTATAATATGGAAAGCGATGACCAGGTAACGATTATATCGCATTTTAAAACCATGCAGCAAACGACCGAATACAGCTGCGGTCCTTCGTGCGTTACGATGGCCCTCATGCATTTGGGCATACCGATGACCGAATGGGAAGCTGCAGTCGGTATGCACTGCAATATGGATGAAGACGATCCGGACGCAAAACCGGGCAGTGCAAACAACTGGTACGAACCCGGTGCAAATGTCGGAAAAATCGTCAAGTTTTTAAAAACGCTTTCCGATGTGAAGATTGTCGAAGCGAATTACAAAGAGCATCCGCAGCCGGACGATTTCGTGACGGCAGAAGATACTAAAAACTTGAAGTATTCTCCGGCTATGGTTGGTAATTATAAAAGATATTTTGAAGCCGTATCCCTTTACTCGAGCGAAAATAAAGCGGATACCGATAAATGGGTTACGGATGCAAAAGATTCGTTTTTTGTAAAATGGCTGACCGGTCATTTGAAAGACGGGCATCCGATTATCGCTCATACCAATCTGTGGAACGGGCATTATGTCGTAATTGTCGGCTATGATAACGGCGGAACACCGCAGCTTGGTGATGACGTTTTAATTATTGCCGATCCTTATGATACATGGGATCACTGGCAAGACGGATTTATCGTACTGCCGCTTGAAAAATTTTTTTATGAATGGAATGATTTTAATATTGCGGCGAAACCGTATCAGCTGCAACCCTTTGTAGTAGTAGGGAAAAAATAAAAAACAAATTCTTGCACGGTATTGCCGTATCGTATTACACAATATTGCAATACCGTGTATAGAAACTATCCTGTAAAGTATCTTATCAAACAATTTTTATTCCGGAAACAGCAAGATTAACCGGCGATGTCTTACGGTGTGTTATTTTTTTCTATAGCAAGTATATATTCCTCTTTCGGTCGTATACAGGGCCGATGAAGAGCGGCCTACCGCATCATTGACGCGGTATCTCTTTTATCGTATGGTATTGTTAAGGAGACTTCTCTTTTGCAGAGGATTGTATGGAGAACGCGATGAAAAAAATGCTTTTAACCTTCTGCGCGGTTTTAGCCTTATGCTTGGCCGGATGTGCGAAGGGCGGATCGTATACGGCAGGTACGTATACCGCAAGCGCAAAGGGAATGGGCGGAGATGTCAACGTTTCCGTGACGTTCAGCAAATCGGCAATCACTAAAATCGAAATCGGCGAGCACAATGAAACGCCCGGTATTTCCGACACGCCGATAAAGGAAATTCCCGCGCAAATTATTAAAACGCAAAGTTTGGCCGTCGATACGGTGAGCGGCGCGACTTTTACGTCCAAAGCGATTTTGGAGGCCGTTGCAAATACGGTCGAACAGGCGGGCGGAGATGTCGCCGCGCTTCAATCGAAAAAGGCAAAAGTCAAAGCGGGAAAGGCCGTAAAAAAGACGACCGATGTTGTCGTTATCGGGGGAGGCGGCGCGGGTTTGACGGCCGCGGTCGAAGCGGCAACGAACGGCGCGAAAGTTATCCTTATCGAAAAAATGCCCATCCTCGGCGGTAATACGCTTTTGTCCTATGCCGAACTTGCCTGCCCGAACAATTGGCTGCAGCAGGAAAAAGGCATTAAAGACAGCCCCGAACAATTTGCAAAAGAGATGTATGAGGGCGGCGGTAAATTAGCAAAAAAAGAATTGGTCGATATCGTTGCAAACAACGCGACGGCGGGAGCGCTGTGGCTTCGCGATGTTATCGGCGTAAAATATCAGGATTATCTGGTACACGAAGGCGGACACAGCGTTCCGCGTGCGGTCGAACCGATCGAACTCGGTGCGGGCATGATTACGCCTTTAAAAGAATACGCTGAAAAAATCGGAGTGGAAATTCTTTTGAATACGAAGGGCGAAGAGCTGATAAAAGACAAGTCGGGGAAGATCGTCGGTGTACAGGCGGTGCAAAAAGACAATACCCCGATCGTGCTGACTGCAAAGAGAGCCGTTGTGCTTGCGACCGGCGGTTTCGGAGCGAATGTTGAAATGCGTCAAAAATACAACAAGCGCTGGGAAACGCTCGACGCATCGGTTAAAACAACCAACTCTCCCGCCATCGTCGGCGACGGAATTGTCATGGCCGAAAAAGTCAACGCGAATTTGATCGGCATGGAATACATTCAGCTCTATCCGTTTAACAATCCCGTTACCGGAGTGTTCTACGGCATTGAAGCGCCGAGCTGGTCGGGAGAAGGTTTGATTTACGTCAATAAAGACGGCAAGCGTTTTGTCAACGAAGTCGGCATGCGCGATGTGCGCGCGGAAGGCATTCTCGCACAAGGCGGCGTCGCATACGCGATCTACAATCAGGAAGTCGCCGACCGTCTGCACCTTGAAGAAAAATTCAAAGACGAATACGCAAAGACTTTGGCGGACGGCGTCTTTTTCAAAGCCGACACGCTCGAAGAAATCGCAAATCATTTCGGTATCAACGCTGCAAACCTCGTCAAAACAATGGACGCGTACAACAAAGGCATCGAAAATAACAACGACGAATTCGGCAGAAAGACAAGCATGGTTACGATGAAGAGCGGGCCGTGGTTTATTTTGAAAGGTGTCGTTTCCGTGCACCACACGATGGGCGGTGTTGAAATCAACGAAAAAGCGCAAGTGCTCGACGTCAACGGAAAACCGATTCCCGGTTTATATGCGGCCGGCGAAGTGACCGGCGGCATTCACGGCAATAACCGCGTCGGAACCTGCGCGATTTCCGACATCGTCGTATTCGGCAGAATCGCCGGTAAAAACGCTGCAAGCACGGCGCAGTAATAGGCGGTACTACATATGAAAAAATATTTTTATGTATTCGGTTCGCTGTTGCTCGCTGCTTTTACGGCGGTCGGCTGCGCGGGGAAAAATGCCGTAAAAGACGGCGATTACGCGGTGAGCGTTACGGGACATAACGGTCCGATCGAACTTACGGTAAACTTTTCGGCTAAAAAAATTTCCGGCATTACGATAACGAAGGAAAGCGAAACTGACGTGCTGTCGGATCCGGCGCTTATCGATTTACCGAAAAAGATAATCGAAACGAACAGCCTCGCCGTTGATTCGGTATCCGGCGCAACGGTTACATCAAGTGCCGTTAAATACGCGGTCAGACAGGCGATTGTACAAGCGGGCGGCAATCCCGCAGACTTTGAAAAACCGATAGAAAAAGCGCCGGCAAAAACCGAAAATCTCAGCGTCGACGTCGTCGTTATCGGTGCGGGCGGTGCGGGTGTAAGCGCGGCTTTACGCGCCGACCAACTCGGAGCGAAGACAGTGCTTTTGGAAAAGACCGGCATGATCGGAGGTGCTCTCGTCGTCAGCGGCGGCAATCAGGTTGTCATGGGTTCAAAATTGCAAAAAGAAGCCGGTGTCGCAAACGATTCGGTGCAGAGCATGGTTGCCGACTTTATGAAAAACGGCGCACGTAAAAACAATGAAGCCTCCCTTACGCTTTTTGCGCGGAATGTCGGAGCCGCGAGCGATTGGCTCAACGAATACGCCGGCGTTCAATTCGACATGAAAGGCGGGCTGCACAAACTTGCCGAATATTCGAATGACAGGGAATTGGCTTACCTCGGCGGCGGAAGCGGTTTTATGAAAAGTATTTTGCAAAAGCTTTCGTCGACGAATATCGATCTGCATTTGAATACGAAGGCGACCGAATTAAAACGCGACGGCGGTACGGTTGTCGGAGTAATAGCCGAAGATTCCGACGACAACACTTACGACATAACGGCAAAGTCGGTCATAATTGCAACCGGCGGATACGGCGCGAACAAATCGCTTTTGTCGGAAGATCTGCAAAAATCGCTGTACTACGGCAGATCGAATGCGACCGGCGACGGTTTGATATTGACCGATGCGGTCAATGCACAGCGGCAGCTCATGCAGTACGGAAAACGCTATCCGAACGGTATCGAAGTTGCTCCCGGCATAGCGAAGTCAACGATCGCCGGAAACATCGTTGCGTTCAATTCGGGCAGCGCGATTCTTATCAATAAAGAAGGAAAGCGCGTCGTAAGCGAAAAAGCGTCGAACCGCACGATTCTCGAAACCGAAGTCAAACAAACCGACGGAATGCTCTTTTTATTCATGGATCAAAAAACTTTCGACATGTGGAAGGAAAGACTTGCAAACGCGGGTATTTCGGAAGAAAATATCGACTCGTGGCTTAAAAACAACGGTTCGCACGAGCCGATTTTCATACGCGGAACGACGGTCGAAGAAGCTGCCGGCGCTTTGAATATGGATGCGGCGGCTCTTAAAGCTACGATCGATACGTACAATTCTTATGTCGCATCGGGAACCGATTCGGCTTTCGGACGTCCGGCAAACTTTATGAAAGCGAAAATCGAAGACGGTCCTTATTACCTTGTCGAACAAAAGCCTCGCTTTGCAACGACGATGGGCGGCTTGGTTTTGAATGACAGCTTGCAGGTTATCGATACGGACGGAAAAATCATTCCCGGACTTTATGCCGCAGGCGAAGTCGGCGGCGGTGTTATGGGTGACGATTCTCCTTCCGGTGCAAACAATGCATGGGCAATTACGTCGGGAAAACTTGCCGGCGAAAGCGCTGCAAAAAACACATCGGAAAAATAGCGTTTGACGATTGACGCGGCGGCAAACCGGCGATCAACGCGGCGAGCAATTAATGTGTGTCGCGGCGGCGGACATTTTGCCGCCTGCCGCGGATACGCTGCCGCAAAATCGTACCGTCTCGATAACCCTGCGGTTGTAGGGTAAAGACAGGATAAAACCGATGAAAAAAACTATCATAATTTTTTTTGTACTGACTGTTATTTTTAACACTCAAACCGTTTTTTCGAGAGAATCTCGGCCATGGATTATGGGTATAAATTTTGAAAATGCGCCCGAACAGTATGATTTTAAGCCTATGGCTGATTTACCCACTTCTCCGTATGCCGGAATACCCGGTTTTTATTACGAGGATAGGTACGTCAGAGAAAGCGACGGTATGTGGCTTTTAGACTGCTATTGGGGCCAGGATGAAGAGTTTTACGGCGACGACTATGTCGGTACCTATTACGACACTATTATAATAGGCTCGAAGCACTGGGAAGGCGATGAAGATTCAGGCGGCAAAAAAAACGCAGAGGATGCCTTTGAAAAATTGACCGTCCTGTTAAACGAGCAATACGGCCCGGAAACGGATGAGCCGACAGGTTCGATCGGCTCCGATCATCGTAAATATATAAAAGAGTGGAAAGTCAATGAAGAGTGGTCGTGTTCGCTTTCCTATGAATATGAGGAACGGGATAAAAATCGGAGATTTTATCAGACATTGGTTACATTCCGGAATATCCCTATAGGTATACTCGATTTTGATAAACTGAAAGATGAATTATCGGCCGAATACCTGCATACGCTGAATAAAACGCAGTTAAGGCTGCTTCGCAACGGGGTATATGCACAGTACGGGCGACCGTTCAAAGATAAAATTCTGCAAAAGTTTTTTTATAACAGTTATTATGCTTCTTATAAAGAAAATAAAAATTATTCGGATGCGATGCTTACGGAATTGGACAAAAGGAATATAGCGTTGATTAAAAACGAAGAACGTACGAGATAGGTTTTGCACGGTTGTACGTTGTGTACGGCGGTCTGCCGTCATTTAATAATTTCCGCTTCTACAGCCGACGCAACCTCCGCATTGCAGATACGGATACTGCAGTCTTCCGCTTCCGAATATCCGAGAAAGTCGATGCTGCCGTACCACAAAATTTTTTCATCGAAAACGGCAAGCCGCTGCGAAACATTTTCTTTCGCAAAAACGACAGCACCCGCAGCTTCGAGCATATCGATATACGGCTGTTGCTTTTTGCGTCGGTCTTTATCTTCATGCAACCTTGTCGTGATAAAGATTTTGCACCCGTTTGAAAGTATTTTCGGTACAAGCGGTAAAAATTTTTGTACTTCGGTTTTGGAAAGATACGGCGAGCAAATGACGGCCGATTTTTTTGCGCTCATGCAGTCTTTAATAAAATCGGTTTTACAGTTGTCGACGGAATACAGCTTTGACGGTGCCGCTCCGTTTTGAGCCGAATCGGAATCAGGCTTTATCGTATAACCGAGCTGCTTGTAGCCTTTGAGGCGATTCCGGTACATGTGATCGAAAACTTGAATACGGAAGTCGACGTAGTCATAAATCAACACTTCTTCTTTTCCCGCAAAATTTCTGTGCAGGCGTCCGCAGTATTGTGCAAGCGTGCCCTTCCAGCTGAACGGCATTGCAAGCATAAGCGTGTCGAGCCGCGGATCGTCAAAGCCTTCTCCGGCATACTTTCCCGTCGCAAGCACGACAAGCGATTCGGATGCGGGAACTTTGTTGAGCGCTTCCAACTGTTCTTTCTTTTGCTTTTGCGTTCCTTTGCCGGTAATCACGATGACATGGAGGGCAGCGTCTTTGAGGTAATTTTTTAATAATTTTAAATGTTCGATCCTGTCGGAAAGGATAAGCGGTGTCCGTCCTTCTTTGACGGCGTCTCGTACATCGGAAACGATTAACATATTCCGCGCTTCCGCTTGTACCATTTCGGAATAATAATTTTGAATTGAGGACTTCGAAAGCTTCGCATTTTCTGCAGCGATATGAAAGTTCGTAAAACGCGGAATAAAATAATGTTCAAAGTTTTGTACGCTGTTCATCTGTTTCGCAGTCGTCGCATAGAGGATCTGCCCGCACTGCATAAAGATAATCTTTTGCCTGCCGTCGCGTCGTATCGGCGTTGCGGTCAATCCGTACACGTATTTTGCACGAAAGCTCTTTACGAGGTTTTCCGTCCCGAATGCCGATACGTGATGACACTCGTCGACGATAAGCATACCGTATGTATACCGCCGCGGTTTTACCGCATCGGAATTCTTTTCCGTAAGCGACTTAATAATTGCGATATCGATAATCCCCGTCGACGTATCTTTTCCTGCGGCGATAGTTCCCGCTTCGTAATTCAAAAACCGCTTGACGGCCTTTTTCCACTGTTCCAAAAGCGTATGTGTCTGCACGAGGATCATCGTATTCGTTTTTCGTTCCGCAATGAGAGATGCGGCGGTTACCGTTTTTCCGAAACCGGTTCCGGCCGATAAAATACCGATATCCGATTTAAGCATCGCCTGCAAAGCCGCCTTTTGTTCCGCATACAATTCCGCAGTAAAACAGACTTCAATGTGCACACCCTGTTCCCGTTCATCCGTGATTTCGTACGGTACATCGCAATCTTTTAATAATTTTTCGATTTGAGCGAGGTTGCCGCGGGGCAAACGCAAAGCATTTTCCGTTTCATCGGAACAATCGATATAACGCGGGATATTATAAAGCGGAAGCCGCATTTGAAGTTTTTTAAAATATTCCGGATTTAAGAAAACCGCCGTCCGTCTGAAAATCCCCAGAGCCCGCTCCGATATTCCGGCTTTTGCAATTTCGATTTGATTGGAAAATGTAATGTGCACGATCGAAGAAAAATCTTTTTGCGTCAGTCGAGCATTTTGTGCCGGTTGATTGTTTGATTGCGCGTTCGGATCGCTTGAATAAACGTTCAATAATTTATTCCGCGCTGAATTATCGCTCGGCGGATTTTTAATAATTTTATACGCTCTTCCGAATTTAATAACATTGTCTGTTTTATTAATTTCGTCGGTATTGAAATCGTCCGGTTTATTGATCCCGCCGATATCGAAATCGTTCGGTAAAAAACCGGACACGGTCTTTGCAATTTCGGTACAGCGCGCCTGCACGGCTTTTTCGGACAATTTTTTGACGGAACTTAAATATGCCCACTGGTCGTCAAACGGAATAAAATCTTCGTCCACAAAAACGGAACACTTATTTTTTACCGCCTGTCCCTGCAGCGGCAGAGCGATTAAATTACCGTAGCCGCCTTTCGGTATCGTATCCTGATTGGGAAACATACGGTCGAATGATTCAAACGGCAGTGAATGCCGTTCGTTCATCGCAGCCTGTAAAATCAATGTCCCGAAATTACGAGCTCGTTTTGCGGCAACAGCTTCGCTGAAAAAAATCCAAAGGTGAGCGCCTTTTCCCGATCGCGATATTTCAACTGAAACGGGAACGGAAAACGCAGTACAGGTTTTACGTACAGCCGCCGCATCTTTTTTCCACGCATCGGAACTTCCCGTATGCGAGTCGAAATCGAACGCGAGAAAGCGGCATACGTCTCCTTCCATAAGCGGATATAAGCCGACGACATCTCGGCAAGCGGAATCTTTTCCCGCCAAGTGATTAAAAATATAGCCGTCGGAAAGCGGAACAGGAAGTTTAAACGGACAGGAGGCGCATGAATATTTTTTCATATCGCATTTCCCGCTCTGCCACTTGTTTTCGCATACCGGCGAATAGCCGCTTTTGTCAGATTTTGCGTTGTCCCAGCGCAGCGCAAAGACATCCTGTCGGCCGACAAAGAGCGATGTATATAAATCGATCTTTTCCTGCGGCGTATTGTTTCGAGTAACAAGGGTTTGCGATGACGTTATGGATATGTCCGCTGCCGGCAGTTCCGGTGGTGATTGTGCGAATATATCGGCCGGTTCCGCTTTTGTACTTACGGCGCCGGCTTTTTCTTCAAGTATGCATCGAATATCTTCATGTGTCGCGGCGAAATAATTTATTAATTCGATAAGTCGTTCGCGAGAAAGCGTTTCCAAATATGATAAAACGGCAGACGATATATCGGACATTGTGTACGAATTATGTATCGGTCGTATGATAGGAAAAGGTAATATAGATAACCGATGCCTAAAACAAATCTTGCTGTTACTTTATATTATAAAGCTGTATTTTACATCAGCTTTGCAACGCACGCTTCAACATCGGCCATAGGAGCAGGCGGTTCAAAACGTGCGACGACAGTCCCGTCACGCGCGACAACGAATTTGGTAAAGTTCCATTTGATGTCGGAATTGTTTTGATAATCGGGATTACTTTTGGTAATATAATCATGCAGCGTCTGCGCCGTTTTGCCTTTGCCGAAACCTTCAAATCCCTTTTGCGCTTTCAAATATGTATACAGCGGCAATTCATTCTTACCGTTTACGTCCGACTTTTTCATTTGCGGAAATTTCGTGTTGTAGTTGAGCGAGCAGAACTCGCTGATTTGTTCGTTCGTACCCGGTGCCTGCCCCCCGAATTGATTGCACGGCACATCGATTATTTCCAAGCCCTGCTCATGATATTTTTCGTACATTTGTTCAAGTTCTTTGTAGTGCGGCGTAAACCCGCATTTTGTTGCCGTATTTACAATCAGCAAAACCTTCCCTTTATAATCTTTCAGAGGTACATTGCCTCCTTGTGCATCCTGTACCGAATAATCATAAATTGTCATTTTCTTATCTCCATCGGACTTTAATACTACCGAAAACACACTCTTTGTACTATTCCCGGTGTTCTATTTTAAACAATGGCGATATTATAAATCTTTAGCCTATCGCCTTTTGTACGAGCGACTGCAGCACCGGAATCACTTCTTTTTCAAACCACGGATTGCGCTTTCTCCAGCCGAAATTGAGAGGAGAGGGATGCACGAGCGGAAAATACTCCGGCAGATAATTATTAAAATATTTTACCGTTTCGGTTAAGCTTCGCTTCGCCCGCATCCCCAAATAATATTTTTGCGCGTACGCTCCGACTAAAATCGTCAGGCGGACGTCCGGCATAAGCGCTGAAAGCTTCGGATGCCATGTTTTTGCAAATTCTTTCCTCGGCGGCAAATCGCCGTGAGCGCCTTTTCCCGGATAATAAAAATCCATCGGCATAATCGCAAACAGATCGGGATTATAAAACTGTTCGTCCGTTACGCCGAGCCATTTTCGAAGCAGCCGTCCGCTTGCGTCGTTCCACGGCTTTCGCGTTTCCTGCGCGATCCGGCCGGGCGCCTGCCCGACAAGCACGATGCGCGATTTTGTCGACGCGGTGTAGACGGGAGCGAAGCCTTTCGCGCGCAAGGGCGCGTTCATTTCGGCACGGTCTATTTTGTTATAAAGAAGCGGAAGTATTGGCATATAACCTCGATAATAAATATTATCTATTTTTCTAAAATAAATAAATATTCACAAACGTGTATGTCTCTGTTTTTTAAATTTCTGCTTCCGCGAAAAGCGTTGTATCGAATTTCCTGCGTTTTACATTTTCCGTACTTGTGCAGCATGGATCGCATTTCATCAAAGGATATAAAACCTTCCGAATTATAAGAGATGATCACGAATTTACTGTCCAAATTTTCGATTATTTTTTCCATCGCGTGTAACGCGGAATACGGTTTATTAAATACGGAGCGATTCCAGTCTTGCGTTATTCCGCTGACTTTGCTTATTTCCACGTCAAGTTTATTTTTTAAAATAAGGTTCAACATAAAATAATTCGATCCGTACGGATGTTGATTGTACGGAGGGTCGAGATATGCTATATCCAAATCTTTTAACTCTTTGGAAAGCTGTACCGCATCTTTTTGATACACATGCAGCTTCGATTCATAATTACTGAAAATGGGTTCTTTCAATTCTATTTTACCGAAAATTCTGGAGAGGGCATTTTTACCGGCAGCCCCGAAGCAGCCGATCCCCGTACGTTTGTCTTTGTAAAAGCCTTTGAAAACACCGCTCGTGTTGACATGAACGGACGCTTCCGTGATCAAAGGCGCCAAAAAGAACTTTTTCAATCCGTCTTCTTCGACGATTTCATCGATCAGTTTTCTGTACGTGTCGATCAACACGGCATTTTCATGCGTATAAAAAACTCTTTCGCCAGGTAAAATATCATTATCGTTTTTCGGCGCATAATTTTGTGAAATGATGCCGCTGTATTTTTTGCGTATGCTTTGATTTTCGATTTCACTTCTGAGTGCGGAACATTTTTTTTCGGGATAGTCTTTTTTATTTATTAAATAGCAGCTGTTTATTACGGCGGAATAATTTTCCAAATCGTTTACGATCAATGTATCGGAATGTTTTTTCAGCATACGCGCAACGATGCCCGATCCGGAAAAAATATCCGCGCAAATCATTTTTTCTTTTTGCAGTTTTTTCGATATCGTATTTACTTCGTTTTCAATATTGCCTATTAATAAACGCTTGTTTCCGAGATAGGTAATTATTTGCGTGGTTAGAAAATCGTTGTTTTCTTTGTAATTTGCATCTTTCATACAAACTCGGAGATTTCATTACACGTATGAGTATAACATATAAACACGTGTAAGTACATATTTTACAATAGAGAGCGCCGCACTGCATATTTTCCGTTTTGTATTTTTGTTTTTACATCTCGCCGCTCGTTGTCAGATATATAACAATTTGCTATGATACAGCATATGGAAAAAACGGTATCGCGAAACAGAAAAATCGCATTGACGGGCGCGCTCTGTGCGCTTGTCGTCGTACTCGGTATGCCGCCGCTCCACCTCGGCATGATTCCTCTCGGCCCGAATGCATCGATTACGATCATGCATATTCCGGTTTTGCTCGCCGTCATGCTGACGGGGGGTGCATCGGCTCTCGCTTCGGGGATCGCCGTCGGCACGGTGTTCGGCGTGTTCAGTTTAATCCTTGCGGCCATAACACCGACCGGCGCGCTCGATCCGCTTTTTATCAATCCCGCCGTTTCGGTTTTGCCGCGTGCGCTTCTTGCCGCAGCCGCTTGGCTTTTATGGCGGCTTTTGTCGCTCATTCCGCATTTGCCGAAAACGGTTTCCGCCGCGCTTGCCGCGTTTATTTCGACGCTTGCGCATACGTGTTTTGTCGTCGGCGCGCTGTATGTTTTTGCGGGCGGCAGGATGATGAGCGCTATGGGAGGCAAAGGTTTTATCGCCGTGCTGCTTTTACTGCTTCCGAACGCTCTGCTCGAAGCTGCGGCTGCGGCGATCGTGTGTGCGGCGGTGATCGCGTCGGCAACGGTCGTTGCAGGGAAAAAATCGAAATTGTCGCAGGAAGATAAAAATTAATATTATTAATGTCGCTTAATAAAATTCGAAATTATATATAATAATTAATAAGGAATATATTCGATGCGGATCGTTATTATCGGTGCCGGTTTTACCGGCGTGCAGCTTGCAAAATTATTGATCAACGAAAAAAATACCGTCGCGATTATCGACAACGATGAAAACAATGTGCGTCACGTTTCGAATCAGCTTGACTGTACGGTGATGCTCGCCGACGGCAACGATTTGGAAACGCTCGAAGAAGCGGGTATCGCGAAAGCGGACGCGCTCGTATGCGTTACGGAAAACGACGAAGTGAATATGATAACCTGTTCGCTCGTCGACGCGGTATATCCCGACGTCGTAAAGATCGCGCGCGTGCGCAATTACGCGTACTACGTCAACACGGCGGCGGCAAAAAAGAGTCACGCGGATTCGTTCGGCGGAAAGCATCGTCCGCTGTACGGAATCGATTATATGATCCATCCCGACGTGGAAGCCGGCGAAGCGGTCGTTCAAGCGGTCGAAAACGGCGCGGTGAGCGATGTGCAGGTTTTCGGAAACAATGCGTACGAGCTGACGCGCATGACGGTCGCAAAAGGAAGCAAGCTTGCGGGGCAAAAACTGCAGACCGTCCGTACGCTCATCGATAAGTCGTTCCTCATCGCGTACGTTGAAGAAAACGGCAAAACCTCTCTGCCGAGCGGCAATACGCTTCTCAATCCCGGCGACAGCATCGGCGTGATCGTCGCAAAAGAAAACGTTTCCGAACTGCTCGCGCTCTGCGGTTCCGAGCAAAAAGAATTGAAAAACATCGCGCTTATCGGAGCGGGAAGAATCGGCACGATCATCGCGGAACGATTGATTCCGCCGAAAGAAAAACGCTCGCTCTTCGATCTGTTTTCAAAGCAGGTGATCAAGCGTCCGCAAAAATTCGTCATCATCGACAGCGACGAAGAGCTGACGAAAACCGCATCCGAGCGCTTCCCGTCGGCAAAGGTTTTTTGCGCCGACGCGACGGACGAAGCGTTTTTGCAGGAAGAAGGGATCGCGTCGTTCGATTTGGCGATCTGCGCGACGCACAATCACGAAATGAACATGGTGCTCGCAGCCTACCTCGAGTCGCTCGGTGTCGGCAAATCGATAAGCCTTGTCACGAGTTCGGCGTTTTCGGCGATTGCGCGGAAGCTCGGCGTCGACGTACCCGTTCCGATCCGCGATGCCGTCGTCGATTCGATTATGAGCCATCTGCGGGGAAAATTTGTTAAAGAAATTCACACCGTGACGACCGGTGATTTGGAAATCATCGAGTGCGTTCTCCCCGGCGATTCGAAGGCGATCAATAAAACGCTCCGCGACATCGCAAACCCCGGCGTGTTTTTAATCCTTCTTATCAAAAAATACGATTCGCCGATTTACGAAATACCCGTCGGCGATACGCGCCTCAATGCGGGCGATCACGTTATCCTTATCACCGTCGCGGAAGAAAACGGCAATGTCGTTTCGTTTTTCGGCGGCAGCGTAAAATAGGGGCGCATCATGGCGGTTTTAACATTTTTAAAAATCATATCGATCATCGTCGCATTTATCGGTGTTTCGTTTTTAATTCCGATCGGAACGGCGCTTGCGCTCGGAGAGACCGCCGTCATCGCTTCTTTCGCCGTTCCGATGATAGCCAGCTGGATTGCGGCGATCGTCATCTTTATCGCCGGTCGAGAGACGGAAATACGCCTTTCGACGCGCGGTACTTTCGTCATCGTCGCACTCGCGTGGATTTCCGGAAGCGTGTTCGGTGCGCTGCCGCTCTGGTGCAGCCGTGCGATCCCGCACTTCGCCGATGCTATCTTCGAAAGCGTCAGCGGTTTTTCGACGACGGGAGCGACGATTTTGAGCGAAGTCGAATCGCTGCCGCGGAGCATCAATCTGTGGCGGTGCGAAATGCACTGGCTCGGCGGTATGGGTATCGTCGCGCTCACCGTCGCGCTTTTGCCTCTTCTCGGCGTCGGCGGCTTCCAGCTCATCAAAGCGGAAACGACCGGGCCGGAAAAAGGCAAAGTGACGCCGAAAATTACGACGACGGCAAAAATTTTGTGGCTTTCCTACGGCGTACTTACTGCCGTGCAGACGGCGCTGCTCTTGTTTGCCGGTATGGATTTTATCGACGCGCTTTCGCACGCATTTGCGACGCTCGGCACCGGCGGCTTTTCGACGAAAAATTCGAGCGTCGGTACATACGGTTCCGTTTCGATCGACGTCATCTGTACGGTGTTTATGTTTTTGTCGGGAATCAACTTCAGCTTATACTATTACGCCGTAACCGGAAAATTTTCGGAGATCCGCGATAACTCGGAATTAAAAGCGTATTTCGCCGTTTTTATTGCGGCCACGCTCGGTATTGCATTCGTTATCACTAAACAGTACGGTTCGTTTTTGCAGGCGCTCAGATACGGTTCGTTTCAAGTCGCTTCGATTTTGACGACGACGGGATTCGCTACCGCCGATTTTACGACGTGGGCGCCGACTGCACAATTATTAATTTTTATACTCTATTTTTTAGGCGGCTGCGCAGGCTCTACCGGCGGCAGCATAAAAATCGTGCGCTGGGTCGTCCTCGCAAAACAGCTACATAACGAAACCGAAAAAATGCTGCATCCGCACGGCATATTCAATATTCGATTAAACGGAAAAGTTGCCGGCAAAGATTTGGTGCCGAACGTCGCCGCCTTCGTTTCGCTGTATATCCTGCTCGTGTTTATCACGACGGCGATCGGCTGCCTTTTCGATTTGGATTTGTTCAGCGCTTTGACGGGTGCGCTGTCGATGGTCGGAAACGTCGGACCGGGTTTCGGAAAAGTGGGGCCGGCGTGCAATTACGGTTTTCTTCCCGATGCGGTTAAATGGTGGTATTCGTTTGCAATGCTCGCCGGACGGCTCGAACTCTATACGATGATTTTGTATTTTCTGCCCGCGTTTTGGAAAAAATAAAACCGGAACGCAAAGCCGCGCTCCGGTCATTTTAATAATTAGCCGGAATTTCGAGTTTGCCAGAACTCGAAATTTTCCAACCGTTTCGTACATCAATGCA
>ERZ773042.847-NODE-847-length-19303-cov-6.771457_pt1 | contig 19303 bp, 17 predicted proteins | sample MGYA00511664_ERZ773042 | MGnify/ENA primary metagenome ERZ773042 (study PRJEB29015, sample SAMEA2737984) | human oral metagenome | biome: human oral; feature: human-associated habitat; material: dental | place: China | collected 2036 ... | reverse complement strand
CGCGAGTCGACGCGACCCTAGGTATACCTAGGGTTAGGAGCGTAGCTCCTAACCCTTTCTTTGACTTACTGGTCCGCTGGGAATACACCGTCGTGCCCAAGCATCGGTTCCGGAAGTTTGCCGTGGTCTCGGATCGGCAGCGGTATGACCAGATGGTGGCCGAGCGTGGGGAGACGAGTGTGTGGTTTCGGCGACCGGTATCTGGCGTAGCAGTCACCGACCCGGCAGTGTTTGCGTTGGAACAGTTCACCATCAATGGGAAGGCTATCCCGTTCACTCGCCAGGCTGATGATGTCTCACAGGTCTACATCGTTGACCTTGGTGAGCAGGTGGTGCGGGATGAGAAGCCGGTGGTGGTGTCGTTCGCATTCCGGACGCTGGCGCCTCGGGATGGGCATGTGGTTCACATCGACATTGATCGTCCAACCAAGGGATTGGAGGTCGAGTTGACCTATGACGCTGCCGCCATCCGGCGTGTACGCCTGATGGACTTCGCTTCTCGTGGTGACGGTGGCCGCATTATTACAGAGTCGGAGATACCGGTGGTCCGCTACCGCTACGACGGCTGGCTGTTCCCACGCGCCGGCCTGGTGTTCGCCTGGACGTTGACGGACGAAGGCTCGAACGCTGCTCCACAAGCCGCAGCCTCACACCCCGAAGCGCCGAAACGTTCCGCGCCGGTCGCTCGCACCAACCCAGCGCGCAAAGATGGCGAGCACACTGCGTCGAAGATCAAGAGGGACGCCCGCCACCGCCAAGCGGCGTAGCGGGCGACTTGTCTAGCACGATTCAACCAGATACTTCAGCATCTCAGCAGCCACCCATGATGGTCTCCTTTCCGTCGTGGCGGGGTCCGGTCTCGGCGAGATTGACCTTGTCCTCCAAATATTACCATACATGTATGGTGGTAATGAGGGTGGCCTGTCGGAACGCTGGACTTCATGGGGCAGGTCAACCGAACCGACGAGGACTGGTGGCGTTACGCCCGCGCCCTCGGCCTCAGGCTCCAGCGGGCCCGCCTGGCCAAGGGCATGAGTCAAGAAGCTGTCGCTCACGCTGCCGGTATCTCCACCTTCACCTACCAGAAGTTCGAGAAGGGCGAATCCAAACCCGGCACACCCATGAACCCGCGGCTGCGGACGCTCTTGGCCCTCGCCGAGACCTTGGACGTAAGGGTCGGGGAGTTGGTGGAGGGGTAGGAGATGACGGAGTAACATCGCCACGTGGATTGGGGATGGATTCCAACAGTTTTTGCCGCAGTCATATCGGCGGGAGCTGCGATTTACGCTGCATGGGCGGCGACAAAGGCAAAGGCTTCCGAGGTGGAGGCAACACGATTGCGTGAGCTTGAGCAACGGCTGTCTGAGCGGAAGATGGAGATCTATGGGCGGATCATGGCGGCTCTCGGGAACCTGCTAATTCCCGAGGAAGCGCGTCGGCTGGCACCCAAGGCTCCAAAGAATAAACCGGGTGGGGACAATCTGGACTCCGCCATCTTTGATTTCATGAATGACGTAGTTATCTACGGATCAGATGATGTACTGCGGGCATTCACAAGATTCCGACTCGCCAGTGACGCCAATCCGCCCGCTCCGGTTATCATAAGACTAGTGTCGGACTTCATGTTGGCGATCCGCCGTGACCTTGATGGCGGTCAGAGTGCTGTCACAGGCGTTGAGCTGATCGGTATGCGGATCAACGGCTTATACGATGATCCCAACACCATTGCGGCACTCACGGAGCCGTTCGAAGTTGTCTGCGCTCAAAACGAGTGGACACCGCCCTGGGGGAAAGAGTAAAAGGGTAGTCAGGCCATCAGCCTCTTTCTGTAGTTGCTTTGTCTTCGAGCTGTGGGACGCAAGACCGTAGCAGGTCAGTACTGGAGACCTGCAGGCCTGCTTTCAACGCCCGACTGCTTCAGAGTGTCAAGCACTGTGGTGCAGCTAATCCCAATCTCGCTCGCGCTACATACCGGCTGAATCCCCGACCTGTATAGCTCCATCACATGTTTCCGGAGATGCTAGGTGAGGCGGCGGTGCGTATGGGTGGGCCTGCCAGTGATTCGGGTGGCAGACGGCTGAAGCTCAATAGGGGCGTTGGGTGTTTACTGGGAGAGCTCGCGGCACAGGGCCAACAGGTCTGCGCTCAACTCCAGACTGGATCAGAATGTTCAACACCGTGGTGCGGCTGACGCCAACCTCGCCCGCCACGTATCGGGCCGATCGTCCCGACTGGTACAGCTCCACCACGCGTTGGCGGACACGCCTGGTCGCACGACGGTTCTTGATGACGGGCCTGCCAGTGAATCGAGCGGCAGGCGGGCGAAGCTCAACGGGGGTGTTGGGGGTGTATTGAGCCAGGGCCACCACAAGCGACTTACACGAAACATCGCCCATGTGAATGTGGGTGCCGCCCTCCGGGAGATCCTCCTGGAGGGCGTTTTGGTTGCTGGGGAGCCGGGTAGTGGCGGTGCTGAGGTGGGTGGCTGTTGTGACGGTAGCCGTTGGCTACGGCGGGGTCGATGGCGTTTGTGGCTTTGATCGTGCTGGTGTGGTTGGGGACGGGATGATGGTGATGCCGATGACTGGGAGTCCCGCCAGACCAGGCAGGCGACCCAGGGGCGCTCGCGGGTCCTAGGTGCTATACCCTGTCGGCCATACGGTTGGTAGCGTTGCCTCACCACGGGAAGAGAGAAGCAGATTGTCGCCCTTCGCGCCTGCGCGCCCCATAGGGTGCCGTGCGTCAGGCAAACAGCCCATCACCTTCGAGTCCCTGCCGGAATGTACCGCAGAAATAGGTGCTCTGGCGCGGAACGAACTTGACCCCTGCCTGACGCCTGCGGCCGTGAAGGTGCTCGCTGCCAGCCTGCATGGACTCATCATGGATGTGCGGTCCGGAAACCTGAAATTCACGGGAGAACACCCCGGAGGCAGGGTGATTTCACGACATGACTGTATCTACGAGCTTCGGCCCCGGCAGAGCGTCGCGGGGCGGCTGCCGACGCGAGAACTGCGAATGTACTGTGGCGAGCCCCAGTTGACGGTAAATTTGTGCTTAGGCCTACACTTGGCGACGAAGCCGTACGGGCGTGAAGATACTCGCCGCGAGCAGGATTCCGCAATTGACGAGGCTGTAGGCCGCGCCAACGCGTGGGAGTTGCGTAAGCTGCGCGTAGCGCACGGTTCGGCTCGCCAGCAGGGAAGGAGCGTGACATTACCGTAGAGAACCACTCGATCGTTGATCTCCTGAGCGAGCTGGAGGCGGCTGCCGGCGAAGTGGCCATCGCGAACACGCGCGCGGTGGCAGGTGTGTTTCCCCAACTCCGCGCCGCGGCCCGCTCGGCGGGCGTCACGCATGATGACTTGGCCGCCGCCTTGGGGGTCGACTCCGGCGAGATCGCTCGCATTCTCAACGGCGAGGTCGACATCACGTTGACCGATCTCGAACTCATTTTGGCTGCTCTTGACGCGAGAGTGCGCATCGACGTGACGACAACCAAGGTGAGTGCCGACCTGGGGGGCGAAGGTAAGCCGTCATGGCGCACGCCACGCCGTAGTAACCATGGCGCATCATGGCAGGAGGCTCCGACTGCGACCCGCTGGGCGTTTGTATGAGTACCCCGGTACTAGGGTTCAGCTGCCGCGTGGCTCGGATAGAAGCGGAGATAGGTGTCCATGGCGAAGAGGACGCTGAAACCGTTAGATGGCGTCTGGACGTGATCGAGCCCCCGGATGGCGACAAGGGATGCGTGCGGCTGGTGGGACATATGCTGGTGACTCTCGGCGACCTCTGGGGACAGGCGATCGTGCTGGGAGAATTGCGCGTCGCTCCTGAGGAAACTGCGGATGAGCCACTGCCTCGTTTCCTCGATCGGTATGCCCGCGGTTTTGCAGATGAGCTTTATGCGACGTCGCGCCGTGCTCTCTGCGCGAACGCGGTGTTTCTGGATGTCAGCTTTGGGATTCCCGAAGAGCCTCCGAGTGTGGACCTGGCGGCGATAAAGCCAGTCGTCCCATCAGCCGGATGATGGCGTACTCGTCAAATGTGTCAGATGAGGAGTCCACGGCCGCGTGGAACAGTGCCTGCGGCTGGTGATGGAGGACAACTGCAACGCGGTTAACTGACTCACTGGAGTGCGTTCGCCTATATAGAAGGGGCGGATGTGTTGTTTCTAACGAAGTCCAGGTGCGGCCTCGGTGTGATGATTTCGGGATCCCGTGTGTCACACCCTTGTCTCAACCGCTAAAATGACGCGCAGCATCGGCACGGTAGCCGATCTTGATGGAGAGGCCAACGATGGGGTTCGAGGAAGCGATCAGCGCAATCGCCAAGAAGGTTGAAGATTTCAGTACGACGCTGGAAACGGAAGAGGCGACGAAGACCGCAGTCATCATGCCATTCATCGCGCAAGTTCTCGGATACGATGTTTTCGACCCATCGGAGGTCATCCCGGAGTTCACCGCTGACGTGGGAACTAAGAAGGGTGAGAAGATCGATTACGCGATTCAGCGCGATGGACAGGTTCAGATGCTCATCGAGTGCAAAAAAATCGGCACCCCGCTCGACATCAACCATGCTTCGCAGCTGTTCCGTTACTTCCACGTGTCGAACGCACGTATCGGTGTGCTAACGAACGGACAGCTCTGGTGCTTCTTCACCGACCTGGACCGTCCGAACCGTATGGACGAGCGGCCCTTTCTACAACTTGACTTGGCGGATGTGGATCCGCACACGCTGCCCGAGCTGAAGAAACTCACCAAACCCGCCTTCGATCTCGATTCCGTCCTGAGCGCCGCCGAGGAGCTCAAGTACGTCTCGAGTCTGAAGCGCGAGATCGGGAGACTGTTCAAGGAGCCGAGCGAGGACTTCGAGCGACTGCTGATCTCACACGTCTACGAACGCTCCGCTACCGTCAAGGTGAAGGAGTTCTTCCGGCCCCTCATCGCGAAAGCGTGCGCCCAGTGGCTTGGGGACCAGGTCAACGAACGCTTGAAGAACGCGCTTCAAGGGCAAGCCCCCGTGATCCCCGCTGCGGCCCCGGTGGAGGAACCGGAAGACTCCGGGGCGCAGGAGCAACATCCCGATGGTGTTGAGACTACCTTGGAGGAGTTGGAGGGCTACAACATCGTCCGGGCCATTGCTGTGGCCGAGATCGAGCCCGAGAGAATCGTCATGCGAGACACGAAGTCCTACTGTGGTGTTCTCGTTGACGACAACAACCGTAAACCTCTTTGCCGTCTGTGGTTCAATGCTGCCTCGGTGAAATACCTTGGCCTGTTTGACAAAGACAAGAAAGAGGCCAAGCACCCTATCAACAAGCCGGCGGACATCTACAAATTTGCTGACCAGATCCGAGAAGCGGCAAAACGTTTCCGCTGATCATCTCGTAAACATCATCCCTGGCTGGCATACTTTCCACATGGCGTAAGTCCCGTGGGGCCTGATCGGATAGTCAGCTGAGTAAATTTATGGGAGAGATGGTCGACGAGTTTCGGCTGGTCTTCGACGCCGTTGCTCGAGTCCGTGCTACTCTACGAAAAGCGGCCAGTCTCGGGTGAGGTCCTATGTTGCCTAGACTCCTGCGAGGTTTGTTCACGGGCGAGGTATCGATCAACAAGTAGGCTTATTCATAGGGGCGATTTGACTTTCCCCAAGTAATGTTTTGCCCCGAGAGGGTAGGGGCGACTTGCCCGATCTGAGACAATTCAAACTGTCTCGTCGCAAAGAATCTCAAGAGAAAGACAAGCCACTGCCGTGGACATTGCCATACGCCTTGACCGTGGTCGGATTCGATTAACTTGTGCGAACTGATCCGCACATCCCGTTCCAGAAACCTACCCGGCAGCAGGATCCCGCACCTTGGGATTGTTCAACTGCATCCAAATCACTCTTTTGATGTTGCGGCACAATCTCGCCCAAGAGTTGCTGACAGACATCTATACGGGTCTCCCAGGCCGCCATCTCAAGAGTAATCACGGTGTGGACTGCTGTAGGTTTTGTGGGCTACTCGTAGTTGGGTGTGGTGGGTTGTTGGTGTAAGGGCTCGTGGTTTTGTGCTGGGATGGGTGTTGCGAAGTATCTTCCCGGACAGGGACCATGGGTTGTGTATGAGCCTGTGTGCTCGTGGTGTGACGCTGTGAGTGTGATCTTCAATCTGCCCGACTATCAGGTGCTCGACGCGATCGACTTACCATCGGGCGGCCGACGCGTGATCGTGAGGGTCGACGCAATCGCTGGTGGTTGTCCTGGTTGCCGGGTCGTGTCGGCCCGGGTGCACGCCTGGCGCCGTCAACGCGTGAAAGACCTCCCGCACGCGGGCGATGTCGAACTCGTCGTGGTGAAGCTGCGGCTGGTGTGTGTGGAGCACGCCTGTACGCGCAGGATGTTCACCCCGAGCACGCCCGAACTGCTGTTCCGGGCGCGGTGTACGAGCCGGCTGCGGCAAGCCATGTTGAAGGCGGTGATCGGTCACGGTCGACCCGTCGCCAGGGTGGCCGCCTCCTTCAACGTTGCCTGGTGGACTGCCCAGAAGACGGTGAACAGCGCGATCGACACGCTGCATATCATCCAGCGTGGGATCGATGAGCATCGCTACCGAAAGGTGCGTTGGTTCCGGGCCCCGGACTCGTGGGTTTGGGTGCGGATCGAGTCGTGGATGACCACGATCGTGAACACGCGCTGCGGTCAGGTCCGCGGTGTCGTCGATGGCCGCACAGCACCGCCGTCGAAGGTTGGTTGACCAACCAGAACCAGGCCTGGCGCGACCGGATCGAGGTCGTCGCCATCAATCCCCCGGCGGCGTTCAAGAAGACGATCACCGGCTATCTCCCGAACGCGAAGATCACCGTCGACCCGTTCCATCTGGCCCAGTTGGGCAACCTGTGTCTCACCCGGGTCCGGCAACACCTCACCCACGACCTCCACCAGCACCGGGACCGCAAAACACGATCCCGCGTGGACACACCGGATGCTGATGCTCCGCGACTACAACACCTTGTCGGCTCGTGGCCATGACCGCCTCGACCACCTGCTCGCCGCCGATGACCCAACCGGCGAACTCGGCGCAGCCCGGGGCGTCAAGGAAACCCTCCGGCTGATCCTGACCAGCCCCACCATCGAAGCCACCCGCGCAGCAAAGACCCGCCACGGACACCCACGAAACCACCCGGTTCACCGCCACCATCACCACCGGCGCCACGAACACTCGAACTGAACCCGCGAACACCACAATCAAACACATCAAACACACAGGACACGAATATCGCAACACCCACCACCAAACCCGTATCCTTCTTCGCAACACCCACCGGACACAACAACACCACTTGACCACCCAAAACACCACACTCAACTACGAATAGCCCAAAATAGCCCTGACGTACGGACGCCCATGCCTGCCGAACCGGGTCTGCGCCTGGGCGGACAAGATTTATGGCTTGGTAGACTCTATCGAAGCCACGACCGAGCTGGGTATCGCAACCTTCTTCACGTAGAACGGCATCCCGGTAGACGTGGCCATCGAAATCACGTGGTGGTTCGTGACGTTCGCCTGAACGAGAGGAGCCAGAACATGAGTTCAAAGAATCAGCCCGTCACCTTCTGGGGTGCGGTCATCATGTTCTGGCTCCTTGCAGCCATCAGCGCCGTTGCCGCCGTACCGATGGCGGTGGGTGTGGTGGGCGTCGCCCTCATCCCGGGCGTCGGTGAGCTGCGGAGCCACGATCCGTGGCTCTGGCTCAACCTCCTGTGGATGTTTCCTGCTTTCTGGATCATCACCACGGTCATCAATGCGTTCCTGACGGCTCTTCTCGTCATCGGGATTTTCCGGAGAATCGACGACGTCTTCGAAGATCTCCTCATATGGCTCTCGGTCGCGTGGCTGTTCACAACGTTCTTCCAGAGTCTCCTCGCGGCGCTGATGGCCAGCTTGGTCGCTCTCGTCCTCATGAAATTCCTGCTCGACTGGTTGGAGAAACATCCTCCGAGAGAGAACGAAACAATGACACGAGAAGTCGCCGAGGAAAACGGTTTGTGACCGTTCGAACCTCCCGGTGGACACCTGCCAGCACGGCGTGGCCGCTTCGCCCGCGTGCGTGGACGGTGAACAGGCAAAGTTGGGGGTCATGTCCTGGGAAGGTTTCGGGCCACGTACCTGTGTCGCCCATAGACGGTTCCCTGAACGATCCCCGTCGAGGAATTGACGTGTCCCGGTGGGATGGCTGCCGGCATCGAATCCCCGAGGAATGATCCAAGCGACCTGGTGGGCCGTGGAACCGAACAGGGGATGGGCTAGGTTCTCAAGCGCCACCGCCAGGGTGCGGGTGTTTGGGTGGGGATGGGGATCAGGCGAAGTCGTTGACGGTGAGCTGGACTCCCTGCGGCAGCGTCGCGAATGCGACCGGGGCGAACAGTGTGCCCGAGCCGTCGGCGTCGAAGAACAACGTCTCCCCCTGCTGATACACCCGCGTGGTGGCGGTGACCGCGTCGGCGGTGAACCAGTTGCCGCTCAGGCCGCCGAAGGTGGCCACGGGCAGGCTGATCTTGTCCTGTCCGGGGGTGAAATCCGTGATCGTGTCGACGTCACCGTTCAGTTGGCCGTCCAGGACGAACCTGTCATGTCCCGCGCCACCGGTGAGGGTGTCCTTTCCCTGACCGCCTGCCAGGGTGTCATCGCCGGCGGCGCCGTCAATGACGTTGTCCGCGGAGTTGCCGTGCATCGTGTTCGGCAGGTCGTTGCCCGTGGCCCGCAGCGGACCGCTGCCCAGCATCCGGAGATTCTCCACCCCCGACGGCAGGGTCGAGTCGACGGCGGCATTGAGGGTGTCGTTGCCCCCGGCGTCGGTCACGGTGTCGTCGGGGGAGTCGACGACGAGGTTGGTGTCCTTGTCATCGCCCTGCTGCGTGGTGATCCGGGAGTGATGGGTGCCGATCGTCTGGTCGGTGTAGGTGACGCGTGCCGTGCCGACTCCGCCACGGGTGCCCTCGTGCTGGATCAAGGGCTTGTCGACTGGGTAGCCGGTGCCCGCCAACTGGTTCCCGGACAGGTTCAGGCCTGTGTTGTTGCCGATGAGACGCTCGTTGCCCTCCGAAGCCCTGGCGACGTCATTGTTCTTCACCGACAAGCCCTTGGAGACATCGGCGGCCACGTAGAACGGGGATCCGGTGGGCAGCATCACGTTGCCGGTGATCGTGGTTCCCGTGAGGTCCCTTCGTCCCCCGACATAGTTCACCTCGATGGAGGTTTTCGGGTACTTTGGATTGGTTCCCATGTACGAGTACGGGTTCCCGTTCACTTCGCCGGAGGACGAGGACTGCTTGTCCCAGATCGACTCCACTGCGACGACCGCCCTATTGGCCTGTCCTGAGAGGACGTTTCCGGCGAAGGTGTTGTTGTCCGAGTGGGGGCCGACGTACAGCATCCAGTGGGGCTGTTTGGTGCTTCTGTCGATCTTGTCGGGGTTTTGGGGGTCGGGGACTTTCACCGCCGTGTCCTCGAAGGCTTCGATGGTGTTGTCCTGGAAGGTGTTGTCGTGGCTGCCCTGGTAGGCCTGGAGCAGCCCCTGCCCCATGGAGATGCCGGTGACGATCGTGTTGCTCCGGATCGTGTTGTTGTGTGACCCGTATGCCAGGTGAACGGACGATGAGACGCTGTAGTTGAAGTGGTTGTCCTCCACCGTGTTCCTGTAGGAGCTGTCCTGCATGGACAGGTTGCGGGTGTTCATGGTGGAGAAGTTGTTGCTCACGACGCTGCAACCGACCCCGGAGAACTCGATGCCGTAGTACCCGCCCGTGATGCGGTTCCCGGAGACGGTGACCCGGGTGGCCTTGTGGGTGAGTTTCGGCACCTCACCGGTTGTCACGAATCGGTCGTAGACCGGCCTGGAGTCCGCCGAGAGGCCGGAGTAGACGCCGATCGCAACCACCCCATCGGTGCGTTGGAATTTGGGCGGTACTGTGATCTGGTTGTTCTCGATGCGGATGTTGTCAACATCACCTTCACGTCCCAGCACTGCGATGCCGCGATACCTGGAATTGGCGATGGTCAGACCACTGATGGTCACATCGCTGATGTTCCCCTTGCTATTTGCGAAGGCCAGCACCCCGCGGGTATGGGGGTCGGAACCCGTCATGTTGATCGTGGTATTGGTCAGGGTTGTTCCGTTGGAGCCGGGTGCGATTCGGAAAACATTCTTCGGATCACTGCTGGTCCCGCCCTTGATCGCGGCTGTGATGGTGGCGCCCGCGCCGTCGAAGTACTTCATTCCCTTCGGGAGCAGAAGCTCGGAAGAGACCGTGTAGCTCTGCGACGGGCTCAACCGGACCCCGACGCCACGTTGTTTGGCGAGATCCAGAGCTGCCGTGAGGGTGGACGTCGCATCGGCGGGAATATCCTGCGCCAGCAGAGGAACGAACCTTTCTTTTCTACCGTCCTTGGTCTCTTCGAACGTGGTGGCGTAGGTCGTCCCGTTGATGGTGACCTCGCCGTCCCCGGTACCCTTCGCGTAGGCGAGTGAGGTGATGCCATCGGTCAGGATGAAACCCGCCGAGTCCTTCGGGAGTTGCTTCCGCGCCTCGGCCAGGGAGTGGAACTCCGGCAGGCCAGAACCCGGACGGGTGGCTGTCGATGTGGGTGCGGACGGGATGTTTCCGGCCGAGGCTGAGTGGGGTGAGGTCGGAACAGGCCCGGGACAAGGGGAATCCTCCGTCGGCTGTGTTGCCGCGGGGAGCGGGAGGGAATCTGAGGGACTCAGCGCTTCCCGTACCGAGGGTGAAGCGCAGCCCGTGAGCGCGACGAGGGAACAGACCAGCGTGGTCAGCAGCGGTCGCGATGGTGAGTTCATGTGATGCTCCACACTGCGAAAGCGTTGACTGGGATGCTGAGCACAAGAGTAATCACAGGCGGGGTGCCGGGGAAGGGAAGTCGAGGAGTTGTCTTGAAATCATGGCGAACAGTCACGCCAATGCGCCCCGTCCCGGGCCGCCTGTTTCGCCGCGGCCAGTTCACGTAGATATTCGACGGCTCCGGTGCGCCGCAAGGTTCTCCTCGTCGGATACCCGGCAGGGCGGCGATCAATGTTCTCACGATCGCCATAGAGGACCTCAACACGGGGTTCATCCTCGGCGCTGGGGGCTGCGACGAGGGAATCACCTGTGTCGAAACCGCTGCGGGTGTGGAGTCCAGCGGCCGAGGCCACCTTGTCAGCAGCCGGAAACGGAGGTCGTGTGGGCTGCATGTGGTGGCTGGCCGGAACCTGACGGGACAACCTCCACCTGTGGAGCCTCTCGTGGGGACTGTCCTAGAAATGGTGTAAGTGGTGGGTGCTGGAGGCGACGGCATGGTTTCGAGTTCACGGCGGAGTTGCAGGGCGGTGGGCTGCTTCAGGAGGCGAGTTGTCGATATGCGGTTCTGGCTTTCATCGCGTGAATGATCTCGACTTCACCGTCGTCCTACAGCAACACGACGATTCCCGGGAGGCGACCTGCCGTGTCCGGCCTGATTCTCAATTCACGCTGCGGGTTCTCGTCGTCCAGTGGTCCGCCTGCCAGCACTGACCGCGCGGCAGTGATCGCGTCCTCGTCGCTGATCCCGTGTTTACGAGCGGACGGGGCGACGATCACGCGCGAGCCCACTCGCGCACGGCAGCCCGGATCGCAGCGGAGCGGTCCAGGCCCTCACGCTCGGCGCGCGCCATCAGCTCGGCCAGTTCCTCGTCGGAGAACTCGGGTCGGTGCTACCCGGGAGGCGCTTCCCGCCCGGGGTGGACACCCTCCAGCGTTTCTGCAACTCCTCAACGTCATAGCCCGCTTCGGCCTCATCCGCCCACGCCTGAACCTGGGCGTCCGATACCTCGCGTCCCTGAATCATCCGCTTACCCACGACAACAGTGTCTTATGTAATACAAAATGGGTCGAACTTGGATCGTGCTGGAGGCCGGGGATCGGTCGTGCCGTGGGTCGCCGCAACTGACCGCCTGTCTGGACCTTGGCGTCAAGTGGTGGAAGTGGCATGACTGTCACCGTTTTCGTGGGAAGTGACAAGAGCCGGATTTAATCGAACGCGCGGAGCATAATTCTGTGTCATGCCGGTGCCGGAGTGCGGCCAGGAGCGCGAGAAGCGGGCTGTGATGGGGAACGCCGGGCGGCTCCCGGGGTGGTTCGCCTCGTCGAACCCGTCGCTGATTTCCCGGCCTTGGCGTAGTACAGGTATTACCTTATGTGTTCGATTATTTCGAGTTTTCGTCGTTTCTATGAGGTGCGCGGGGGTGTGGGCGTCGCGTCGGAGGTGATTGCTCCGTGAGTAGTTCGAGTGGGGGCGCCCCGATCCTCCCGGCGTAGCGCTCCATGGTGGCCAGAGTGAGGTTGCGTTCCCCGCGTTCCACCGCGCCGACGTAGGTGCGGTGCATTCCGACGAGCTCAGGGAAGGTCTCCTGGGACATGCCCTTCGCCTCTCGGTGGGTGCGGAGGTTTCTGCCGACCACTCGCTGCAGTATCCGATCGCCACATGTTCCAGCTTCTGAGTCCGCTACTTATAAGTAGCGTTACTGTGATCGGAGGTGGGTCATGTCAGCGGTTCACGCGGGGCCTGCAGGGGGCGGAACAGGATGGTCTGCTCCCACTCCAGGTCGTCGTGCCAGTCGTCGCGGATGGCGGGGTTGACGCCGGCCTGGACCACCAGGTGGAGGGGGAGGTCGTGTGGGGTGTGCGGGGTGTGGAGCTCGCGGCGGGGCCGGCCATCGACGAGCCAGCGGACAAGGTCCGGGGTGATGTCCACCTGGTAGCGGTGCCATCCGGTGACGTCAAGGTCGATCTCCTCGGGTGCGTGAGCGGGCTTGTCTGTTTCGGGATCGGACCAGTGAAGATTCGTCATCGTCCGACCAGTGCCAACGCGGCCCTCAAGGAGGTTGATCTCTCCACGGGGCCAGTCCCGGTCGTCCTGGGGCCACAGCATGGCCACCAGCTCCACCCGGTCCGAGGGCGGTGCTTGGAGTTCGATCTCCCACGTTCCGAGGCCGGGGGCGTTGTGGATCCCGGCCCACGCCGGACACAGCAAGGAGTTGTGCAGCGCCTGGTCGTGACCGGCCCCGGCCTCGCGGTAGAGCTGGTAGGCGGCGCGGTCGAGGCGTAGCGTCATCGCGACGGTGCGGCCGTCCGGCAGGACGCGGGTCATGTCGGGGCTGTACCTGCCCAGGGTGCCGTGTTCGGGGCGCTGCACACCCCAACCCCCGTAGCTGTGGTACGCGAGCAGATCGGCGCCGCATGGTTCCTCGTGCATGTCGTTCACCTCCCGTTTCCGTGGAAACCCGCGTCCCGGCTCCCAATCTGCTCGAGCGATGCCATCGGTTCGCGTAGACCGGTTTATCTCGATTAGCTATGGAAATCTGGAAGAGGACTTCGGGTTTTCCGCTGGGTCTATCGGTCGAAAACTTTTCTGGTACCCAATGGTATTGATGAGGCAAGGCGGTCGTGATGGCCGTAGACTGCCTTCCATGTCGGAAAAGCTGCCCAAGGGGTCGTCGCAGGGCCGGATGCGTGCTGGTGACCTTGAGCGCGACGAGGTGCTCGAAATGCTTCATGATGCCTACGCGGCGGGCCATCTCAGGCACGAGGAGTTCGAGGACAGGCAACAGTTCTGCCTCAAGGCCCGCTACGTCGGCGATCTATCCGATCTCATCTCGGACCTGCCCGGGGGCGCCAGATGGCGCAGGGAGGAACCCTCCGACGAGCCTCCCGAAAGGATCATCGTCACGGACAACATTTACCCTTACAGGGAGGTTGTCATTCTGAGGCGCAGGACGGTTCGCATGAGTCCCAGTATGTCGACGATACGAAGCGTCGCGGTGCTGGGTGGCAGCGCTATCCACATCGAGGACATCATGGCGCCGGGGGTGGTGATCGAGCTGAACCTGAAATCGGTGCTGGGTGGGTTCACCGTCTACCTGCCGTGGCGGGTTCAGGTGATCAACCGGGGCGTCAACATCATGTCAACGGTTGACATCGAACCGGATGCCGACGGCGATGGCGCTAATGGTGCCGTCATCATCAACGGCTGGCACGTCCTGGGGGGCATCAATATCCGGCTGGAGAAATATCTGAAAGAGGAAAGGGAAAAAAGGAACCAGAACAGGTGTCAGAGGAGGTCGTGGCGCTGAAGAGGCGCCCACCCGGCTCGCCGGAGCTCTCGAAGGCCTCCGACCCGCGGGGGGGGTGAGCCTGTTCCCCGGGTGGGATCGACGCTGACCGTGCGGGCGCGCTCCGCGAGTTGGCTAGGGTAAACCCTGAACAAACTCGGGTTGAGTCCCTGAGGCTCAACTTTCGGTTGCGACCTGAACTAGGTGTGTGGCATAGTTGAGCCTGCCCCACTCAAGGGGTTTGGGATTGGCAACAAGCGCCAGCCGCACAATGAATCAGGAGATACCCACATGGCACGTGCAGTAGGCATCGACCTCGGCACCACGAACTCTTGCGTTTCCGTCCTGGAGGGCGGGGAGCCGACCGTCATCGCCAACGCGGAAGGGGCACGGACGACGCCCTCCGTGGTCGGCTTCTCCAAGAACGGAGAAGTCCTGGTCGGCGAAGTCGCCAAACGGCAGGCCGTCACGAACGTCGACCGGACCGTCTCCTCCGTCAAGCGGCACATGGGGACCGACTGGACCGTCGACATCGACGGAACGAAGTACACCGCGCAGCAGATCTCGGCCTTCATCCTTCAGAAACTGAAGAAGGACGCGGAAGCCTATCTCGGCGAACCCGTCACGGAGGCGGTTATCACCGTCCCCGCTTACTTCAATGACGCTCAGCGTCAGGCGACTAAAGACGCGGGCACCATCGCGGGCCTCAACGTGCAGCGCATCGTCAACGAGCCGACAGCCGCGGCTCTCGCCTACGGCCTGGAGAAGGGCAAGGAGGACGAGCTCATCCTCGTCTTCGACCTGGGCGGCGGCACTTTCGACGTCTCCCTCTTGGAGGTGGGCAAGGACGACGACGGCTTCTCGACCATCCAGGTGCGCGCCACCTCCGGCGACAACAAACTCGGAGGCGACGACTGGGACGAGCGCATCGTCAACTGGCTCGTCGAGCAGGTCAAGGCCTCGTCCGGCGTCGACCTCTCGAAGGACAAGATCGCCCTCCAGCGCCTGAAGGAAGCCGCTGAGAAAGCTAAGAAGGAGCTGTCCTCGACCACGTCGACGAACATCTCCCTCCCGTACATCTCCATGTCGGACTCGGGCCCGATCCACGTCGACGAGACGCTGACCCGAGCGAAATTCGAGGAGATGGCCAAGGACCTCCTCGAGCGCACGAAGGCCCCCTTCCACAACGTCGTCCGCGATTCGGGCATCAAGGTCTCAGACATCGACCACGTTGTGCTCGTCGGCGGTTCGACCCGCATGCCCGCGGTGACGAACGTCGTCAAGGACCTGACGGGCGGCCGCGAGCCCAACAAGGGCGTCAATCCCGACGAAGTCGTGGCCATCGGCGCGGCTCTGCAGGCGGGCGTCATCTCCGGCGATCGATCCGACGTGCTGCTCATCGACGTCCCGCCGCTTTCCCTCGGCATCGAGACGAGCCTGGGCGGGACCGGCGGGATCATGACCAAGCTCATCGAGCGCAACACGGCCATCCCGACCAAGCGGAGCGAGACCTTCTCGACCGCGACGGACAACCAGCCGTCTGTGACGATCCAGGTGTTCCAGGGCGAGCGCGAGTTCACCCGCGACAATAAGCCGCTGGGAACCTTCGACCTGACCGGTATCGCCCCGGCCCCTCGCGGCGTGCCGCAGATCGAGGTCACCTTCGACATCGACGCCAACGGCATCGTCCACGTCTCCGCGCGCGACAAGGCGACGGGCAAGGAGCAGTCCATGACCATCACCGGCGGTTCGGCCCTTCCCAAGGAGGAGATCGACCGCATGGTCAAGGAGGCCGAGGAGCACGCCGCCGAGGACACCAAGCGCCGTGAGGAGGCCGAAGTCCGCAACCAGGCCGAGCAGACCGTCTACTCCGTCGAGCAGCTCCTCAAGGAGAACAAGGACAAACTCCCCGACTCCGTTTCGACCACCGTCAAGGAAGCCGCGGACAAGGTGACCGAAGCCCTCAAGGGCGAAGACGTCGAAGCCGTCAAAAAGGCCCTTGACGAACTCAGCGAGAAGTCACAGGAGATCGGCAAGGCCCTCTACGCCTCCGGTCAGACCGGAACCGCTCAGACGTCATCCGCGAGCGGCGCTTCAGAAGACGTCGTGGACGCCGAGATCGTCGACGACGAGGAGAACAAGGAGAACAAGTGACGGATCCTCAGGCGCATCCCGAGGTCCCCGAGGAAGAGGCGGTCGGGGTCGACGCGACGTCGACCGCCTCGGTCGGCGATGCCCACGCAGCCGGTGAGGCGGATGCCCCGGACGTCGACGCGACCGAGGCTGCCGCTGGGCAGGCGGAAGACGCCGCCGCTTCGAAGGACCGAACAGTGAAGAACGAAACCGGAGAAGGCGGGGATCCGGAGCGATCCGCCGCCGGCGTCCGGAAGGCGGATGCGGGCGATTCGTCTGATCCGCTCAGTGAGGCGATGGCGTCCATCGCCTCACTGGAGGATCAGCTTGCCCGGCGCACCGCCGACCTTTACAACGTCGAGCAGGAATACGGAAACTTCGTGCGCCGCTCGAAAGCGGAGGGCGCGGCGCGCCGGGAAGAGGGAGTCGTCTCCGTGATCACCGCCCTCCTCCCCGTGCTCGACGACGCCGAGCTGGCGCGTCAGCACGGCGACCTGACGGGACCCGTCGGAGCGATCCTCGACAAGGTGGAGCAGACCCTGCGGTCGGCCTTCGGCGTCGAGCGTTACGGCGCCGAAGGGGACGACTTCGACCCCCAGGTCCACGAAGCGCTCATGCACTCTTCATCCGCGGACGTTCAAACGGAGCAGATCGGCACTCTCATCCAGCCGGGGTACCGGATCGGCGAGAAGATCGTCCGAGCGGCGCGCGTCGGAGTCGTCTCCCCCGAGTAGCGCATGCGTAGACGAACGGACAGGGATGAGATGCAGATGCACAGGAACGGGGAGGTGAGGCGCGATGGCTAGCCAGGACTGGATGGAGAAGGATTTCTACAAGGCGCTCGGAGTCTCCAAGGAGGCTACGGACGAGGAGATCAAGAAGGCCTATCGCAAGCTCGCGCGCCAATACCACCCCGATCGCAATCCGGGCGACAAAGCGGCGGAGGATCGTTTCAAGGAGGTCGGCGAGGCCTACCAGGTGCTGTCCAACGAGGCCGACCGCAAGGAATACGACGCGATTCGCGCCTTCGGAGCGGGCGGGCCGCGGTTCACCGCAGGCAGCGGATCCTCCGCGGAGTTCGAGGACATGTTCGCCTCGATGTTCGGCGGAACTCAGTTCTCCGGTTCGGAAGGCTCGGGATTCCGCGCAGGCTCGTCCGGCGGTTTCGAGGACATTCTGGGAATGTTCGGTTCCGGAGGCGGGCGAAGCGGTCGGTTCGGCGGCTTCGGCTCCTCCCGCAGAGCCGTCCGTGGCGAGGACCTGACGGCCGGCATCTCGATTCCGCTGCGTAAGGCGGCGTCGGGCACGACCGTCAAAGTGACGACGGCGCGCGGGAAGTCGGTCACGGCGAAGATCCCTGCCGGAGTGACGGACGGGCAGAAAATCCGCATCCCCGGCAAGGGCGGCGAAGGCCTCAACGGCGGTCCCGACGGCGATATCATCGTCACGGTCAACGTCGAGAAGCATCCCGTCTACGAACTTCGCGGCAAGGACGTGTACGCCGATGTCCCGGTCTCCTTCCCCGAAGCCTCCCTGGGCGCCACGATCGAGGTTCCCACGCTCGACGGCAAGACCGTGAAGGTGAAGGTCCCCGAGGGATCCTCGACGGGGAAGCTTCTACGGATACGCGGCAAGGGCGTCGGCACGGGCGATATGTACGTACGCCTCAAAGTGGCCGTGCCGAAGAGGCTGTCGGACGAAGCCAAGCGCGCCGTCGAACTCTTCGCTTCGGCGACCAGCGACGCCGACCCGCGCGGCGAGTTCGCGAAGATGGCGAGAAACTGACATGCCGGGGCGAGACGCGGCGGTTCTCACCGTTTCGGTGGCCGCACAGCTATCCGGGATGCACCCCCAGACGGTCAGGCAGTATGACCGTCTGGGGCTCGTTCGCGCTCGCCGGACCCGTGGGGGAGGCCGCAGGTATTCCCTGGACGACGTCGACAGGCTTCTGGAGATCCAGCGGCTGTCGCAGCGGGAGGGGATCAATCTCGCGGGCATCGCCCAGATCATCGAGCTCCAAGACGAGAATGCGAGGTTGCGCGAACAAGTGGACAGCCTGTCGAGGCAGCTCGCCGCCGCCAGGGAGGTAGTTGAGCGTCAGCGCCTGTTGGACGAGCGGGTCTTCGCCGCCAGGGCTGACGGAACTGTCCTGGTTATGACGAGAGACGAACTGCGGTCTCGTCCGACGTCTGAAGAGACGGAGCTGGCGGACGAGGAAGCCGAGTGGTTCGAGCGGCAGAGCGAGGCGAAATCGGCGATCGTCGTGTGGCGGCCGCGCTGAGCGGAAGTCGCCGTTCGACGACCGGCCGAAAGCGCCTCCGCCCCCGGCCGTCCCGTCATCTCTCCCAGTGGAAGGCCGTCTCACCGCCGCACATGACCGTGGCCGAGCACTGTGGTTCGAGTGCGAGCCTGACGCGCAGGTCCTGATCCGGAGCGTCGCCGCTCATCCTGTACTCGATCCACGCGTTTTCCTTGGCGATCACTTTCAGGCGGCCCCTCGACAACCACGGATTGCGGCGTCGCAGGCCGATGAGCCGCTGATAGATCCGATACATCCATTCGCCCGCGGGAGACAGCTCCGCCGGGGAAGCGGGCAACGGCGGGCGCAGCTCGTCGTCGGCGTGCAGGCCTTCGAGTTTCCGGCCCTGGAAAGCCTGTTCGTCGCCGTAGTAGACGGAGGGCATGCCGGGCAGCGTGAAGAGGGCCGTGGCGGCCAGGACGGCGCCGTCGTCGCCCACTTCGCTCGCGATCCGGGTGACGTCGTGATTCCCGATGAACGTCTGCGGCACGAAACCTCGGCACATCCCGGCGTGCCGGTCGAGCGCCCAGGCGAGCTCCCAGAAATTGCGGTCCTTGATCGAACTCCACGTGCCCTTCCACAGCTCGTATTGAGTGACGGTGTCCAGGCCGCTGGCCTCGATGCCCATCTCGGCCAGGAAGGCCTTCTTCTCTTCGGGCGAGTAATCGGCGATGTCCTCTTCGGTCTTGGCGCAGATGGGAATGTAGCGGGCACCCTCTTCCTTAGCGCGGGCGGCCACCAG
>ERZ773042.846-NODE-846-length-19309-cov-24.808352_pt1 | contig 19309 bp, 20 predicted proteins | sample MGYA00511664_ERZ773042 | MGnify/ENA primary metagenome ERZ773042 (study PRJEB29015, sample SAMEA2737984) | human oral metagenome | biome: human oral; feature: human-associated habitat; material: dental | place: China | collected 2036 ... | reverse complement strand
CCACCATCCAGGTGCGCTTCATCGGGGAGGTGCCAGCCAGCATCTGGCAGTTCACTGGGGCTAGCCCCTTTGCCCGCCCCCAGGCAGCCAACCAGTACAACCGCACTAGCCTGGACGCCCAGCAGCGCGCCACCCTCACCCAGCGCGACGTGCACGGTGGACTGTTCGGCGGGTTTGGGTGGGAGTGGTGAGGGGTGATGTACCCAAAAGTGGGGCCTCGCCGTTGGAGGGTTGTGCTAACTGTCGGTTGGTCAACTCTGGTAATCGTCAATGGTGATGCGCGCTACCAGGTTGCTAGCGTCAACACCGCCTGATCCACGCTCCTTTCCCCGACGGTTCGTGAGGACGCAGAGATGACACAGCCACCTGTCAACGGTGGCGGCTCGGTTGTCGGAGTCGCCCCGCATCATCCCGATTCCATCGCCCAGCAGGCGCCCGCCTGCGAGGTGCCACGGGTCGGCACCGTTGCCCTGGTCGATGACCACGATGTCATCGCTCTGGGTGTGACGACCATGCTGGCGATGGCCGCCAGCCTTCACTTTCGGGGCGGCTATCCCAGTGTTGCGCAGCTGCTGGAGGAGACAGCCGCGACGAGGAGCGGTAGTGCCCCGTAGTGTGGTGTAGCCGCTGGTGGCTTGCTCTCGTATTGGTTGTGGGTGCGGTCACCGTGTGGTCCTTCGAGTCAACCTTCCACCGAATCCTCGAAAGGACATCATCACGATGATCACGATGACCGCTCCTTACATTGTCGACCCTGCTGGAGCCCTTGACCAGGCTCTGGGACAGGCCTGCCCGGACCTGATGCGCAGTCTGCTGCAGGCCATGGTCAACGCCCTGCTGTCGGCCGATGCCGACGCGGTGTGCGGCGCCGAGTATGGTCAGGCCAGCCCCGAGCGCAGGGCCCAGCGCAACGGCTACCGCCACCGGGACTCCGGCACCCGGGTCGGGACCATTGACGTGGCTGTTCCCAGGCTGCGTACCGGCTCGTACTTCCCCGACTGGCTGCTCGAGCGCCGCAAACGGGCCGAGTCCGCGCTGATCACGGTGGTCGCCGACGCCTACCTGGCCGGGGTCTCCACCCGACGCATGGACAAGCTGGTAGGCGCCCCACTGCCCGGAGTCACAGGTCTCACGCATGGCGGCCGAGCTCGACGAGCACGTCGCCTCCTTCCGCAACCGTCCCCTGGGCGACGCCGGCCCATTCACCTTCGTGGCAGCCGACGCCCTGACAATGAAGGTCCGCGAAGGCGGTCGCGTGGTCAGTGCGGTGGTCCTGACAGCCACTGGGGTCAACGCCGACGGACACCGCGAAGTCCTGGGCCTGCGGGTAGCCACCTGCGAGAGCGGAGCAGCGTGGAACGAGTTCCTCGCCGACCTGGTCGCCCGAGGCCTGGGAGGGGTACGGCTTGTCACCTCTGACGCCTACACGGGTCTGGTCGAGGCCATCGCCGCGAACCTGCCCGGAGCGACCTGGCAGCGCTGCCGCACCCACTACGCCACCAACCTGATGACAGTGACCCCCAAGAGCGCCTGGCCGGCCCTCAAGACCATGCTCCACTCGGTTTACGACCAACCCGACGCAGCAGCCGTCGAGGCCCAGTTCGACCGCCTCCTGGACTACACCCGTGACCTGCTGCCCGAGGCCGCTGACCACCTCGACGCCGCGCGAGCTGACCTGCTGGCCTACCGCCGCCTTCCCCGTCGAGGTATGGCGGCAGATCTGGTCCAACAACCCCCAAGAACGCCTCAACAAGGAGATCCGCCGCCGCACCGACTCAGTGGGCATCTTCCCCAACAGGGACGCCATCATCCGCCTGGTCGGCGCCGTCCTGGCCGAGCAGACCGACGAATGGGCTGAGGGCCGCCGCTACCTCAGCCTGGACACCCTCAAACAGTGCCAGACCACCAACAAGCTCCAGGACGGCCATCCAGACACGCCCCCGACACTGACCCACTGACCCCTAACCACGAAGGGCCCCTACACCACTACCAGGGACTTGACCCATGCGCTGCGATGCGCTTTTTGGTCCGTACTTCATCGACGAGGAGATCATGGGGATTCTAGCTTCGGACAGCGTGGCGACCATGCCGATTGTCGTGCAGCTGAAGCGGCCGCAATTGGAGTTCTTCATCCTGGATGCCATGCGCAAGGCGAGGTAATGAGTGGAGCTGGCAAACGTGATGAGGAGGTCATCTCAACCGTGAGCGGAGTTCACTGCCCAGCCGGTGAACTCGTTTTAATCCGCTCCGCTACGCCTTGCAGGAAATCGCGCACCGTTTCCTTATTAATATAGTCCTCCAATTTCTCCTTGAATTTAACCTTAACTAACGGCCTAAGGCAGTACTTAATTACGTCAGTATGTACATCAGCATCCACATCAGCATAATTGTCAGGACATGTAACAAGTCCGACAACCTGGAGCACCTTCTTAGCCTCTTTCTCATGCGAAACACGGTCGATAAACGCCTGCACCACTTTCCTCATCGCCATTTCGATTGACTTTCGCACAGCTGCCCGTACGAGTCGCGGCCTATTCGATAGATCCCTGATCACCAAATGAGCAATAATTTCACTGCACTCCTTGACAATTGAATCGACCCCCCTGTCGACCTCCTCAAATTTCTTCAATATAGAACAGCAAACTACGCAGATAATATGCTCTCGTTCTAGGAGCTTGCGAATCTTCTCTTTGCTCTCATCTGGCACTTTGACAAGTGAGTCGACGATGATGCTAGCTACTCTAGCGTTTAAGGCGTCTACGCATTTCTGCTCGAGATCATAATTCTTTATGCTCTCTATGAAATTATCGTAACTCAGTTCTCTAGCTTCACATTCCTGTTTTATTTCTTCCAGTAAAATAGACGCTCTCACGCCGTGTGCTAGACCTTTGCAAGAGCAGTTACATTTCGTGAACGGCTTGGTAGACTTCTCGCATTTTTGGCTGTGGCTCATGTGAGTTTCTCCTCTCAGGATGTGCTTCAAGGTGCTATGAGCCTTCGAAGCGTATTCATGAGGTGTGTAGCTGAAGATGATTCTGGATAACGGTATTCATTCAGAGAGACGGCAATTGGCATGATAGGATTCACTAGGTCTTCAGAGTGGTGATGCTGCACTTTGTCATGCATCCAAGATGTTGTTTTAAGATGGCGGTACGCCGATCGCACTAGTGAGGTCCACTCCTTGAGATATTTTTATAAGTGTTTTAGATCCTCTCAAGAGCAGGCTGCCGCCGAGTCTGGCATTATACCTCCTCAAATGGGCGCCACATCCCGTGTCTAACTATTCAACGGCATCGGTCACTTTTTACCGACTAAGCTATCTGCACCTATAGCTTTCGCAGAAGCCACAAGGCTTGGCCATCGCTCAATCAAGTAGCAGTAATCATAAAGACTGTCGAGGAGTTCTTCATCAATACTTTCACCTCCAAGCATAATATCATTAACCTGATATGAAATAATACCTTTCAATCTATCATTCGGCGCCTCTTCGTATGCATCCTTGAGAACCGATAGTGCACCCATCCTAACCTCTTTTAGACGATACTCACATTGCGCGATAGCTTCCTTAAATGAAGACACATAGGCCTCCGTATTAAGTGTTCCGTCTCGATAAAACCTATCGCGCGAAGCATTTCGCACGGTATTTCCATGACTTCGCCATATGTGACCCATTTGAATATACTGAATATCTCTACGACGATAGGTAGCCCTTCCGGCAACAGACAAGGGGCGTTTTGGGTCATGTACGTGGCGTAGTTTCACCGAATGGTAGAGCACGGGAATCTGTAGTGAGCGCGCTAGGTCAAGAACCATATAGTCGCAGCCGATGGCCGGCCCTGGAACCTCAGGTAATTGAAAGCATAGATTGAATATGCCACAGCACTCCATCTCTATGTGCTTTCGGCTCCAGTCGTAATATGCCGATACAAACGACTCATTCGGCTCATCAATTAAGTACTCACAAGCCTCCTCCAGTACCTCATTTAAGGGAACACCTGGACGGCCTAATGCCTGGAACTTCGCGGCTGTAATAGGAGATACTTCAAACAGATCACGTCGATCTATGGTAGGGTCGCCGAACGTTCCAGTGCCGACAATGGAAATTGGCTCAGAATGATAGTTCGTACAGGAACCCTCTATTGGGTAGCATAATCCGCTCGTATCAACCCTTCCTAGTGCCTCCACTTCCATATCGAGCGCACTATAATGCATGCCGGTATCGTTATAAACATCGGAGTCTCGGCGAATCACTTTCGAGACGCCTAGAGCTGCACTCACTAGGTATGCAAGGTTAGGGTTTCTACCATAGGAAAATTTATTCTCCAGAAGAATCCTTCTTAGTCGTTCATCCTTTACTTTACCCGATTTCTGAAGAAGTCGTTCTATGAAGTACGATTGACCACGACGGTCCAGATGAATTATATCGATATCTTTTTGCCATCGTTTGAGTAGTTCGGCATGAGCAATCGAATCTTCCTGAGAAACTAGATTTTCTAGTAAAACGAAATGTTTATCTGAAGGCGTGAGTGTCGAGTTATGAACAAGATTACGAAGATGTCCTTCGATAGCTTTTTCAGCCCTACGATGGGTAGGAACATAGACCACGACACCAGTACTAGAAAGCATAACTAACCACCATTCAAAGTTTTTACATATTGTGGATCCATCTCTGATTTCAGTACCCACCCAAACAAAACACCACTTTTCGGTAGAACCCAGTCATCTAAACTCACCTCAATCGTTTTCACCGCATCATTCATATTAGGGTATCTAACGGCAGGTTTCTTTATCGTACAAAAGAAATCAAACACGTTTACTCTTCCTATATCGACACTATCGTAGTTAAAATTAACTCGCATGCCTCGCGTAGGGAAAGGAACGACATACTCATAAACATGAGCAGTGCTTTCAAGCATGGTCGAGTAGGTATAGCTGATGAGGACATCATTCCCGCATTTGGCCCGTATTCCATCGTGGGTGGCAATGTAAGTCAGTTTACCATCGGTCTCGGTGGCAACAACATCTAAAGCTTCGCCGTCAACACTAACATCCCTGACATTGAAGGCTCTTCGATCGTTCTTTGGATAGCTCAGCGTGGGGGGCCTAATAACACGAGCTTCCCAACGGTTATCTCCTGCTAATGTATTATATTCTTCTGTACTACCAATCTCAATAAATTCGAGTTCAGGCAAGAGAAGCGTTCCTCTGTAAGACAATGAGACAAAGCATTCAAAATACCTTTTATCAAATGTTTTTCGAAGCGTTATGTTACAAGCATACTCCCTGCAACTACGTTCGTATTCGGATATCTGCGAAGAAAGAGAGTCGAAACAGTCCTTTGCAAAAGATGAGTCGCCGGTCTTTTTTTCTAACACCACCATCATAAGTTCATCTGCCACCTTGTCAGACAGTAGATCCCTAATCGCATTCGTATCCAAAAGCAACGAAGCCCGGTACTGGTCGATGGAATCCTCAAGAGCCTCAGCATGCACCTGACGGAGATCATTAAGTAACACGTCGTTACTAGAATCACGCATATAAAGCTCGTAGAAGTATCCGATAAGTGTGGCGGAGAAAGCGGATGTTGCAAGCGCATTCCAGGGTATTTTATGTAACCATCGCAAAACAATGGAAGAATCATTTTGCGGAATAGTAGAAAACCACACATCTAGGACAAATAACAATACAGTGAATAGTAAGAGAAGTAAAAATACATACTTTAGCTCTAGCTTATGTACTTTGCGCCGGAGGGTGTCTGTAGTCTCATTCACGGTACTGTTCCCAAACTTTCAGTCACGAACTCGTCAGCTTACCCTGTAGCGCAGCACATCCGTACGATAGTATAATTCCACATCCGACCAAATAACCACGCTACCGTCCTTGCGCAAACTCAAGAGACTGTAGTCATCAGCCAATTCCGTTAAGCCCTTCATCACATCATCGTAAGAACAGCGTGTAAGCGCAGCCAGCTCGCGCACCGACATGCCAGGCCTCACGAATTTTGCGATATAAAAGGCAAGTGGGCTAACAACTGAGTAGCGAGGAAAACTGTTAAGCAAGAAGTCAAGTCTGTCTTGCATGTCCTGAGATGGAGGAACACCGTCAACTGATAACTGCTTTATATTCTGACTAAGAATCGCTTTTTCCGCATTCTTCACTCCCTGTCTACCTAACCTCACAAGTTCGAATAAACCTTCATCACCAACCTTCCGATAGATAAGCGAGGCGGCCCTCGTGAAATCCAGATATTGATCCCAGAGTGGATGAGATTCACCTCCCAGTCTATTGTAAATGAACAGATTCTGCGTCATATCTGCTCCAAGAATCTGCGTAGCTATACAGTAAGCTCCTAGAACTTCGGCAATGCCTTCTTCAAGACCGTGCGCAATCAGGTCTGGGCTTAAAGTTCCGAGCGCGATATGAACAATTTCATGGCACGCTAGGTATTCGGAGTAGAATGGACGAAGATACCGTTCGAGGAAATAAACCCCTTGAGGAATACCATACGCATCATAGTCACCGCTGTCGGCCACCATAACGGCATACTCGCGATCTTCGTACGGCGATGGGAATATATCGACGATATGAACTGCAGTGTGTTCGCCAATCGATATATTGTGCTTCGCGAGTATAGTTTTTGCCTCTTCGAAAGTTTGAGCTAAACATGCTCTAATATCCTTTCGTCGATCGATTTCAGCAGCAATGGAGCTATCGAGGATGCAGTGCTTCACGCGCTGTAGCTCCTCATCAATCAGTAGCTCTAAAACCGTGCTCTCAGAGATATTGTCGCGCCTGATAATCTGGACATGAGCCTGATCGATTGCTACAGCAACGTCATGCGCAGAATATGGTAATTCTCGAGCATCAAATGGCAGCAACTGCATAAATGGACGAAGGTCGCTAAAACGCCCTCTGATGTGATAGAGAGCCGCGAGAATATAGTCGTAACCATTCATATTTTTTCTTTCCTATCATAGTTTAGTTTATGTGCGGTGGCCTGGCAAGGGCCCTTGCTTATTTTAAGACTAAAAGGCCCCTGCCAGGTTAGGTGGGGTTAGCTAGCCGCCACCACCGCCACCACCGCCGCCGTCGCCTTTACGATTGCTGTTGCGTGTAGTCATGATTTCACACCTCCTCCCTATTAACAGTAACATCTTTAGGAAACTAGATCATGCGTTAGCTGATGCCACATGGTTTTATATGTTTGCGGTACACTTTTCGTTTTCCTCGTAGTCGGCACGAATGAAACGTCATATATATGATCGAACCATAGGATTTCACCGTTATGCTTTTGTCCAGTCGAAATACAGCCGTAATTCGTATTCCATTCTTTACTGTATTCCTGGTGGTCATGCCATCGACGCTTCAGCCATGAGTCAGATTTTTCGGACGAATATTCAAGCTCGCCGATGGGTCTGACAAGTTGAATTTGACATCCGGTTTGCAGTCTTTTTATAATATCATCATCGTTTCCTGCTGCTGTGGTATATATTCCATTCGCTTTTATTTCAGTAAGTATTTCGCTGTTTAGAGCATGCGGAATGATTTTGACTTGATCCGAGATACCGGCACTCGAAACACAATCGGCTCCGAACTGAGCGAATATCGTGTTTGCTTCGTATCCTATAACTTCGTTGGGTTTACCCTTTCTGCGGACCAAACAACATGCGTGATATCCTGACCCTACACCTAATTCGATGACTGTTTTAGAATACGGCCTGAATCGGTCAATCATTAATGCTACCGTACCAGGGGGAGAAACGCAACTAGTTTCGTTCCATGGTAAATAAGTGTTAAGATAGCTAAATAGCTTGGTTGTGGGTGGTGCAAAAGTTTCTCTACTAACAGACATGAGTGATGCGCATGTTTCATGCGAAATCCCTACATATTCTAACATTTCCACCATTCTCGTTCGCTGCTCAACGAAAGTCTGATCAAGAAATTGATGAATAAATAATTTATACTTGGAGTCCATTTTGATTAATTTCGTCAAGTTATTTAATGTCAATAATGTGGCTTTTTCTATAGGTAGGTATTTGATTCGTGTCGTCAATTCACTCTCGGTGAAGTTAGGAAACCACTCATGATAATCGGGGCGAAGGTAGGTTTGAATCCCTTTTTGCACTACATGTCCTTCATTAATGCGATTCTGAGTTGTACTAAAATTGGACAAAAGACTGCGTGAGACATCGGCGTCTTTACTCCACTATTTTCTATTCGTTTGCGCTAACTTATCAGCATCGTTGCTGACTTTCTCACCACTCCCACCCCACTCCGCTGAAAAGTCCGCCGTACAGGTCTCGGTAGGTCACGCTCACGCTGCTGCCTCCTGCCAGGTCGAGTCGGGTACTAGGAGTGAGGCTTCCAGGGCGCTGGAAGAAGCTGAGCCGGTTGAAGGACCAGATGGTCTTCGGCTTGGTGCCCAGGAAGACGGTGTCGAAGCGGGCGGTCAGGGTGCGCTCGTGGAAGGCCCGGCTGGTTTCGCACAGACGGCTGTCCTTGGCAGCGGCAGTGCCACTGTCTGCAGCTGGGCCTGCTGCATCGTTGCCATCGCTTCGTGCGGCATGGTCGTCGGCGCCTGCCTCAGCATCCACCTCCGCTTCCGGGACCAGCCGGTAGTGCAGGTCGTAGGTCTGGCCACGGCGCATCGGGCCGTCATGGTAGAAGTCGTGGCTCCAGGAACTGCCGATGCGCTGGGTCCGCACTGTAAACGGCGGCTGGGCCACCGCTGTACCGGGGAATGAGTTGGCGATGCGCAGGTAATCGGCCTCATCGAACAGGGCTAGGAAACGGTAGTGCTCACGCGTCTCCTGCCACTGGCCATCGGCCACCACCGTGGTGATGGCCACCGCCTCATTGACCACCCCATTGTGCAGCTCCGGCCCCGCACCCGAACTGCCCAGCGGCGAAGCCGGATACCAGCCACTGAGCAGCTGATTGCGCAAGTTAGCAATCGCCGAGACCTCACGAGCCGCCACCGTGTCCACCTTGCGATCAATGCGCGTCCCGTGGAGCTCTCGCCGCTGACGCAGCGTGCTCAAGCCCTCGGCCTGCGGAGACAGGCCGAAGACGTCCAACAGCAGCGCCTCATCCTCATCAGGCAGGGAGCAAATGGCCGAGACCAAGCGCTGGCGCAGCGACGCAAACGGCTCCTGGGCACCACCCAGCACCAGACGAAGCGTGCCCACGCTGGCCACGCGAGCAGGCGTCACGCCGGGGCCTTTGCGCAGATAGAGCAGATCATCCTCAAGGTCGCGGATACCCCGTGGACTCTGGTCGGACTGAGGACGGCGAGGCTGCTGAGCACCTTGGGAGGCGCGGCTGTCTTGACGGTCCGTAGCACGGCGAACTCGACGGGCATCCCGGGCTTCCCGAACATCGCTGTTACTGCTGGCCATCAGCCTGACCTCCCTCCATCCGTCTCGCGCTGCTGACGCGTACTGACCGACGTCACCAGGCACGAGCCAGCACCAGCGATCTGGATGGGTCAGCCCACCGCGTGATGCTGCCTGGCTCGCCCCAGACCAACCGGCCAGGCTGAGACGCGCCTGTGACCTGAGTCGCAGCCTGCCACCACCGATTCCGACTTCTCAAGCGATTCCGAGTTCTTTCCGACTTTCTCCAAAACAAGACCAAGACGGCTTTGCTGGATGCACAACAACCACCACCGACTGATTGACCAGGCAACAGGCGCCAGCTGCGAAAACACTGCCGACTAATAGCCAGCTCCAGCCGCCTCACCCGAACGGAGACCCACCCCATGCCTCACCTCATCACCACCAGCCCCGAAGCCCTGAGCCCTAACCTCATCCCCATCCAGCCACCAGTAAGCAGATCCGTCTCCCGAACTGCCCAGCGTGAGCTGGACGAAGTCGCCGCCCGCGGGCAGGTCGCCCTGGCTCGCGATACCACCCGGGCCTACCTGGCCGCCAGCGCCATGGGCAACCTGGCAGCCCTATCCGGCATGGCCCAGGGCTACAGCCAGACCAACCCAGCCTCCGCCGACTACTGCCAGGCCATCCTCCACGCCTACGCCGTCGGAGCCACCCGCAGCGTCGCCGGGTTCTGAGGAGAAGCCAGGCCCGCAGCACGTAGCCAGCGCTCTTTGGCACCGGCCTCGCGGCCGAGCGGCACGTACCCAGACTTAGCAAAGCAGTCGGCCCCGCGGCGAGTTGCACCAGCCCGGCTGTGGCTGGGCCTGGCCGAAGCGGACCGAGAGCCAACGAGGGCCGCGTCTGGAAGCCGGGATGGTGCGACCGCCGCAGGGGCCAATGCAAAAAGAGCGGCACTGCCAGCCTCCGCAGGCCTGATGCGGCGCACCACCACCCGCGCAGCCCAGCGTTTGTGGCCGCTCCCACCACACAGATCATCACCCTCCCACACCATGCGAATCAGGAGGACACCTCATGGACTGGATCATCAACGGCCTGGCCTTCGTCGGGGCACTCGCACTAGCGGCCATCGCCATCTTCCTCTGGGCCTGCTGGCACGACGTCACCAGCCAGCCCACCCGGCCACGGCAGACCAAGCCCCGCAGTGCTTCGGGACGGCACAGTTCCAGAAGCACCAGTGGAGCATCGTCTGGGCGCCATCCCCACAGCGGCGGTGCTGGCACCACAGCGGCCCCGCACAGTACTGGCCGTACTGGCTGGTTGGCCTCCCGCCGCACCGCCCGGGCTATCCGCCGCCAGCAGCGCCAGGCCTGGGACCGGGCCATGCGGGCCAAACAGGCCCAAGACCTGGCAGCCTGAGGCAGTCGCCTCCTCGAGAGAGGGGTAGTTCCGAGGGATAGTCAGCTTCCGCCGTTCATCTCATCCACCTCCTCACCTACTCGACCGCTACGGACAACCTCAGGATACATCGTCTTGAGATACATAGTCTCTGGATTGGGAGTCTTCGGCCGGTTGAGATGGAGCCGTGCCCACCGACCGCAAGCCGCCGCTCTCACCAGCCACCGGTGAGTTCGGCCGGCGTGTGCGCGCCCGCCGCGAGCAGCTGGGCCTGTCCCAGGAGAAGCTGGCCGAGCGCACCACCCTGCACTGGTCGTACATCGGCCAGGTCGAACGCGGCCAACGCAACCTCAGCCTCCACAACATCCTCCGCATCGCCCACGCCCTCGACACCGACGCCGGTGGGTTGGTGAGCGGGTTGGAGGTGTAGAAGAAGGATCGGCGCAGCGCTCCTACAGCACTGCGCCGATCCCGACGAACGACAAGCGGCGAGCCCCTACAGCGCGTCCTGCCGTGCCTCAGCTTGGTCGTCTTCCTCTACTGCTCTCTTCTCGTACCGGTCAGCCGCCTTCTTCAGTAGTCGAGCTGTGTGCCGCGATGTCGATCGGATCTGCTTGCTCAACGCGCGGTAGCGCTGTGCGCTCTCGTGTTCTTGTTGGCCACCGTCGTAGACTCCTCGCACACTCGACATGAGGCCACGGCACATTCCGGCGATAAAGCCTTCGTCAAGATTCCTGCTTCCAACTTCGTCGATGAGTGCACAAACAGCCGGCAACGGCCACTCTCCAGCACTATTTTCAGGGCTATTGGCGAGAATTCTACCGATTTCGTAGTCGCCAATGTCTGAAAGGTCGGCAACAGCCAACCCTTGTCTCGCAGTTTCGACCCATTGCTGCATCACCGCCGCGTCAAGTTCCCCGTCTGCCGTCATGCCTGGGCAGCCACGCCAGCCGTTGAGCACGCTTGTAGCCATGCGAAATGAAGCACTGCGATCCATCCCGAGCATGTTTTTGTCGCGACGCGCCACCTCCATAAGCCTAATAAACAAGTGGGGTTCAGTCGCAAGAGTGCGATGGAGAACTATCGGCTCTCGATAATAGCCAACGAGCGGATAAAGCAAGAGTTCTAACCGTGCAACATCCACATGATCAGCTTTTAGCTCAACAATATGATCGAGCACCTGACCGACCTCATATGACAGCGAGGAGATCTTTACCGACTCTTGGGCGCATGCGACATGAAGCAGGCCGATTAATACATCTGCCGTCAAGTCAGTCTTAACGCCCTCTTGCTTGGCGGAGCGAATCGACAACGACACACTGTCGATCGCATCCCACGCCCGCCCACACGCAACCAGCCGCCCGATAGCATACCGCATGTGATCTGGTGGCAACACACGCATTTCAGCAGTTTGCCAATAAGCGTTGTCATCGTCTTGATTGCGCGCAACAACCTCCCAGTAGTCCCACTCAGCCGGCACGCAGCGCAGGACAGCAGCACGCTGCAATGCAGTAACCCTTGAATCGTCAAGCACAGCCTGCAGCCAAGACGCACCACGTTGGTCTAGTGATCGACACAAGTAGCCATCCATGACAGTTACCAGCTTCCTGTCAGAACTGTCCGCCCAGTACGCGATGTCCCAGAAATTGAGCTCCTGCCGATCTGCAAGCATCCATCCCAGCACCAATGACGCAATTGCCCTCGACGCAAGCAGAGCAAGGTCGTCGATAGCCTGCGGCCCCGCGAGTATCTCACTAAGCGCCTCTTGCCGACGTGCCTCCACCTTTTGATCGTAGTCATCAATGTCGCGGTGCAGTGCACAATCGAGCAGACCAGGATCGTGATTGAACAAGTAGAGGTGCCGTAGAACAGGTGAGGTGGGCTTCCACCTGTCAGACAACTCCAAAAGGCGATCGACTTCCTCTTCCGGCAGCGACCACTCCGCAGCCCTGTGGTGATAATGGCTGGTAGCTAGCTGACGCAACGTATGCCACACTAAGTAACGATCGTAATCATCAAACTCTTCGGACGACGAAAGCTTGCCGAGGTGATCAATAATCTTCGTCCTGTCTTCCGACAATATGCCACGATTGATGTGATTGATCAATCGCTTAAGGTTTGATGGTGTGACATCACTCCAGGTGAGTGCACGCTCGACGAGACCATGGAAGAAGGAGCTCCGTTCTTCCCACTTTACCGGCTTGTCGGTGAGTGGACACCAATCTGCACGGAAGCGAGGCGTGGCTGGCGGCGTAATTACCGCCGAATAGTCGGGCAATAGCGCAAACAGAAGATCCCACCCGACAGTTACCGAAATTCGTTTGACAGAATCAAGCGCGGCAAGCCTCTCACCAGACGGCACCGTCGTAAAATTAGCCCAACCGCATAGTACGGCGGCGAGACTCTCATCAGGCCGATTGCCGCGCTGCTTGTCATCCGCCCGATTGGCGGCAAGCAAGGCAAGACACTCGACAGAGCCATCGAAGTATTCTTCAGACCAAGCGAGTACCTCGAGTGCCCACAGCAAGTGAGGGCGGAACCAAGGATCACCAAACAGTATATCGTTACTATCTGCATAGTATGCTCGCAGCAACGAGGAAGCGTCTTGCCTCAGGTTGTTTATCATGACATCAATGAACTTCTGCGGTGCGGCTTCTGCGAGATATCGCAACCGTGGCCCTATCAAATTCCAGACACGACCGGAGTCATCTCCTACTGCCTGATTAAGCAGTTGGTTGGTAATGTCGTCAACGCTTTCTCTCAATTTGCCGGACAGCACGCCGTCTCCATCCATAGAGCCAACCATCGCAAGGCTCCGCGCAATGCCGCTCTTCAGCTCCTCCGAGTACTGCACCTGCGACGTGGGCTGATTGAGCTGCTGCTCAACCTTTTCTAGTGGATTCAAACCATATGACGGATTCACCTCACCCAAGACATCAAGCACCATCTGCTTCCACCGCTCTATGACGCCATCCGTGATCTTCGACGACAGGCAGCGATAGGCTTCCTCAAGCGAAGCGAATCGCCAGACCGATCCGGATTGGCTCATCACGGGGTCGTTTCCGCCAGAGCGCTCCTGGCAGAGCGACGTCACCGTATCGTAGTCACTACCGACCAGTGTCGCTATCGCCTGCCTATCCTTTTCATTATCAGTATCCCAGGCGCCAACAAGCGTTAGTGCTGCCAGCATTGGCGCGTTGGCGTCGGTCGCCCATACGGGTCTGCGTATCGAGGCGTCACGCGTTAAAGCGCGAACAAACGATGGCATGTTCCGACGAGCAAGCCCAGCAAGATAGCCTGCCTTTTGAAAGTTAACCCCACAGTCGCTCAGTAATACCTGCACATCTGGTCGTGACATGCGCAATAGTTGCAGGTCTGGATCCCTGAGCGCAACCTGCTCACGATCGACAACTTGAAGTACGTGATGACCGTTATCCAGCGCTAACTGTTTGTCAGCATCATCGAATGCCGGAATCAGTATTGACTTCCCAGCCTGCCGAGCGATCCGATTCCAAACGCCTACAGACTTAACGATGATGACCGATTGATCAAGAGCACTCAGTCCATCCTCGGCGTCGGTCGCGATACTCGCGTATATGAAGGCGAGGCAGTCGTCACGCCAGTCCGCCTGAATCGTGATGGTTCGCGGTGCTTCGGAAAGCAACTTTCGGAGTGTGTCTCGAGTCGATTCTCGCCCAGCTGTAAACATGCTGAGTGGCAATTCCGGCTGAGTCGTTTGATGAAAACTGCCCCACCACTGCTCGAGCGTTTGCGCCTCGTCAGGCTGCTTGCCAAGGTGCTCAGAAATCCAGTAATGCGAAGATGGCGATGTCTCTAGCCACGCTTCTAGATCATCAGCGTCAAGTGCCCATACATTAGCGAATTTTCCCTCACTTCGTCGCTCTTCTAGCCACTTGTCTTTACCACTCCATCGCCGGGGTGTGGCAAATACGAAGACATGGCTCGCAGTATCATTTTGCTTGGATCGCTTACGATAGTCTTTTGATGCTTTGGTGCCGATATCTTTATTGGTGCCAAACTCAAATCGTAGTGATCCTGATGGCAGAACAGAGACCGGTTCATCCAATTGCGCAATTCCGTCGTAGCCAGGCGCACTCACGCCGTTTCCGGCGCGCACTGATACCGCCGACACACCTGGAGTATTTAGCAGGAGATGCCGGATGAGGCGCGGAAAGTTCTCCTGCGCGTCGCGAGCATCATTATCCGGCCAAGAATTGAGATCATCGGCGGTGATGAGTTCTGGATTCTTCATGTTTCTCCTAATTTAGTAATCAGGCGCAACATGGCGTCTGAACTACTTTCGAATGCATCAGACAGCCAAAGGTGTCTGCGTATATTATACGCTTACTTACCGCCATCTACTCCGCTATTTATCTCAGTTTGGTCACGAATATTGTTTCGGTTTCATTTGGAAATATCGGCGCTGTTTAGGGTACTCAAGGTTTGGTGACTTCTCATAGCTCTGCAATCATTGTATACTGATTGGAGTAATGCATGTCTATACATCGAAATATGCGCGCTTACCTGGGTCATCCTATGATGAAGTATTAAAGCGAGCTCGAGCCGAGTATCATGTCGTCGCACAATCAAGCAAACGACAACCATATGTGAGGTCGAAGTATTTCAATAGCAGCAAGATTTTTCTCGACGTATTTTGGACTCATCTGATGCAGAAGCACCCAAAGGAGCGACGGAAAAGGCTCAAGTTCTACAAAGCGACACTTGACCTGCTTCGTCATTCTCAGATCGCACCAGATACTATTTTTCGGACAGATGATCTCAACATTATGCTGCACCGCTTCTACGGCGTCACGAAAGACGGTGTGTACTTCTGCGTGCAGGTCAAGGAAGACAAGCGTACTGGCCGCAAGGACTTCATGTCAGTCTTTGATAGGAAACCGCGCTAAAGCTCACCAAATAAAAATCTCCCGCTGTGTGGCTTAGAAACCACCCGCCGGAGATCCTGGTGACACGGTGTTGGCCTGTGTCTACTTATGATTATATGCTTTTCTTTGGCGATGTCAATAGTAATTTCCGGAATCACGTCGAATACTGATCACCGCTGGCAGGGTACGCAGACGGATCTTGTGGTGTATTCGTGCTCGTTCCGACTTCACCTTCTACGAGAATCAGAACTGCTAGCAACGCTAAAGTACTTGCCGGGCCCAACCTGCGGCGGCAACGAGAGAAGACAAGTAGTGGCGTACTGACTCTGTCTGTCTCCACTCCCCCAGCCATCAGTCAAGCCTGTGCCGCTACCAGATGCTTGCTCACCGTATCCCGGCCGAAGCCAAGCTCCAGCCCGATCTCGATGTAGGTGCGGCCCTGGGCGTAGAGCTGCTGAGCACGCCGGAGATCATCGCTGGTGAAGCGTCGCTTGCGGCGGGGTGGTTGCGTGGCCTGGCGGCACGTAGCGCGGACGGTGGACTCAGTGACACCGACCTGGGCAGCGATCTCGCGGGCAGACATGCCGGTGGGCTCAAGGCTCAGGATCTGCTGCTTCTTCGCCGCGCTGATCGGACGGCAGGCCGTCTTGCGGATACCGCGGGCTGCAGTGGTCTCGCTTGCTTCCGACGTAGGCGCTACGCTAGCCGTGCTCGACTCCGGAGCAACCTCACCCGCGATGAGGCGCTGACGGAAGGTGAGCAGGGGTAGCCAGTTGTTCGGATTGATGCTGCCCAGGTGTACAGATTTCAGTTCCCGAGGCCGCCAGAGCCTGCGTGTTCTGACGAGCGGGATCGTTTTCTTTGCATGCTCCGACGCCTGCCGCTTCTACCGACTTGTTCCGAGGCATCGATGAAAGAGAACTCCTTCGATTCGGGCGCCCCCGCATTCGACGTCGTGCTGGCGCAGACGATTGCCAGACACTTCCGAGGTGCCACGACCGAGACCATCGACGATATCCAGACGGTCCGGTTGGGCGAGGGCCTGCCCACCATCGAGTGCTTCATTGACGAGATTCAGGACCACGAGCCATACGGCGCGTTCCTCTTCCTTCAGATCAGCGGAGGCGCCTTCGGGAGCAGACGGGTCCTGGTCACGGCCAGCGGCTACGGCTCCAGTCAGCTGGCGTCGGTGGTCACTGCCGGCTGCAACTGGGCCTGCGCCTTCGGCCCTGTCCTCCTGACCGGAATCGGCCGCCCGGACCTCATTGATTCTGACAATCCCGACGTCGAGCAGTTCGAGGCCACAGTGGGAGGCCGACGCTACCGGGTGGCCACCGGGCATCTCGACCGCAGCATGAACATGCCGATCGAGGAGGTGGAGGCTTACCGCCGGCGGCTGGGTGGCCCCCGCGCCCTGACCGATCGGGTGCTCGCCAGTCCCTTGATTCCCGCCACTCGCTCCGATGAGGCGATGGCACTGGGCTGCTACGCGGCCATCGGCCCCCACTCGATCACCGAGCTCAAGCTCGCCGGCGCCGACTGGCCCGCGGGACGCAGCGTCCTGGACGCGATCCCGCCCGAGCTCGGTGGCCACCGCATGATGCGGGAGTGGTCGGTGCTCACGCCCTTGGAGCCCGCCCCGCCCCTGACCAGGGACGGGCTCCAGCACACCCTCAACCTGATCGCCGCGACCTCCTACGATCCCGGCAGCGAAGCCGGCTGGCTGGGCAGCCGCCACCACGGCATGAGGCTGGGGCCGCCGAACCTTCCTGAGGGACTCTCGCTGCCGGAGGACCTGCGCTGGTTCCTCAGCACCATCGCGGGCTCGGGTGCCGGCCCCGGCTACGGGCTGGACATCTACCCGGCCGATGACGGAGGCATCCATCTGGCCGACGCCGGTTGCGGCGCCGAGTGGCGCATGAGTCCCTACGACGGCAGCGTCTGGCTGGACTCACGGGCCTGCGACGACGGCTTCACCCGCGTGGCCCCGAGCTTCATCTCCTGGTACGAGGCCTGGCTCGACCACGCCATCCGCGGCGGCGGTTCTTTCGCACAGTGGTCCTACCAGGTCGATGCCGCCTACAAGATGCTCGAGCAGAGCGCCGCCGAGTTCGGCGTCGAGCGCCTCCCCGAGACCGTCACTCGGGTGAAGATCCAGACCCCGACCAAGGCCTTCGGCCCCTGCCACGCCTGCCAGCTCGTCTACTCCCGGTGCGGGGTACCGGCGTCGGTCTTCGTCACGGCCCCCTCCCCGGCTCCCTGAGCCGTCCCACACCCGCCGGGCCGCAGGCACAGTGCGTAGTGGACGAAGGCGGGGAGCAGTCTCGCACAGCAGCCGAAGGGACTAGACGCGACCCGGTGCGCCGTAGAACCGGTGCGCCTGTTGGAGCAGGGCAAGTAGGTCCTCCTTGCTCCCCTCCAACGTGCCGGGAAGGTAGACGCGCTCCTCCTTGCCCATCCCACGGTCGGCAACCTCATTGATCTGCTGGCTCAGCTGGGCGGTGCTCGGGTCCTGGCGGCGCATCTGCTGTCCCAGCGGCGTCAGGGTGTAGCCGATCACCAGCTGTGCTCGCGTACCGTCGGAAGTGACCTCCTGCCCGAAGAACTCGGCGATATCCGACCAGCGTGCGGACTCATTGACGATGTTGCGCCGTTCCAGGCGCAGCCCCTCAGGCGTCACCACCAGTCGACTGCGGAGGATGATCTTCCTGATCATGCCGGGGATACCGATGACGCCGAAGAAACCGATACAGGCGATACCAGCGAGCATGTAGAGGAGCGGGGAGCTCGACTGATTCGCAATCAGAATGATCCAGACCCCCACCGCCGTGAAGCCGACGCAGCCCAGAAGGCTTCCCCATAGACGCATCGGTGACTCCGGAATAACGAGCATCCCGGTGCCGCGCAGCTGCTCGCTCAGCTGACGAACTCGTCCGGCATTGACTCCCACGTGACTCGTCTCCTTACCCCTCATCGGTACGACGGATACGCCCCCTACCCTAGTGGCCTCAAGATGGTGAGGGGCCCTATCCGACCAGGCAATCACCCGAAGAGCTGATTCCCGCTTCCCGTCCCGGGAGGCGGAGGCGCCGGGCTATGACGCAGTGATCGGTTCCCTGGCCCATCACCGCACTTACGCCCGGCGGCATCCTGAGTCACTCCTCGTGCTGGACGACCTCGAATCCGAGGACCTCCACGCTCATGCCCCGGCGCTTGTCGTCCTCGTGCCCGCCGGCGGGCCGCGCCGCGCTCCAGCGCTCGTAGTCCTCGCGCCTGTCCCACCGGGTCACCACGAAGTAGCGGTCCTCTCCGACCAGCGGGCGCAGCAGCTCGAAGCCCTGGAAGCCCTGTGAGGTGTCAACGCCTCGCTTTCGGGCGGCGAAGCGCTTCTCGATCTCGGCCTGGGCGCCCTCGGGGAAGGTCAGTGCGGTGATGTTGACATAGGTCATAGGTGCTCTCCTCTGTGTCTCCGTCGGCTCACGGCCGCAAACAGATATCTCAACGAACGCTACCGCCTGACCACCGGTGCGGACTACAGCCATGAAGCATCCCGCGGTGCTGAGCCGCCCCGAGACCGGATGGCCGCCGGGTAGCCTGAGCCCATGACAACTGCCCCCTTCACCCGCAAGGACGGCCGCGCCGTCGACGAGCTGCGCCCCGTGACCATGACCC
>ERZ773042.842-NODE-842-length-19382-cov-6.216019_pt1 | contig 19382 bp, 17 predicted proteins | sample MGYA00511664_ERZ773042 | MGnify/ENA primary metagenome ERZ773042 (study PRJEB29015, sample SAMEA2737984) | human oral metagenome | biome: human oral; feature: human-associated habitat; material: dental | place: China | collected 2036 ... | reverse complement strand
CGCCGGCGCGCCTTCGGGGCCTGCGCGGCGGGTCTCGGCGTGGATTCGCTTCGCCCACGGCGGACTCCGGCCCTTCTGCGTGGCGGCGTACTTTATCATGGGCGTTGTGCGTCTGCCTCGCCCACTTCGACTCCGTCTATGGGTATCATTCCTCCTGTGATATTCGGTTGAACGAATGTGACAGATGTGAAGGTTCATGTAATCTTTTCCGAGGGCCCTAGCCTGTGCGCGGACCCGGCTGACCTCTAGTACAACCAGGACGGATAATGACGCAGCTGCCACGAAAAGCACCGCAGTTCTACACGGTTGCCGAAGTTGCCGAGCTCACACGTGTCTCGCGCATGACGGTCTATCGGATGGTGCACGCGGGCGAATTGCCCGCCGTCCGATTCGGCAGCTCGTACAGGGTTCCCAAGACGGCGATCGACGCGATGCTGGGAGTGGAGGACGACGACGCTGCGCGCGCCGTCGGCGAGTAGCGGCGCGGGTGCGGAAGGCGGAGCCGCCTGAATCGGCGCGATTCCCACAGAGCCCTGCGAGGCGCTACGATATGCACTGTTCAACCGGGGCCCGGCCCCATCCCAGAATTCGGAGGTAACCTGTGGGTTCCGTCATCAAGAAGCGCCGCAAGCGCATGTCGAAGAAGAAGCACCGTAAGCTGCTCCGCAAGACGCGTCACCAGCGTCGTAACAAGAAGTGAGCTTCAGGGCCCGACCTCATGAGGTCGGGCCCAGCTTTTTGTCGATCTTCGCCCTCGTGTGCGCAGGTACCGCGCTCCTGTGCCTCATCAGCCCGCCGCGAGTGGAGCGCCCTTGTGTGTGCAGGAGAGTCGAGTGGAGCTCAAAGGGGCCCTTTCACCCTTGAGCGGAGCGGGCGTGAGAGAATCGCCCCATGACTTCGACGAAGATTCACGTCATGCGCCACGGCGAGGTGGATAACCCCAAGGGCATCCTTTACGGGCGCCTGCCCGGCTACGGGCTCACGCCCCTCGGCCATGAGATGGCGCAAAGAGGCGCGGACTTTCTTCGCGACCAGGGAGCGGACATCACCGCAGTGATCTCCTCCCCTCTGCTGCGCGCACAGCTCACCGCCGCCCCGACTGCCGCTGCCTACGATCTGCCGATCACTTCCGATCCTCGTCTGATCGAAGCGGGCAATAATTTCGAGGGCCTGCCGGTGAACGCCGATCGTTCCCTCCTCCTGCGCCCCTCTGCCTGGAAGAACTACCTCAGGCCCTTGGAGCCCAGCTGGGGCGAGCCCTACATCGATATCGCTCAACGCATGCGAGCGGCCGTCTCCGGGGCTCTCAAAGTCTCGAAGGGACATGAGGCGCTTATCGTCTCGCATCAAAGTCCCATTACGATCCTCACGCGCTTCGCCCGCAAACAGCCTCTGGCTCACGCGCCCTGGTCGCGTCAGTGCTCTTTGGCGTCGATCACGAGCTTCGAGTTCGAAGACGCGACGCTCATTGGGATCTCCTATGCGGAGCCGAGCGCCGATTTGCTTGAACTGGCGCAGGACATGACGCCCGGCGATTCTGCGGCCGCGCTCAAACGCTGAGGCCTTGGGCGCAGGGCTGAAGAGCCCAGCGCCCAGGGAAAAGCGATGAGGCGGGAAGCCGATCAGAGGGAAAACGACTAGGGGGAAGCCGATCATTCGGCGCGAGACTCCCCTTCTGGCGAATCAGCGGAGGCATCACCTTGATCCGAAGCGGAGTCGTCCTTGAGGCGGCGTCGCCGCTCTTCTTCCGCTTTCTTGCGCTCGCGCTGGATATCGCGTTCCAAACGGAACAGGAACTCCGGATCATCATCGGGCGCAGACGGCCTGGCGGCGGGGCCGTGAGGGCTGTGAGGGCGCTGGGAGTTCGGGAATGCAAGGCCCGGGAGCGGAGCCTGTCCGGCCTCGGCGCGGGCCACGGCTTTCACGATGATCCACGCGATTGAGCCGAGCGAGAAGGAGGGAATCGTAATGATGATGAGGATCAGCCACATCGCTTTCGGGATCCGAGCGGGGATCTGATCCTCGGGAGTCTTTACGCAATCGGCCAACGCGTACACGGTGATCGCGATCCACAAGACGATGGCGACAATCCTCAGCATCCATCGATCCTATCGTCGAGCCGGGAAGTGTGCGACGCGGATGACACGCCTGAGAAGAACCAAGAGAAGCTCTCCCCCAATGACAATCAGGCGAGAACCAAGAAGACGCTGATCTCCACTGCCCAGGCGAGGGTGAACAGGCCCGTCCTCTTAATCGCGGGAATCAAGGCACTCCCACGCCTTCCACTCGCAAGCACCCAGACGGCAGGCGCTGCGCCCACACTTGTGACAACGAGGGCGAGCAGAACGACAGAGACGGGAAAACCCAGGAAGGAGACGACACCACCGAGAACGCCGATCGCGAGGGCGAAGCAGCCCACGTAGACGCCGCGAGAAGGCATATCGCCCAGACGAACCGCCAGGGTTTTCTTACCCGACTCCCTATCAGATGGAATATCTCGAATGTTGTTCGCCATGAGGAGGGCCACCGAGAGCAGCCCCAGTGCGCTCGCCAGAGCCCACAGCCACCCCGGAGCCTGCGGGATCTGCGTCCACGTCGTCCCCACGCAGGCCATGAGGCCGAAGAACACGAAGACGAAGAGCTCGGACAAACCGATTCCCATATACCCGTAGGGGGTGCGGCCACCCGTATAGAACCAGGCGGCGACCACTGCGGCGATCCCCGGGAGGATGAGGAGCCACGCGCCTGATAGGGCGAGAAGGATCAGACCTGCGACTCCTGCGACCCCGAAGCAGGACAGGGCCGCGATGAGGACATTCTTCGGCTCCGTCAAACGCCCACCCGTCAGTCTGGCAGGCCCCTGTCGATTCTCGTCGGTCCCTCGAATCCCATCGGAGTAGTCGTTCGAGTAGTTCACTCCGATCTGCAGTGCGAGCGCGACGAGGAAAGCGAGGCCCGCTCTCAGGGGGGCGAATGCACCCAGGTGGATGGCGGCTGCCGTACCGACGAGGACGGGAGCGGCCGCAGCGGGAAGGGTCCGGGGCCGGGCGCCCTCGATCCACTCGCTCAACGAAGCCACGTGAAGCTCTCCTTCCGGCGTCTTAACGCCACCATTCGCGCTCAGGCGAGCTCGTCGTCGAAGCGAGTTCGAGCCCCTTCATCCGGTCGATCTTCATTCCTTCGAGATAGGGGAGGGCGTCGACTGCGACCACCCTGCGCGGAGCGGCGGTGCGGCCAATGATTCCACCTACATGATCGCGAACCTTGCGTCCAAGGGCGGCCATCTGCTTGGCATCAGTGGGCATAGAGCGGGGAACGACGAGGGCGGTGACGGCCTCGCCCCACTTCTCATCGGGAGTTGAGGTCACCCACACATCGACAACATCTTCGCAGGTCAGAGCAGCATCGAGGACCTGTTGGGGAGCGACGTTGAGGCCGCCGGTGACGATGATGTCATCAGCGCGCCCATCAACGCGGACCTGCCCGCCCGCGGTGATGAGCCCCAGATCACCGGTCAGGAGCCAGGTGTGCCCGCCCTCTTCGAAGAAAGGATCGGCGGTGCCATCCAGGTAGCGGGTCATCACTGTTGGGCCACCAATGGCGATACGCGGTTGGCCGTCCTTGTCGAGAATACGGACCTCGACGCCCTCGAGTGGGATGCCGTCGTAGACGCAGCCCCCGCAGGTTTCCGTCATCCCGTAGGTCTCCCGGACCTTCAAGCCCAGTTCCCTGGCGCGTTCGATCAGGCCCGGACGGGAGGCAGAACCTCCGACGAGAATCGCCGAAAGGCGGCGCATGGCGTGAAGAACCTCATCATCCGCATCGAGGCACTCGGCCAATTGGGTGGGCACCAGCGACAAATAGCCCGGCACATCCGGGTTTTGGGTCGCTCCGGCGATGGCGGGCAGGAGCGCTCGCGGATCGAAAGACGTCTCAACATCAACGATGAAAGGATTCGTCCCGGCGAGAGCGGAACGCAACATGACAAGAGCCCCTGCAATGTGGTGAGCGGGAAGCGCGAGAATCCAATTCCCCGGGCCAGAAAGCGCGGCATCGGTCGCTTGGATGGAAGCGACGATCGCTTCGACGGATAAGCCGACGAGACGGGGATCCCCAGATGTTGAGCCCGAGGTGCGGATCACCAGGTCAATGCCCTCGAAGAAGTCCGGGTCCTCGAGTTTGTCGGCGAGCTGCGGATACTGATCGGCGGGAAAGGCCTCTGTGGGGGATTGGGAGGTACCCCGAAGAGTCGATGGGGCGACCTCTGCGGGGTCGCGAAGGACCACGACTGTGTGCGGGGCCGGGTGCTCCGGGTCCGCCTGGCGCTCCTCGTACAACTCAATGAGCTTATGTAAAGAGGCGTTCGCGAGGGCGATGGCGCCGATGTTCGTTCCTCCGGGGACGACGAGGACGCGTGGCTCGGGCATCATGACTCCTTGTACGACTCGTGAGACTGCTGGAAAAAGATTTGTCTGTCAACAATATGCCGCTCTCGCTTCGAAAACTTGAGGAAGGCGGAAAAGCACGAATCTGTGGCCGATTCCCCAAGGAGAGAACACAGGAGAAACCGCGTCTTTCGTGTCTTTCACACCCGCAGCGCGACGGGACGCGCCCCGAGCAGCTCTGGTCTGCGCGTGCAGAAGCGGGCCTGAAGGGGCCCGCGTTCGTGCAGAGGGAGGGCGCTTCCCCGGAGGGCGGGCGGGGACTTCCCCGGAGAGCTGGCGGGGACCTCCCCGGAGGGTGGTAGTAAGGACGAGGGCGCGCAGCGCTTGCCCGACGGTCGGGGTTCCCCCGCGAGTCGCGCTCGCTGAGAAGTAGCTCGCTTAGAAGTAGTAGGGGTGAGCGCTCCAATCCGGTTCTCGATGCTCGAGGAAGGCATCACGCCCCTCCTGAGCCTCCGAAGTCATATACGCCATACGAGTCGCCTCGCCTGCGAACACCTGCTGACCCGCCATGCCATCATCAGCGAGATTGAAGGCGAACTTCAAAAGGCGGATCGCCTGCGGCGATTTCCTCGCGATCGTCTTGGCCCACTCGAGGGCCGTGTCCTCCAACTGCGCATGCGGGACGGAGGCGTTGACCACTCCCCAACGCTCAGCCGTATCGGCGTCGTAGCGCCCCGCAAGGAAGAAGATCTCACGAGCCCTTTTATCCCCGACCTGGCGGGCGAGCAGAGCCGAGCCGTAGCCCGCGTCGAAACTGCCGACATTCGCATCGGTCTGCATGAAGGCCGCATGCTCTTTCGAAGCGATCGACAAATCACACACGACATTCAAAGAATGACCTCCGCCTGCCGCCCACCCGGGGACTACGGCGATCACGACCTTCGGCATGGTGCGGATGAGGCGCTGCACTTCGAGAATATGCAGGCGTCCGGCCCGTGCTGGATCCACCTGCTCGCGCCGGGTTTGAAGGTCTGCGTCGGCGTTGGCGCCCTCGACCTCGTAACGGTAGCCGTCATTGCCGCGCACCCGCTGGTCGCCGCCCGAGCAGAAGGAATAGCCTCCGTCCTTCGCGCTGGGACCATTGCCCGTGAGGATCACCGCCGCAACATCACTCGTCATTCGCGCATGATCGAGGCATCGGTACAGCTCATCGACGGTTCCAGGCCGGAAAGCATTGCGGATGTCGGGCCGGTCGAAGGCGATGCGCACAACGGGCAGATCCTCCCCATGGGGGCGCCCGTCGATCTCGCGGCCGCGAGAAATCCCCCGGTGATAGGTGAGGTCGTGAAGGTCGAAGCCGACGACTTCACGCCAGCGATCCGGGTCGAAGGTGTCGGAAACGAAGGGGAGTGCACTCATGGGTTCAGGGTAGGCGATCCGCCTGAGCTCTTCTTGCCCTCGCCCGCTACTCTTCGTCCATGACCTCCCTCCTCGTGCCGATTCTTGCAGCCTCGCCGCGCGCCACCGCTTTCGCTCTCGATTGCGCTCACGCCCGAGCCCGAGGACGTGCCTGGATCGCTGATTTCGACGCCGATCCGAAGAGCGCTGTGGAAGAGGTCGGGCTGCTCGTCCTCGCCCTCGCCCACGGGGCTCAGGGGGCTGTAGCGCGCGGGCGCGTGCTCGGAAACGCTTCTGATCTTTTCACTGATGCTCCAGCGCAAGACAGGGGTTTCGGCATCGAGACAATAGGGCGCGAAGGAGCTGGGAGGGAGAAGAGTGGCGTTGAAGCACTTGCCCCTGAGAGGGCTGGCCTTGAGGGAAGGGGCGTTGAGGGAACGAGGCGCGATGTGCAGAGCACGTCCCGGATCCTGTGTGTGTCGACCACGCCCACAGCCTCGTTCGCGGTCCAACGCTGGCACGCGAGCTCTTGGGAAGCGGGCTACTCCCTCGGAATCCGCGAAGCCCAGGAGTTCAACGAAACACTTCAGGGCTTGAGGGAAACACTCCTGAGGGGACATGAGGTTCCCCGGGGAGCAGGGGATGAGGAAAGACAAGAGTGGACAAGAAGCGGGGATCTGCCTCGGATTCTCATCGCCGACTCGAGTATCGAAGAGGAGGAGCTGTTCCCCCTTGTCGAGGAGGGCATGCAGGTGATCCTCGACTATTGCGAGGATGAGGGCGATGAGGGAGTCCTCGACTCGGGATTCCTCGTCGATCGGATCTCCCGAGCGGGCCGCCACACACAAGCGCTTACCGGAACGCCGGGCCCGCTTTTCAGCGGTGTCGCCCCCACCCTGAAAAGAGCGATGGACCGCCTCCTCGACCCTCCTCCCGCTGCCAGAAGCCTGCAAGCCCGCGCATCCCTCCTCGTCGAGCAGGGCGAAGAGGAAGAAACAATCGCCCTCCACCCCGCAGGAGGGGCGGCAATCACCCGTGAGCCCTGCGGCACGGGAGCCCTATGGCGCATTGGAAGCGTCCTGGATTCAGCGACGAGACGCGGCCTGCTCAGCCTGGTCGGCACCTACGCGAGAGTACAGCCGAGCAGGGCCGATCTGCCCGATGGGATTGAAGCGGCCCAAAGGGGCGGGATGCTGCTGCTCATCAACCATGCGGATCGTGCGCGCGAGATCTCCGGGGTGTTCGGAACTGATCGGGTGAGTGGGAGCCGGTGCACCGGGCATGTCGTCCTCGGACGTTCGGGCGCCATGGCCGTGGCGGCACTCTGAAACACAGGCAGGGGGCCTTGGCCGTTCGTGCCCGCTGAAGTCGAGGCAGACACCGGACCCCGCCCAGATGCAGACCTCACAAAAGAGGCGCCCAAAGCGGACGCAGGAGCATCGGCACGGGCCGAGCGTCTTCACAAGCAAGGAGAACCAGCCACCGCCTCGATGACTACACACCCACTCGGGAACCGTCCGAAGCGCCCCAGAGCCGGTTTCACAGTTCTCACGAGTCGCGTGTCGCTGCCTCGGGCACAATGGACGCATGAAGAATCACGGCGCGGCCCTCACTCGCATCCCCCTCGAAGGACTGTCCGCACCCACTCGCCGCGTCCTCGGCGCCGTTGATGACCTCCTCGTCCACTCCCTGAAGATGAACGTCCGATTCCGACAACTGAACAGGCGAGACGGTCTTCTCCTGCACGGCCCCTTCGGCTGGGCCGAAGCATCCCCCTTCTGGGACTACGATCCCAAAGAATCTGCGAACTGGCTGGCCGCAGCGCTCGCCCATGCGAACGAAGAACGCCCCACGCCGCTTCGTGAGCGCGTTCCCGTCAACGCGACGATCCCCGTGATCACCCCCGAAGAGGCGTACAAGAAGATCCTCCACTCCGGGGGCTGTGCGACAGCAAAAGTGAAAGTCGCAGACCCAGGCACGCCCCTCCATGAGGACATTGAACGAGTCCGGGCCGTCGCCCTCGCCCTCAAAGAAACAGTCGGTGAAGCGGCTCGGGTGCGCGTCGACGCGAACGGCGCCTGGGACGTGGACACGGCGATCAGCGCGATCAACGCCCTCGAGGAAGCGGCCCGCGACGCCGGGGGACTCGAATATGTCGAGCAGCCCTGCTTGAGCGTGCCAGAACTCGCTCAAGTCCGATCCGCAGTGAAAACCCCCATCGCCGCCGATGAATCGATCCGGCGCGCCCCAGACCCCCTGGCAGTCGCCCGCGCCGGTGCCGCAGATGTCGCGATCATGAAAATCGCTCCCCTCGGCGGTATCCGCCGAGCCTTAAGAATCGGAGAGGAGAGCGGACTGACGCTCGTCATCTCCTCCGCCCTCGAATCCTCAATCGGCCTGGCAGCCGGAGTGCACGCCGCCGCCTGCCTGCCCGGCGAGCCCCTCGCCTGCGGTTTGGCGACCGGAGGATTCTTCACAGCAGACACCGTCGCCGAGCCTCTTCGCGTCGAGGATGGACACCTGCCTCTGCGTGAACTCGAACCCGATCTGAGCCTGCTCGAAGGGCCCGGAGTCGCCCCCGAACTGAGCGAACAATGGCTGCACCGACTCGACGCCATGTGCGCCCACCTGGACGAGAAACGGAGCGAGGGAAACCGATGAGCCACCCCGCTGAAAAGCTCGCCCGCGCAATCCTCGCAGCCCTCATCGGCGCGGGAGTGAAAGACATCGTGTACTGTCCGGGCTCGCGCTCAGCCCCCTTCGCCTATGCGCTTGACGCCGCCTGCCGAGCCGGTCATCTGCGCGCGCATGTGCGACTCGATGAGCGCTCCGCAGCCTTCCTCGCCCTCGGATTGTCAAAAGCCGGACGCAGTGAAGAGAACGGGGCGGAATCAGAGCCCGAGCTTTCCACTCCGAGGCCCTGCCTTCGCCCCGCACCCGTCGCAATCATCACGACCTCAGGAGGGGCGGTCGCTGAACTTCACGCCGGAGTCGCCGAGGCGAAGCATTCGAGGCTCCCCCTGCTCGTCATCAGCGCCGATCGTCCCGCCGAAATGCGAGGAGTCGGAGCCTCACAGACCACCAGTCAGCCCGGAATCTTCTCCTCCCATGCCCTGGAAGTCCTCGACCTGCCCGCAGAAACAGCCCCCGATCAGAGCCTGAACGCCAGGGTCCGCCGTCTGCTCGCACACGCCGAGGGCATCCCCACAGGAACCCCCGGCCCGGTCCAACTCAATGTCGCCTTCCGCGAGCCCCTCACCCCCGAGGGAGGTTCCGCCACTCCAGCGCCCTTCCTGCTCAAGCGAGAATCCACGAAAGTTCTTCGCGCCCCCACACCCCGGGTCGAATGGAAGGAAGCAGTCAGGGAGGGGATGCGCACCCTCATCCTCGCCGGAGACGGAGCCGACCCGGCTGCTTCCATCTGGGCATCCCGGGCCGTACTTCCGATCCTCGCCGAGCCCTCGAGCGGCCTCGCCTGGGATGAGAACGCCATCCCCTACCAGCAGTCCCTCCTGTCCGGGCCCCTCGCCCGAAGCATCGAACAGGTGATCGTCACGGGACGGCCCACCCTTTCGCGCCCCGTGTCCGCACTCCTCGCCCGCACAGACCTGCGGGTCGTAGTCGTCGACCCCTCTCCAGAATGGACCGATGTCTCAGGCAATGCGGCCCTTGTCGCGCCGGGGCTAAGCGCACCATGCAAGCCGGTCACCTGCGACCAAGGCGCATGGCGTGAACAATGGCGCGAGGCCGCCCTCGAAGCGGGGGAGAAGATCAACCGCCTCATCGAGGACGAACCCCTCTCGGTCCTCGGCATTGCCCACACCGTGATGGCTAAGGACACACGAACCCTGCTGCTCGGCGCCTCCAACTCCGTGCGCGCCGTTGACCTCGTGGGCCGGGCGGGCGCCAAACGTCTCGTGGTCGCCAACCGTGGGCTCGCGGGCATTGACGGGACCCTCGCCACCGGGATCGGTCTCGCCCTCGGACGAGGGGAGGCGGTGACGATCCTCCTGGGTGACTTGGCGTTCTGTCACGACGCCGGGGCGCTCGCAATCCCCGCAGAGGAAAAGACACCCGACCTGCTCATCATCGTCGCCGACGATTCGGGCGGGGGGATCTTCGCCGGACTCGAGCACGGCCTTAAGGAGAACGCGCCGACTTTTGAACGCTGGTTCGCAACCGCCCAGCCCACCTCCATCCGAGAGCTCGCCGCCGCCTATGGTGCCGACTACCGAGAAGCACACACGAGAGCCGAGCTGAGTGAACTCATTGGCGAGGACGGGAAGGGGATCCGGATCCTGCGAGTCCCCTGCTCCAGGCCGAGTGTGCTCGCGGCTGTGAAAGCGGTGTGCCGACGGGGTGAAGGCTCGCGCCCGATGCGGGCCGAGGTGAGGCCGATAGCTGAGGAGTGAGACAGTGGCGTACAGGAAACATGCAGGCGAGTATCAGTGTTGAGGCAAGGAAGGCACCCATACTGTCTCCCATCAGCCGATAGGCAGTGAAAGAAGGACTTATGACAACGACCCCGCAATCTGATCCCTTAAATGCTCACAGGGGCTCTTCTTCGAATCCGCAGAAGAACGAGGATGCGGAGACGATGCACCTGCCTGTAACCCCGGAGCGCGAGGGTGCAGGGCGTGACGAGCAGCAGACCTCGGTTTTCTCAACTCCCTCCCCCTGGGTGCGCGGGAATGCTCACACGCAGGAGGGAGCGGCCTCCACTGTGCAGATGCCGAGGGCGGGCGCCCCCAGGGGTGCTCAGGCCCCTTCGCAGGGCGCCCCCAGCGGCGCTCAGGCCCCTTCCTTGGGCGCACTCCGTGGCACTCAGGCTTCATCGGGGTCGCGACATGGGATGCCTGGGCAGGCAGGACACTCTGCCCGGATGGGGCAGGCCCCCTTCCCGGGGCCGAGGGCTCAGACAAAGCCCCTGAGCCCCACCCCTTCTACTCCGGCCTCGGCCTCGTCCGCGGATTTTGCGAGCGCACAGCCCTGGCCGATGAGCCCTCAAGGGGCAGGAACGCCCATTGATTCGCAGATGAGTGCCGGTTCACGGAGGAGTGGTGGTCCGCAGACGAGCGAAGAGACTTCTCCCTCCACGCCCAAGGGCGCGGGCGGCAGCAAAGAAACGAAGAAAGGCCCCTCCTGGTTGGCCCTCTTCCTCGCGATGCTCCTGACCTCCGCTTTGACCCTGGGCGGATCCTGGGCGCTGTTCAATGGCAAGCCGCACGCCACGCCCCACACCTCGACGAGCACCCAATCCGAGGGGCCCTCGACGGTTCAGCCGGTCTCAACGACCGGTGACAGCCCCGACTGGGCGGCTGTTGCGCGCGCCGTTTCCCCGGCGACTGTGACGATCAGTGTCTCCTCGAACTCCAGCTCCGGAGTCGGCTCCGGCGTCATTTACGACGCGCAGGGCGATATCGTGACGAACTACCACGTGATCTCCGCAGCCCTCGACGGTCAAGGAAGGATCACCGTGACCCTCGCCGATGGGCGCATGTACGAGGGAGAAATCCTCGGACACGATCAGACGACTGATCTTGCGGTTGTGCGCCTGAAGAACCCTCCGTCGGATCTGACTGTCGCAACCTTTGGCTCCTCCAAGGACCTGTCAGTCGGTGACGAGGTCATGGCAGTCGGCGCGCCCCTCGGCCTGTCGAACACGGTGACCACGGGCATCATCTCCGCTTTGAACCGACCGGTCGAGGTGTCTACCGAAAAATCAGAGTCCGAACAGCTTGATCCCAACGATCCTCTCAATCCGAATGATCCCTTCAATCAGCTCCCCGGAGTGCCCAACCCTCAGGCGGCCTCCTCAGAGTCGGTGATTACGAACGCGATTCAGGTTGACGCCTCCATCAATCCCGGAAACTCCGGGGGCCCGCTCTTCGATTCATCTGGCCGGGTCATCGGCATCAACTCCTCGATCGCATCGAACTCGAGCTCTTCGGACAAGGCCGGGTCGATCGGCCTGGGATTCGCGATCCCCGTCGACCTCGTCACTTCGGTCGCTGAGCAGATCATCCAGACGGGCACTGTTGAGCATGCGGTACTCGGCGTCTCCGTGACGACGGGGCAGACCCAAGTCGATGGTTCGACTGTTGCCGGAGCCGAGGTTGCGGAGGTCTCTCGAGGCGGTGCGGCTGAAGCGGCGGGTCTGCGCAAGGGGGATGTGATCCTTGCGGTGAATGGCGAGTCCGTTTCCTCTTCGAAGCAGCTCACCGGTTATATCCGCCGCTACAAGAGCGGTGACTCTGTTGAGATCACCTACGTGCGTGAGGGTGTGAAGTACGACGTGACGACGACCTTGAAAGCGAAGCAGCAGTGAGTGCGTGAAGGCGGTGCCCGTCCTCAGAATCGAGGGCGGGCACCGCGCATTGAGGGGACACTGCGCGTATTCACGGCGGGCATTGTCTTGGGCAGACGGCATTGTCTTGCAGCAAGGGGCAGCGGCTCTTCTCGGGCTCCGAGGGTACGGTCCTTCTTGGGAGCGGGGCCCTGCTTGTTCAGAAGCACACTCAAGCACTCGCGTTCGCCGCGCTGAACTCGGCGGCGAAGGTGCCCGGCCTATATTCAGAATCACTCTCAAGCACTCGTGTGGACGGAGCTTGTCGGGCCCGAGACACCCGGGCTGTGCGTACTTTCGGCTGGTGTTCCTATGCCGTGGCGTCCACGCCCAAAGCGTCGAGCAGGGGAGCCATCTTCCTTCGAGTCTCCGCCAGTTCTTCTTCCGGATCGGAGTCGGGCATGATGCCGCCCCCGGCGAAGATCCTCAGTGCCCTTCCCTCCTCCTCGAGGGCTCCGCAGCGCAGCGCAATACAGAACTCGCCTTCGCCGTTCGCATCAACCCAGCCGACGGGGCCGGAATAGCGGCCCCTTTCGGTGCGCTCGTGCTCTTCGAGGAGTTCAAGAGCAAGATCCCTCGGGGTTCCGCACACTGCAGCCGTCGGGTGCAGGGCCGCCACGGCCTCCAGAAGGGAGAGCTCACCTAGACGGGCTTGAACATCGCTCGCCAGATGCGCAACATTAGGAAGATCCAAGATGAAAGGGGTCTCAGGCACTTGCAGGTCGTCGACGATCGGGCGCAGCGCTGAGGCCACGGACTCGACTGCGAGCGTATGCTCGCGCAGATTCTTCTCCGACTCCAAAAGCTCGGCACCCCGCCCAGCGGGAGAGGTGCCCGCAAGGACCCGAGAATGCAAGACGCCATTGGCTGCGGAACCCAGCATCTCCGGGGATGCGCCGATGAGTGAATCCACGCAGAACCTCCAGGTCTGCGGGTAGAGAGAGTCGAGGCGTTCGAGCAGGTAGTGGGCAGTGATCGCAGAATCTGCGCGCACCAGCATGTCGCGGGTCATGACCGCTTTCGAAGCGTCACCGGCCCTCAGCTTCGCCGCGAGCGCCTCAACAGAAGCCCTCCACTCCCTTTGAGTCATGCGCCCCACATCGGTGCGCAGTCCACGCGGGGGCCTGGGGGATGAGGGAGTCGTGGAATCGAGGACTTCGAGGGGATCGGGCACCGGCGAGGACGAGGAGATGGAAACCGCCCAGCGCCCCTCAGGAGTGTCGATCAGGAGGAAACTCGGGACGATGAGCGTTGACTCTGTTCGAGCTGAAAAACCAAAGGACCCGAAGGCGATGGGAAAGGAAGGAAGAGCCCGCTCGAGGTGTGAAGCCGCTTCAGCCGAAGGAGAGTCGCCCGAAAGCGAGTCGCCCGAGAGTGGGGCGCGTGAGGCCCGCTCGTCCAACTCTCGGTCTTTCGAGTGTGGGCCATGAACATCCACACTCACGCTCGAGGCTGTGCGAAGACGATCCCACCAGGCCCCGGCCTCGCCAATCGCATGAGCACCCGAGCCCTTCCATGCGGCTGCGCGCCCCCAGCCGACCATCTGACACCTGAAACCCAACCACGCCAGGGCTGCAGCGTCCTCGCGGGGGTCCTCGGGGAGGAAACGAAGCAGAGGAGTATGAGCCCATTGCGTGCCCGCGAGCGAGACGGCTCTGGCATGGAGGGACTCGGTCGTGGAGGCGTTCGGCATGGCGACCATCCTACGCGCGTGAACACCCGCCCACCCTCCTCAGCTTCTTCGCCACCCTGAGGCCAAGGGCCAGGCGTGGGATGATTGACCCATGATGCCAGCCGATTCCCATGTCCTGCGTGCAGATCTGACCAAGGCGCCCAGTGAGATCGCCTCCATGTTCGACCACGTGGCCGAACGCTACGACCTCATGGACCTCATCATGACCGGCGGGATGGACCGCGTGTGGATGAAGGCCTTCCGCAATGCAGTTGCGCCCCTGCCAGGCGAGAAGGTCCTCGACGTGGCCGCAGGAACCGGAGCCTCTTGCGCGGTGCTCGCGAAAGCGGGGGCGGAGGTGACTGCCTGCGACCTGTCTGAAGGGATGATCGAGGTCGGACGTAAACGCCACCCCGATATTGAGTTCATCCAGGGCAATGCGATGGAACTGCCTTTCGAGGAAGCCTCCTTCGATGTTGTGACGATTTCCTGGGGTTTGCGCAATATTCCCGACCCGGAGCTGGCTTTGAGGGAAATGGCTCGCGTCGTGCGTCCCAAAGGGCGTCTCGTCGTCTGCGAATTCTCCACTCCGCCGAATCCGCTTTTCCGCTCCCTTTACGAGTGCTACCAGTCGAGTGTCCTCAAATATTTTGCGAAGGCCTTCTCTTCCGACGAGGCCGCCTACGACTATCTCGTCGAGTCGATCCGCGATTGGCCCGACCAGCGCACAATCGGCGAGATGATCGCCCGAAACGGCTGGGCCTCGGTCGAATACCGCAACCTGACGGGCGGTATCGCGGCCCTGCATCGGGCGGTCAAGCCCCTGCCCTGAGGCCTGCGCGCCTCGGCGAGGAAAGGGGAGAGGAAGACGCAGCAATTAGGTGCGCCTTCCTTTTCTAAAATGCTCTCTGCGTTTCGCCTCGCAAGCGCAGAAAAACCATGCGAATAGCGCAATTACAAGCCGCGGAACAACACCCTCACGGAAGGGGCTAGGCTAGCGAGACGGAATGCGGTGCAGTGCACACCGCTCCGCTTTGCACATCTGCGCAGCAAAGGGCTGTGCAACACTTGGGAGGACTACCAGTGGTCGATGACCTACCTGGCACAATGACGGCCGACGTGGTCGTCGTCGGCGCAGGCCCCGCTGGAGCCTCCACCGCCTACCACCTCGCCTCCCTGGGCATCGACGTCCTCGTCCTCGAAAAAGCCCAATTCCCCCGTGACAAGATCTGCGGAGACGGACTCACCCCCGCAGCCGTCCACGAACTCATCCTCATGGGAATGGACACCTCCGAGTGGACCCGCAACCGCGGCCTGACCGTCATCGGCGGCGGACACACCATGACCCTGGGCTGGCCCGACCAGAAATCCCTCCCCGGCTACGGGATGACTCGCGCCCGCACACAACTCGACCACGAACTCATCACCCGAGCCCGCCAGACCGGGGCCCGCCTCATCGAAGGCGCAACCGTCACCAGCGCGATCCAAGACGCCACCGGGCGCGTCCTCGGCGTGAATGCCCGCATCGGCCGAGGCGATAAGGCGCGCGAATTCAGCGTCCACGCCAAACTCGTCGCCGATTGCGGAGGAGTCGCTGCACGCCTGGCGACCTCGCTGGGCCTGGAGAAGAAACACAATCGCCCCATGGGAGTCGCTGCCCGCGCCTACTTCCACAGCCCACGCGGCGAAGAAGAGTTCATGGAAACCCACCTCGAACTATGGAACGGTGAACCCGGAAAATCCGAACTCCTTCCCGGATACGGCTGGATCTTCCCCATGGGCGGGGGAATCGTCAACGTCGGCCTCGGCTCCGTATCCTCCACGGCGAACGCGACCCAGCTGCCCTACAAGAAGATCTTCGAACAGTGGACCGCGAACCTGCCCGAACACTGGGGCTTCACCGCTGAAAACCAGATCGGCCCACTGCGTTCCGCAGCCCTGCCGATGAGCTTCAACCGCTCACCCCACTACATTTCCGGCCTCGTCCTCGTCGGCGACGCAGGCGGCATGGTCTCGCCCTTCAACGGCGAGGGAATCGCCCCGGCCCTCAAAGCCGGTCGTTTCGCCGCCCACTGCGCCGCCCAAGCCCTGTCGCGCCACAGCCGGGCGGGCTTCGACCGGGCAATGAGCGAATACCCCGAGCTGCTGCGCGAAGAATACGGCGGCTACTACCAACTCGGACGGATCTTCGTCGCCCTCATCGAAAAACCGCAGATCATGCAGCTGTGCACGAACAAGGGCCTGCCGATCCCGCGTCTCATGACCTTCGTCAACAAGCTCTTGTCCGACGGCTACGAACGCAAGGGCGGCGACCTCGACGATCGCCTCATCACAATGCTCACACGTCTGGTGCCCTCCCTATGAACCACAAGGGCACCAACCTCGATCGATCCATGGAGGAAAGATGACGAATCCCTATTTCCCGCTGCTCATCATGGCTGCGGCGGCACTCGTCCTGGCCTTCGGCGGCCTGGTCGCCTCCGCCATCCTTGGACCGACGAAGAAATCACAGACGAAGGCCGATAACTACGAATGCGGAATCGAACCGACCTCCGCACACCTGCACGAGGGCCGATTCCCGGTCCGCTACTACCTTGTCGCGATGACCTTCATCATCTTCGACATTGAAGTCGTCTTCATGTACCCCTGGGCCGTGAGCTTCAACCAGCTCGGCCTCTTCGGGCTGATCGCCATGCTGACCTTCATCGCGCTCATCACCGTTCCCTACGCCTACGAATGGCGTCGCGGCGGACTCGATTACTGAGGGACAGGAAGGAACAACCAATGGGTCTTGAAGAAAGCCTGCCCGCCGGCGTTGCGCTGACGAGTATCGAGAAGGTCCTCGGCCTTGCACGCAAATACAGCCAGTGGCCCGTCACCATGGGCCTGGCCTGCTGCGCCATCGAAATGATGGCCGCAGGCACCCCCCGATTCGACATGTCACGCTTCGGCCTGGAAGTCTTCCGCGCCTCGCCACGCCACTCCGACATGATGATCGTCTCAGGGCGCGTCTCCCACAAGATGGCGCCCGTGATCCGCCGCGTCTACGACTCCATGCCCGAACCCAAGTGGGTCATCTCCATGGGCGCCTGCGCCTCCTCAGGCGGCATGTTCAACAACTACGCCGTCGTCCAAGGATGCGACCACATCGTGCCCGTCGACGTCTACCTGCCCGGCTGTCCGCCGCGCCCCGAAGCCCTCATCCACGCGGTTCTCGTGCTGCGCGAACAGATCGGCAAAGAACCCCTGGGCGTCAACCGCCGCGAAATCGCGCGCAAGGCCGAGCAGGCAGCGCTCGCCGCCACCCCGACCCACCAGATGAAGGGACTCCTCGCATGAGCGACGAACTCGTCACGCCCAGCGACGCCGCCGGGGTCGCCCCCCTCAGGGCCTTCACCCCGCCCGAGCTCATCACCCGTCGCCTCGGAATGTTCCCCGACACGAGCGGATTCTCCGGCCTCGTCACCGAAAGCTTCCTGCCCGGCGAATCCCCCCGCCCCTACGGCTCCTGGTTCGACACCGTCGTCGACGTCCTCGAAGAACTCATGAACGCGGACGGCCTTGAAGTCGAGGACGTCATCGAAAAAGTCGTCGTCGACCGCGGCGAACTCACGATCTTCATCGCACGCGAGCACATCGTGCGGGTCGCGAAATACCTTCGGGACGACAACGACCTGCGTTTCGAAATGTGCCTGGGCACCAACGGCGTCCACTACCCCTCAGACGAGGGACGCGAATTGCACGCGATCTACCCCTTCTGGTCGATCACCCACAACCGCATGATCCGCCTCGAAGTTACCTGCCCCGACGCCGATCCGCACATCCCCTCCATCGTGTCCATCTACCCCGGAAACGACTGGCAAGAACGCGAAACCTGGGACCTCATCGGCATTGTCTTCGATGGGCACCCCTCGCTGACGCGCACCGCCCTGCCCGATGACTGGGTCGGACACCCCCAGCGCAAGGACTACCCGCTCGGCGGCATCCCCGTCGAATACAAGGGCGCCACCATTGCGCCCGCCGATACGCGGAGGTCGTACAAGTGATGAGCACCCCGAACTTCCACGCGGCCGCCTCAGGTGCCGCCCTCAACACCGATGAGATCCCCGAGGTCATGACCCAGGGAGGAGACTGGGCGGACATCCTCAACGAGATCGAGAAGATCTCCTCGGAGCGCATCGTCGTCAATATGGGTCCGGTCCACCCCTCGACTCACGGCGTCCTGCGCCTCATCCTCGAACTCGACGGAGAAACCGTCCGCGAAACCCGCGTCGACACCGGCTACCTGCACACCGGCATTGAGAAGACGATGGAATACCGGACCTTCACCCAGGGCACGACCCTGTGCACCCGCATGGACTACGTCGCCCCCCTCTTCCAGGAGGCCGCCTACTGCCTCGCCGTCGAAAAACTCCTCGGCATCACCGATGACATCCCGGAGAGGGCCAGCCTCATCCGCGTCATGATGATGGAACTCTCACGCATCGCCTCCCACCTCGTCGCCATCGGCTCGACCGGCAATGAGATGGGCGCGACAACGATCATGACGATCGCCTTCCGCGGCCGCGAGGAGATCCTCAGGATCTTCGAACGCATCACGGGCCTTCGCATGAACCACGCCTACATCCGCCCCGGCGGCGTCGTCCAAGACATCGGCGAAGGCACGATCGACTACATCCGCGAGCTCCTTCCCAAGTGCCGACACGACATCGGTGAACTCGAAGACCTCACTCGCGCCAACCCGATCTTCAAAAAGCGCCTGTGCGATGTGGCGGTCATGCCGCTGAGCGCCCTCATGGCCCTGGGCACCACGGGCCCGGGTGTTCGCGCCGCGGGCCTTCCCATGGACCTTCGCAAGTCCCAGCCCTACTGCGGTTACGAGACTTTCGACTTCGATATTCCCGTCGCCGACCAGTCCGATGTCTACAACCGCACCATGGTCCGCTTCGACGAGTGCTACCAGTCGCTGCGCATCATCTACCAGGCCCTCGATCGCCTCGAAAAGTGCGAGGGCGCCCCGGTGATGGTCGCAGACCCGATGATCGCCTGGCCCGCGCAGCTCTCCGTCGCAAGCGACGGGCAGGGCAACTCCCTTGAGCACATCCGCGAGGTCATGGGCTCCTCCATGGAATCCCTGATCCACCACTTCAAGCTCGTCACCGAAGGATTCACCGTTCCCGCCGGACAGGTCTACCAGACGGTCGAGCACGCGAAGGGCATCCTCGGCGTCCACCTCGTCTCCGATGGCGGGACCCGCCCCTTCCGCGCACACTTCCGCGATCCTTCCTTCGCGAATCTTCAAGCACTGGCCATGATGACCGAGGGCGGCCAGCTGGCCGACGTCGTCGTTTCCTTGGCCGCAATCGACCCGGTCTTGGGAGGCGTCGACCGATGAGTTACACCGAGGAAGTCGAGGCTCGACTGCGAGCCGATTCTGCCGAGATCATCGGCCGCTACCCGAGCGGGCACTCCCGTTCGGCGCTGCTCCCGATGCTCCACCTCGTCCAGTCTCAGGACGGCTACGTCAGCCCCGATGGCATCGCCCTCATCGCCGACATCCTGGGGATCACGCGCGCCGAAG
>ERZ773042.841-NODE-841-length-19411-cov-4.812823_pt1 | contig 19411 bp, 17 predicted proteins | sample MGYA00511664_ERZ773042 | MGnify/ENA primary metagenome ERZ773042 (study PRJEB29015, sample SAMEA2737984) | human oral metagenome | biome: human oral; feature: human-associated habitat; material: dental | place: China | collected 2036 ... | reverse complement strand
CGACATCGAGATGCTGAAGGCGGGCGGCAAGCTCAACTATATCAAGAACAAGCAGCAGTCCTAGTCATTCCCGGCATTTTGTGATATACTGGAGGCACTTAGGGAGTCGTGTTGCTGGGAGGAGACTGAGACATGAAATACGACGTCACGATCACGAATATCGGCAGCCTTGCGCCGAACTTCTTGGAGAACAGTTCAAGCATTATCTTGCTTGACGAGGGTGTGCGCCCGAACCTCACGGAGATGGTCGTCGAGCATACGGCGGGAGAGCTGACGGACGATGTCAAGGTCGGCGACACGCTGACGATGGGGGCGAAGAGGAAGTACAAGGTCGTCTCCGTTGGCGAGGCGGTCAATGAGAACCTTCGAAAGGACGGCCACTGCACGATCGTCATCAACGCCGAAGGCTCGATGCCCGGACAGCTCATCGTCAAGGGCAGTCTGCCGCCGCGCCTCAATATCGGCGACAAGATTACGATCGAATGAGAAATGAAAGGAAATTCCTTTGTCAAGTCTTGCGCCAAGAAAAAGGTTATGCTATGATATGTTCAAAGCAGAAGTTGCCTGAGGTGCACGTGAGCTTTTCATTATGTCTAACCTACAGTTTTCTAAGGGAATCAGGATAGGCTTGCGGATGCTGGATCGCCTTCGAGCGAATAGCAGAAACAAGACTCAAGATGCCCACCTGCGAGTCGCAGGTTTTAGACATATAAAGCAAACGACATTTTGGACATCTGCTTTGAAAAGGGGTCGCTAGAAGATTTATGGCTGGTGGTCTCTTTTCGCCTTGTGTGGAGTCTGTAAAGCAGCCTTTCCAGTCGGATGCTTTACAGGCTCTATGCTTTTTATGTAGCTTAGCGTGAAACCCCAAGAGGTCGAGCCGAAGACGGAGGATGATTTGCGAGGTTTTGCTAAGGGCGGTGCACAATGGTCGCGAAGCGGATGTTGGTGTGGGCATCTATTCTTTCTTCGGATTGTTGTCGATGAGCGGCGCTTTGGTGATGATGCTTTCACCGAAGCGCTTTTTCAGTGCGTCGATTGCGCCGTAGAGGCGCTCTTTTTTTTCGTCGCGAAAGAGCGACGGCAGGGCGCTCGGCTCGAAGTTCTCGCCCGTGACGCCGAGGAGGCGGATGCCGCTCTTGATGCCGAGTTCGCGGAAAAGGTCGCGTGCCGTCTGGAAGATCGGCCCGTCGTGCGCACTCGCTTCAAAGAGCGTGCGGCTGCGCGTGAAGGTCGTGAAGTCGGCGCGGCGCACCTTGAGCTGGATCGTGCGTGCGGCGACGCCTGCGAGGCGCAGCCGCCAGCCGACCTTCTCGGCGAGCGCCAAAAGCTCGCGCTCGGCTTCTTCGGCGCTTTCGAGGTCGCGCTCGAAGGTCACTTCCTTGCCGATGGATTTCGCCTCGCGCTCAGGCTCGACGCGCCGCTCGTCGCGCCCGAAGGAAAGTTCCTTCAAGGCGTGCGCCGCGCGTGTGCCAAGGCTGCGTGCGAGCTTCTTCTCGTCGGCCTGCTGCATCGCGCCGATGGTCTTGATGCCCAAAGCGGCGAGCTTTTCCTCCGTGCACCTGCCGACGCCCCAGAGGCGGCGCACGGGAAGCGGTGCGATGCGCCGGACAGCGTCTTCAGCGCGGATCTCGACGAGTCCGTCGGGCTTTTCGAGGTCGCTGGCGAGCTTGGCGAGGAACTTGTTCGGCGCGATGCCGACGGAGGCGACGAGGGCGGTTTTTTCGCGGATTTCCGCCTTGAGTTTTTGGGCGAGGACGCGCGGGTTGGGCGCGAGAAGCCCCATGCCCGTGACGTCGAGGAAGGCTTCGTCGATGGAAAGCGGCTCGACGAGCGGCGAGTAGCGTGAGAAAATGGCGAAGATTTCGGCGGAGACGGCGCGATAGAGCGCGTAGTTTCCCTGTACGAAGATGCCGTCGGGACAGTGGCGGCGCGCCGTCGCCATGGGCATGGCCGAGTGTACGCCGCTTCGGCGCGCTTCGTAGGAGGCGGTCGCGACGACGCCGCGCGAAGAAAGCCCGCCGACGATGACGGGCGTTCCTCTGTATTCGGGATGCTCGCGCTGCTCGACGGCGGCGAAGAAGGCGTCCATATCGACGTGAAGAATCGTGCGCTGCATTTTATTCGCCTCCCTGTGTGTTGTGCGGGAAAAGGGAAATCGGAGAGGCTTTTCGGCTTCCCGATTCATTTTATTGGAACAGCGCCGTGATTTCCTCCTCCGACAGCTTTGAGAGGAAGTTCTCGCCGGGCTGGATCATCCGGTCGATCAGCGCCTTTTTCTTTTCCTGCAGTTCATAGATCTTTTCTTCAATCGTGTCCTTCGTGATGAATTTCAGCACCTGCACGTTGTTCTTCTGGCCGATGCGGTAGGCACGGTCGGTCGCCTGATCTTCGACGGCGGGATTCCACCACGGGTCGTAGTGTATGACCATGTCGGCGCCCGTGAGGTTCAGTCCCGTGCCGCCCGCTTTGAGCGAGATGAGGAAGAGCGGCTCTGCGCCCGCGTTGAAGTCGCGCACGCGGCGCATGCGCTCAAGGGCGGGCGTCGAGCCGTCGAGGTAGGCATAGCTGAGATTCATGGCGTCGAGGCGCGCGGCGATGTGGCTGAGCATCGTCGTGAACTGTGAGAAGATGAGGATGCGGTGTCCGGCGGCGACGGCGTCGGCGACGACTTCTTCGAGCATGTCGAGCTTGCCCGAGCCGCCCGTGTAATCTTCGAGAAAGAGCGCAGGATCGCAGGCGATCTGGCGAAGGCGCGTGAGAATCGCGAGGATCTTGATGCGCGATTCGCCGAAGCCGTGCGCCTTGAGTTCGGCGGCGAACTCCTTCTTCGCCTGCACGAACCATGCGTGATAGACCTTCCGCTGCTCGTCCGTCATCTCGTTCGTCATCTTGCGCTCGACCTTGTCGGGCAGTTCTTCGAGCACGTCCTTCTTGAGGCGGCGCAGGATGAAGGGCGAGATGTAGCGCAGGAGGTCGGCGCTCGCGTGCGGATCTTTGGCGCGTACGATGGGCGTCTCGAACTGCGATTGGAAGTGCTTGCGGCTCTTGAGGTAGCCGGGCATGAGGAAGTCGAAGATCGACCAGAGTTCGGTCAGGCTGTTCTCGATCGGCGTGCCCGTCAGAGCGAAGGCGGCATCTGCCCGGAGCTTTTTTACCGCCTTTGCCGCCTGCGTCGCGGGGTTCTTGATCTGCTGCGCCTCGTCGAGGAAGATATGGCTGAAATGCTCCTTCTCGTAGAGGTCGATGTCACGGCGCAGCATGTGGTACGTCGTGATGATGACGTCGGCGTCCTTCAGAGCGGGCGAAAGAGCCGCCTCGCGTTCCGCCTTTGTGCCGGCGACGATGGAAGCCTTGAGCTCGGGCGCGAACTTTTCGATCTCTTCGAGCCAGTTGTACATCAAAGACGTCGGCGCGACGACGAGGGCGGGCGGCTTTCCCTCCTCGCGGTGCGCGAGCAAAAAGGCGATGACCTGCAGGGTCTTGCCGAGTCCCATGTCGTCGGCGAGGATGCCGCCCAAGCGATAGGCGGCGAGCGTCGAGAGCCACGAAAAGCCCGCCTGCTGGTAGTCGCGCAGCACGCCCTTGAGCGTTTCGGGCGGCTCGATGTCGGCATCGACGGGGTTCTTGATGTCGCGCACGATGCTCTTGAAGCGCTTGCTTCGCGCGAGGCGGATGCTCTTGTCCTCCTTGGCGAGCGCGTCGAGGTAGAGCGCCTGGCGAAGCGGCAGACGGATGTTCTGCGCGTCGGTCGCCTTCTTGATGCCGGCGCTCTCGATGAAGTCGGCGAGGCCTGCGAGCTGCTGGTCGCCGAGCGTCACGAAGGTGCCGTCCTTGAGCCTGTGGTAGACTCTCTTCTCGCGGTACGAGCGCAGCACGCCGATGAGCTCGGCAAAGTCGATATGCGCCGCGTCAAAGGTCACATCGAGGAGGTTTTCGTCGTTGACCGAGACGCCGATCGTCACGGGAGGCATGCGGCGCACGGGCTTTTCGTGGAAGGCGTCGGCGTAGTAGACGTCGGTGATCTTGGAAAGCTCGGGCAAGGCTTCGTCGAGGAAGAGGAAGCTCTGCGCCTCGTCACTCTGCACGAAGCGGCCATCCTTGGGCAGGAAGTCATAGGTGTCGAAGAAGGCGAAGATCGCCGCCTCGCCCGCCGCATCGCGGATGAGGCGGCGGCCGCTAGGCGCTTCCTGTGGCGCTCTGCCCGCGAGCGGATTGAACTTCATTTCATCGTAGTGAAATTCGAGACGCGCGGCGATGCCGTCCCCGTAGTAGTCGAGGTAGACGGCGGCGGAAAGCGGCACGATCTCGTAGCGTTCGGCGAAGGCGGGCGCGATCTCGACTTCGGCAACCTTCTCGATCTCGGGCAGGATCGTGCTGAAGAAGGCGGGGATGTCCTGCGCGGCGATGGAGAGCGAGCGCGAGGAGCCGAAGGCTTCGAGCAGCGGGTGCAGGGCAGCGGAGAAGGCGGGCGGCACATGGTAGATCGTATCTTCGACGAGCAGGAAGTGCGCGTCGTCGTCCAGATAGCAGACTTCGTCCGTCATCATCATGAGGCGGCCGCTGCCCGACCTCTCGGCAAGTCCCAATTCGAGGGCGGGCGTTCCCTCGACGATCTCGACGGTGCGCTCTTCGTGTACGCCGGTCCTCGCTTGAAAGGGGGCATCGGCTTCCTGCATGAGCGAGAGGAAGCGCACGAGTGCGCTCGGCGTGAGCTTGACCGCCTTGCCTTCGAAGATGGTTCCGCTCAGGCGAGCGCCGTATGCGCCGCCGTAGTAGAGGCTGCTCACTTCATCCTTCCAGAGGTCGAGCAGGAAGCGCCAGAGCATCGTCGAGACGCCGGGCGCGAAGGCCGCCGTCTGCGGGTCGACGGTCAGTTTCTTGCCGAATTCGATGGGTGTGCCGGCGAGGAAGGAGCGCATGAATTCCTGCATGCTGCGCATGACGTAGAGCCGCTCGCGCCCGATGCGGAACTCCAGCCAGCAGTTGGAGCGGCCGTAGTGGCGCTCGAAGAAGAAGTGTGGCTCAAGGAAGATGGGCGCCTCGCGAAGAGCGGCAGGCAGAAGCTTCTTCGGTGCGTTCAGGTGCGCGTGCTTCTTGGCGCGTGCGAAGCAGTCGAAGAGGCGTCCTGTGGGTTTTCGGTACGGCCCGGATGTGGCGGCGCTCTCGCCTTCTTCTTCGAGCTGGCCTGCCTGTATGACCTTCAAGAGTGCGACGACATGCTTGCAGGCGCCGTCGTAGAGGGCGGCGGCGGGGCATGTGCAGTCGTAGGCCTCGATTTTCTCGCCTGTCTTGTCGAGGCGCACGCGCACCTCGTAGTCCTCCGAGCCTTCGACGGTCGCGACGTAGATGGAGGTGCCGGGGCGGCGCAGGAGCTTCGCCACGCGCCCATCCTTGAAGTAGCGGCAGCCCTTGCGGTATGACATATCGTTGGACAGCTCATGTATGGCAGAGTCTTTGAGCAAGACGATCTCTCCTTTGCGCACGGCGCACGTCTACGGTAAGCTACACGCCCTTAATGAAAGTTTCCCAATCGGTCTGCGCCCTTCGGGCTTGACTTCTTGGACTTTCATAGTAATATAAGAATCATTGAGGAATGGAAGGAAGCCGCCGTATATCCGCTGGGGCGGCTTATCATATCTTTTCATTATAGCAGACGCAATCGCCGCCGTAAACTTTGCCGCAGACTTCTTTGAACGTATGTTCAGCGAGGCAGGAGGAACATCATGGATCTATCCCGCGCACGCATCCTCATCATACGCTTGAGCGCCATCGGCGACGTGCTTCATGCGACGCCCGTCGCGCGTGCGCTTCGCCGTGCGCTGCCGGCAGCGCATATCGCGTGGCTCGCTAGCCCCCCCGCCGACGAACTTCTCACCGCATGCCCCGAAATCGACGAATTGCTCATCTGGGACAGGCGGAGCTTCGACCGCGCCATGGCGCATGGACGCTTTCTGGAGGCCTTTCGCCTGCTCGGCAAGGCGCGTGCGCTTCTCGTGCCGCGCCGCTTTGACATCGCGCTCGACGTGCAGGATCTCCTCTTGACGGGCATTCTCGCGCGTCTTTCGGGTGCGCCGCGCCGCATCGGCGTGCGCGAGCGTCACGAGGGCGCGGGCTTCTTCATGACGGAGAAGGCGCCGAAGATGGCGGAGCCGCACAAGGTGCGCCGCTACCTCGCTTCCCTTGCGCCGCTCGGCATCGCACATGAGGACACGCGCATCGCGCTGCAGCTTCCCGCTGCTCTCACGGGCTTCGCCGCGCCCTTTTTCGCCGCACGTTCCATCACGCCCGATCGCCCGATTTTGCTCGTGAGCCTCTGCACGACGTGGCGGAGCAAGGAGTGGCCGCCCGAGCGCTTCTGCGCCGCGCTCGCTGCTCTTCCGGAAGATGTGCAGATCGTCTTCTTGGGCAGCGGCGCCGATCGCCCCGTCATTGCGGAAGCGATGAAGATCCTCGAAGCGTCGTGGCGCGGCAAAGCCGTCTCCGTCGCGGGCGAGACGAGCCTCCTTGAGACGGCGGCGCTGATGAAGGAAGCGACGCTCCTCCTGTGCCCCGACACCGGCCCCCTGCACATCGCCGCCGCCGTCGGCCTGCCGACGCTGAGCCTCTGGGGGCCGACGCGTCCGACGATCTACGGCCCTCTGCACGGACGCAACTTCTTCATCGAGTCGCCGTACCCGTGCGCCCCGTGCTGCAAGACGCGTTGTCCCTCGGGCACGAACGCCTGCATGAAGGCGATCGAAGCGCAGGATGTGGCGAAAAGGCTCGGCGAGGTGTTGGAGATGATGCGGCGGGATAAGGTGTGAAGGCGCAAGGCGTTGATTGCCGTTCCCTTGCATGCGAGAGAGATTTTTTATATAATTTTGGAAGAGATTTGGCGTGATGCGGAAAGGAGAATCCTCATGTTGTACAGCCGACTCTATAAAAATGAAGTGCCATGGTCGTTTTATATAACGAAACAATATGATGATCGTGACGGGGGGGACAATCTTGCGATTCGTGTTGAGCGGGGGGACGATGACAACGCTTTTTCCGAGTGGCGGCTTCCCGATGTCGCCTGTGAGAAATCCTTTGGCTTTTCGGAAGATGATTTGCTCGTCATAGAGAAATTTCTTCAGGACAATGAATCCATTATATGGGATGACTGGCGCAAGGAGATGAGGGAACATGCCAAAAGCCCTGCTTGAATATATGGGGTACTGCATCTATTTTTGGATTGGAGACGGAGAAGAGCCAGTTCATGTCCACGTCAGTAAAAAAAAGACAGCGGCAAGACGCCACGAAGTTTTGGGTCATGTCTGATTCCGTTGAACTTGCAAGGGATACGGGAAGCGTGGACGCGTGTGATATGAGAGATCTGTTGCGTTATCTGAGGAAAAATCGCGAAACGATTCTTTCTGCATGGTTGCGGGTATTCAAGCGGGCGGAAGTCAAACGATAAGCAAAGAGAATAGATCTGCATGCCGTGTGAGGCATCTTGCGCATAGCGGTGTGAATATGCTGTCTATACGTAGCAAATGTAAGTCGTGTCACCATCGGTACATGAAAAGCCCCCGAGTTGGAGTCGGGGGCTTTTCTCATAAGACAGGGGCTAGTGCCCAGGCTCGTTGCTGTCGTTCCTCCCATCGAGCCGTTTTCTTATGTAATTGGCTATGCCAGCCAGGAGGGAGAGGATAAAGAGACGGCGAAGGAAGAATCGCCGTAATGCTTCTCTTGACAATATTCCTCATAAATCCTATACTAATAGTTATCACGAGCCATTATGATATAACCAATATTTATCAATAAAAAGGGGGAGTTTCTATGGGAGAATTTGGCGGACTCGGGCTCTTTTTCGTCGTGGTGCTTATTTTTCCTTTCCTGGTTCTCGCGCCCGCGCGCATCCTGCAGCCGCGCCAGCCGACGCCGGAGAAGCAGAAGCCGTATGAGTGCGGCGTCGATACGGTCGGATCGAGCGATGTGCAGTACCATGTCGGCTACTTCCGCTACGCGCTCGCGTTCCTCCTCTTCGACGTCGAGGCGGTGTTTCTCTATCCGTGGGCGGTGTCGTTCAATCGGCTCGGACTTTTCGCATTTTTGGAAATGTTTGTCTTTCTTGGAATCTTGGCTCTTGGCCTTTGGTACGCATGGAGGAAGGGGGATCTCGCATGGAAGTAGTGGACGTCGTTCCTGCCGCGCTCCGGGAGAATGTGATCGTGACTTCGGTCGATGCGATTTTCAAGTGGGCGCGCTCGCGCTCGATCTGGCCGCTGGCCTCGGGGCTTGCGTGCTGCGGCATCGAGATGATGGCGACGGCGGCGGCGCGCTTCGACCTCGCGCGCTTTGGCTACGAGGTCTTCCGCGCCTGTCCACGCCAGGCCGACCTCCTGATCGTCGCGGGCACGCTGTCGTGGAAGATGGCGCCGGCTCTCATCCGTCTCTACGAGGAGATGCCCGAGCCGAAGTACGTCATCGCGATGGGCAACTGCAACCTTAATGGCGGGCCTTTCACAGATACCTACTCGACGGTCAAGTGCCTCGATGAAGTGCTTCCTGTAGACATCTATCTGCCGGGCTGCCCGCCGCGTCCTGAGGCGCTGATCGACGCGATGATGAAGCTGCGCGACAAGATTCAGCATCCCGATCTTGCGAAGCGAGCGGGAGGTGAAGCGCGATGAGGACGCGGTATTTTTCCAAGGAGCGACTGACAAAGATTGTCGAGATCTTCTCCAAAGCGACGTTCGACGCGGAAGCGCAAGAGCCTGCGCTCATCGTCACGGCGGCGGACTTTCCCACCGTACTGCGCGCTCTCAAGGAGAGGGAGGGCTTCGACCGCCTCGGCAATCTCACGGCGGTCGACTGGAAAGATCATATCGAGATGGTCTATCATCTCTACAATATGGAAGAGAATGTAAAACTCGAGATGAAAGTCGCGCTCGACAGCGCCGCGCCCGTCATCGAGTCGGCGACATTGCTGTATCCGGGGGCAGAGTTCGAGGAGCGCGAGGTCTACGACCTCATGGGCGTGGAGTTCTTGGGTCATCCCGATCTTCGAAGGATTCTCATGCCCGACGACTATCCCGCGCATCCTCTGCGCAAGGATTTCGTCGCGCCCGTGCCGAAAATGGAGGGAGGCAAGCTCGTATGGCTGGAAAAAGCACCTACATCCTGAACATGGGGCCGCAGCACCCGAGCACGCATGGCGTGCTGCAGGTCGAACTCGAGCTTTCAGGCGAGCGCATCGAGCGCGCGAAGCCGATTGTCGGCTACATCCATCGCGGCATTGAAAAGCTCATGGAGTCACGCACATATGCGCAGAGCCTGCCCTATACGGACAAGCTCGACTACGTTTCGGCGATGAACAACAACCTCGCATGGTGTACGGCGGTGGAGAAGCTCGCGGGCATCCGCGTGCCGCTTCGCGCCGAGTATCTGCGCGTCATCGCGGCGGAATTGAACCGCATCGCGAGTCATCTCGTCTTCATCGGCACGCTTCTCAATGATCTCGGCGCGGCGACGGCCTTCATCTATGCGTTCCGTGACCGCGAGAAGGTGCTCGACCTCTTCGATCTCCTCTGCGGTGCACGCATGTCGACGAGCTACATCCGCTTGGGCGGCGTCTCCTATGATGCGACGGACGAATTCATCAAGAAGACGTTGGAATTTCTCGACTATGTGCCCGAAATGCTCGAAGAATACGACAATCTCATCACGGGCAACGAAATCTTCTATGCGCGCATGAAGGGCGTCTCGCCCATGACGGCGGAGGAGGCGAAGTCCTTGTCGCTGTCGGGTGCGAACCTGCGTGCGACGGGCGTCGCCTACGACATCCGCCGCGTCGAACCGTACTGTGTCTATGACCATCTCGACTTCGAGGTGCCCGTCGGCACGATCGGCGACGATTGGGATCGCTATGAGGTGCGTCTCAAGGAGATGGGCGAGAGCGCGAAGATCATCCGCCAAGCGCTGAAGGATATGCCTGCAGGGGAGTTCAAGAAGAAAGTATCGCCGAATCTTCGCCCGCCGAAAGGATCGGTCTACCACCGCGTCGAGAACACGCGCGGCGAGCTGGGCTTCTACATCGTGAGCGACGGCACGGCGAAGCCTTACCGCGTACATATCCGCCGGCCGTCCTTCGTGAACTTGCAGGCGCTCGATTCCCTGTGCCGCGGCACGCTGATCGCCGACTCCGTTGTCGTCTATTCGACGCTCGACCCGCTGATGGGCGAGGTCGACTGCTAGGGGGTGCAAAGATGGAAACGGGCATCGTCTATTCCTATATCAACGAACTGCGGCTCTTCCTGACGGGGGCGCTCGGCGACGCTTTCCTCGCCGAGGTCGTCATGACGCTTCTCGGCATCGCCGTCCTTCTTGCAATCGTCATGACGGCGGCTCTCGTATTCACCTTCGGCGAGCGCAAGGTCTGTGCCTTCATCCAGGTGCGCTTTGGGCCGAACCGCGTGGGGCCGGGAGGACTCCTGCAGCCCGTGGCGGACGCCATGAAGCTCCTCAGCAAGGAGGACATCATGCCGGACGGCGCCGACCGCATCGTCTGGAGTCTGTCGCCGATCCTCGTCTTCGTGCCGGCGGCCTTGATTTACGCCTTCTATCCGTTCGATGCGGGCGTCGTCTTCGCCGATGTGAACATCGGGCTGTTCCTCCTGCTCGCCATCTCGGCGCAGGCGGTTCTGCCGTTCTTCATGGGCGGCTTCGCGTCGAACAGCAAGTATGGACTCATCGGCTCGATGCGTGCCGTCGCGCAGCTTCTGACGTACGAACTGCCGCTCGGCTTCGCGCTCATGGGCGTCGTCATGCTCGCAGGCTCCTTGGATATGAGCCGCATCGTCGAGGCGCAGGCGGACTGCTGGTACATCTTCAAACAGCCGCTCGCGTTCCTCATCGTCTTCATCTGCATGATCGCTGAGAGCAATCGTCCGCCGTTCAACATCCTTGAGGGCGAGTCGGAGATCATCGCCGGCCCATTCACGGAGTACAGCGGCATGCGCTGGGCGCTGTTTTTCCTCGCGGAGTTCGCGAATCTCCTTTCCATCGCGATTCTCGTGACGACGCTCTTCTTGGGCGGCTGGCAGGGGCCGGCTTTTCTGCCGGGCATCTTCTGGTTCTTCCTCAAGGCGGTTCTCATGGTCGTCATCTTCCAATGGGTCGGCTGGACGTTCCCGCGCTTTCGCATCGACCATCAGATCGCCTTCGGCTGGAAGCTTCTCCTGCCTGCGGCGATGCTCAACGTCCTCTTGACGGGCGTCGGCATGATGCTCTGGCAGATGTTTTAGGAAGCGTTTCGGCGAAAGGAGTGAGGAACTTTGTGGGGCAAAGGATTGATCAAGGGCCTCGACGTGACATGGGGTCACTTCTGGGGCAAGAAAGAGACCGTTTCCTATCCCGAGGAAAAGATTCCGATGACCGAGCGCTTTCGCGGCGGACATCTGGCGATGGAGACGGAAAAGTGCATCTCGTGCCGCCTATGTGCGACGAGCTGTCCGAACAAGGCGCTCGACCTTCATATCGTGACGGACGAGGCGAAGAAGCGCCACATGGCGGAGTACTGGCATGACATCGGACGCTGCATCTATTGCGGGATATGCGTCGAGGTTTGCCCGACGCAGGCGATTACTTGGAACAAGAATTTTGCGATTGCGACGTACTTCAAGGAGGATTTGAAGTACGATGCGGTGGCGGAAGAAAGGGAGAAAAAGAAGGAGGGGGGCGAGCCGCATGAGTGATTTCCTGAATGCAGGCGCCTTTTATCTCTTGGCGGCCGTCACGCTCGCGGGCGCGCTCGGCGTGGTGCTCGCGAAGAAGCTCGTCCATGCAGCGCTCCTCCTGACCGTCACGTTTATCGGCGTCGCGTGCCTCTACTTCCAACTCGGCGCGGACTTCCTCGGTGCGGCACAGCTCATGATCTACGCGGGCGGCGTCGCCGTGCTCATCGTCTTGGGCGTCATGCTCACGCGCCATGCGCCGGGCGAGGAGACGAGTCCCGACAATGCGCGATGGTTCGCCGCGCCCGTCGCCGCCGCTCTCTTCTTCGCCGTTGTATTCTCTGCCATCTATGTGACGCCGTTCGCGGAGGTCATGGAAGCGCCTGTCGGCAACTCGATTGAAAAGCTTGCCGACCTCATGCTCGGCGAGTATGCGATAACGTTCGAGCTGGCGGCGACGCTCCTTCTGGCGGCTCTCGTCGGCGCGATTGTTTTGGCAAAGGAGGAAGGACAATGAGCGTAGGACTCCTGCATTATCTCATACTGGCGGCAATCCTCTTTTCCATCGGCCTCTTTGGCCTCATCCAAAAGAGAAACCTCATCGTCGTGCTCATGAGCATCGAGCTGATGCTGAACGCGGCGAATCTCAATCTCGTCGCCTTCAATCGCTTCCTGCCGGTCGATGCGCTCGAAGGGCAGCTTCTGGCCATCTTCTCTCTGATGGTCGGTGCGGCGGAAATCGCCGTGGGGCTTGCGCTCGCGTTCCGCATCTACCATGACAGTCATACGATTTCACTCGATGCGCTGCAGCGCATGAAAGGCTAGGGGGTGGCATGATGTTTTCCTCTTTCGCCCTGCACCATGCGTGGCTCATACCGCTCCTGCCGGGAATTGCCTTCGTCCTCGCGGGCTTTCTGCGCGCCCTGGGGCGCCTTGCGGCGGCGCTCGTCGTGGCCGCAATCGCCGCGAGCTTCGCGCTCTCAGGCGGCGTGATCGCCGAGGTTCTCTCCACGCCGATCACGGTAGAAGCGCCGTACGTCGCGAAGACCGTCTGGATGACGGTCGGCAGTCTTGTCCTGGAGATGGGCGTCCTCGTCGATCCCATCACGGCGATGATGCTCTTCGTCGTCACGACGGTATCGCTTTGCGTCGCCATCTATTCCGTCGGCTACATGAAGGACGATCCCGGCATGGGGCGCTTCTTCTCGTTCATCTCGCTCTTTGTCGCGTCGATGCTCGGGCTCGTGCTCGCGTCGAACTTCCTGCAGCTCTACGTCTTCTGGGAGGGCGTCGGACTCTGTTCGTACCTTCTGATCGGTTTCTACTATCAGCGCGTATCGGCGCGGGAGGCCGCGAAGAAGGCGTTCATCACGACGCGCGTCGGCGACTTCGGTCTGCTCCTCGGCATCCTGCTCTTGCAGATTCACTTCGGCACGCTCGACTTTTTGAACCTGCGCATGCTCGTGCCGCTTGAGGTCTTGACGCTCGGCACGGTATTCTTGACCGTCGCGGGCTTCCTCCTCTTCATCGGGCCGATTGGAAAATCGGGCCAATTCCCGCTGCACGTCTGGCTGCCCGACGCGATGGAAGGCCCGACGCCCGTCTCCGCGCTCATTCATGCGGCGACGATGGTCGTCGCGGGCGTCTACCTCGTCGCGCGTTCCTATTTCATCTTCGCGGCGTCGCCCTTCCTCATGGATTTGATCGCCTGGGTCGGCGGTTTCACGGCGATCTTCGCCGCGAGCATCGCCTTGACGCAGCGCGAGATCAAGCGCATCCTCGCCTATTCGACGGTCAGCCAGCTCGGCTACATGATGCTCGCGCTCGGCGTCGGCTCGCTGACGGCCTCGATGTTCCATCTCATGACGCACGCCTTCTTCAAGGCGCTCCTGTTCCTCTCGGCGGGCGCCGTCATGCACGCGCTCGCCGACGAGGCGGACATCTTCCGCATGGGCGGGCTTTGGAAGAAGATGCCGTGGACGTTCGCCGTGATGACGATCGGCGTTCTCGCGATCTCTGGTCTGCCGCCTTTCGCGGGCTTCTTCTCGAAGGACGAGATCCTCTTTGCGGCGGCGGAAGTCTCGACGCCGCTCTACGTCCTCGCGACCGTCACAGCTTTCATGACGGCGCTCTACATGGCGCGGCTGCTCTTCGTCGCCTTCCTCGGCGACTGCCGCACGGGCACGGCGTACCACGCGCACGAAGCGGGCTGGTGGATGCGCTTGCCGCTGCTCATCCTCGCGGCGCTCGCCGTCGTCAGCGGCTTTTTGGGTCATGCGTGGGGCTTCGGCTCTTGGGTCTACTTTGGACACGCGCACGAGGGCGCGATCGATCCGACGGTCGCCGGCGTTTCGACCGCTTTGACGCTCCTCGCGCTCGCCATCGCCTACCTCGTCTATGTGAAGAAGGTCGTTTCTGCCGATGCAATCGCAGAACGGCTCGGCATTTTCTACACGCTCAGCTATCACAAATACTACATCGACGAGATTTATGCAGGGCTTCGCAAGGTCTTCGTCGACGGCTGCGGCAGGGTCTTCTACTGGATCGACATCTACATCGTCGATGGGCTGGTGAACCTTCTCGCGCTTTTTGTACGCCTCTTGAGCGGCGTCCTCTCCTTCTTTGAGACGGGGCAGACGCAGTTCTATGCGACGGTCGTCATCGTCGGCGCTGTCCTGCTCGCGCTTCTGGGTGTTTACTGTGCGGGCGGCACAGCTTTCGTGGGAGGTGGCTTCTGATGGACTTTCCCGTTTTGTCGGTCATCCTGCTCACGCCCTTGGCGGCGGCGCTTCTCCTTTGCTTCTTGAACCGCGAGTCGCGCTCCGCCATCCGCATCGTGGCGGCTGCCGCCATGGCGTTCTCGTTCGCGCTTTCCGTTTGGGCGTACTTCGGCTATGACCTCGCGGCGGGCGGCATGCAGTATACGGAGCGCGTGCCGTGGATCACCGATCTCGGCGTTTCCTACGCGCTCGGCGTCGACGGCATCTCCTTGCCGCTGCTCCTCTTGACGGAGCTGATCGGCGTGTCGGCGGTCTTTTCCTCGTGGCATGTCGAGGAGCGCTCGAAGGAGTTCTTCATCCTGCTGCTCATCTTGATCGCAGGCGTCACGGGCACCTTCGTCGCCAACGATCTCTTCATCTTCCTCTTGTGCTACGAGGTCGTCGTCATCCCGATCTACATTCTCGTCATTCTCTTCGGCTCGACGAAGCGCGTGACGAAGGAATACGCGGGCATGAAGCTCACGATCTACCTGCTGCTCGGCTCGGCATTCCTGCTCGTCGGCGTCGTCTGGCTCTACCTCACGGCGTTCCCCGCAGGAAGCCGCACGTTCGACATGCAGATGCTCGCGCTCGCGGCGCAAGGAGGACACTTCAGCCCGGGCTTCCAGATCGGCGCATTCTTACTGCTCCTCATCGGCTTCGGCTCGCTGCTTTCCATGTTCCCGTTCCACAGCTGGTCGCCCGACGGCTACGCGGGCGCACCGACGGCGGTGTCGATGATTCATGCGGGCGTTCTGAAGAAGATCGGCGGCTACGGCCTCATCCGCATCGGGCTTCTCGTGCTGCCTTTGGGCGCGAAGTTCTGGGCGCCCTTGATCGCGTTCCTCGCGATGTGCAACGTGCTCTACGCCGCTTACATCGCGCTCGTGCAGAAGGATTTGAAGTACGTCGTCGGCTACTCGTCGGTGTCGCACATGGGCTATGTGCTCTTGGGCTTCGCGGCACTGAATGTCGTCAGCGTCTCGGGCGCGGTTGCCAACATGGTGGCGCACGGCGTGATGAGCGCGCTCTTCTTCGCGATGATCGGCTTCATCTATGAAAAGACGCATCTGCGCACGGTGGACGATCTCAAGGGGCTTGCCTACCAGATGCCGCGCCTTGCGACGGGCTTCATGCTCGCGGGCATGGCGTCCTTGGGACTGCCGGGACTCATCGGCTTCGTGCCGGAGTTCACGATCTTCGTCGGCGTATTCGCCGAGTTCCCGATTCTCGCGGTGCTCGCCATCGCCGGCATCATCTTCACGGCGCTCTATGTGCTGCGGCTTCTCGCCAAGGTGCTCTTCGGCCCGGCGGACAAGAAGTTCGACGCGTACCGCGACATGCGCGGCGCGGAGCTTGTGCCGCTCGTGCTCTTGGGCGTCGCTCTCGTGGGCTTCGGCGTGTTCCCGCATCTCCTCCTGGGGCTGATTTCGACGGGGACGGAGCCTTTGCAGCCAATGCTTGACCAGTTGAGCCGGATCGGCTTCTTTTTAGGGGGGGACTGAGCATGGATTTTTCAGCAATCGGCATGGAGCTTGGTCTTCTTGCGCTCGCCCTGCTCTTTTTGGCGATGGGCGTGCTGCTGCCGAAGAAGGAATCGCGCACGAGTCTCGCGGCGATCTCGGTCGTCGCGCTTCTCGCGCTCTTCGCCTATGGCTTTTCCTTTTATCGGGGCGGCGAGGCGGCGTCCTTCTACGCGGGGCTTTACGTCGTGGACAATTACGCCGTCTTCTTCAAGCAGCTCTTCCTCTTGAGCGCGGCGCTCGTCGTGCTCTTTTCGAGCGACTATGTCGAAAGGCTTCTGCGCTCTCGTGCGGAGTTCTACGCGATCCTCGTCTTCGCCGTGCTCGGCATGTGCGTCATGGCTTCGGCGAACGACTTCCTCACGCTCTACATCGGGCTGGAGCTTATGACGATCTCCTTCTATGTGTTCGTCGGACTCCGCCAGCGCGATGCGCTTTCGAGCGAGGCGGCGATCAAGTACCTCGTCTTGGGCGCGGCGGCGTCCGCGATCCTCTTCTTTGGCGTCAGCTTCATCTACGGCGCGGCGGGCAGCCTGCGCTTTGCGGCGGTCGTGAGCAGCCCGCAGCTCTTCACGCCGCTCGGCATCGTCGGCATGGCGCTCGTCTTTGCCGGCATCTTCTTCAAGCTGTCGATGATACCGTTCCACATGTGGGCGCCCGACGTCTACGAGGGCGCGCCCGCGCCTGTCGCCGCGCTCCTCGCCATGGGGTCGAAGGCGGCGGCTTTCGCCGTTCTCCTGCGCCTTGTCTTGGCGGTATTCCCGCCGTTGGGCGGCATGTGGCTCTCGCTTTTGGCTATTCTCGCCGCCGTCTCGATGGTCGGCGGCAACGTCATGGCGATCGTGCAGGACGACGTGAAGCGCATGCTCGCATATTCTTCCATCGCGCAGGTCGGCTACATGCTCGTCGGCGTCGTCGCGGCGGATGCGGCGGGCATGAAGGCGCTGCTCTTCTACCTCGCGCTCTATGCCTTTGCGAACATCGGCGCTTTCGCCGTGCTGACCGCCGTTGAGGCACAGCGCGGCAAGCCCGACATGGCGAACGTCGCGGGACTCGCGAGAACTGCGCCCGTCCTCGCCGCCGTCATGACGATCTCGCTGCTCTCGATGGCGGGCATCCCGCCGACGGCGGGCTTCGCCGGGAAGCTCTACCTCTTCACGGCGGTCGTCGATCAGGGCGGCCTGTGGCTCGCCTTCGTCGGCTTCATCATGTCGATGATCTCGGTCTACTACTACCTGCTCGTCGTCAAGGCGATGTACCTCGGCGAAGGCCCGAAAGAACCCGTAAAGATCTCGGGCGCACTTCGCGCCTGCGTCCTCGTGAGCGTCGCCCTGACGCTCGCCCTCGGCGTCTATCCGGAGCCGCTGGCAAACCTCACGAATTTTGTGGCGGCGACGTTCTTTTGAAATTAGAAAAAGCAAGAGGTGTATATCCGAAGAAGAACGGATATACACCTCTTGCTTTATGTGGGTGGATGATTCGGAATTGGAATTTTAATGGCAGTAGGAATCTGTGTGATAATGGGCGTGTATAAATCTACATCGGTTCTTGGCGTTGATAGGGAAACGACAAGGGCATATCGGATACTCTTATCGTAACGTTTTAAGTAAGCGCGTTCTCTCCACCATCCCACCACAGGATATACTGCGATGAGGTTGCAGTCAGATAACTCTGCGGCGCTCAATTCGCAAAAGTCGGAGTGAACGGAACCAACATCTCGATTGTTTGTGCCCAAGTACCAGCGCTCACTTCCGCTTGTTCCATCGCCGCTGTCATTTATATCTTTGCCACGCATTTTTGTGCTAATTCGTTTCTTGAAGTCTTCTTCTGTTTCGTTGGAATTGATCACGTCAAAACGAAGTCCGCAGGATGGATAGCGATATTTGTCCTTCCAGCCGATTTCTCCGGGCCCCGGCTCGATAAAGTAGGACAGTGTCAGCTTTAATGTAACAGGCGCTTCAGCCAATGCCTGCAAGACCTCTTTTGGCCAAGGCAGTGTGTGCAGGTGCATGTCTTTCATCTTCACACGGTGATCTGTTTTTTCGAATGGCTGCAATTCTCCCTGAATGACCATGTTGACGCTGTTGCTCATGCACTGGATTGCTTTTTGGAGATTTGGGATGCCATATCCGCAGCAACGCAAAAGATTTCGTCTGCCTTTTGTTTTGGTGTCCTCAGAACAAAACTGCTTCTTCATTTCGTCTGTCCAACCGGCAGAGTGGATCATTAGAGCGCGCACTGTTTCCGGCCATATATCCGGGTATTCGTTGAGCAGCCTGGCGCAGAAATGTGCGGCCTGGGCTGTGGCGGCACTTGTTGCCCAAATTGTTGAAAACAGCTTTGTTTGAGGACGATAATTCGTTGTCAGCAAGGAAAGATCAGGATAGTTGCTGTAGTCGCTGCCATTGGAAGCGACATTTCCACCATGAAATAGCACCTCCGGTTTTATGGGCCATTTTTTGTTCCAGCCAGGAGATGTTGCGCTATATGGTGACAGCGCACCTCCGTTTGCAAGCGGAGCGAATCCACGAAAAATAGGATCTATAGGATCGCTGATTTTGCTGTCGTCGGAATAAGCCCCAACAGTGATTGCATTCCATGATTGTCCTGGACTCTCGACGTTGTGCAATATGTTTGCATCCGGATATGGAATCGAGCGGAATTCATTTGGGTCTACATTTCCTGCGCTGATTACGAAGAGGCGTTTCTCGCCATTTTCCTCGGCGCCGGATGTAATGCTGTCGATTGCAGCAGACCAAGAGGTAGGGCTGCCATCCAATGTATTATAGGCAGGAGCTGTCACTGCCATACAAATGACGCGTTTTGCTTTTGGGTTGGCGATTTCGGCAAGAGCTGCTGCCTGTGCCGTTATAGCACCATATAATTCGGGATTGTTTTCACCTGCAGGCGGCAGTATTTTTACAGATTCGATTTCATGAGATACTTTAAGCTTAGCGCTTGAAAGCAATGCCCGCTTTAGATCATGGTATAATGCAACGCCGGCCATTTCTGTACCATGTCCTCGATGATCGTGGATTCCCCAAGCGGCGTCAACGGCTTGGATATGTTTTATGTTTGTAGACTGCTCTAATAATGGATGTGCCCATGTCAGACCGGTATCTAAGAGGCATACAGAAACGATCCCCTTTTCAAATGTTGTACGGGATAACAGGTCATCCGCCCAGTCTTTTTGATCGGCATTTGGTAGCTCATCAAAAAAGGATGTGGGCTCGGGCGCTCGGTGTATCTCGGCGACGAAAGAACAGTTGTCAATGAGTGCCTTTAAGGAGGAAGCGTTTGCATATATGAGTTTTACGATTCGTTCCGGGAATATGATGTGCTTTTCGTCGATTGGGATGTTGAGATTATGACATACTGAGGTGATGGCTTTTTCGACCTTGTGCCACGTTTTTATGGAATCATCTTGTTC
>ERZ773042.834-NODE-834-length-19531-cov-7.747227_pt1 | contig 19531 bp, 19 predicted proteins | sample MGYA00511664_ERZ773042 | MGnify/ENA primary metagenome ERZ773042 (study PRJEB29015, sample SAMEA2737984) | human oral metagenome | biome: human oral; feature: human-associated habitat; material: dental | place: China | collected 2036 ... | reverse complement strand
TAGTGCTGATGATCCCTACAACCAGCACAACAATCCTCATGGTGGTTATAGCGATGGTCCTTATCACCACGGTGCTTCCACTACTGGTGATGGTGCTGGTGGTGTGTTGGGGTGGCCGCAACAGCGTGTGGATGCGGTGTTTTACTCCATGGTCTGCGACCTCGCCGGCGCCCCGAAAGAACTCATCAACCCCACGACGGGCGAGGTTGTAGGCTATGCTACCTACACCCTGTTTGGGAAACGGCATTGGGCGGGGATGGTCAGCACACCACTACTATTTACCGGCCAGTATGAAGACACCGAGTCGGGGTGGGTGTATAACCGGTTCCGCTACTATGACCCGCATGCCGGGGTGTATAACGCCCAAGACCCACTCGGACTACTCGCCAACCTTGGTACAGCACAAGGATACGTCACCAACCCCGTTATCTGGGTTGATGTTTTTGGGCTTCAATCATGCGAGAATAACAGGGAAAATAATGAGCTGTGGGAGAAACTTGAGGAAGAACGGGGACAGCACGATGGAACCGTTCCCATGGACCACATTGTTGGCGGTAGGGTCAGAGATAATGTGGTTTCTGGATACCATTCTTTCGAAAAGCGAACTGAGGTAGCTGACATGATCAAAAGTGGAGAAGCAGCCCTTCCGCCTGGTGGTAAAACATTTTTCCCCCAGTTTAAGGATGGTGATGAAGGGCTGAAGGAATGGCTTGGTGACGCTAATAAAGGGGTGGTTCATGACACTATTTTCAATCCTGACCGGGTTGAACCTAATGGACGTTGGGGTACTGTTTTGTATAAAAAGGTCACTCTACCTGAAAATGCCATCGTACCTAAAGACTTCGAGCCTAACTCCGGATCAAGAACAGTGGAGTTAGCTGTCTATATTGGTAAGGCTCGTACAATTCCTGAGAGTCAACTGCAGCCGGGTCAACTGCAGCCTACTTTTAAAATCAACAGTGTGTTTCCAACTCAAGGTGACGGTGTTACAGAAGTGCTGGCAGATGGTAAGGTTGTCAACAAAGGATTTCCAAAAGTAGGTGATGGTAATGACTAAAAATTTGTTTCAGCGGGTTGCTGACGAGGCTAAACCCCCGGCAATATGGGGTCGGCCAGGGTGCGGCCCACCAGATTATGCTGCTTATGTGCTTTTGGATGATTTAGTGAATTCTCATGCGTGGCTTGATCTGGAACTCAAAAGGCCATTTCTGGCTGCATGGGTAAATGATGAAGACTTCGATAACCCTGATTGGGCTGATCCTATTATTGCTCTTGACCAGGAGAATCTGCGCAAATTCGCAGCCATGGACCCGGTAGTTGATTTGGAATCGCTGCGGGGAATGAAGGTATACGTTATTGAACCATATTTACGATGATTAGCACATCCCTGGGTTGTGTGATAGTTAACGAACTATTCCCTGTTAATTAAGACTACGGATACCAAGTCATTAACTAACAGGGAATATTGTGATTACCAACTCATTGAATAACCCCCCAAAGCAATAGCTACAGCAAAACCCCCGGCCCCTGGGTGCGTAAACCAAGGGCCGAGGAAGCCTATCACCTGCTACTACTCCCCCACTATTATGAGGATGAGCCATCCGTCGGCTGGTTTGTTTCGCCACGGCGGCTGCTGCCGGTGAGGACAGGCGCCCGCAGATCACCATTCTCCGGGGGCATCACGCCGAGATCATTACTACCGCCAGAGCCCGGTCCACCAACCCCACCAGGGCCAGAACCGAACCCACCCTGAGCATTCTCCCCAGCCACCACCTCAGCATCATTACTATCAGTAACCTTCACCCGATCCTGGGCCTTCACCATCACATTCTGCTGAACCCACCCCTGCCCAACCGTAGGAGTCTGCGGCATACCCACCACTACCAATACCAACCACCGTGCCACCAGTGATAATCAGATCACCGTTAGAATCCAAACCATCAGCATCCGCATAAACCTTCACAGTGCCACCATTAATAGTGATCGAAGGGGTCGCGTTCTGGTCCGCCAGACCGTCGTCAAACGAAGCATTCACCCCATCATCAGCAGAACGCGTAGTCACCGTACCATTATTGATACTCACGTTGAAGCCCATTCAGTTGCTGGGGAAATGTGGCTTGTTAGTGGTTAGCAGAACATTATCTTGCGTATCACATTAATCGCCCAGATGATTATGTTTCAGGGGAGTCTGCAGGGATGGATAGTGTCCGCCGGGTCTTCAGGTGGGCGATAGATCGTTGAAGCTTATTCAATCGTTAACGCATGAACGAGCATTTCCACTGCTTCGGGGCTGGTGTGGTCAATGAACAGGGAGGCGTCACCGCCGAGTGTGGCGATGGCTGCCATGTCTGTTTCGGACAGTTCGAAGTCGAAAATATCGAGGTTTTCGGCCATGCGTTCGGGGCGGACGGATTTGGGAATGACGATGATGCCGCGTTGGATGAACCACCGGAGCACCACCTGTGCTGTGGTTTTGCCGTATTGGTCGCCGATTTTCGTCAGGACCGCATTGGTGAATAGTTGGTTTCGTCCTTCGGCGAAGGGACCCCACGATTCCAGGATGGTGCCGTGTTTGGCCAGGAATTGTTGCTCCTCGGTACGCTGCAGGAAGGGGTGGGTTTCTACCTGGTTGACTGCGGGCACGATCTGGTTGTGGAGCACCAAGTCCAGGTAGCGGTCGGGCGCAAAGTTAGAGACGCCGATCGCGCGGGCGCCGCCTTCGGCATAGATTTTTTCCAGGGTGCGCCACGAGCCGTAGACGTCACCGTAGGGTTGGTGAATGAGATAAAGGTCGATGTAGTCCAGGCCTAGTTTTGTGCGGGATCGTTCGAAACCGCGGCGGGCGCCGTCGTCACCGGCGTCGCTGATCCACAGTTTGGTGGTGACGAAGATTTCGTTTCGGGGGATGCCGCTGTTGGCGATGGCGCGGCCGACGGCTTCTTCGTTGAAATATGCTGCGGCGGTGTCAATGTGACGGTAGCCTGCGGCAAGGGCGTCGCTGACGACGCGTTCCGTTTCCGCGGGGTCTACTTGGTACACCCCGAATCCTAATTGGGGAATCTCTACGTTATTATTAAGGGAAATTTGTGGGATGGCCACTGTTGCTCCTTGGGTTGGGCACAAACATAAGTATCAGACCGGTGGTCTTTATTCTAGGGTAACAGAGGCCGTATGTCAGTGAGGTTTCAGGAGGGATTGTGCCGGAGAGTTTTCGCCGTGCCCACACCGATGAGCAGCGCAAAATCCGCTCGGAAGTAATTTTGGACACAACGCGCCGCATGCTGGCGACCACGCGGGTCCCCGACCTTTCGCTCAATGCGATTGCCCGCGAGGTCGGCCTGGCCAAGTCGAATGTGCTCCGCTACTTCCACTCCCGTGAAGCAATCCTGCTCTCACTGTTGACGACGGAATACACCACCTGGGTCACCAATGTCACGGCCACCGCCAATGATTGCACGAGCCCGGAAGCGTTGGCCACGATACTCGCCCAAAAGGCTTGCGCCCAACCGCTCTTCCCCCCGTTGCTGAGCGAACTCACAAATACCCTGGAGCATAACATCACCGTTGATGATGTGGTGAATTTTAAAACACAGATCCTGCACCAGGTGAAGACTTTAACGGATTTTGTGCATGAAACCTGCCCTGAGCTTTCAGAATGCCCCGACCTTCCCCTCATTGCCGGCATCCATGCCCACATTTGCTACGCCTGGGGCATGGGGCACCCCGCCCCAACCCTCGTGCAAGCCTCCACAACGAACAGTGCCATCCCCTCGCATGCAGGGCAGCAGGAGGACATCATGCGGGAACTCATAACGGCCCACCTTCGGGGGCTCAGCGCCCCACCCACGCGCCGGGATGGGGCGAACTAGGCACCCCCTGGTTACTCGTCGGCAGCATCAGCACCATTCGCGCCATCCGCATCGTCGGCGGCATCCACGGTGCCGGTCGCAAGCAGCTGGACGAACCCGGCCTCGTCCAGGATCGTGAGCCCCAGATCACGGGCTTTCTGCTCCTTCGAACCGGCCTTCTCCCCCACCACCACATAGTCGGTTTTCTTCGACACCGACCCAGAGGCCTTGCCACCACGGGAAATAATGGCCTCTTTGGCGGAATCGCGGGTAAAGCCCTCTAGGCTGCCGGTCACTACCACGGTCAGGCCGGCCAACACCTGCTCTGGCTGATCCGAGGCATCGTCCTCCATGGTGACGCCGCTTTTCGCCCACTGGTCCACAATGTCGCAGTGCCACTGGACCTCAAACCAGTCCTTGAAGCTTTGCGCCATGACCAGGCCCACCCCCTCGGTTTCGGCAATGTCTTCCACCGTGGACGCCCGCAGCGCATCGAGGCTCCGGTACCGGGACGCTAACGCCCGGGACGCGGTATTGCCCACCATACGGATGGACAACGAGGCCATCACCCGCCATAAATCCGTGTGCTTGGCGGTCTCTAAATTCTTCAGCAGTTTTTTGCCAGTGGCGTTGAGCGTACCCTTCTTCGTCGTATAAATGCTGGTGCGCAATAGGTCCGCCTCGGTCAGATTGAACAGTCCTCCTTCATCCACCAGCACCCCGGAACGCACCAGGTCTTCAGCAGCCTTCTCCCCCAACGCCTCAATGTCGAACCGGCCCCGATCAGCCAGGTATTTGATGCGGGCGGCCACCTGCGCCGGGCATTTCTGCGAGTTAGGGCACCGCCAGTCCACGTCCCCTTCCCGCTGGGGGGCGAGCTTGGTGCCGCAGCTGGGGCAGTTTTCGGGGAACACGTATTCGCGTTCGGTGCCGTCGCGGCGCTCCACGACCGGACCCAACACCTCGGGGATGATCTCCCCGGCCTTGCGGATCACCACGGTGTCGCCAATGAGCACACCTTTGCGTTTCACCTCGGTTTGATTGTGCAGGGTGGCGAGCTCCACAATACTGCCGGCCACCGACACCGGTTCCATGACCGCGTACGGCGTGACCCGTCCGGTACGACCCACGCCCTCGTGAATGTCCAACAGTTTGGTTTGGACCTCCTCCGGGGGATATTTGTAGGCGATGGCCCAGCGGGGCGCCCGGGAGGTAGCGCCGAGTTGCCGCTGCTCGGCAATGCTGTCCACCTTCACCACCAGGCCATCCATTTCGCACACCGCATCGCCCCGATGCTTCTCCCAGTAGGCAACCTGCTTATGCACCTCATCAATAGTTTTCACCAGCTTGGTGTAGTCGCTCACGGGCAGACCCCACGCGGCCAACGCCTCATAGGCATGGTATTGGGATGCGGGGGTGAACCCTTCGGTGGCCCCAATGCCGTGGCAGAGCATGCGCAGCTTCCGGCGGCGCACGGCCTCCACGTCTTTTTGGCGCAGTGAGCCCGCCGCGGCGTTACGGGGGTTAGCAAAGGGCTTACCGCCGTCTTTCTGGCGTTGCTCGTTGACCTCGGCGAAGTCTTCGACTGCGATAAACACCTCACCGCGCACCTCCAACAGGTTGGGAATGGGAAACTCCTCGGTGGCGGTGAGCATGTGCGGCACGTCCTGGATGACCTTGGCGTTTTCGGTCACGTCTTCGCCGATGCGCCCATCGCCGCGGGTGGCGGCGCGTTCCAACACCCCGTTGCGGTACACGAGGGCCAACGATAGGCCGTCGATCTTGAGTTCGGTCACGTACTCCGGGGCGTCGACCCGCTGCAACCACTCGTCGAGTTCTTCCTCGTCGAATACGTTATCGAGGCTGAGCATGCGTTCCAGGTGCTCCACGTTCTCGAACGACGATTCGACTGGGGCACCAACTTGCTGGGTGGGGCTATCCGGGGTGGCGAGCTCCGGGTGATCCGCCTCTAATGCCTCTAACTTTTTGAATAATGCATCAAATTCCGCGTCGGTGATTTCGGGAGTTTGATTGTAATAGAGTTCCCGGTGCCTGGTCACCTCGGAGGCAAGACGCTGCCATTCCTGGTGAATTTCCTGCGTATCCGTCGTTTCTGCTGGGGTATTAGTCATAGTGATGAGTTTAACCACCGTGATTGACACGCATCCACCACCCACCCGTCGTAAGTCGAACTTATTTTCTAAATTTTTGGTGTGCGATCGTGAACGCTACCCTCATGTCCGCTGCGTGTTTTAAGGTGGTAAGCAATCAACCGATCACTCAGCTAGGACCATGTTCATGGATAGTCTCACCCAGCCTTTCAACCCACTCAAGGTTTTAAGCTTCGATTTAGAAACCACGTCAGCGAACCCGTTCGAAGCCCGCATTGTCACCTCCGCCCTCGTGCACATTGACTCCGGCGGGGCCCACCCCCAAGAACTTCTTGCCGACCCGGGCGTTCCCATCCCCGAAGCTGCCACCAAGGTGCATGGTATTACCACGGAATATGCTCGGGAGCACGGCCGCCCCCACGCGGATGTGCTTGCAGAAACCATCGCCACGATCAAAAAGGCGTGGGCGGATGGGTACACGCTCATCGTGTATAACGCATCGTACGATTTAACGGTGCTGCATTCGCTGGAGCCAGGGTTTCTGATAACCGGGCCAGTCTATGACCCGTATGTGATGGATAAACTCCTCGACCCCTACCGGCGCGGTAAGCGAACCCTCACCGCATTATGCGAGGAATACCAGGTGCGATTAGAGAACGCGCACGAGGCAACTAGTGACGCCCTAGCCGCGGCGCGGATCGCGTGGAAGCAGGCCAAGAAACGATTCGCGTCGCAAATCAGCCCCCAAACCATGGAGCAGCTCATGGAGTTTCAGGCGGTGGGCTACTACCGGTCGCAGAATGATTTCAAGAAATATTTACTCGGCCGGGGCAAGGACGCGAGCGACGTGAATACCGCCTGGCCGCTGCAAACCCCCTAGCCTGCTTGACGACGCCCAAAGGAGCCAACCCCCAACAGGGAAAACCTGGTGGGGTAACCTTATCTGTCGCCCTGGGGTCTCAGTCGTGTTTTCCCAGCAGCCAAATAACCTGCAAGAACTACTTTTTCTTCCTCGGATCGTACTCACAAGCCACTCCATCTTTATCGTGGTCTAATCCTTTCCGATACCCTGGCTCAAAGAGAGTAATGGGGTGCCCTAACGCATCCCAAACGTTTTCGCAATTTTCGTAATATGGTGGCGGAACCTGCCCAGGGATTTGTGGAAGCTGCCCATGTTGCCGAAGCGAAGACGTTATTCCACCTGCTAGACCGGCCACTGCAACGGCAGTCGTAATCATATCTTTGTCACTGGAGCTGCCCATAGACCCCATAGATTTGGTGTTTTCCTGCTCTTGGGCTGACGCCACCACGGGCAAAGACAGAGACATGGCAGTCATGATGGCAAGAGCTGCACTGATTACTGTTCTTCTCATGGAAGAAAATTTAGCATCACACAGGAAACCGCGAAAGCAAAGATGGCAAAATAATTCTCATCATGCTCTTAGACAAAGAAACTCGTCTCAATAGCGGCCAGCAAACCTCGTGAAGCTTATTGAGTTGCCGGGAAACTCAATCTGACGTCCCACTAATCACTCTGAATAAGCCTCAATCTCACTTATAACGTTCATACTCTAGATTATTGTGGCCCAGATGTCTCATCAGTTGATTTAGCTGAAGCATCAGGGTTAGCTGCAGGTAATTGCTTCTGTTCTGTTTGATCTGTTTGGGCACGTATTTCTGATATTAATTCTTTACCCTCTGACATTATTGCTTTGCTAGCTTCCGCGGCTGGGGTGTTCAACATTGCCGTCGTACCAACAATAATCACTGCCCGCTTAAAGAAAATGCCAAAACCGTTTTTAGCCTTTTGCCAGAAGGGCTCATCTGGTTGCTGTTCCGCTAAGTAATCAATGAGATTCTTGAGATCTTGCATAGCCCCCTCAATACGGAATTCAGCACAATATTCCCACTCCTCAAGAACACCACGAATATGGTTAACGAGCCGGTATGCGTAATTTTTAAAATATGGCTCAGCATCCTCCAATTTTGACAGAACAGTATCCAAGAAACCTTCTAGGTACTGCTTACCATCATCAGTAAATTCTAGAACATATTGACTAACTACCCCCTTAAACATATTTAAGAGACGCATATCGGCGTCATTGATTGTATTGGCTGAGGAAGCACTCCAACCATCAGGGTAGGCAAAAACCATATTTCGCCACCTGGGAAAGGTTTCCCTTGCTGCCGATACATCTACTCCCTCGTTTTTAGCAATAGTAATGAGCTGATCAATGTCTTTGAGTAACTCAATGGCGCGAAGTTGTTGTTCCCATCCATCCTGGCTGTCAAGTTGCCTCATACTAGCATTTGAGAAGGAGGACTGCTTCCAAGCTGCGAGGATATCGTACAGGGCTTCAACAGGATTAGTCATAATGCTTAGTTTAGCTGTTTTTATCAAATATTCATAAAGCAAAACAGTTACACATCAAAGACCATTAGGAATATTGAAGCTTATTCATTGAATCTTGATGATCCATGACCTTCATCGACTGTTTAACGGGCCAACCACATCAAAGATCCCCCACGTCCCGCACCAGGATTTCATCCGCCACCCGGGCGCACGCCAGCGCCCGAGCCACCGACACCAGGTCGCCGGAGGTGAACTCCAGGGCGTTCGTCACATCCACTAGCTCCGGGATTATGGCGCGATCCATGCGAAGCTCGTCGAAAAGCTGTGCGATTTGTATGGCCACATCGCGGGCATCATCGACATTATTACCCAGTGTCACACAACCCAAGGAAACCCTGATGCCTGCATCCAACGTGGCCGCACAGCCATCGAGTAATTCGCTGCCCACCAGCGCGGATTGGGGCACAATAATGGCGTCGGGCTGCGCGATGCGGGCCACGTCGAAAAGCGGGCGGGAACCGCTCCCGAGGAGACGCCGCCCCGGCAGGGATTCGAACACATAATGCAACCGCTCCCCCAGTTCTTTGGCCGGGATTGGCCGCAGCACATCAAAATCGTTCGTGCCCGCTATCTCGCCACGGTTCAGGGCGGCCAAGAGCGGCTCGTTGACCTGAATGTTCACCTCGCCGTGAAACCTGCGCCGCAGCCGGGACGCGTGCTCGGCCAGGCCATAGGTCACGATCTCGGTGAGGTCGTGCAGCGCGCCGGGATCCGTCACCGCCAAATGCCCATTGGGCAGCTCCACCTGGGCGGCCAGGCTCCACGGACCCAACGCCGCCACCTGCACCGTAAAACCCGAAGAACCCCATTCGGCCTCCAATAGGTCAAGGTCCCGCTCCGCCTGATCCCACAGCCGCCGGGTTATGAGCTGCGGCCTAGCCTCAAGCCGCCAACTTCGGGGGCCGGCAGCCACCGGCGCATCCGGCAATAACGCGCACGTGGCACCAACCGCATCAGACATGATGCCCCGGGCCGGCCACCGCGGAATCGCCCGCACATCACCGGTCTCGCCGGCAATCACATCCGCCGCGGCCACCATGTCCGTCCCCGGCATCGCCCCCAGTGCAAACGCAACCATCAGACGCTCACCGTGCCGCAGATCGTCCCGGAGCCCAATACGATGTCACCGCCCGGGTCCGGTAGATACAGCACCGCAGCCTGGCCCCGCGCCACGCCCTGGAGCGCTTTCTTCAGCTCCAGGCGCATGAAATCCGCCTCCCGATCTACTGTCACGTGGCAGGGAACCACCGACCCGTGCGCTCGAACCTGCACATCAGCATCAAAACTGCCGTCCATCATTGGGTGCAGGTACTTCAACCGGTCCGCCTCAATCACCCCCACCGACAAGTCCCGGCGCGACCCAACGGTCACCGTGCCGGTTTGGGCGTTGATGTCCGTTACATAACGGGGCTGGCCGTCGGCGGCGGGTTGTTTGATGTCGAGTCCTTTGCGCTGCCCAATGGTGTAGTTCCAGGCACCGTCGTGTTCCCGGAGTTTGTTTCCTTCGGTGTCGATGATCATGCCCGGCCGGAGCCCGATGCGTGCGCCGAGGAAGGCTTGGGTGTTTCCGTCGGGGATGAAGCAAATGTCGTAGGAGTCGGGTTTTTTGGCGACGGAGAAGCCCATGGCTGCGGCTTCTTCCCGGATTTTGGGTTTGATGGTGTCGCCGACGGGGAACATGCAGTGGGCGATTTCGTGGTGGCCTAGGACGCCCAGCACGTAGGATTGGTCTTTGTTGGGGTCGACGCCGCGGCGAAGGTAGCCGTCGCCGCCGTCGGCTGGTTGGGTGAGCCGGGCGTAGTGGCCGGTGACTACGGCGTCGAAGCCGAGGGCGATACCCCGCTCCAGGAGGGCTGCGAATTTGATTTTTTCGTTGCAGCGGAGGCAGGGGTTGGGGGTTTCGCCGCGGGCGTAGGAGTCGACGAAGTCGTCGATGACGTCGGTTTTGAACCGGTCGGAGAAGTCCCACACGTAGAAGGGGATGCCGAGTTTGTCGCAGACGCGGCGGGCGTCGGCGGAGTCTTCGAGGGAGCAGCAGCCGCGGGAGGATTCGCGGACGGCTTGGGGGTCTTGGCTGAGTGCCAGGTGGACGCCGACGACGTCGTGGCCGGCTTTGACTGCGCGGGCGGCGGCTACTGCGGAGTCGACGCCGCCGCTCATTGCTGCGAGGACTCGCATGGGTGGTGCCTTTCTGTTGTTGGTGGCTTAGGTTAACTCGGGGTTAGAAATTGCATCGTAATATATTTGCACATGGGTAGGAAACGGCGAAATGCGAACACAGGTTCAAACAGTTCTCGGGCGGGTTCTATTCCCGGCGCATCGGTTGGTGCTGGTCGGGGCGTTAGTCGGGGTGGGGGTTCGGTGGCGGGTCCGGTTGCCGGGCGGTATGTGACGTCGACAGGTGAGGTGGAGTTGCGGCCGGACCCGTATGTGGCTGATGGGTGGGAGGTGTTTGTGAATGGGGTGCCGTCGAGTCATATTTCGGCGGATCCGTTGCGGTTGGAGTATGAGTATATGCGGTGGATTGCTGCTGGTTGTGAGGCGGTGATTGATTCGCGTTTGGATGCTTCCAGGCTGCGGGTGACTCATTTGGGTGGTGGGGCGTGTTCGTTGGCGAGGTATTTTGCAGCCAGGTATCCGTCGGCGCGGCAGACGGTGGTGGAGATTGATGCGGAGTTGGCGCGGTTGGTGCGGGAGTGGTTTGATTTGCCGCGGGCTCCCCGGTTGAAGATTCGGGTGGGGGATGCGCGGGCGGTGGCGGATGGGTTTCGTCCTGGGAGTCGGGATGTGGTGATTCGTGATGTGTTTGTGGGGGCGGTGACTCCCCGGCCGGTGACGACGATGGAGTTTTTGGCCGCGGTGCGGCGCGGGTTGGGGCCGTCGGGGTTGTATGTGGCGAATTGTGGGGATCATGCGGATTTGCGGTTGGCGCGGTCGGAGTTGCGGACCATGGCTACGGTGTTTGCGCGGGTGGGGGTGATTGCGGATCCGCCGATGTTGAAGGGGCGTCGCTATGGCAATATTGTGTTGTTAGCGTCGGATGGTGGGTTGCCGGTGGCGGGTGATGGGGTGTCTGCGCAGCTTACGAAACGGTTATTGGCTGGTGCGGTGCCGGCACAGTATCGGGATGATGCGTGGACGCGGGCGTTTATGGCGGCTGGGGGTCGGATGCTTTACGACGACCCGGGGGTGGGTTTATGTCATTAGTTGTAATGTCTAATGCAGCGCGGGCGATAGGGAAACTGATTGAGTTAATGGAATCTTTGTGAAGTTATCAGCCTCGGTTATTGGCCATGTGTTGCGGGGGTATTTCCGCTTACACCATATTCGCCGTTGAGGTTGGGTGCGCTACACCCGTTAGCTATCGAAACCTTAAGCGATACCGGTGTTTTGGTTAATGATTTGGTAATGTTTTTGACTGATTAACTTCGCTTTGGCATTCGGGTGTTTTACCTCGGAAAGGGATTTTTATGAGAAATCTAGCATCATGCGTAGCATTGTGCACGGCATTGGCGATGCCGTTGGTGGTGACCCCAGCGGTATCGGCGCAGCAGACCAGCGCGGCACCGTCGTCAGCGGCCGCTGCTGCATCAACGTCTGCTGCGGCGCCAGCGTCGGCTGAACCTTCTGCGGCGGCCACGTCGGCAGCGAAAGCGGCGGAGGAGCAGGGGTCGAATGGTTCCTCGTTGAGTTCGGATAGCGGGTTGCAGCCCAATACTAACGCTACTCCGGGGGCTAATTTCACGGGCCAGAAGTCGCAGATTGAGGAGAACCCCTCTTGGATTCTTTCCGAGAACAAGTTTGCGGATAAGGCGTGGGCTGGGGATTTGGATCGGTATTCTAAGTACACGGATTCCCAGGGTCGTAAACGGGTGGTGGCTATGGCCGCTACTTCCCCGTCGATGAATAATGCCAAGATTCCGTTGGGGATTATTCGGGCGAAGGATGCGAACCGCCCCACCATGTATTTGCTCAATGGTGCCGGTGGTGGCGAGCAGTCGACGAACTGGATGACGTTTGATTCGGCTATCCGGTTCTACCTGGATCGTAACGTGAATGTGGTGGTGCCGATGCGTGGTGCCTTCACTTACTATATTGACTGGTATGACAAGAAGGGTGCCAAGGGCGAGGCCTATATTGATGGCCCCCAGAACTGGGAGACCTTCCTGACGAGGGAACTGGCGGAGCCGATCGAACAGACGTTGGGCAGCAATGGTCAGCGCGGCATTGTGGGCTTGTCGATGTCGGCCACTTCTTCGCTGTTGTTGGCTGCCCGTAACCCCGGGTTCTACAAGGCTGTGGGCTCGTATTCGGGTTGCGCATCCACGTCGCGTCCGATCCCGTACATGTTTGCTTCAATCACGTTGCAGCGTGAGGGTATTTCCCCGCGGCAGGTGTTTGGGCCCATGGGTGGCTCCTATAACACGGAGCATGATGCGTTGGTGAAGGCTGAGGGTCTGCGGGGTTCCGCTATCTATGTGTCGAACGCTACCGGTTTGATGTCGCAGAATGAGACGTTCAATAAGTTGCGGAAGGAAGGCGCCGAAAGCGCTGCCGCCGCTAATACCTCTTCCGACATTGTGGTGCAGGGTGGCCTGATTGAGGGTGCCACGAACGCTTGTACCCATGATTTGCGGGCCAAGCTGAATGGTTTGAACATTCCGGCGGACTATAAGTTCCGTAACACTGGTGTGCACACCTGGTACTACTGGTTGGATGATATGCGGGAGTCTTGGCCGACCTTCGCCCGTGGCTTCGGGTTGGAGAACGAGTTGGCTTCGGTGCCGGATAAGTCCAACTATCCGGATCCTCAGAAATAATTGAAGACAGCAATATTCCCCGCGAGACTTTCTTGTCTGGCGGGGAATATTTTTGGGTTGAGGTTATGATGCCATGCCGGCGCGTTGGGCCATGGTGACCGCTTTGGCCAGGTGATTGATCAAATATTCGACGTCTTCTTCGGTGGTGGTGTAGCCGAGGGTGAGTCGGAGTGTGCCCCGCGCTAGTTTTTCGTCTACTCCCTGGGCCAGCAGCACCCGTGACGCCCGGTTGACGCCGTTGGCGCAGGCGGAGCCGGTGGATGCGGCGATGCCGGCGGCGTCGAGCATCATGATGAGGCTGTCGCCTTCGGCGTTGGGGAAGCTGACGTTGAGGTGTGTGGGGAGCGCGAATTCGGCGGGGGTGTTGATGCGCGCGCCGGGGATGGTGGTTACGGCGTCGATAAGCTGCTGTTTGAGCTTTGCGACGCGTTGTGCTTCGGCCACCATGTCGGCGCAGGCTTCTTCCAGTGCTGCGGCCAACCCCACGGCGCCGGCCACGTTCACGGTGCCGGAGCGAATGCCGCGTTCTTGTCCCCCACCGTGGATCAGGGGGTGCGGCGCCGGGGAGCGTTTGGCCAGGAGCAGGCCCACGCCGCGGGGGCCGCCGAATTTGTGGCCGGATGCCGCCAGGGTTGTGGCCCCGAGTTCGTGGAAGTTCACCGGGAGTTTCCCCACCACCTGGACCGCGTCCACGTGTACTGGGGTGCCGGTGGCGTCCGCCCGGGCAATCACGTCGGGCAGGGGTTGGATGGCCCCGGTTTCGTTATTCGCCCACATGCATGCCACGACCGCGGCGGGGGTTTCGAGGAAATTGTCGGGGTCGTGGACGAAGCCTTCCGGGGTGACCGGCATGATGTCGAGTTGGGCGCCTTGGTCGGCGAGGTAGCGGGCGGTTTCGTAGATGGCGGCGTGCTCAATTGCGGTGCTCACCACCCGGTTGTGTTGTTCTTTCCGGCCCTGCCACTGCCCCACCAGGGCGATATTGTCGGATTCGGTGCCGGAGGCGGTGAATATCACTTCGATAGGTTCGCACCCCAGGAGGGATGCGACGAGTTCCCGGGCGTCCTCTAATACTCGGCGGGATTTACGCCCCACCTGGTATTGGCCGGCCGGGTTGAGTAGTCTACTGGCGTTCAGCCATGCCTCGCGGGCGACGGGCCGCATCATTGTTGTTGCGGCATGATCAAAATAGCGCATGGTCGCGGTGGTTGTTATTTCCGTTTTGCCAATTCCTCCACTATGAGGGGCACTATTTCGTGCAGGTCACCCACCACACCTAGGTCGGCAATGTGGAAGAATGGGGCATCCTCATCGTTGTTGATGACAATAATTTTTTTGGCGGTTTGCATGCCTGATGTGTGTTGGATGGCGCCGGAAACCCCCAGGCCAATATACACGTCGGGGCTGACGGTCACGCCGGTTTGACCAATCTGGTAGATCGGATCGTACCAGCCCAGGTCCACAACATCGCGGGTGGCGCCGACGGCACCGCCGAGCGCGTCGGCGAGGGCTTCGACTTCGGTGTGGAAGTTCTCTTCCGAATCCACACCCCGGCCGCCGGCCACCACAACCTTGGCGTTGGTCAAATCCGGCCGGTCTCCCTTGACCGCCGGCACGAACTTGGTGACGGTCACGTCTTTCTCCGAGGCTGCCGGCAGTTCGAATGTGCTGACCACGCCGGCCCCCGGGGTGGGTTCCGCTGGCACCTCGGTGGCGCCGTGCCGCATGGTGTAGATGGGGCTACTGCCGCCCACCGCGGTGGACACTTCGATGGCGTCGCCGAAAATGCTCATGAGGGCGGTAAGGTCACTATTGACCTGCACCACGTCGCACAGCACCCCGGAGGCGAGGCGGGCGGCCAACCGGCCGGCGATTTCGTTGCCGGTCACGCCCGCACCCACCAGGATGGGCCCGGGGGCGCCGGCCGCAAGCATGGACAGCGCGTCGGCGGCGGGCAGTACGACCCGCTGAGCGGTATCGGCCCCGACGGCGGCGACAATGGCGTCCGCCCCCAGGGCGGCCAGTTGGGGCACCAATGGTTCGTGGGCGCCTGCCGGACCAACAACCACAGCCGTCACGGATTCGAACACCTTTGCGGCGGTAATGAGTTCCCCGGTGATGGGGAGTACCTGGTCGCCATCATATTCGACCAGAACATATGCGGTAGACATGATGTGGGTTTCTCCTAACTACTTCTGATCGGAAATGAGCTTTTCGGCCACTAAATAATCCACGATTCGGGCCGCCGCGGCAGCTGGCTCGTCCCGGATGATTTCCCCCTGGGTGCGGACCGGCCGGGTCACGGCCGCGGTCACCGCGGTGGAGGCGTACCCCAACCCCACCTGCTGCGGGTCCACTCCAATATCCGCCAACTCCAGCTGGCGGATCTCCGCCTTCTTCGCCGCCATGATGCCCTTAAAATTCGGGAATCGGGGCTTGTCCGCCTGGTCGGTCACCGACACTATGGCCGGCAGTGGGGCCTCAATGTTGAAATGCCCTTCGGCGGTCTCCCGCACCCCCTTGACCACACCGCTTTCAATGCTCACCGAATTGCAGGCAGTGAGCGCCGGCTGATTCCGGTACTCCGCCAGCACCCCGGTCAATGCCCCGGTGCCGGCGTCGGAAGACGCCACCCCGGAGATAATCAGAGACACGTCGGGGATCTGCTGTAGCGCATTGGTGAGCGCCCAGGCGGTACCAAGGATGTCGGATCCGGCGAGCGCGTCGTCGATAAGCAAAACCGCATCGTCGGCCCCCATGGCCAAGGCTTTGCGCAATGCTTCCTCGGAACCTGCGGGGCCGGCGCTTAACGCAACCACCGTGAATTCTGGATTGGCTTCCCGAAGCCGGAGCGCCTGCTCCACCGCGAATTCATTAATTTCATCAATAACATTATCCGCGGCCTCCCGATCCAGGGTAAAATCCGCCGTCAGGCTTTTCGTCGACCAGGTATCCGGCACGTTCTTAACCAGCACCACAATTGCCGGCATGGGCAGTCACTCACCTTTCGTAATAAATTGTGTCTGTGCAGAGTTTAGCGGAGAACCAGCACTAACCTATCACTAACCGCTGATGCAACACCCAATTCTTGAGGATTTTAGTCACATCACGCTGCTGAAACACCCCATTCGAACACGGTTATTTACGCATGCAATAAATTCCGGCCGTACCAAACCAGACCACGCCGCATCATGGTATGGGCTGGCCCGCAAGCGGCTCCCCCACCACCCGGGCTTCGCACACCAATGCCACCCCGGACCGGCCGATCCGCGTACACACCACCGCCATTGGCCGCGACCCAGCAAGCCGTAGCTTCTGCCGCAGCCGATCCGGGTCCACATCCACGCCCCGCACTAAAATCTCCACCGACCCGCAATCATGGTCCCGCAGCACCGACCGTAGTTTCTTCAACGGCACCGTCTCAATATAGGGGAACCCGCTCATGCCCGCCGGAATCCGATCACCCGTGAGGTAAGCAATCCGCTCATCCAAAAGCCACAGGTTTTCCCTATGGGCGTAGTGGCGCACCAGCCCGGCGCGAATGACCGCCCCATCGGGGTCGATGATGTAGGTGCCGGGCTGCCCCACCAGGGTGTCGGCCCCCGGATCGTCACGGTCGGTGAGGATGTCCATGGTGCCGTCGCGGATGATGACGGCTTCGCGGTGGAGTCCGTCGGCAAGTGCCGGGCTGTACAGGCAGGCTTCCTTCACCCCACCATCGACGCTGACGAGGCTGACCAGGCCGTCCCAGCCGGTGAAGTCGATGCCGGGGGCGCATTTGATGGCCATGGGAGTGCGCGGGTAGGTGGCGATGATGGTGGCAAGCGGTGGGAGAAGTTCGTCGGGGTTGGTGATGCGTCGCCCCTGGTGGCGGCGGGCGGGGTCGGCGATAATGGCGTCGGCGGCGCCGGGGATGGTTGCGGGGTGCCTGGCATCGGCGATGTGGAATCCCCAGACAGGTTGGGGTTTATTCGCAGCGTTCGCGGTGGGGAGGGTGGCGCTGAGGTTGTGGCGGGCCATGATGACTCGTGACGGGTCAAGGTCGCTGCCGAAGTATTGGAGGCCGGCGGCGACCAGTGCGTGGCCTTCAGTGCCGATAGAGCAGGTGATGTCGTGGATGCGGGCGCCCGGGCCCAGGGTGCGGGCGAGGCGGGCTGCTCGCACACGGGCGACAGGGAGTGGGGTGGCCTGTTGAGCGGATTCGTGGCAGACAATCCAGTCGGCGGGGAGGTGTTTCCGGGCGGCGGTGTAGCGGGCGCGGCCGAGCTCCATGGCTGCACGACCGTATTCGCCCAGGTGTTCGCGTAGGTAGGTGGCGTCGGTAAGGGCGTCGCGGGGAGCGAAGCTGCGGGTTGCCAGGTGACAGGTGATGTCCGCGTTGTGGGCGATGAGATAGTGGACTTCGTCGATACTGTAACTCACGGTGGTGGTGTGGTGATGGGGGGTTAAAAGCGTTTTGGTGGGGTGTAGGTGAAGAATTCTTGGTAGCGGGGGTCGTGGATGGGGTCGCCTAGTACCGGGTCCATGCTGGGGTTTTGGAGGGTGTCGAGGAGGGATTTGACGGTGGTGTGTTCGCTGAGGAAGAGCATGTGGGCCCAGGTGGGTATGACAAGACGGAGCAGGCCGGCGCGCCACCCGTCGAGGATGAGGGATGGGGGGAACCAGCCGGTGGAGGATACCTCGATGGAGTCGTCGTCATCAGGTTCTTGGTCGTGGGGCAGGGCGGCAACAAACGAATAAAGATCGAACTGGTGTTTGTCCGTTTCGGGGCTGACCCAGCGGGAACAAGGGGTGAGAAGGTCGGTGCGGGCGACGAGGTTATTTTGCAGCAGCAACTGCGAGAAGGACAGGCAGTGGGATTCGAGCGCGAGCCGGTCGTCGTGGAAGGGGGTGGCATCGGCAACGAGACGACCGTCGGCGTGGGAAGCTAAGAGGGTGCCGGATTCTTCGAAGAGTTCCCGACAGGCGCCGAGAATGAGGGCGCGGGCGCGAAACCTGTCGGTCTTCAGGCGTTTCGCCCACACGCTGAGACTAGGCCCATACCAAGTGGGGTCGGTTTCAAAAATGTCGTGGGTGAGGGGCTCGAACACGAGTGGGGCGCTGGACTTGCCGGTTTGGGGTTGGGCAAGGGTGAAATCACGGGGGTCGACGCCACCACCGGGAAACACCGTGGCCTTGGGGAACGTGGGCATGGAGGAGACACGTTCCTGCACGTAGACTTCGAGACCATAGGCGCCGTCTCTCACTAGGAGGACGGTGACGGCGAGTTTATTGCCGCGATACCCCTCGACGAATCGTGCCACTTGTGTTTCGACCTCCCGATCATGTTTTTACCAGCATACCTAACCCAGGTGAGGGTTTGTCATGGGCATGATAGTTATCATGATTCGGTGGGTTTGTTTCATCGACCACGCTTTCCGGCCGGCCATGCCGCCGGCACACAATGCGCTGCCGATGCGCCGGGGCGGTGGCCAGCTAGCCAAGCAGCGACCACCGCAGCTACCATGGCTGGCCAGTTGGCCGGCTATCGGTGGGCGAAGAATCGGCCGCCCACGTGATCGACCTGGATGGGCTGGTGGAAAGCAGCACTGAGATTATCGCTGGTCAGCACCTGTTCGATGGGGCCGGTGGTAACAATGCCACCCTGGTCGAGCAGGAGGGCGTGGGTGAAACCGGTGGGGATTTCTTCCACATGGTGGGTAACCATGACCAGGGTGGGGGCATCCGGGTCGGTTGCCAGTTCCCCAAGGTAGGCAACGAGGTCTTCCCGACCGCCCAGGTCCATGCCGGCGCTGGGCTCGTCGAAAAGCAACAGCTCGGGGTTGGCCATGAGGGACCTAGCGATGAGGACTCGTTTGCGTTCGCCTTCGCTGAGGGTTCCCCAGGTGCGGTCGGAAAGATGGTCGGCGCCCAGCTGGGTGAGCATGCCAGCGGCCCGATCCAGGTCTTCGGAATCGTATTCTTCCCGCCACCGACCCAAAATGGCGTATCCTGCGGAGACTACCAGGTCAATGACTTTTTCGCCGGTGGGGATGCGGCTGGTAACCGCACTGGAGCACATGCCGATGGCCGCCCTAAGGTCGCGCATGTCGGTGCGGCCGATGCGTTCGCCTAATAGCCAGATGGTGCCGGTGGAGGGGAATTCCTCGGCGGCGGCGAGTCGCATGAGGGTGGTTTTGCCGGCACCGTTGGGTCCGACGATGATCCAGCGCTGCCCAGCAGCCACTTGCCATGTGATGTGGGAAACAAGCGGGCGTTGATTGCGGATTAAGGAAACATCGTCAAATTGGATCAAAATATCAGGTTGCGGGGGTGTTAGTTCATTGGTGGGGGTTGAAT